>Ga0070765_100000497_pt1 | contig 23705 bp, 20 predicted proteins | sample HubBroMetageWFT5_FD_71516 | JGI IMG/M metagenome (GOLD analysis project Ga0070765, IMG submission 71516) | Warmed and freeze-thawed soil microbial communities from the Hubbard Brook experimental Forest, New Hampshire - Hubbard Brook CCASE Soil... | ecosystem: Environmental > Terrestrial > Soil... | reverse complement strand
AACGTCTCCAAGCGACCCGGCCCCGGAATGCTACCTGCCATGAACCGCCTCATACGTCAGCACGTCGCCGTAGCGGCAGACCACTCGATACGTGCCGCGCGCCGTCTCCTGCAAGATTGCCGGTAACAGGCGCGCCTGATTTGGATCGCTCGTGAAGTCTTGCGCATAGACAAGATATTCTAAGCCGCTCGTCCGGTCGATGGTTGCGTTTGGCCGTTGCGCGGCGACGGCCGAGAACCATTCGTCATAGGTGGCAAACGGCGCGTCCTTCGGAACGCAGGCGATCGCGCGTCGCGCATCGGCCAAGTCGTGATAGTACGGATGGAGATAATGAAGCGGATGCATCGGATTGAACGCGATCAGGAAAACCGCGCAAATGACGCTCGCCGTCGTGAGCCACCCGCGAGCGGCGCGTTCGCGTCCGGCGCGAGCGAGCGACGCGATGGCCGCCACGCTCGCGATCAGCAGCCACCCGATCCAAAGCGCCGCGTAGTGGTCGCCCATGCGCCAAACGTAGCCTGAATTGGCGAGTAAAACGATCGCAGCGCCCGGAAGCGCGAGCAGCGCCCAGCGGGAACGCAACGGCAGAAACGCCAGCGGCACGAGCGCCTCCAAAACGTAGGTGAGCCTTCCTACGGTAAAGATTGCCCGAACGAATTGCAACGGGTGAACGAACGGCGCGGCGATTAGGGCGAGCGGTCCGTCGGCAAAGGGATAGACGTAAAAGTGAGTCGGAACCCATCCACCAAAGCGCGGCGTGACGACGCCGTAATAGAACGCGAGCGCACCGGCGGATCCGATGGCGAGCGCCGCGCCGGCGACGGCCAGCTGCCGCGGCGCGGAAGTTGAGCCGTCGAGCAGCCCGCGCCCGTTTCTTGCCCGCGACGCAATTGCGAGCAAAACGATGCCGAAGACCGCGAGCGTGAGCGCGGCATCCTCCCGGATACCGATCGCAACGATCGCAACGGCCGCAAACCCGACCCACCGGCATCGATCCGCGCAAAGAAACAGCGCCAGCTGCAGCACGGTGAAGAGTCCGAGCTCGTGGAACTCATCGAACCCCAGCGCGAGCAACGGTGGATAGAGCAGGGTGAGCAATCCGAGCCGCGTCGCCAACCGCTCGTCGGTGTAAGGTCGCGCGATCGCGGCAACCAGCGGCGCGCAGGCAACCGTCGCAGCGGCCTGCGCCAGTTGCAAGCCGAGCGCGCTGCGCGTTACGGCGACCAGCGGCCAGAGCAACGCGAGCGAAGGCGACCAGTGGTAGCGAAAATGCGATCCCCCCTCGACTCCATTGCGCATACCGCCGAATGCGTCGGCCACGATTTGCGCGAACGTGCCGGTATCGGAGCCGTACGTCCACAGCTTCGTGCGCACCAGGGCCAGCATGGCAAGGACGACGAACTCGACGAGCGTCCACACCCAAAGCCTCACCGGCAGGCACCTTGGAACCGTTCGACCAACGGCGTTGCGCGATGAATCGAATTTGCGTCTTCTGCGGTTCTCGGCTCGGCTACGATCCGGCGTACGCGCATATGGCCCGCGATGCGGCGCGGCGCATCGTCGGAGCCGGCTATGGCATCGTCTACGGCGGCGGGAGCATCGGTTTGATGGGCGTCGTCGCCGACGCCGCGCTGGCTAGCGGCGGCAAGGTCATCGGCGTCATTCCGCGTGCGCTGACGATCAGCGAGGTGGCTCACTCGGGATTGACGGAGCTGCACGTCGTCGAGACGATGCACGAACGCAAGGCGCTCATGCAAGAACTGAGCGATGCCTTCATCGCGCTTCCAGGCGGTTTCGGCACCATGGACGAGTTCTGCGAGATGCTAAGCTGGCGACAGTTGCACATCCACGGCAAACCGATCGGCTTGCTGAACTATCGCGCGTATTACGATCCACTCTTGGCACTCTTCGATTCGATGGAGCGCGAAGGCTTTATCGACGAACGAACGCGCAGACTCTTCGTCGATGCGCCGGCGACCGAAGACATCTTAGCCAGGTTTGCGAGCTTCTAAAAAGCTATTCGGAAAGCGCCGTCGATACAATTCGCTCTTGCTCGACGGCGTGCTGGCCCGCATAGCCTTCGCTCGGGCTCGCGCGGTAGCCGCGTCCGATGTACTCGATGTCGAATCCGTCGCGTTTGCCTTCGAGAAGCCGCCGCCGGACAAACGCGCGCGCTCCCATATTCTTAGGCTCTTCCTGGACCCAGACGATCTTCTTGAGGTGCGGATAGCCGCCGATTAGGCGATTGATATCCGCGACCGGCAGTGGAGCGAGCAACTCGATTCGGGCGATCGCCGTTCGCGCGAGCGCCGCATATGCCGCGTGCGCAACGAGATCGTGGTAGATCTTTCCGCTGCAGAGGATTAGCCGGTCGACGGCGTCGCGATCGAGCGGTCGCGGGTCATCGATCACCGGCGCGAACTTACCGGAGGCCATTTCGTCGAGCGCTCCGGCGGCGCTGGCTGCGCGCAGCAAGGATTTCGGCGTCATGACGACAAGCGGAACGGCGATCGGCGAACGTGCTTGCATCCGGAGCAGGTGATAATAGTTGCCGGCCTGTGAGGGAGACGCGACGCGCAAGTTTCCTTCCGCGACGAGCTGCAGGAAGCGCTCGACGCGCGCGCTGGAATGCTCTGGCCCACCGCCTTCGTAACCGTGCGGGAGCAACAGCGTGAGTCGCGACGTCTGTCCCCATTTTGCCTGTCCGGCCGCGATGAACTGGTCGACCACGATCTCCGCGCCGTTGAAGAAGTCGCCGTACTGCGCCTCCCAGAGGTCAAGCGCGTCGGGCTGCTGCGTCGAGTATCCGTACTCGAATCCCATGCAGGCATACTCCGAGAGCGGGCTGTTTCGAATTTCGAACGAGGCTTGCGCTTCTGCAATGTGTTGAAGCGGAATCCAGACGGCGCTGGTGTTTGGATCGTGAAAGACGGCGTGGCGATGGCTAAAGGTACCGCGTTCGGTATCTTGACCCGTGAGCCGAATCGGCGTTCCGCTGGTCAACAGCGAGGCGAATGCGAGCGATTCGGCCGTACCCCAATCCACGACACCTTGTTCGGCGATCGTGGCCTCCCGGCGCTCGAACTGGCTGCGCAGTTTGCGGTTGAGCGTAAATCCGGACGGAACCGTCGTCAACGCTTGCGTCCAAGCAACGAGTGTGCTGCGTTCGACCGGCGCGAGCACCGTGCCGCCGAACGTGTTGCTTCCCGAGATCTTCCGGCCCTTGATGTGGGTGGCAAGGGCGCCTTTGACCGCACGACGCGCCTCTTGAAGACGTTCCGTCGCTTCCTCCACCATCGTTCGCGCGCGCTCCGCGGTGATCACGCCCTGGTTCACGAGCTTGTTGGCGAAGAGCTCTCGGACGGTCGGATGATTCTTAATGCGGTCGGCCATCTGCGGTTGCGTGTAGGCAGGCTCATCTTGCTCGTTGTGACCGAAGCGGCGATAGCCGATCAGGTCGATGAGCACATCGCGGCCAAAGGCTCGGCGAAAGTCGATGACGAGGTGGACCGCAGCAATGCAGGCATCGACGTCGTCGGCATTGACGTGGACGATCGGAACGTCGAAGCCTTTGGCCAAGTCCGAAGCGTAACGCGTCGAACGCGCATCCGCCGTATCGGTCGTAAACCCGATCTGGTTGTTCGCGATCAGATGAATCGTCCCACCGGTTTCGTACCCGGGCAACGATTGGAGGTTGAAGACTTCCGAAACGATCCCCTGGCCGGTAAATGCCGCGTCGCCATGAATCAGAATCGGCACCGCGCGCGTGTGATCTTGGGTCGGGTGTCCGTGCGAGTGATCGGTCTGTAAGGCGCGCGCGCTGCCTTCGACGACCGGATCGACCGCTTCCAGATGGCTCGGATTATGCGCCAGCGTCACGCCGATCGTTTTCCCTTTCGACGTCGTAAACGTGCCGGTCGCACCGTGATGATACTTGACGTCGCCCACCACGTCGTCGTCGCCGAGATTGCCTCGATACTGCGCGGCTTCGAACTCGGTCATCACCTCTTCGTATGGAAGATTGACCACGTGCGCGATCACGTTGAGACGGCCGCGATGAGCCATGCCGAGCACCGCATCGGCGACGCCGTCATCGGCCAGCATGTCGAGCATCTCCTCGAGCATCGGCACCATGACGTCGAGCCCTTCGCCCGAGAAGGTCTTCTGCCCGAGAAACGTTTTGCGCACGTAGCGATCGAAGGCTTCCACTTGCGTGAGCCGCTCGAGGAAGTCAATCTGCCGCTGCGGCGATTCTTTGATCTTGTTGCGCCCGGACTCGATATAATCGCGCAGCCATACTCGCTGGTTGGCGTTGGAGATGTGCTCGATCTCGTACGCGATCGTCGAGCTGTACGTTTCTTTGAGGCGCGGCAGCACTTCGGCCAGGGTGTTTCCGGGGACTTTGACCCGCAACACGCTCGCGGGGATCGCGCTCTGCAGCGCCGGCGTGAGACCGTAGGTTTGCGGCTCGAGCGAAGGATCGCCGACCGGTTGCGCGCCAAGCGGATCGAGATTCGCCGCGAGATGACCGTGGCGCCGGTACGCCGAGACGATGGCCATGCCGGCTGCCACCGCGCGGAGCATTTCGTCCGACGGCGGTGCCGCCGCCGCGCCGACCGGTGCGAGCGCTACTTGCGGTGCGGCCGCCGCTTGGAGGCCCAGCGACGCGAAGACGCTCTCGTAGAATCCGTCCTTGCCCTGCAAGAGCTCGTCGACGCGGCGCAGATATTCGCCCGACTGAGCACCTTGCGTCACCCGGTGATCGTAGGTGCTGGTGAGCTCCATGACTTTCGAAACGCCGAGCAGTCGCAGCGACTGTTCGTTGGCGGTTGCGAAGCCCGGTGGATAAGCGATTGCACCGGTCGCAATGATCGCGCCTTGTCCGGCCATCAACCGCGGTACCGAAGCGACCGTGCCGATGCCGCCCGGGTTGGTCAGCGTGAACGAAGCGCCTTGCAGATCGTCGGCGGCAAGTTTGTTCTCGCGCGCCTTTGCGACGAGCTCCTCGTATTTGTTGCGAAAGGCGGCAAAATCGAGCGTATCGGCATCCCGAATTACCGGAACGACCAACGAGCGCGTGCCGTCTTTACGCTCCGTGTCGACCGCGAGGCCGAGATGAACTCCGGGCTCCAACCGGGCCGGGGCGCCGGCTTCGTCCCGACGGAACGAGTACGTGATGTACGGAAGCTCTTGCGCGGCGCGCACCAACGCATAGGCGATCAGGTGGGTAAACGAAACTCGTTCGCTGCGGCCCAAAGCTCGAATCGCGCCGTTAAGCTCTTTGCGGCGCGCGTCGAGCACGTCGACCGGCACGTTGCGAAAGCTCGTCGCCGTCGGAATCGAGAGACTCTGCTCCATGTATCCGGTCAGCGCCGCGGCGGGGCCTTTGAGTGCGGTGAGTCGCGCGTTGGGCGGAATCGGCGGCAGCGGCGGCCCCGGCGCGGTCGGCGCGCGGCGCGCGCTCTCCACCGCAGCCAGAACGTCGGAACGTAAAATTAAACCGTTCGGCCCCGAGCCGCGGACGCGGCTAAGGTCCACGTCGAGCTGCCGCGCGATGCGCTGCGCCTGGGGATCGGCGATACCTGCGCCGGACGAACCCGGCGGCGCGATGGGCGCAGGCGACGGCTTTGCCGGCACGGCAGCGCCGTTCCCCGTCGACGGGGAAACCGTCGGTGTTGCGGCGCTCTTTGAGGTGTCGATCTCGGCAAGCACCGAACCGACGGCGACGGTCTCGCCTTCGCGCGCAAGAATCTGCGTTACGACGCCCGACGCGGTGGCCGGAACTTCGACGTCCACCTTGTCGGTCGTCACTTCGACGAGCGGATCGCCTTCGGCGACGAAGTCTCCGACGTTTTTGCGCCACTGGACGACCGAGCCTTCGGTGACCGATTCTCCCATCTCGGGGAGAGCGACGCGCACGAGAGTCTCTTCCAAAACGGGTTTCATCTTATCTTTTCAAGCGGCAAGGGCCTATCTTAAAAGTACTTCAGAAGTACCTTGCCGGAAGCGGGCGCGGCTGCACGAGCGCGTTCTTGGCAAAGTGCGGCCGTGGGTGACGCAGCACGAATGCGGCCACGTCATAGGCCGCAGCGAGCGAGAGCGAGCCCGGTGCGTCGTAGGGCATGTTGTACCGAACGAACCCGGTCATCCGGTCGATGTGTGCCATGCCGGCGCCTTCGTTGAACGAGCGGTCTCCCCAGAGCGGTGGAAAGGCCCCTGAGAGACCTTGTCCGTCGACCCCATGGCACTTCACGCAGCGCTGCGCGTAAAGCGCCGCTCCGCGCGCGGGGTTCGGTGCGGCGCTCGGCAAGGGTTCGATGTAACGGTCCGACGCTGGTTGCGTCGCCCCGATCGGCGTGTTCCGCGAGAGCCACGCAATGTAGGCAACGATCGCGACCATGGCCTTGCTGGAGTAAGCGGGCACTCTTCCGTTCATGCTGTAGAGAAAGCACTCGGCAATGCGATCTTGCAACGCAATCACGCGATGCGCGCGCTTGTTCCACTGCGGAAAGCGGGCGTACGTGCCGATGAAACTTCCGCCGCGCGGCTTGGTCCCGGCAGCGACGTGACAATCGGCGCAAGTAAGGTCGGCGCGTACGTACGGCTTCATGAGGTGATGGGTCTTCACCATGATCGCGTAGCCGTAGGCGATCGAATCGCCCAGGGGGCCGGTAGGAAGCGCCCGCGGATCGTAGAGCGGCGCCGGCACGTGCGATGAACAGCCGGAGAGCGCGGCCGCTAGCGCCAAGAGCAGCGCTAACCTAGTGCTTTTCATGACGGCGTCAAATATGTATAGCGATAGGTTGCCTGCAGCACGGCAATGGTCGCGACCATCGACGGAACCACGACTGCGCCGGGAATCAGGTGCGAAAGCATATCGGCGGCGACGTCGCTCGCCGACATTCCTGCCGGAGCAAAACCCCGCTCGACCAGCGCGCGAGCTTGCTCTTCGACCGCGGTGTGGCACGTCAAAACGATGAGGCCGCGGTGTTGCAAGACCTCGATTGACGCATCTTGATACATCCCGCGATCGTCGTCGGGATTTGCGTTGGCATCCAACGGCGCTTGCGCAGGCAAAAAGGCATTCGAAACCATCGGGTTACCGGCGGCGTCCGCGATTTTCAGGAACTCCCCGAGGCGATAGGTCTTCCAAATGCGATCGCTGTAGCCGTATACCGCTGAGGCACCGTGGCCCGCAAGCGCAATGGCAATGCGATCGGCGTCGTAGCCGAAGCCGAACTGCAATCCATTGAACGAGTTCTTGATGCTCCGCAGAAGGCCGGGCGTGAACGTCACCGCTTCGTAGACCTGGCGGATCTGAGACGGGCGCCCGACGGTCGCCGCGAAACGTTGCTCGTCGAAGTCTGCCCGCCGCTCGACGCGGTGCGTACCCCCGGGAACCGCCGCCTGGCCGAGAGCCGGAGCCGCCGCGACGGAAGCCGAGCTCGCTAAGAAGCCTTTTCGATTCATTCCACCAGGATACACCAAACAGCCGTTCGAGGATTTGACGCTGCGATCGGGCAACAGAGCATCCAAGATGAGCGCGCCGGAGATCGACCCGACTCAAGCGACGTCGGAAAACCTCAAACGCGGCGTCTTCGTCGGAATCTCGGCAGCCGCAACGCTCGCCGCGAGCGCGCCGGTCGACGCCCAAGAAGCCCTTGGCCAACCCCATCCGCCCTTGGTTGCCGAGAACGATCCGGCGATTACGGTCGACCACGTGAAGCTTGCGCTCCCCGATGCCGTCGTTCCGGCCTACGCCGCGTGGCCGGTCGGCGCAGGCGCGAATACGCCTTCGGTCGTCGTGATCATGCACATTTGGGGCGTCGATACGTCGATCCGCGACGTCGTGCGGCGTTACGCGAAGGCCGGCTTTGCGGCGATCGCGCCCGATCTCTACGCCCGTTACGGCGCGCCGAGCGGCGATGGCGCGACGGATTCTTCAGTCTTTCGGCCGTACGCCAAAGAGCTTGACCGCCAGGTCTACGCCGGCGACATTCGCGCCGCCGCACTCTGGCTGTCGACGAGGTTTCCGGGTACAAAGATTGGCCTCACCGGTTTCTGCATGGGGGGTCACATCGCGTGGAACGCGGCCATTGACGACGCAAAACTCTTCACCGTGGTCGCGCCGTTCTACGGCGCGGTCGCCGGCGTCGACCCCAAAGCGATCGTCATCCCGGTCTGCGGCAGTTTTGGCGCACGCGACACCGGGATTCCGGCCGCGGACGTCCGCGCATTCGCCGCGGCATTAACGGTGCCCAACGACGTCCACGTCTACGATGAAGCCGGTCACGCCTTCTTCGACGACCAACGTTCCGCGTACGTCGCCTCGGCGGCAGCCGACGCGTGGAAGAGGACGCTTGAGTGTTTCAACAAGTACTTGCGCACGAGCCAATAGATGATCGTCATTGAAGCGCTCGCGCTCTTTCTCTTCGGCGGCGCCTTGGGCGGCGCGATCGCATGGTTTTCGGCACGCTCGGTCGGAGAGAAAGCCATCGAAGCCTTGTTGGAGCGCGCGAAGAACGAGCTACGCGAAACAACCGCGGTGCGCGCGAGCGAGCGCGTCGGCGAACTCGTTTCGCCGGTGGCACAGAAGCTCGGCGAGTTCGACCGGTTGATCGGCGAGCTTTTAGGACGCACGAATCAGCTCGAAAGCGCAACAGCGAGCCTCACCACACAGACCTCGACGTTGATAACGGCCCTGCGCAACCCCACCTCTCGTGGCAAGTGGGGCGAGATGCAGCTGCATAACGTCGTCGAGAAAGCCGGGATGCTGCCATATTGCGATTTCGCCGAGCAGCAAACCATCGTGGTCGACGACGTTCGCGTTCGTCCCGACATGACGGTCAATCTTCCCGGCGAGCGCTGCGTTTTCATCGACGCAAAAGCGCCGATCGACGCCATGCAAGCTGCGCTCGAAGAGGTCGACGATGCGGCGCGGCGTCTGCTGGTAAAACGTCACGCGCGGGCGTTGCGCGATCATGTGGATGCGTTGGCCCGGCGAGGCTACCAAACCGCCAAGGGATCCGCCGAGTACGTGGTGATGTTCGTGGCCGGTGAAGCATTCATGAGCTCGGCATGCAGCGAAGATCCGGCGCTGATCGAGTACGCGCTCGACAAAGGCGTTCTGGTTACCGGGCCGCTCGCGCTCATCGGTCTACTGCGGACCTTTGCGATGGGTTGGCAATCGCTCCGGCAGGAAGAGAACGCACAACGCATCGCGACCATCGGGCGGGTGCTCTACGAGCGCGCGCTAAAGTTCAGCGAGCATCTCGGCGAGATTCGTAAACACCTCGAACGCTCGGTCAACGCCTTTAACGGTGCCGTCAGCTCCTATGAAACGAAGCTCCTTCCGCAGGGCCGCAGGCTTAAAGACGAAGCTTCGTTGAGCGGCGACGAGCTTGCCGAAATTCCCCCGATCGACGTCGTGCCGCGCGCGGTTACCGCGCTCGACACCGCATCGAGCACGAAGCGTCTCCCCCGGTCGCAGCAGCTTTTCGCAAACGACGACGCCGTTTAGGTTCTACGGCGAAGCGGCGGGTGCGGTATCGGCCTTCCAGGCCTTGAGCGCCGTCAAGGTGTTCTGAACGTGTAAGGACGGATCGAGGCTGGTGTAGGTATAGACGATCGTTCCGTCCGGCGCGACGACGTACGACGTCCGGTTCGCATACTGCGGATGCTGCGAAAGGACCGCATCGTACTCTTTCATCACCGCTTGATTCGTATCGGCGGCGACGGCGAACTTGCTGCGGCATTCGCTGACTGAGAATTTTTGCAGCTTGTCAATCGGATCGTGCGAAACGCCGATCACGGTCGCACCGAGCGCCTGGTACTGGCCGATCGCGTCGGCGAACTCGTGCGCTTCGATCGTGCACCCTTTTGTGAATGCGGCGGGATAAAAATAGAGCACGACCGGGCCCTTCTTTAAAGCGTCGGCTAAGCTGAAGGTAAAGACATTCCCGCCCTGCGTTGCCTGCAAGGTAAAGTCGGGTGCCTTCGCGCCGGTCGAAAGCGCCGCTGCGGCGGGCGCCGTCAGCGCGGTCGCCACAAAAGCCGCAGCTAGCAAAAAACGTGTCGTCATGGGGACCCCGTTCGGGCCGCTTGCCGTCTACCCTTCGGTAAGGATAAGCACGCGGCCGCGTTTAAATTTCGTTGCGTGCGATATGCCGCGTGCTTGGCCGCACTCGCTCTTGGTTTGGTCCTCCCGCTCGAAGCTTTGCCTGCGGCGTCGAAGCCCACGCGCCATCTCGTCTACACGTTTACGTGGGGATCCACGACCGATCTTCAGATGCAGAGTTCCGGGATGACCGAGCACGGCGGCACGTCTGGGTCGGGGACGTCCGATTTCGGCGGGGGGAACCAAGACAAAGGAACGATTACGGTCGACGTACTGCGCGAGCAGCCAGACCGTGGATTGGTGCTCTCCGTTAGCGAGCAGGCACAGGGCGAGCGTTCCGCGCCGTCCACCACCTGCGTCGTCTTCGGCAACACCAACGTCATTTGCGATTCCAGCGGCAAGGTTAACGTGGAGGAGCTCTCGCTAGTGCGCCTTCTTGGGCCGACGTTCGTCGATCCGGCGCAGATCGATGCCAAACAACATTGGCGAGTGCAGGAGAACGCTCCCGATGTTTCGACCGTTTCGGACTTTACGATCGAGGCGAACGCCGGTGGCGTTCTTAGAATCGCCGAAACGCGCACCGTGACGGGAAACGGATCGCGCCCGTATACGCGAGAGGTCACGTCGGCCATCGGCTACGACATCAATCGAACGATCCCGACATCGGTTACCGAAGACTCGACGGAGCGCAGCGAGCGCTCGAATGAATATCAAACGATCAAATCGCAGACCTCGCTGCAACTCCAAGTCGACTCGCTGGCCGTCAAACGCTGACGCTTGCGCGCACTACACCTTGAATTTGATGTTGGCAAACTGGTTCGCGTCGTAGTTTCGATCGCCGGCTGGGCGCGGCGTATCCTTCCACCAAGTGCTGTACATTGCGAGCCATTCGAAGTTTTCGAAGAGGAACTCATTGTCGCGAACGCGGCGCAGCCGCGCGACAAAGGGCGCAATCGTCGCCCAGCGCGAGCGCAGCATGAAACCGACCGCGTCGACGAGCAACGATGCATCGAGCACGCGCCGGCGGGCGAGACACGCGATCGTTTCGACGTATTGCGCAACCAGCACGAGCGCCTGGTCGTCGGAAGAACCGTCGAACTGGTCGCGCACGGTCTCGTCGTCGGGATAACGCCGAGCGATGCCCTCGAGCTGCGCAAACGCGCCCACGATCGAGGGGCCGGTCAGGCGCCCGATCGCCTCTAAGATCGCCACCGCGTTTCGCTCGTGCTCGAGCTGTTTATTCTGCCGCGTTAAGAGAAATGACGAAAAGGCCAGTGCGCTGAGCGAGACGATAACCGAGGCTCCGGATAGGATTTGGTCGGCGTTCACGTAAGCGCGGGCTCACAGCCCCATCAAGCGGGCGAGGATCAGCCGCTGAACCTCGTTGGTGCCTTCCCCGATCTCGTTGATCTTTTGATCGCGATACATCCTCGAGATGGGATATTCGTCCATGAAGCCGTAGCCGCCGTGAATTTGGAGCGCATCGTTCACGACGCGATGTGAGAGCTCGCCGGCAAAGAGCTTCGCGAAACTGGCCGCTTGCACGTAATCGCGCCCCTGGTCTTTCTCCCAAGCGGCGCGCAGCATCATCAGCTTCGCATGTTCGATCTCGGTAAGCATGTCCACGAGCTTGAACGAGATCGCTTGGAACTTGCTTATCGGCTTGCCGAAGGCGTGGCGCTCTTTCGAGTACGCCAGCGCCTCGTCGTAGGCGCCCATCGCCAGGCCGATCGAGAGGGCCGCGACCGAGATCCGTCCGCCGTCAAGAATCGAGAGGAACTGGCGGTATCCCTCGCCCCGCGGGCCCAGTAGATTCTCCGCGGGAACGGCTGCGTCGACGAAGGAGAGCTCGCGCGTGTCCGAAGCGCGCCATCCCATCTTCGAGTACTTTCGGCTGCGCGTGAACCCCGGCGTTGCCTGCGGGACGATCAGGTTCGATATCTCGCGCGATCCGTCGGGACGCCGTCCGGTGACGGCCGTAATCGTCGTGCCCCCCGTGATCTCCGTGCCCGAGTTGGTGATGAAGGCTTTGGTTCCGTTGATCAACCACTTGCCGTCGCGCAGCTCCGCCTTCGTCGCGACATTGCCGGCGTCGCTGCCCGCGCCGGGCTCCGTGAGCCCAAAGCCCCACAGCATCTCGCCGCGCGCGAGCGGGACCAAATACTCTTGCTTCTGGCGTTCTGTGCCGAAGAGAAAAAACGGCGTCGCTCCGAGCGAGACGTGCGCGGCCATCGTGATCGCCGTCGACGCGTCGGCGCGCGCGATTTCCATGACCGCAAGGGCGTAGCTCACCGTATCGGCGCCGGCGCCGCCATACTCTTCGGGAAACGGCAAACCCATGAAGCCGAGCTCGGCCATCTTTGCGACGAGCTCGGAGGGAAATCGCTCCTGCCGATCCATTTCCTCGGCGCGCGGCCGCACCTCGTCGCGCGCAAATTCGCGCGCGAGGCTCTGGATAGCCCGCTGCTCGTCGGTTAAATCGAAGTCCATGGCGGAGGTATAGGCCGCACCGTTTGCTAACCCTCTCTGCAGGTGCGTCTGAAGAAATCCATGTGCCGATGGTTTTGCCGCAAAGGCGTCGGGTGCTAGGAGAAGGCGAGGAAGCATACTGCAGAAGTCTGTGACTGAGTCTTCGACGACGCAGATGACGCCTTTGCGGTCAAACCCTTCGGGCAGCGGCATTATCGCCGCTTCTGTTTGTGGCTCGTCGAAGGCCTCAGAGGCCTCCCCCGACCGATGATCTCCCTGCGGGCGGTTTCGCTGGTCTATCCCAATGGCGTGCGCGCCCTCGACAACATTAACCTCGAGATAGCAAAGGGCGACTTCGTCTTTCTGGTCGGAGATTCGGGAACGGGAAAATCGAGTCTGCTCCGCTTGCTCTACCGGGAAGCGAAGTCCACGGCGGGCGAGATTAGCGTCGACGGCATCCGTGTCGACCGCTTACGTCGCAACCGTATCGCGGCGTTACGCCGCCATCTCGGCGTCGTCTTTCAAGACTTCAAGCTTCTCACCGACAAGACCGTCTGGGAGAACGTTGCCTTCGCGATGCAGGTCACGGGCGCCCATACTCGCGACATCATGCGCCAAGTGCCGCGTGTGCTCGATCTCGTCGGGCTCTCACACAAGAGCCGCATGTACCCAAACGAGCTTTCCGGCGGTGAGCAACAGCGCACGGCGATCGCCCGAGCCCTGGTAAACAACCCAAAGCTCCTGCTCTGTGACGAGCCAACCGGGAATCTCGACCCGGCAAACACCAGTGAAATCACCGCTCTCCTGCTGCGTATCAATCTCAAGGGAACGACCGTCGTCGTGGCGACCCATAACCAAGCCGTCGTGGACCGCATGCGACGTCGCGTCGTCCGGTTGGACGACGGCCGCATCACAACCGACGAGGAGCGAGGTTACTACTATCTTGGACTCGGGGAAAGTCAAGTTCTTTCTGGGTGAGGTGTCGCGCAATTTCACGCGCAACGCCGGGATGCAAGCGACGGCCGTCGGGACCGTTGCGATCACGATCATCTTGCTCGGTCTCTTTCTCTTCGTGCGCGGCGCGCTCACCGAGCTCGGCGGCAAGCTGCTCGATCAAATCGAAGTCTCCGCCTATCTGCGTAGCGACGTAACGCCCGCGCAGACGGCCGCGATCGCGCGATTCCTCAAGCAAGATCCGCACATCGCCTCGGCGCAGTTCGTGCCGAAGAAACAGGGATTGGCGGAGCTGCGCACTCGCACAAAGGGTGCGATCGACACCGCGCTGCTCACCGAGAATCCGTTGCCCGATAAGTTTCGGATCAAGGCGCGCGATCCCGACGGCGTACCGGCCGTTGCCGCGAGCGTTGGCCGTTTGAGCGGCGTCGACAACGTCGTCTACGGGCAGAAGATCGTGCAGCGTCTACTGCAACTGGGCGCGGTTCTTCGGCGTATCGGCATTGGGGTGATCGTCGTCTTTTTCGTCGTCGCCGGCATCATCATTTCGAATACGATTCGCCTCACGGTCTATGCGAGGCGCCGTGAAATCGCGATCATGCAGCTGGTCGGCGCAACGAGCACCTACATTCGCCTTCCGTTTATCTGCGAAGGGCTGCTCGACGGTGTCATCGGCGCGTTGCTCGCAGTGGCGTTGCTTGCGGCCGCTCGGGCTGCACTTTGGCCGCGTCTGCTCGAAGCGCTCCCCTGGGCCCAGCTGACCCTCGTGCCGGTTGACGTTCGCGTGCTCGCGGCGCAGCTCGTCGTTGTCGGGGCTGCAATCGGGGTCGTCGGGTCGTGGATTTCCGTCGGGCGGCACCTGCGGACGTAATGCGGCGCCGCATCGCGGCGCTGGCCGTCGCTCTCGCACTCATTCCGGCGCTGGCAGGCGTGAGCCGATCGGCGATCGAGCAGCGCATTGCGGCCCAACGTGCCAAGGCCCAGCAGACGCAAGCGCAGCTGCATTCAAAGCGCGCGGAGCTCCATGCCGTTACCCTCCGGTACCAAGATTTGCAGCGCCAACTGGGCGAGACCAACGTCGCGATCGGCCAAGTCAGCGGCCGAATCGATTCACTTCAAGATCAGCACCGCTCGACCGAGCGCCGAATCGACTGGAACACGATTCAACTCGACGCCGCCCGAAAATCGCTCGAGCTGCACGATGCCTTGCTGAAGCGCCGGCTGGTCAACGTTTATGAATACGGCGACTTGACCTACGTGAATACGTTGATCTCGGCCCGTTCGTTTAGCGAGTTCGTCGAGCGCTGGGAAGATCTGCGTTTGCTCATCGCGGCGAACGAACGCACCGTGCGCGCCCGCAAGGCTGCGGAGCGGCGCGTGGCGGCCATCGAAGCCGACCTCGAGCGAACGCGCATGGAGCTGCAGCAAGAAGAAACGGCTCAAGAAGAGGCTCGCAGCCAACTCAACTCGCTAGCCGGTGAACGGCAGAATCTGGTGCAGCTGGCTGCCGTCCGCCGCCGGAGCGTCGCCTCGCAGGTCGCCGAGATGGAGAGTCTCTCCGCCGCCGAGGAGTCCGAGCTCGAAGGACTGATCCTCGAGCGCGAGCGGGAGCTCGAAGCACAGCAGCGAGCCGCCGGCATCGCGGGCGGTGTCGTGGGGGGCGGGTCGGGTGCCTTTTCGTGGCCAGTCACCGGCACGATTACCTCGCCCTTCGGCTGGCGCTCCAACCCGTTCGGGGGCGGTCCCGAGTTCCATCAGGGGCTCGACATCGCGGCGCCGATGGGCACGACCGTGACCGCGGCGGCTGCCGGGACCGTGATTATGGCGCAGTGGTACGGCGGGTACGGCAACTACGTTTTGATCGATCACGGCGGCGGCTACTCAACCGGCTACGGGCACCTCTCCGCGATCTACGTCGCGAGCGGCCAGTCGGTGCAACGCGGGCAAGCCATCGGCGCCGTCGGCTCAACCGGCCAATCGACCGGACCTCACCTCCACTTCGAGGTACGAATTGCGGGCAAACCCGTTGACCCCGCGCCCCGGCTTCATTAAGACTTATCGGGTAGTCTCTCATAAGAGCAACTCATACCCCGTTGAGGCGGGTACGATATAGAGGATAGATGAGCCGTTTCCTACGCTTTTTCATAACTTCACTGTTGGTGGTCGCGCTCGGCGCGGCCGTTCTGCTCTTCGTGGGCTACCGCACCGGCTCGATCGCGCATCAGTCGGTGCTCGAGGTGGCAACGACCGGCGACCTTCGCGACCTCTTCGGGTCACGTGCGGCCAGCGGTTCGACACTGGTGGATATCGCTTTGCGCCGGCTCGAAAGCGACTATTACAAGCAGATCGAGCCGCAGACGCCAATCGCCGGCGAGAGCGCCGCACTCCACACCTTCCTCGCCGGAAAGAAGGTCGCCAACCCAGCCTTACCGAGCGTCGCGGCGAACGGCAATCCGCGCCAAGACGGTCAGCGCGCCGGCGATCTTCTCGCGTTCGCGCAGCAGCACTACGCGGCCGACGTCGGTCCAAGCGGTAGCGACGATCTCACCGACGCCGCGCTGCGCGGACTCATGAACTCGGTGCACGATCCCTATACGGTCTATCTCTCGCCACGCGAGATTCAGGGATTGAATGAATCGCTCTCGGGCGGCAACTTCGGCGGCATCGGCGTCTATATCTATCAGCTCAAAGACGGCCGGATCGTCGTGCAGCCGATCGAGGATTTGCCCGCCGCGCGCGCCGGTATGAAACCCGGCCAAGTGGTCGACTCCGTCGACGGTAAGCCGGTTCGCGGCGTCAGCATCGACCACGTCGAGGAGATGATTCGTGGCGAAGCCGGCACGACGGTGCGACTGCGCGCGCACGCGTACACCGGCCCCGCCGTCGATCGCACCTACGCGATCGTGCGCGAGATCATTCACGTGCCGACCGTCCGTGCGAAGATGGAGGACGGGATCGATTACATCCGGTTGTCGGATTTCGGCACCACCTCCGCGGACGAAGTACGCAAAGCACTGCTCGACGGGCGAGCGCGAGGCGCTCGCGCCTATATCCTCGATCTGCGCAACAACGGCGGCGGCCTGCTCGACGCCGCGGTGGCCATCTCGAGCCTTTTCGTACCTCAAGGAACGATCGTTTCGACGATTCGCCGCGACGGGGAACGTACCACCGAAGAGTCGCTCGGAGACACAATCGGCGGCCTCCACCCGTTAGTGATCCTGGTGAATAAGTTCACCGCGAGCGCATCGGAGATTACCTCGGGCGCGCTTCAGGATTACCACCTGGCGACACTCATCGGCACGCGCACTTTCGGCAAGGGCGTCGTGCAGAGCATCTTCCCAATGCCCGACCAGGGAGCCCTGAAAATCACGACGGCACGCTATCTCACCCCAGCCGGGCGCGATATCCAGCACCACGGGATCGAGCCAGACGTCGTCATCAATCAAGATCCAAACCCCTCGCTCATCGACACACCCGCCGATAAACAGCTCGCCGCCGCGAAGGCACGTTTAGCGGCCGAGTTACGTTAATTTGGAGATCATGAAACGCACACTTTTGATTCTTTGCTCGGCCGCGCTCATCGTGGCGCCCATCTCTGCCCCGGCCGCTCCGCCAAACTTATCGACCGTCGATGCGGGAGAAATTTCCACGAGCTACGACTACCTCACCAACAACTTCTATAAAAAGGTTGATCCGCAGGTGGTGCTCGACTCGATTCGCTCGGAGCTGCTTTCGGCCATGCGGACCGCCGGCGTTAAGAATGCCGCGCTTCCGGCGATGCACGCGAGCGACGCGCAAGGGACCAACGTCCATGCGATCGATCGCGAGGTCGAAGACGCCGCCGCCGAATCGAAAGCGAAGTTCACGACGCACGCTCTCGCCTATCTCGCGCTCGAAGGGATGATGAAGTCCGTCAACGACCGGTACACCGTGTTCTTGTCGCCCAAGGACTTTGCCGGACTCAATGAGGGGCTCGACGGTGGCGATTTCGGTGGAACCGGCATCGTCATCCAAGTCGACGACAAAACGAAGTACATTTCCGTCGAGAACGTCGTCCCGGACGGCCCAGCCGATAAGGCAGGTGTGCAGCAGGACGACCTCATCACCTCGATCGACGGCGTCACCACCAAAGGAATGAGCCTCCCGCAGGCGAGCGGAAAGCTGCGCGGCAAAGAGGGCACTCGAGTCATGCTCACGATCCAGCGCGACACCGGCGCGCTGGGCTCCCCGATCACGATTACTCGGGCCAAGATTCATCAACTGAGCGTCTACGAAAAGATGCTACCGGGTAAGATCGGGTACGTCGCGCTGACGGTCTTCGGACGAGATACCGGCGATGAGCTCAATGCCGCGCTCAATCGTTTGCAAAAGCAGGGGGCGCGCGCGCTCGTGCTCGATCTGCGCGACAACGGCGGAGGTTACCTCGAAGCCGCCGTTGCGGTCAGCTCGAAGTTCATTCCGAGCGGCCCGATCGTCTCGGTCGAGTCGCGCGCCTCGAACATCACGACGCTCGACGCCGACGACACCGCGATCACTCCGTTGCCGCTCGTCGTTTTGGTCAACGGCTACACCGCATCGGCCTCGGAGATTACCTCGGGTGCGATTCAAGATAGCAGCGTCGGCACGATCATCGGCACGAAGACCTTCGGCAAGGGCGTGGTCCAAACGATCATTCCGCTACCCGATCGCAGCGCCATCAAGGTCACGACGGCTCGTTACCTGACGCCGCGCAACCGCGACATCAACCACCTCGGCATCACGCCGGACATCGTCGTCGGCGAGAATAAACATCCGACGTTCGGACAACCGGCAAAAGACGAACAGCTTACGCGAGCGATCCAGTATCTCGACGACAAGCTCGCGCGCTTTAATCAGGAGAACGGCGTCTAGGGGAACCTCCTGCGAGGTTCCCTAGGACTTCTTGCGAGAGGCCGCCGTCCCGGCGGTCTTTTTCTTGCGCGCCGGCTTCGGTTTTGGCACGGCCGCGCTCGCGGGTTCTACGGCCTCCGCGGCTTGGGCGCTCTTGCGCGTTCGCCGCGGTTTTTTTGTCTCCATAACCGGAAGCGCAACCGCGATCGCGGCGGCCTCGACCTCGGCAGTAACTTCGCGGCGAGGCGCTCGGCGGCGGCGCGTGGGCTTGGCCGTCTTGAGCTCCTCGACGGGTGCCGAGAGGCTTGGCGGCGGCGCTTCGATGGCCGGCGGAGGAGCCTGGTTCACCTTAGCAATCGAACGCGCCGGTTCGGGCGGCGCCTTGCTGCCGGCGACGTGTGCCGCGCCGTCGGGCGCAACCTCGAAAATCTGACGATCCGGCATCGGCGAGATGCCCGGCGGCGTGCCGCCGCCTTTCCCGCCCCGACCCCGACGGCGTCGCCGGCGGCGGCGATGCTGCCCTTCGCCGTCGCTCGAAACCGGTGCCTCGACGATCGGCGGCGGCGTCGGCGGCATCGTCGTCGTCGTCACCATCTCCTCGCCTTCGTCGCGGCCTCGCCCGCGGCGCCGCCGGCGGCGCCGTTTACGGCGTCCATCGCCGGTCTGTACGGCGCCCTCGGCGATGATGATCGCGTCGGGCTGCGCTTCGCCCTTGCGCTCGGCGCGCAATGCCTTGTCCTCGGCTTCTTCCTCCTCGGTGACGGGCGAAATTCCGATCGGCGGCCGCGACGCCGACTGCCGCGCCGCATCCTCGGCGAGCTCGCGCAGCTGGCGCGTCTGTTCGGCGGCGGAGACTTCCTCGCGCCGTCCGCGGCGCTTGCGCCGGGGTTTCGCGCCGGCGGTCACAAGCTCGCCCAAGACGTAATCATCCTCGTCGTCGACGTCCAGAATGCGGATGCGTACGAAGCTTCCGGCGTTGGCGACCGCGTTTTCCACTTCTACCAGCCGTTCCTCGACGACGGCGGCGGCCGAACTGGGATTGGGTAGACGCCCGGCAAGAAGCTCGACCTCGTGCTCGTCGCCGACGCGAACGACGTGCGCCTTGCGATCCTGGAATCTCGAGACCAGCTCGATGCGCGCCTTCTCCGGATGGATCATCGGATCGACTCGCACGTGGATGGGACGCTCGATCGAACGCGCGAGCTCTTTACACTCGCCTTCGTACCAGAAATCCATTTGCACCGCGACGGTAGGGGCGACGTGAACGACGACGTCGCCGGCGGTGCCGTTGCTGGCCTCGTCTCGAACCTGACGGAAGGTTTCGATTGCCACCGACTGCGACGACATCACGCTCCCGGTGCCCGCGCACGTCGGGCATGCGCCGCGCAGCTGCGCTCCGAGATCTTTTCCGATGCGCTTGCGCGTGAACTCGAGCAATCCGAGGTTCGAGAACGATTGGATCGTCGCACGCGTACGGTCGCGGCGCAGGCTCTCCTCCATCGTTTTGACGACCCTGTCGCGCGACGTTTCCGAAGCCATGTCGATGAAATCGACGACGATGATTCCACCGATGTCGCGCAGCCGCACCTGACGCGCGATCTCCTCGGCGGCTTCAATGTTCGTCTTGAGAATCGTATCCTCGAGATTGCGCCCTCCGGTGAACTTCCCGGAGTTGACGTCGATCACGGTAAGCGCCTCGGTCGACTCGATGACGATCGAGGCGCCCGACGGCAGATTGATCTTCGGCCGCATGAGTTTTTGCAGCTCGTCGTCGATTTTGAAGTCATCGAAAAGCGAACGGCCCGAGTTGTAATACTCGATCCGGCTAATGTACTGCGGTCCCAGCAGCTGCAGGAAATCGCGAATCTTGCGGTATTCCTCTTCGTCGTCGATCAAGACGCGGTCGACGTCGGCCGTGATGAAGTCGCGCGCCGCCTTATAGACGAGGTTCATATCCTTGTGCAGCAGCGAGGGCGACGAGGCGCGCTTGTACGTCTCCAAAATGCCGTGCCACATCCGGATCAGAACGCCGAGATCGGCGATCAACTCGGCCTCGCCCGCTCCTGCAGCAGCCGTGCGGACGACGGTCGCCATCCCTTCGGGCCGGATGCGCTTCATCACGCCTTTGAGCCGGTTGCGCTCGTCGGCCGACTCGATCTTGCGCGAGACCCCAGAGTACTTTCCGGTGGGGATGAGGATCAGGTAGCGGCCGGGCAGCGAGATGTTCGTCGAGATTCGCGCCCCTTTGAGCCCGCGCGGCTCCTTCACGATTTGCACGAGGACGTCGTCGCCGCGCTTGACTTTCTCGCTGATCGTGAAGCCGCTGTGCCCCTGCGTGATCTCGACGTCACCGATGTTGAGGGGCTGTTTGTTGATGTCGTCGACGTAAAGGAAGGCGTTGCGGCCCAAACCGATGTCGACGAACGCAGCTCCCATTCCCGGGAGCACGTTTTGCACTTTTCCTTTGTAGATCGAGCCGATGACCTTCTCTTCGCGCTCGATGTAGAGTTCGGCTAACTCGCCGCCCTCAAGTATGGCGACCCGGTTTTCCCACGGATCGCTCGAGATCAAAATCTCGCTCGACAAATCTTTCCTCGAATTACTAGGAGCCTGTCGCTCGCCGCGCTTTCCCTGCTGGGGCGCTGGCGGGCGACGCCTTCGCGCCGCTACGACGAGCTCTCAAAAAACTTTTGTTCTCCGCTTCCCGACGGTTGCGGGCGGGACCTCCCCAGCTGGCCTAGCCGTCCGGTCGCTAGGCGTTACCGAGCATGCCACGATCCTTCTGCGAGTAGATATTGAGCAAAATTCCGACCGCGATGAAGTCCGTGAGCATCGCCGATCCGCCATAGGACATGAAGGGGAGTGGAATACCGGTGATCGGCATGATACCAATGGTCATACCGAGGTTGACCAGGACGTGAAAGAAGAGCATGCCGACCAGGCCGGCCGCCAAAAGGAAACCGAAACGATCCCGCGCGGCGAGCATCGTGCGGATGCCGCCGTAGAGCAGGGCGGCATAGAGCGCGAGTAGGGTGAGGACTCCGGCAAAGCCCCACTCTTCGGCCAGCACCGTGAAGATGAAATCGCGCGAATGTTCGGGGACGAAGTTGAGCTGCGTCTGCGTGCCACGATAGAGACCGCGTCCGAACCACTCGCCGTTGCCGACGGCGATCTTTGACTGGTTGAGGTTGTAACCCGAGCCTTGGGGATCCGCCCTCGGATTGAGGAACACGAAGAGCCGCGCGCGTTGAAACGGCTTGAGCACGGCGTTCGTACCGAGCGCGGCGGCCGCAACGACGAGCACGCCGAGCGCGTAGATGCCGAAGTCGCTCAGCTTCGGTAAGCCGAAGAATAGCTCGACGGTCAAAATCGCGACCAACACCAGCGACGTGCCGAGATCGGGCTGCTTGAGCACGAGCAGCGCAGGAATCGCGACCAACAGTAACGGCTTCCAAAGATCTTTGATCTCTTCGTAGGTTTCGCGGCAGAGCACCGTCGCGAGCGAAATCGCGACGACGAGTTTCGCCGGTTCAGATGGCTGGAACGTTCCCAACGGCCCGAGCGAAATCCAGCGTTGCGCGCCCATTGCGCTGTGGCCTCCGCGCAAGATGAAGAGCAGCAGCAGGAGGTTGACGACGTAGAGCGCCGGTGCCCAGCGTTGCCAGTTCCGGTAATCGAGAAGCGCGGCACCGGTCATAGCCGCGACGCCGAGAACGAGGTAGACGATCTGCTTCTCGTACTCGCCCGACGCGTCGGGTGTATGCAGGCCGGCCGAGCGGACGCAGACGATGCCGATCAGTGAAATCAGAATAGCCGCCGCGGCGGGCAGCCAGTTCACGTTTCGGAAAAAGCGCTTCGTGCCGCTCGCAAGCGCGAGAACCGCCATGAGGTTCCCCCCTAAGTCGCTGGCGCGGGCGCCGCCCTTTGCGACTTTTTGCGACGGCGGCGTTTGCGAACCGGCGGTTTGTCGCTGCCGGCCTTGGCCGAAGGCGGAGCCGCACTCGGCCCCGCCGCAGCCGGCGCCGAGGCTTCGGGCAGCGGCGCCGGCTGCTCGGGCGGCTTATGCGTGCCGTTTCCGTTGGGCCGATTGACCGAAAGGATCGGAATGTTCGCAAGCATCGCCAGCGTGGCATCCTGTCGTTCGAAGGTTACGTCGATTCGATCCCGATCGACCTCGACGAAGCGCGAGATGACATCGACCAAATCCCTCTTCATTTTTTCGATCATCTCAGGCGCCAGCTCCAAGTGATCGGTCATCAGGACCAGCCGTAAACGCTCTTTCGCCGTTGCGCTGGAGCCCGGCTGGCCGAATAGCCGCTTGAGAAACTCGATCATCGGCGTTTGCCTCCGAAAAACGCGCTGAGGCGCTCCGCGAACGAGGGCTTCGCCGCCGCCGGCATTGGCGCCGGAACATCCTCGCCGGCAACGCGGGCGGCAATCGCGTGATATGCCGCGCCGGTCGCGGTATGCGTTTGCAGCGCCAGCGGCTCGCCACGATTGGTCGTCACGATGATCTCGGGTTCGTCGGCGATCACGCCTAAGAGCGGCAGGCGAAGGATCCCGTTCACGTCGTCAACCGACAACATCTTGCCGCGTCGTACCAGATGCGGGCGGAGACGATTGATGATGAGCTGTGGTTTGAAGCGATTGCCGAGCAAACCGACGACGCGATCCACGTCGCGAACCGCGGCAACCTCCGGCGTACAAATCACGATCGCTTCATCGGCGCCGGCGACCGCATTCTTAAAGCCCAGCTCGATGCCGGCGGGACTGTCGATCAGCACGTAATCGAACCGCTCGCATAGCCTCGAAACCAAGGCCTGCATCTTGGCCGTTTCGACCTCGTCCTTCTCGCGCGATTGCGCGGCCGCGAGCAAAAAGAGCTTCTCGCTGTGCTTGTCGGCCACCAGCGCATCGTCGATTGAAGCGCGCTCTTCCAGAACGTCGAGCAAGTGGTGTTGCACGCGACTTTCCAATCCGAGCACGATATCGAGGTTGCGCAGACCGACGTCGGCGTCGATCAGCACGACGCTGGCGCCTCGGCGCGCGAGCGCCGTACCAAGATTGGCAGCCGTCGTCGTCTTCCCGACGCCGCCCTTGCCGGAGGTGAGTACGATCGCGCGCCCACGTTTTGCGGTTGCCGCGCTCGCTTGCGCCTCAGCTTGCTCTGGGCTTGTCGATGGAGCCTGCCCCGAGCTTGTCGAGGGGTTGGGTTGCAACTGGTGCACGTGCTACCCCGTTTTCAAAGCGCCCATCAGACGCCCTAAGAGAGACTGGTTGTCGAAGGTGGTAAAGG
>Ga0070765_100000496_pt1 | contig 23721 bp, 21 predicted proteins | sample HubBroMetageWFT5_FD_71516 | JGI IMG/M metagenome (GOLD analysis project Ga0070765, IMG submission 71516) | Warmed and freeze-thawed soil microbial communities from the Hubbard Brook experimental Forest, New Hampshire - Hubbard Brook CCASE Soil... | ecosystem: Environmental > Terrestrial > Soil... | reverse complement strand
CACGTTTCAAGCTGGAGTGGCCTTTTCAGCAGGCTCCTACTTCCAGTCAGTCGTAGCTGCGGATTTTAATGGCGACGGCAACCTGGACCTGGCGGTGGCGGACCATGGCGGAAATGTTAGCGTGCTACTCGGCGACGGCGGCGGCACATTCGAGTCGGCAACGAACTACATGGCCGGATCACATCCATACTCAATTGCGATCGCCGATTTCAACGGCGACGGAAATCTCGACATGGTGGTGGCAAACGAGAGCAGCAACAACGTGAGCATAATCCTCGGCAAAGGCGACGGCACCTTCCAGGCGAGAGTGAATTACGCAGTCGGCTCCAATCCCTATTCAGTGACCGTCGGTGATTTTAATGGAGATGGTAAGCCCGACTTGGCTGTAGCGAACTATGGTGGAGGAATCAGCATCCTGCTGGGTAATGGTGACGGCACTTTTCAGGTGGCGGTGACGTACGACGCAGGCTCCAATCCTGACGCAGTCGCGGTGGGTGACTTTAACGGAGACGGCAATCTGGATTTGGCGGTGGCGAACTTCAGCTCCAATAATATCAGCATTCTTTTCGGCAATGGGCAAGGCGGTTTTCGATCGGCGGTTAATTACGATGTGGGATGGGGGCCCGACTCGCTTGCGGTGGGAGATTTCAATGGTGATGGCAAGCTCGACCTCGCAGTGTCCAACTACAGCGATGGCAACGTTAGCGTGCTGTTCGGCGGTAGCAATGGAACGTTCCAACCGGCGGTCACCTATGCGGTAGGCCAAGGTCCTGACTCCATCGTAGTTGGAGATTTCAACGGTGACGGCAAACCCGATTTAGTGATCGCAAGCGAAGGCGGAACTTACAGCGGCAGCGGCGAGGTTAGCGTCCTCTTGAATAATGGTAATGGAACATTTCAAGCCGCGCTGAATTATAGTTCAGTAGGCTCCTACTACGATTCGGTGGCCGTGGGAGATTTTAACGGAGACGGCAAGCTCGATATAGCCTTGGCGAACTATGGCATATCCAACGTCAGTGTGCTTTTGGGCAATGGCAATGGCACTTTCCAGCCAGCAATAACCTATCCGGCGGGATCCAATCCGCTGGCTGTTGCTGTAGGGGACTTCAACGGGGACGGGAGGCCCGACATTGCGGTTGCCAATGGTAGCGGAAACAATGTTTCCGTATTGCTGAATACGACCGGGGAAAAAGCAATACCCACTTCAACCACGCTGAAGTCTTCAGAAGATCCAGGTGAATCGGTTACGTTGATCGCGACCGTCGGGTCGGGTGTGAGTTCGCCGCCCAACGGCGAGTTGGTAACCTTTCTGAATGGGTCGGCAAGTTTAGGAACTGCCGCTTTATTGGAAGGGAAGGCCACACTCACGACGTCCGCACTGACCGCCGGCTCGCACTCTATTCAGGCAAAGTATGCTGGCGATGATACCTATTGGATGAGTATGTCGGCGGAACTTACCCAAGTTGTCGGCAAGTACAACACTTCAACATCGCTCGTTTCCGGCGTGAACCCTTCCATTGAAGGCGAGGCAGTCACATTCACCGCAACCGTGACGTCCGACTACAGCGGAGCTTTGACCGGCACCGTTAAATTCCTGAACGGCAGCGCAGTATTAGGTACCGCGCATCTGAAAAGCGGCCTGGCAGCTTTTAGCACATCTACCTTGAAGGTTGGCACATACACAATCACGTGCGAATATGATGGAGACACGAACGATGCTACTAGCACGTCGCCGTCCGTGACTCAGGTCGTCTCTCCGTAAACTGCACGATCATCGATCCAGCACCCTACTAGCATCATGCCGGTGAATGTACGGCGCCGTTTGGAGACATCTTCCCACAATTTCTGCGGAAACAATGCCGGGCTGAAGCCTGGCGCTACCAAGGCTCTTGCACCAGGCGGAGGAGTTTCGGCGGGCGGCTTCTTATTTTGCCCGGCGCTGGGCAAATTATGTTTAGATTGATCTGGACGCGAGTTTTGTGGACCGGTCAAACGAGCGGGACAGAACAGAATAAGAAGACGCAGCAAAGAGAAGGAAGCCCACGCAGCTTCCACTTTTCCATCGACGACTTTGCGACTTCAAAATAGCTGTGCCCAAGGGCCTCAGACTCATCGTAACTCACGAGGATTCTGCCAACAACATGCTGAACCCTGCCGGCCCCAAAATGTTGCTCGCCAGTGTTTGGTGACGTGAGCGATAATCCTCAGAGATAGAATTGCGCGGGAGGTTGGCATGCGAAAAATCCGCTATCGAGTGGCGATGAGTTTGGATGGTTATATCGCGGGTCCGAAAGACGAGTTTGACTGGATCGTATCGGATCCGGACGTGGATTTCGCCGCGGTTTTCAAGCAATTTGACACGCTGCTGATCGGGCGCCGGACGTTCGAGATGATGGCGAAGCAGGGCAATACGGCGATTCCGGGAATGAAGACGATCGTTTTTTCCCGCACGCTGAAACAGAGTGAGTATCCCGACGTAACGATAGTGGCAGAGGGCTGCGAGAAAACTGCGGCGACCCTTCGCGAAAAGCGGGGCAAAGATATTTGGCTATTCGGCGGCGGATCGCTGTTTCAAAGTTTTCTCGGAGCAGGCCTGGTGGATACAGTCGAGGTCGAAGTGCTCCCGGTGCTGCTCGGCGAAGGAATACCACTGCTTCCTTCTCCCGCCAAGCAAGCCAAGCTGAAGCTGACCAGCCACAACGTATACAAGAGCGGAAGAGTCTCACTACAGTACGCGGTAAAAGAATCTACTTACAAAGTTCGCGCGGTATAAATCAGATATGCGGCCAGTATCGCTCCGAAGAGCGCGGCGATCACGGCCCATACGGTAACGATCGTTCCCGCCGGCTTGAAATTGCCTTCCTCCAGACGACGCATGGTGGTTCTGTAGCGGTATCCAGCCGTTAGCGCCATTAAAATACCCATCACCATAAATCCCAGACCGATCATCAACGAGGTTCCGCTTTCGCGCGCAGCGTTCCCGGAGATGCGCAGGAACTCGCGCAAAGTGATTCCGAATTTTGCTACCACAAACCCGAAGACAATGATGCTGATGCTAGTGCGTATCCAAGCGAGGAAAGTACGTTCGTTGGCGAGGTGATCGCTCGGTGTAGCCGGTTTGGAGGGAGGCGCGGGAGTTGTCATTTTCGTTGGCGGCTCAATCGTCTGCTCGCTGCGCGGTGGCGTCTGGCGTTTCTACGTGCTCGGGGCGGAAACCGATGCCCACGATGTAAGCCGGTATGCGGCGGAGAACCGGGAAATTGCGCAAGAGCTTCACAACGAAAGGAACTTCGATTTGTTTGTTCGCGGACAGGACGCGACTGATCACTCGATTTTGAATGGCTACTTGTATGCGTTGCATCATACGCGTAGGAAATTCGCGTCGGCGCTGCACGGCGGCGAGATCGTCTTCGGTGACGGAACTGTAGGCTGGTTCCGGCGAAGGCGCGCCGCTGGCTCGCGCGGGCCAGGTAACGCGAGCTGTACCGGTTGAAGGTTGCCGGCTGGCGTCGTCCACCTCGCTGCGCAGAAGTCCGGAACTAAAAAGTGGACTGATGGCGACTGCAGGTGCGTCTGCTAGCGCGGGCGTTAGACCCATGGCCATTGCGGCTGGAAGCGCGCCCTCGGGCGAAATTGCTTCGCTAATCGCCTCGATTACCGGGATCGTTCCCGGCGTGGTGCCACGCTGAAACGCGGGTGCGAGAATATTCGCCGCCGCGACTGCGTCTTGTATCGCCAGATTGATGCCGACGCCGCCGATGGGCGACATGGCATGCGCTGAGTCACCGATACAGAGCAAGCCGGGAAGATGCCACTTTTTTAGGCGATCGATAACAACGGTGAGCAATTTAATATCGTCCCAGGTTTTTAATTCCTGCTCGCGGCCACGCAGAAAGGGTTGGAGGCGAACTATTTCTTCGCGGAAAGCAGAGAGACCTTTTTCGTGTATGGGATCGAACCCGCCCTTGGGTATGACGAAGGCACATTGCCAAAATTCTCCGCGCTGAATCATCACGAGAATTCTGCCGGAATCGATGTGGCCGAAAGTTTGCGGAGGATCGCTAGGCTTGCGAGAGATACGCATCCATAGGACGTCGATGGGCGAACCGAAGGTTTCTACTTCCAGACCGGCTTTCTGACGCATGACAGAGTGGCGGCCGTCGGCGCCAATCACGAGTTCGGCGCGAATTTCTACAGGACCAAGCTGCGTTTTGGCGCGTACGCCAATGATGCGGTCGCCTTCGCTGATCACATCGGTCGCTTCCGCTTGCATGCGCAAATTAAATTCAGGATAGCGCTTGGCGTGGTCGGACATAAAATTCAGAAAGTCCCATTGCGGCATCAAGGCGATGAATTTGCAATGCCCGGGCACGTGCGTGAAATCGCCGACCATCAATTTCACGCCATTGATTTCTGCGCCTAGCTCGCGAAGTTCGTCGTGGGGAACTTTCAGGAACTCGTCAAGCAGGCCGAGCTCGTACATAAGCTCGAGAGTGGAGGGATGAATCGTGTCACCTCGGAAATCGCGCAGAAAATCGGCGTGCTTTTCGAGGACCAACACTTCTACGCCGGCTCGCGCGAGCAAGTAGGCGAGCACCATGCCGGCAGGGCCTCCGCCCACGATGCAGCAGCGCACGTTGAGTTTTTGTACGGCGGCTTCTTCAGGCATGGCCAATCATGCTCGCTTCTTGTTTCCCCAGACGTATCAAGCCGCGTAAGCTCGATCTCGCCGATTGTACTTCAAATCGAGACCTGGGAATTCGCTCAACCACAGGTTCTGGAGATTTCATTCAACATTGACATAAAATTCCAGGGCAATACATGAGGCTTGCCTGATGAATCCGTTTGGAACCTCTCGCATACGATTGTGGTCAATCGGATCTTTTGGCGCTACGGTGCTGATTCTGTTTGCCGCTCTCACCGGCTCCAAGTTGCTTGCGCAAGATGCGTCTTACCGTCCTCCGAAAGTTGCGCTGCTTGACGGAGGGCCAAAAGCGATCTATTCCAGCGACCCGGATGATTCGTGGAACCGGATTTTTTATTATCTATTTTCCCGCCGTATTGAAACTCGACTCTCGGAGCAGTTTCCGGAGGGCGCGCCGTTCGTGGATGGCGTCAGCACGCGTTTGTTCGAGCGCGACGAAATTGGAGATCGTGCGATCGACCCGTTGTACCCATCGAATTTTGCGAATAGCGGAAAGTATCTCGTTCTGACTGGCCCCGCTTACGCCAACTTTAAAAAGGCGCTGCAAGATGCGCTTGACGATAACGTCCAACGCTCGCCGGTAGCGAGGGCTCTGATGCAAAGCGATCTTTGGGGCGCGCACGATATTGTTTTTGTTCCATTCCCTCGCGGGAACGAAAAAGATCTTGAGCAGCGCAGGGCCATCGTGCTGGACTTAATTTCGCGGCTAATTAAGAAAATCGCTCTGACGCCTGAGGAAATCAAATCTCTACCGGACAACTATTCCGCTGCGTTGCGCGAGCATTCATTTCCGGATGTCTTCGCAAAAGCTAGCGAATGGACTGAGGTTTTGTGGTTTTACCCGCGTGCGCACGATGATCTTGCCGGTTTTCGCCGCACGTCTCGCGTCTTTCTTAAGCTGAAAGAGCCTCGGCGCGACGTTCAAACATTCCTGAATGGAATTCCAGATAGACAGGAAAGTAATCCGATTTCTGGTTTGCACGGGGTCGCGCTGGTGACGCAACTTCTGCTCATCGATTCAAATGGACAATTGGAGCCGACATCATTGACTTCGGAAATTCAAGTGCGGCTTTTTGAAACGGTGAATAGAGACAGCATCAAACCTAACGACGGCACACTCAAAGCAACGGACGGAACTTTCGAAAGAGCGAGGCTGCAAGTGTGCGAGATCAATCGACAGCTCTTCCTTCGAGAACCAGCGTCGGGAGGGCTTGTACAGGAAGACAATAATTCGCGCGCTTACGGTGGACACTATGGCTTCGCGGAAGGTGAGCCCGTGGGCCAGGGAGGTCCTAATCTGAGCATGATGGTGACCTCACCGGTCCAAGTGACGCTGCGGGCGCGCTGTGCCTTTTGCCATGGTGACGGTTTGACGCAACTCATGACATTTGCGATTGCGCGTGCTCCACATTCCCATCCGCCACCGGTCAAACAATTGAATTCGAGCGAGCATGAGACGGCAAAATTGGCAATCGAGCAAAAAGAAAAACAAAAAGAATTCCAGGCCTTGCTCGCGTATTTTGATCGGCGAATTGTGCGCCACTGAGGACTGCGGCGATCCCTGGCTTTGCCGCAACGGACATCCTAAGCTGTTCGTAATCAGCTAGTTAGAGGGTCAGATGCAAATCGATCCACAAAATCGTTGCGCCGCCATTCGATCATGCGTCAGAGAGACTTCACCTCACGCGATTGCATGCAAATCTACAACCGGAGAGCACATGCCGAATTACGACACGCCAGTTCCGCCCTATTCCATTTTCCCCAGCGACGTGGCGCCCACCTTCAACAATGAAACTCCCGCTGCGCGGCAAGCGAGCCAGCAGTTCGCTTTGTCAAGCTACGCCGGCTTTCCCGAGAACGGACGCACGATACGTTGGCAAATTAGTCTTGCCACTGCGCCGAGCGTTGTGAGCGTTCAATTGCAGACGGCAATGAATGACGTGGACGCCCGATACGCGGTCCCGGCGGGCGCGACAAATCAAAGCTCGGCTAGCACGACGGGTGACAACTTGGTGGCCACAGCTGTGCGCGCAAATTGTGTGCGTGCAAAAGTTGTGCCGATCACCGGCGGCTCCAGCGTCATCGTACAAATCCTCGGGTAGCTTCAGCGCGCTCGGCCAGAGCGCGTTGACATGTCTTCCGGAAAAAACTATTCCGGCCAAGTCAAACGAATGCTAACGTCATGTGCATGCGGGTTGCACGCAGGTCGAATGAATTGCGCGGTGGCAAGACCGGCGTTTGCGTGCTGGTGAAAGTTGAGCGTGGCACGAATATCTTTGCAACGGTCGTGGTGCTTGTTATTGCGATAACCGCAATGCTCATGCCCGCGTCTGGCCGGCCGCAATCGGGCGATGATTCGAAACCGCCTGCGCCGACGCGATCGTCCAAACAGGTTCTGCCACCGCTGCAGGATGCGCAAACGTCTTCGCAGCCGCCCCAATCGGTGATGCGGACCGTCACGGTGACTTTTAATTACGATTTCTCCCAGTTTCCGCCATGCTCGGCGACTATCGCCAAGAAGTGCATTCAGCAATTCAATGTCTATGAGGTGTCTGGAAGCAAACCGGTTTTTCTGTTTTCCATTCCCGTACCACCGGGCGCTAAGGGGAAGTTAAACGAAATTACCGGTTCCGCTCCGAGTAAGCGGGCTTTCTTCACGGGCCCGCACCGGTTTGGCGTATCCGCGAAAATGCCGGGAGTCAATGCCGAGTCTGATCCGTATCAGTGCATGACGTTTGCACAAGTGCTTCCGGATAATCCAGCACCTAACGCTCCAAGCAGTGCTCCGAGCAACTCATCACCAAAAAAGTAACTGAAGCTGGGGATTTCAGTACACTGGTTCTCCGCAGAGGCAGGGCAAGTAGCCAAGATCGTAGCGCCACTGGGCTATGCCAACGTTCGCGCCCACGCTCTTCCACCGCGATTTTCTGCGCAAGCAGCAAGCTGCAAGCTGCGGCCATGCTGCCACCACCGATGCCAACTGCGCCGCGACAAAAGTGAGCTAAATGTGCGCGGTTTACAGGGTGCGTTCGATGGCGCTGCTGGAGACGCGGGAGCCGTAGGCGCTTTTGATTTGCGGCGGCGGAGCGACTAAGCGAACCACGTGTAACAAACGCTCGGGCTTGAATGGCTTGGCCATGCAGACGACTGCGCCGAGTTGATGGCTGGCGGCGTAGTCGGCGGGTTGAGCTGCGCGTGTGAGCAAAATTACGGGGACGCGCGAGAGGCGGTCGTTGCGTTTGATAATTAAACAGAGATCGTGCCCGGTCATGTCGCCGCCTTCCACTTCTGCGATAAAGCAAACCGGAACGGTGGTGCGCAGAACTTCCAGCGCTTCTTGCGCGGTGGGCACAACGATCACGGTGTAGCCGTCTTGTCCGAGGATGCTGCGCATGACGTCGGCGGTACGCTGATCGGATTCCACGGCTAGCACGACGGACGGTTGTTTTTTCTGTTCCGCATTGCCCCTCGCGCTGGGGTCACCTGCCGCAAATGGATCGCCCTTCGTCGCAGGCTGGTTAGCATTTTTATCGGCGGGTTTCGCTGCTGAGAACTGTACGGCAACTCCGTATTGCCCGGAGCCGTGTTCTGCGACGCGCACCACTTCCGCGCGTTGCGCTGTGTTGAAGGGCGCGGCCGCTGCTGAGTAGGGGAACGTTACGTCGAGGACCTGCCCCTTCCAATAGCCTCCGCGCGCTGCGGTAAAAAGCAGACCGTCGCGCGACACATCAATGCTTTTACAAACTTCTTCGAAGGGCTCGGGGGAATCGATGGCGCGCACGTGCACCTGCGCGGAAATCTTCGCGCGCTTGCGGCGGCGCCGTTCTATCTGCGCCGCATTTTCGGCAGCGGATTTTGCCTTGGCTTCTGCGGAAGTGATGGGCGTCGTACTCATTTCTTCACCTTGAATTGACTGGGATGCGAACCTGGTTCGACCGTCAGCGGTCCGTTCATGGCGGCTGGATTTCCCCGCTGGTATATATAGATGTACAGGGATGCACCTGTGCGGGGAATAGTACCTTCGTTTCAATGTGAGACAGCGCGCACGAGAAGAGCAGGCGAAGATGTGTAAGTCGTGCGAGCAGTGGGTATTAGAAAGACTATTGCGAAATTCGCTAGGTTGCCTTCTTGGAATACACATCCAATCTTTTCGAGACCTATATCTGGTAGCGCTTATTCGAGGGAGACTTACGCGAAAAGGGCTACTTGAAAGCAGCCCTGTCCGGATGCAATAAAGAATGAGTTAGAATGCGTCGAAGTTATTGTTGTTCTCGCCTTGTGAGCGTTGCGCGAGTTTTCGCTGCGAGATGTTGACCACCCACGACGCGATGTTTGATTGCGTCACCGGCGGCGGCAGGCGCTTCAACATGGACTTCCAACTATAGAACTTCAGGTACATTTCCTGAACGTTTTTCTCGATTTCTTCCGCGGAGAAATTTTTGGGCTTGATGTGGCAGAACTCGCCGGGGAAGCGTCCGATATCCTCGAGGCGGAGAATGCGATCCTCCGCCTTCATTTTGTCGAAGAACATGGTGCCTTTTTCCGGGCAAAGAATATTGAAGTAGGCCACTGGAACTTTTTCCTTGTGCAGGAATTCCAGGGTGTTTTCAAAAACACCCTGTTGTTCAGTGTCCCATCCAAAAATAAAATTCAGCGAATAGCTGATTCCGCGTTTGCGCAGGTTCGCCAGCATTTCGCTGTAGCGATCCACTTTGTTGAAATTCTTGTTCATGCCCTTAAGCGTGTCGCGGTTGATGCTCTCGATTCCCATGTTCACGTGGAGCAGCCCGCTGCGCTGAGCCAAGTCCATGTATTCGTCGTCGTAGCAAAGGAACGAGGTCCAAAGCGCAGACCAGCGAAGTTTGAGCGGAAGCATTGCTTCCATCAAAGCCATGGCGTGAGCGCGTTTGCCGCCGAAATCGCTATCGCCGAAGAAAACGTTCTTCGAGCCAGTGTGCTTGATGTCCGCGATCACATCTTCCACCGGACGCACGCGGAAACCTCCACCCAGGTAAAGACGCTCCGAGCAGAATTCGCATTGCATGGGGCAACCACGCGAAGACATCAACGAAAATGTTTTGAACGGGCCGTACTTTCGCAGGTCCAGCATGTCCCAACGGGGCAGAGGCAGTTGCGCGATGCTTTTCATTTGCGGCGCCTGATACACTTTTTGTAAATTGCCGGCAGCCGCGTCTTCCAACATTTTCGACCAGATGGGCTCGCCTTCGCCGATACCGATGGCGTCGCAGTGCTCGGAAGCTTCTTCGGGGTGAAACCAGACGTGCGGGCCGCCCATAATTACCGGGATGCCTCTATCGCGGAACTTTCGGGCTACGTCATAGCCGCGGATTGAGTGAACGGTCCAGGACGTAATAGCCACCAGATCTGTTTTCGCGTCGAAGTCTATATCCTGAAGCTGCTCATCAATCAGCTCGACATCCCAGCCTTTGGGGGTTAGCGCAGCCAGATAAGGAAGCGTGAGCGGAACGAGCGGGCGCATGCGCGATTTAAATATGGTTCGGTCGTTTTTCGAAACATAGTGCGACGGCTGAATGATGAGAATCTTATTCATGGCTCTCCGTACCCAAAAATTGATGACTCTCTATTTTGATGCGCGGCACTCGCAGTCGGCGGCAAAAAAAGTTCGTAGGTTATTGATTTGCTAGACAATCCACCCCACCGTACGAAGATGAAATTCCCGCATCCCCAACGCCAAAAATTCTAGCCGTGCTTTCTCACGCCTGTCAAGCGTGAAAACCCGTTGATAACATTGGAGAAACCTCTATGGCAGCAAAGCCCAGCCAGTACATCGAACGCCAAAAGCAGCTCGGGCGAACCTCGCCCGGATACGGCCGCGACGACACCTCCAGGACCGAGCTCGAACACGACAAAAGCGAGTCTGGTACGGATCGATTAGGCACGCCGGGAGCGCTTGACGTTGGCAACCATGCAAGAAGTGATGATATTGCGCCCACGACGGATCCTGTCCAGGCGGCAGGCGATCCAGCGACAGAGCCCGTACATTTGCCAGCGGCGTTTGAGGCGAATCCCGAGCTGCGGGCGGCCTGGCACGACGCGAAATCGCATCGCGAAGCGTTTGCAACACCTGAGGCAGCTCGCGGGCATGTCCGACGCTGACATCTTGAACATGCAGGGAACTTCGCCATTTCAGTTCAATTTGTGCCGCTCTACAGCGTGGCGCGATGGGTTGAAACCTTGTACGCATAGATTGCTTGGGCTACGGAGCTGACGAAAGTCTCGACTTGTGCCGCGGTCTGATTCGCTGGGATTTTCATCAGCCCAGCAGTGATGAAACTTTGCACCGCGTTCGTGAGGCTGGCATTCACTTGCGGCCAGTTCACGCTGCCGTTTGACGTGCCGGTTACGACGTAGGAATCGATGATACGCAGGCCGACGCCGGGGGTCATCATTTGCATCATGCCATCGTTGTGATTCATGGCCGAGACGAGGTCGAGGGTAAACCATTCTAAATCCTGCTCCGTGACGTCCACCGGAGCGGGAGCGAAGCCTCCCGCAATTGCTGCGTCCACAATTTGCGTTACGGCCAGAGCTTGCGCGGACTGGTTTACGGAGCCGTCCAAATTGCGAGGCGGCAGGGCATCCGCAATCGCGCTGGAAATTCCGATGAGGACGAGATAGGTGTGGTTGGTCTGCAGAATCTCTGAGACGGCGACGCCGTAGGCCTGAAATTGCGGCAGGGTCATTCCGTAGCGCGGTTCGGTAATTTTTGTGGTCACCGCATTCGCCACGAAGCACTGTATAGCCGCGTGTTTTGATGACGTGCAATTCTGCGCGAAGGCCGCGGGGGCGGCGCACACCGCGGCCGCCAGAAACATTCCCAGCAAAGCGAACTCTTGAACTCGCATAATGAACGCACCTCTCCCTTAAATTATTTCTGCAGTATTTCCGGAAGGGGGCTGAGACGAGCGCCTGGCTCGCTACTTCCTGACGCCGCCATCTTCTCCTGTGAGCCGCACGGCGTTCTACTGGCCGAAGGGGCAGAGTCCAAGCAGGGCCTTTGGCCAGTAGTTCTGCACTTCGCGCGCAAGAGACGCTCCAGATTCCCGCGTTGTTCTCATTTTTCCTAATCGTCCGAGAAGAGGCACCCCGCATCAATTTGTATCCGCGCTGAACACTCGCCGGCCCTCATCCCTAACGCACGACGAAGCCTTTGATTTTGAATCTTCCGCGAACTTGCCTGTCTCTTCAGCGTAAAAGTCGAGGTCGGCCTACTTGATCAATGACTGGTGCTTTGGGGCTTCAAAAAGCGAATCGAGGCCACCGCTGTCGCCAGCTCCGAAGCTGAGTTTTCCTGGACCGCTTCGCCCCGACCGCAGCACTGCCGGAAGAATGGTCCAGCCATCCTCGTCGGCTTTCGCAACGCTCACAGTTTCGCCTGTCGGCTTCGGTTGAGCTTCCGGATGAGTAATCCGTGGAATACTTCTCAGTGACTACGAGATTGGTGATCGGGGCCCCGCCAGTTCCATTCGCAGATAGCTATAACCAGGCTTTTGGGAGGTCACGGCTGGCTAGCATCAGTAAGAGGATCGCGGCGACGGGGACTATCTTGAAGGCGACACTTTTAAGGTTTGAATGAATGCTGGAACTGATTGGCATTGTTTGGTCTCCTTGCGGGCTTAGATCTATGGTGAACCGATCATCAATTCGCGAGGCGATAGTCAGGAATTTGGTCGCTTCAAGCAGCATCAAATGGATGCGCCTGGAAGGTTGGGGGCATCGAGGTGAGCGTCGTTATCCCGCTAACAATTCATGGGACTGCAACAGAGGCGTAACATTGCGTTAAATTGATCTGATAGGATGGCGGCACAGAGGAAAACACATCGCTATGTTGCCGCCAAAACTGATTCTTGCTCCGATCGATTTCAGTGACTCGTCGCGCGCCGCGCTGGACGTAGCAGCGAATATGGCTTCGCGTCTTGGCTCGGAGGTTTTGCTTGTTCATGTGATACCGGCTATTCCGGACCTGCCCAAGAACGTCTCCATCTTCAAGGAGGGGCAGTACGACCAAAGCCTAAACGCAAAAGCGGAACAGCAGTTGAAAGAACTCGCCGCCACACTTGCGCGAAAGAATATTAAGGCGCGGACACAGTTGGGCAATGCAAATGACGTTGGCATGGAACTGATTCGAATTGCCGAGAGCGAAAACGCTGACATGATCATCATCGCCACGCATGGGATGACTGGCTGGCGCAAGATCGCGTTTGGCTCGGTAGCCGAAAAAGTTGTGAGAGAAGCGGAGTGCCCGGTTCTGGTCCTGCGCGCTAAAGCAGCGACTAGCGGGAGTGACCGCCGACAAACAGCCTCCTCATCCGCCACCGACTAATGCCTCTTTATAAGCGAAGCTTTCCTGCAAGAACCTGCCGCGCCTGATTTAGAATGAACGCGCTTGCCAACAGCGGCGCAACTCGACCGAGTGCGGATCGTTCTGGTGTCCGTGCGCAATCCTTTGAATATTGGCGCCGCTGCGCGCGCCATGAGCAATTTCGGGTTTCCTCACCTGCGCGTAGTGAATCCTTACGAAAAAGCGTTTCGCGAAGCGCGGTCTGCCGTGGGCGCTTCGTCTGTCATGCGGCCGGCCGAGCAATTTGACAGCGTTGCCGATGCGGTAGCGGATTGCACGCTAGTGGTGGGGACGACCGCGGTGCGTCACCGACAATTGCATCATCCGTTGCGGCGTCTTGAAGATGGCGCGAGCCTTATACGCAAGCGCATTGGAAAGACGAGTCGCGTGGCGCTGCTGTTTGGCTCCGAGAAATTTGGCCTGTCGAATAAAGATCTAAGCCACTGTCACTGGCTCATGCGAATTCCCACCTCGGATGAAAACATTTCGATGAATTTGGGGCAGGCTGTCGCAGTCTGCCTGTACGAAATTATTCGCGACGCCAAGACTGGGCGGTTGCCGGAGAAACTTCCGCGCGCGGCCGCAGGCGACGTCGAGCGTTTTACGACCAAGCTGCTCGACGTTCTCCATGCCACCGGCTTTTTGGAATTGCGGCGCGTGGCTGACGCCGAAGAGAGAATACGGCGGTTAGTGCGTCGGCTTAATCTGCCGGCTCGCGATGCCGTAATCTGGCTCGGAATCATGCAGCAAACGCTGTGGAAGATCCGCTCTGGGCAAAAACCAAGAGAAGAATTAGACCCGGGCCAACGTTGACTGACTCTCGCCACTTAGAGTGCGCGTTTCTCTTTGTATGCAAACTTATGCATGGCAATCGATGAGCCGGCGGCCGTACTCCGGCACGAATCTAGCTAACCAGTGCGCATTCAGCAGCTTACCATCGTTTAAAGATTTACTACCTTTGTAAGAAAAGAGGCGTACGGATTGCAAGGAGGTCTGAGAATCGGTCCAACGGCATATGCTCAAGCTGGGTGCTCGCGAGGGAGATCACATGAATTGGAAGGAGGTTTGTTTTCTCGGGCTGTTGGTATCTTTTCTGGGGTTTCTACCGTCGGCCGCACTGGCCGGCAGCATTCCGGCTATCACGATCAGTAACACTACAGGTGCGGGCCTCGGCAATCCGCCGTTTACTCTCGGCTGGCAATTCACCACAAACAAACAGATCAGCGTAACGAACTTAGGTATTTTTGATGACAGCTTGAATGGACTGGCTGACAGTTATCAAGTAGGAATTTGGAATTCGAGCGGGACGCTACTTGGCTCTGCAACTGTGCTGAGTGGAACAGCCGATCCGCTGGTCAACCAATTCCGGTATGCGGCAGTGTCTGGCGGACCGATTACCCTCGCTGCGGGGCAGACCTACGAGATAGGGGCGCTGTATTTGGATGGAAATGATGGTTTGATCTTCCCAGGCAGCGCGACAGGCTTCTCGAGCGCTCCGTTTATAACCTTCGATCAATCAAGTTACTTTATTGGTGGGACACTCCGTGACCCCACATTTACCTCGGGCCCGGCTCCCAGCTATTTTGGACCGAACTTCGAAGCGGTGGCTGCGACTCCGGAGCCCTCGTCACTAATTCTGTTCGGCACGAGTATTCTGGGCCTGGTTCCGCTACGTCGGAAGTTGCTCGGCCGGTAATCTGAAAAACTAAAATATTGCGCGGAGAACGGCGAGTTAACTCCGGCAATCTTGTTGCACGCAACGATTTAAATGCGGTGAGTCCACTGGGAGCTGCTACCGTTTTGACGTCCAACGCTAGCGATGGTGTGGCGATCGCGCCTGCGTCGGGGACAACCAGCGGAAACGCGCTCAAGTTGATGGCGCCAGGATCATCGGCAACGATTCAAACAACGGAACGCCGGCCGGCAGCTCGACGTACATCTTCAACTGCCACGGCGACTGATTCCCGCCAATTTATTCACGCCGAAGCGGCGCGATCTAATCTTTTACCGCGATCCCTTGGATCTCGAATCGCGCACCGAAAAGCAGAGGGCCTGAGCCGATGAACGCGCGTGCGGGCAATGGCTCGGTGAAATACGTGCGGTAAATTTCGTTGAACTGAGCGAAGAGCGAAACATCCGGGCAGAAAATCTGCACCGACACCAAATCCTGCATAGTCATTTGCACTTTGGCCAGCGTGTCTCGCAGGCTGTCCATCATCAGACGAATTTCACGATCCACACTGTCTGGAACTTTCTTCGCGGCTGGGTCCAGACCGATGTGTCCGCAGAGATAGAAAGTCTTGTCCACGAGCACGCCGCTGCTAAAAGGCAACGAACCGAAACCGCCTGCTGCTGGAATATGCAATCGTTTCTGAGTTGACCCCATTTTCCCCTCACGGATCCTGATGTAACGACGCCTTGATAATATCTCTAAGCGTAGGCGTAACGAACAGAGCGCCGTTCGAGAGTGAATCCACCGTCAAGACCATAATGGCGCGGTCAGACTCCGCAATCCTCGGAGCGCATAAGATTCCCCGCAAGTAGACAGAATCTCGGAGGAACAATGCCCGTCGTCCCGGCAAGTGCATATTCGCAGGCGGAGATGCGCTGAACCTGGCGCGCACGCTGGTGAACCATTCGGCGGGCGTGGTGTTTACCAACAGTTAGCTGAAAACGGCGAGAGCGTGATGATGGAACAGCAGGACATCGGGCTCGATCAAAACTCCGGTACGGGCGTAACGAATTTGGAAATCAGCGAGGTATCGAGCCCGCAGCTTCCGGCGGATTGTCTGACGCCACACATGCTTTGGGAGCGCGCTACGGCGAACACGACCGACGTATTTGTTCCCGTGGAGAAATTCACAAGCGGCGGCAGAATAAACCTGCAACCGAGCACTTATTTACGGCTATGGGAATGGCGCGAGGAAAGGATAAATCTGATTGGCGCGACACAATCGATCACCGTCCGCGTGCGTTACGAAAAAATTCTGCCGCCGTTGGTGCTCGGAACTGATCCAGTGCAGATTTGCTAGCGCCACGGACACTCTAGGATTAGCAACGGCGGCGCTGGCGGCGTGATCCCGTGGAGCGCGTGCCCTCGCTGCCTCTACTCGGCTCGGCGCAAACCGCGGCGGAAAATCTGATCAATCGTTACGTTCGTCCGGAGCAAACGAAAGGGCGGCGACGGAGGCGCCCTACCGCTATCGGAGCCGGATCATTTATTTATAGAGCGGTGATCGTAGTGAAGTGAGCGGTCAGAAAAAGCTGCAACCTCACGGGAACTTACTTTGGAATGCGGAGGGTTGCAGCCCGTTTTCTAACCGCAAATTCAGGGTTTAATCGACGACCATGGTGACGGTAAATCCGCGCGTGGCGCCTTGCGCCGTTCCTTGAACGGTAAGATTGTACGTGCCCTTGGGCGTAACTACGATGCCGGTTGTGCTACTGTGATGGCAGCCGCCCAGGAGCACAGCAAAAATCGCACAAACTCCGAGAACGGAGAGCACTCGCTTCACGCCAGAGCCCGAAACAGAGAACACAAATATCGCGCAAATAAGTGAGGCAAACAACCCGAACGAGCCGAGCGACGAAAAGGCAGGGAAGCCCGCGGAATTCCGCAGTGTCGCGCCGGGCCAGTTCATGTCGTCACCCCGGCCGAAATTTCCGAAACCAGGAACTACCGAAGTAGTCGTGCTCGTGCTTGTAGCCGTGGCGGTGCTGGTGGTTTGAAACGTGACGTTGAACGGCACAGGCGTGCCCGCGGTCACGTTGACCGTGAGCATGGGAACCAGCGGCGTGGTGACTGTGGTGCCGGCAGAAATTCCGCAGGTCGTCGCAGCGGGCAATGCCGATCCTAGCGGGCAGAGCAACGTTACCGTGCCGCTAAACGTGTCGTCCGGAACAATTTGCAATAGATAAGTTGCGGCAAATCCTTGCGCGATTGTCAGTTGTTGCATAGCGCCACTTGCCAACGTGATTTCGTAATCGTCGGCGGTTCCGCTCACAGCGGCCGTCAAAGTATTCTGCACGCCCGTGCTGGTGTAGGTCACAGCCAGAGAAGCTGAGCGCGCTCCGGTTGCTTGTGGCGTGAATGCTACGTTCAGACTGCAGCTTGTGTTTGCGAGCAAAGTGCCGGTGCAGGAAGTATTCAGGACGGTGAAATCGCCTGGATCCGCTCCTTGGAATCCGGAAGTGATTTGCGTGATCGTTCCGGCGGAATTATTAGTGAGCGTGAAAGCTTGCGTGGGAGACGTTCCGGCCACAGGCTCTGGGCCGTACGGCGTCTGATTCGCGGGCGGACTTAGCGTGACACCATTGGCCGGCACCCCTGCGCTGCGAAGCGCGAGAAGTCTGCGCGTGCCCTGGTCCGCAATGAAAAGATTTCCGTTTGAATCGAAGGCGATTTGGCCGGGGGAGCTAAGTCCACGCGCGACGGTCTTAACATTTGAAGTAGCCGCATCAAGGCGCAATATCTGATCCTGGCCCGCACCGGCTCCGGAAAAAGATACGAAGAGATTTCCGGCACCGTCAACCGTAATGCCTGCAGGAAGAATTTTCGCGGCGCTGGCGCGTTGCTGGCCATCCACAGATAAATTCGCCGTAGAAACTCCGGCCGAAGCAATCGAGCGGGTCTTCGTGTTGATGGTGACGATGCTTCCCGTATCCGCCGAAGCGACGAAAACCTTTCCGCCGTCCCATGTGACAGAGACGCTCGTTGGTGAAATCACGTGCCCAAGAATTTCCAGTACGCCGGGCGAAGCGGATAGGGCGGAGTGCAGCATCAGCACGGCATTTGCGCCGCGGTCAGCGATATAAAGATTGCTGTCGCGATCGAGGGCCAAGCCTAGCGGCTCGACGAGTTCAAAATTCTGGCGCGGACCATAGCGTCCCACCACGCTGCGGACGATTCCCGGCTCGCTGCTCGCTGCACCAGCGATGCTGCGAATGGTGCCATTTAGAGTGTCGGCTACAAAAATTGTCCCGTCCGGCGCGACTGCCACTCCACTGCGCATGGCGAGCGAGTCAAGCTTCAAGTCGAATTCGGCGCCGGAGGCGACGCCACCATCGCCAAGGGAGCCAGGTGAGGCCTGCCCTGCAAATAGCGCAAATTTACTGCTGGACGCAAGCGAGTTCACCGAGCCGGGCGGATTTAGCGTAGCCGCCAAGGTGAAGATTCTGTTCCCTTTGTCAGCGTTTGCAAGATAAAGCAGCGCCGATTGTGGCGCGGACAGATTCTCTGCGCTGGCTGAGTTCACCGAGCTTTGTGGCTGCGGTTCCACGGCGAGCGAACGTGCGGAGATGCTTGTTGCAACGATTACCGGAGCATTCGAGGCAGCCGGCGCAGACCCCGCCGCTTCGGGTGAGGTTTCACCCTTAGCTGCATCAGAGCCTTCTCTGGTTGAAGAATATTGCGAAGCAGAAGCGGCAGTGCCATCTCTTCCGTCACGAGCGGGGCTGGCCGCGGACAGTTTCAGCGCGACTGCAAATCCGAGCAACGTCAACACAGTTACTGCACAAGCGATTCGCAATCGTCGCACCAAGCTCTCCTTATATTCGACGTTTAGGATTCAGCTGAAGGCCGTCGGGTTGTGCGCCGCCCACGTACTGCGCAGTCGGCATGCTATCCGAAAAATGGCAGCTTCGTTCCGCGCACAGGTACTGCCCTAAATCATAGCATTTAATTACTTCACGCATCGCCATTCAGAAAACAACAAATTCAGATTAGGGGGAACAAAGGCCTTACATTTTCGCTTGGGGACACCCGGGACGACGGCAAACGCGTGCACGTCAGCGGCACGATTGTAGCGTCGGGAAATTTACTGTGATGGCGTCGCTGGCACGATTAACCTGCGAAATGTATTTGCCGCTCGCGCCTGGGGAAGGGAAACCGCGCGAACGTTACGAACGTCTGCTCGCTCTGCATCGCGCCAGGGAGCAAGACCTTCCCACGCCTGGCTTGCATGACGCGCACGCCTGGCTGCCGCCCATCGCAAAAAAAATCGGTTCGCCGGCTCACAGCATTGGGCTGGGTCCGTGATGACACGTGGACTCCATGCCGTCACCGCCTCATTTTTTAGCGGGCTTTGGACGTAACGATAGCACTAACGATCGGGCGCTGTTTTCTTAGCAGAGTGCAATTGTAAAAAGAGATGGAACCCTAAATGCCGGGGTGGTTTTCCATCCATTTGCCGAGGAGTTTTGCGGCGTGCTCACAGAGTTTGCGGTCTTCCGGGCCGGCGAAGGCGGCGAGAAAATGGCTGTCGATGTCCAACTCGCCGACAACTTTACCTGCCACGAAAACCGGCACGACGATTTCGGATTTAGTCTCAAGCGAGCAGGCTAGATAGCGCGAGTCCGCGCTGACGTCATCGATCACAACGGTTTTGCCACTGGATGCAGCTGCGCCGCAAATGCCCTGGTTCAACTGGATGCGCGTGTGCGGCGTCATGGACCCCTTGAAAGGGCCGAGAATCAGAACGTCTTCGCCAGAGGCTTCTCGCTGAATCATGTAAAAGCCGACCCAGTTGTATTTCAGCAGATTTTTGTGGAGCAGCGCGACAATCCCATTCATTAGTTCCAAAGAGGAAGTTGCCGTCGCGGCGAGAGCGTCCAACTCCGGTATTGGCTCTTTCGGTTCTGGATTTGTGCGAAACATATCGGAATTAAATCATCGCCGGGCTTGACTCGTCGCAAGCTGCGAAACGATTTGGTTCCATCCTCGCAACTTACATTCTCACAACTTCACACTCGCGGTCGCCACCATTTAACCAAGAAGTCGCAGGGGCGCATCCCCCTGGGCGGGAGATCTGCGCCCCTGCGAAAACAGCTTATTCTGGTTTCTGGCCCCAGAATTCCGGGTCAACCTTAGCGAGATCGTCGCCCATATAGCTCATCTTCGGACTGATCATGAAAAGATTCCTTTCGCTCGATGCAATAGCTGAGGCGGTGAGCTCGTTCAGCCTTTTCAGGCCGGCCGGACCAAGGGCGTCAACGAACTGTTTGCCGTTTGCGAAATCGCGGTCAATTTCGGAGGCGGATTTTCGCGGAGTGATGGCCAGGAACGCGGGAGCTTCTCGTCCGAAAACATTTTCATACATGGCCCAGTGTCCGTCCGGCAACTTGGCGTAGGCATCTCTTACTATTTTGACGGCCTCGTTCCATTCCTCTTCATGGCCGGGCTTGATTTGGAAAACTTCAAATTCCATATAACGAATGCCGATCAAGTTTCCGGTTTGGTTCAAGCTCTGATCTTCGCGGTAAATCCAGGCGCTCTGGTCATAAGCGTCCAACAGTTCTCCGTCAGCCAGTGCCGCGCGATCTAGTTCCGCGGATAGCGTGGTGTTCTTCATGTCGGCCAGGTTCTGTTTCTCCCAATCTCCGAAGGACTCGTAGCCGGTGAGAAACAGCGCCCGGGGTTTGCCGCTCATGGAATTAAGTGCCAGATAATGCTGGCTCGATTTCCCGGCAGTCATAGCCTTGACGAAGGCGCTTTCGCTGCGTTCGTGGACGGCACCAGACTTTCCCGGCCTCACAAATTCGCGAGTAATCGTGAGTACCGGCGGCGGAGCATGCATCTGACCCGGCTTATCCTGGGCTATGGCGATGCCTGCGGTGACGAGTAAAAAAGATGTTGCCAACAAAAGACTACACAGTTTTTTCATGGATGCCGACCTCCTCGGCAGTAACTTGATCGAAATTCCTAGCTGATTGCGCCGCCGTGCTAATTACATCGGGGAAGAGAACTCGTATCTGATGCTGGTATTGCGCGGAGGGTAGCGAAGCAGCTCGACGAAGTCAAGACTTGCCACTTTTTTCCCACTTTTTTTTGTCAAAGCTCGATAGAAATGTCCCCCACTTTTTTCTTTTCAGCTGCATAACCTGGCGATTGCTACTATGCGACTTGAGCACTGAATCGTGAGCGATCTTCGCCGTATAGGCGATTTATCCGCGGTTGGATGTTCAGGTGGACTGACTATCTCGGTTCGGTTCTCTGATTGGGCAACTGTAACAAAAGGGCGGTGGCAGGCGTATAGTACGGTGCAACTGTGGGAGCTTTGTACTGATGCGGGCTACAAAATTCGAGTTCGAACAGCGGTTTTGGGTCATAGGCTTTATTTTTGCCTTCGGATTTTTTCTTTACAACATCGATAAGACAAATGCCGCCCTGTGGTTGCTGCATGTGGCCGCGCCGCCGGTAAATCCCGATAGTGATCACGGTAATAATTTGGCGCGATTGATTTTCGGAGCCGGCGCACTGCTGGTTTTTCTGGCGGCCGCGTTTCGAACTTGGGCCACGGCGTATCTGAAAACTGAAGTTGTACATGACCAGGCACAGCACTCCGAGGACTTAGTCGCAGACGGCCCCTATCGCCATCTTCGCAATCCGTTGTACTTCGCGAATCTTGCGATGGCTGCTGGTTTGGGATTACTTGCCAGTCGCGCGGGATGGATGTTCATGGTCGCGGCGATGTGGCTGTTTATGTACCGGCTAATTTTTCGCGAAGAAGACGGACTGCTACGCACGCAAGGCGAATCGTATCGAGCTTATTTGAACGCGGTTCCGCGATTCTGGCCAGCACTCACGCCGCGCATCCCATCTGCTGGGGAAGAGCCGCGTTGGGGGCAAGCGTTTGCCGGCGAGAGTTTAATCTGGTTATTCGGTCTTGGGGAGCTGGTCTTTGCCATCACGCTGAACTTTAAGTTGATGTGGATTGTCTTTGGCGCCAGCTTCGTGGCCTACTTTCTTTCGGTTTATGTGATCAAGAAACGCGCCGCAGCGGAAAAATCGTAAGACCTAGCGTGCTGCTGGCGTCTCGTAGCGCCGGCAGCTTGCTAGCTCTTTCCCATCCTATCGATGCTACCACCTGTATGTCCCCGCCTTAACAAACACGAAAGGGTTTGTCTAGCCGCGTCTCTAGCCCGTCTCTTTCAGGAACGATCTCGTCCTCGCTATCACGCGGAATAATTCCGGCGCGGACACGAACACCGATACTGCTGTCGGCGCCAAGTGGGCCGAGGGCACCTTCGGCCGCACCATAAACAGCACTACATAAACAGCACTAATCGTTAGGCGCAACGCCGTACTCCCAAGGAATTGCCATGCCATCGTGGCAGAGATTTCTGGATTCGCTTGCACTAGGGGCGGGAAGCGCGCGGCGAAGGGATTTTGGGCAAGCGCGGCGTGGCGCATATGATTCAGAATCGCGCGAACGATGCTGCATGGTGGGGACACGACGTCCGCTCCGTGATTCTGAGCCCTGGCAATTTTCCAGCTTTAACGCGAGCGACCCGAATTCAAGCAAGTGGCCCGCGCAACGTGATCCTTCATTTCAGGACTGCGAAAAGGTTTGTGAATCTGTGGCTGCACAGAATGACGAGGACGTGACCGCGGGCGCGACGTCGTACTACGATGTGTCAATTCCTCCGCCGTGCTGGACTTTGGACCGCTAGCAACATCCTAACGCTATCGGTAGGCCGCCTCAGGTTTTACAAACTCGCGCACGTAACGGTGACCGATATCGACCTGGCCATGTAGCGCTTCGCGATTTCTCAACGAGTCTCCACAAAAAGGCAAGCGGGTGTACAATTTTATTTGCTTGGGCTCGCATGCGGCCCGAGCGCCGCCCGCCCAGCGAGACTTGCGTGCTACAGGAGTTCATTTGGAGACCGCCGTCGGAGTATTTGGTTCGCGAGAAAGCGCCGAACACGCGTTGGAATACTTGCTTGAAAACGGGGTGCCAGAGGAGGCCATCGTTTACCTCACGCGCTCAGAGACCGAAGCGGTGATCCTGGGAAAAGAGATTGGCGGATTTGCGGGGGGCATCGCGGGTGGGGCAGTGGGATTCGGCGCCGGAATGGTGGCTGCGACGCTTGCTCTAATCCCGGGTATGGGAGAAGTGTTCGCGCTCGGCGCGGGCGCTGCTGCGCTGCTCGCCGTTCTTGGCAAAAAAGCCGGAGAAGCGGCGGGCGCGAAGCTCACGAAGAATGTGGACGCTGAAGTCGTTAGGGACGAGCAGTCCGCTGAAGATGCGGAAGTATTTCTAAATATTCTGAAGCGAAATCGCTCGCTGATCGTGGTCCGAACAGAATCGCGCCAAATCGCTGAAACTGCTTGCAGCATCCTCGATCGCATGGGAATTTCCGGAGCTGCGGCGACGCCTGAACCGCTCGAAAAGAAGATGCGAGCCACTTCGCGGCCAGCCGGCGACGGCATTACGGTCCTAGAACTGCACGGAAGAATCATGTTGGGCGAAGGGAACATCATACTTCGCGATGCTGTACAGGATTTGCTGACGCGCGGAAACAAAAAAATCCTGCTGAGCCTGGCTGAGGTCGATCACATCGACAGTGCTGGAATCGGCGAGCTGGTGCGAAGTCACTCGGCTGTCCGCAAGGCGGGCGGCCAGCTGAAACTGTTGAATCCCAGCGCGAAGATTGAAGAAATGCTGCATCGAAGCATGCTGCATAAAATCTTCGACGTGCAGAAGAATGAAGCATCAGCGATAAAGTCCTTCGCGGCCTCGTCGCATTCGGGCGCGGCTTCTTAATCTCAGCAAAAATCCAAAGTAGTTTTTCAAACGCGCTGTAGGTTCTCCTCCCGCTCTGACATATCAGGAAGTGTCGCCTTTTTTGT
>Ga0070765_100000495_pt1 | contig 23730 bp, 20 predicted proteins | sample HubBroMetageWFT5_FD_71516 | JGI IMG/M metagenome (GOLD analysis project Ga0070765, IMG submission 71516) | Warmed and freeze-thawed soil microbial communities from the Hubbard Brook experimental Forest, New Hampshire - Hubbard Brook CCASE Soil... | ecosystem: Environmental > Terrestrial > Soil... | reverse complement strand
AGACGACCCGCGGCTGGGCGGACGCCCAAAACGGTGAAGTAATCGCCGCTGGCGTAGATGCCCTTGATATCGTTCTCTTCGCCGCCGTCGGCGAGGTCGAAAGTTCTCGGTGACCAGGCAAAAACGCCGGAGAAAACGTCCTGATGATCGCGCACCTGTTCCCAAATCGGATTGGTTACCCTGGACATCGGATCTTGAGACATGGGAGATTTGAATCTGATTTGCACGAGCCGTTCGGGATTTTGCACGGGCAGCATGCGGAGCATGACGGCGTCGATAAGGCTGAAGATTGCGGTGTTGGCGCCGATGCCCAGCGCGAGCGAAAGCAGCGCGATGCCGGTGATGAGCGGAGTTTTGCGGAGAATGCGAAAGGCGAAACGGATGTCCTGGAGGATGCCCGGGAAGAAATTGCCGGTGTCTTTTCCCGGCGCGATGGGTTCGCGATAGAAATTCTTTTCGACGCGTTTAAGGCTGTGCGCGAGCAACTCTTCCTCCTTGAGCTCATCAAGTGCGGTGCGGGACGCCGTGTCTTCCGATTGGCCGCGCGCGAGAAGCTCCTGATAGCGATCCTCGAGATGCTGCGAAAGCTCGTCCGCGATTTCCGCCTCGCGCGTCGGTGCAAGCTTCAGCGGAGAAAGTCTGCGGAGAATTTCTGCCTTCCAATCAGGCATTTTCTACCTCCGTGATGCTATTGATCCCAGCGACAAATTCGCGCCAGCCGCGAAGCTGCGACGCGAGCACTCTGCGGCCGTGGCGAGTCACACGATAATAACGACGACGGCGCTGTCCGCTTTTTTCAACCCAGCGGCCCTGCAGCCAGCCGCGCCGTTCCAGGCGGTAGAGCATGGGGTAAAGCGAGGCCACGTGGAAACGTACCGTTCCGCCGGAGCGTTGCTCGATGAGTTTGCTGATCTCGTAACCATGGCGCGGGCGTGCTTCGACAAGCGAAAGAATAAGAAGTTCGGCGCTGCCTCTTTTCCAATCCGTATGTGAATTTGTGCTCTCCATATATGGCCTCACAACATATTGAAAAACGGCGCCGCCTGAGAGTCAAGTGAATGTTTCGCGTGCCGGACTATCCCTGGGGTTAGTCTCTTCCTAATGGCAGTTGTCACGTGCTCGGGAATTGAACACACGCTGCAATCCGGAAGCTATCCAGAAACGGGGTTGTGGGAACTCAGACGCTGGGCGCATTGTCGGCAATCCGGAAGTTATCCCTGCGCGGCTCGGGCCGGAATGACGAATCGGTGGCCTCCGATGCCCACGAGAGATGTTGCGATACGCTCGGAGAGGCGCGTGCGTTGCGGGCGTATCAAAGGGTTGTCCATTCAGTGGCCGCAAAGTATTGAAAACTTGAGGCTGGATCTGCCAGAAATCAGACGTATCAAACCATTAGCTTCTCAGCACTCACCTTCGCTATCCGATCGATTGGCGCCGCGAGTGTCACCGTCAACTTCGTCCGCACATTCGTTCCGGGCAGGGCCCACCTCAAAAATGAGAAGGCGATTTATGTGTCACAGAGCGCCTGTGATGCATTTTGCGCTGCAGTGCAAGCAGTTTATCTTTCCGAGGCGTGCACAAAAGCGGTGTAAATAGCAGGATGCACGGAAAAAAACCGAGGATGACCGTTAACGTTCGTGCCAAATATTTATTCGATTTTAATCCTGACGTAATGGATCAAGTTATTCGACTGTATAAACTTTGTGGTTCAACCACTCGTGAGGAATTGCTCTGATGTCAAAAGAAGAAAAGAAAAAGGGAGTGCAGATCTGCCCTAACTGCGGCAGCGAGACTGTTTACCGCTCGCGTCGACGCGGAAAGATTGAGAAATTGTTACGCATTCTAACAATCGCTCCGTTTCGATGTGAGGCTTGCTGGAATCGATTTTTTCGACGGGCAGCGTAGGACAAGCGGCTGGACACGTTCAAACTACGTATGGCATCGCCTCGCGGGCTACGCGGATCAGGTTCCCAACAAGTTGATTTGTAGTTTCCGATAGCCGTGCTCATGAGCCCACAGATCCAGAGGAATTGTGGCAAGCTCGTCTACCACGGGAACGGCGAGACCTGTCTTGGTTAAGTCGACGGTTTTTAGATATGTGTGGCACGTGTCGCACACGTCTACCCGGACATGCGCGATTTCCGGGGCTGAATAGAATGCCATCTGCGGTTCTCTTTCTTCGCCGCATGCCGGGCAATAAATTCTTCGAAAATTCCATTCGTGCGAGCAGAGCATGCAAATCAGGGACTTCTTCGCGCCGTCCCCTTCAGCGCGCAACACGCCTACAACAGGTTTGCCGCCGCACAGAGGACAGAGAAATGGGGTTCCGTCCCGGTGCATGGGAGCGCGCCGGTTAGCAAGAAACTCGGCGTAGGGCTGAAGGAAAATCCAGGCCAGCAATCGTTGTGAAGGAATCAGCTCGTCTGCTTCGTGCGTTTCGTCTTCTGCTAGGGCGCTAACGTCCGCCGGCGATTCCGATTCAGACAGCCAAAAATCTTGGATGGCCTGCTGCCAGGCTGCTGAACCATTTTGGGACAAATCGCCGGCGGCCTGCGCAAGAGGCACCGGAGCGATGTGTTCGATCGCGGATAGAAACCCGGGAAATTTCGGGAGAAGAGCGAAGAAGTCGAGCTCGCCCCGTAGCGGCGCGTCGCTCAAGATTTTCGGCGAAACTGGCAACACTTTCTGGATTTCTTCATAAAGACTTTTCTGAAATGTAGCCACACGCGAATAGAAATGGAGTCCTTCGGCGGCGAATGGATATTTGGAAGTTAATTCGTTGGCACGCCGGATTCGGCGATCCCACTGCGGTACGGTCATTCGTTGGGTCGAGCTCGACCAGTGACCTTGTAATACCATTTACGATGGAAGGTCCAAGCCCAAGCGCGTGTAACCGTTCCGTGAATCATGGAACCGAAGCTTCCTTCTTCCAGGATCGTGCTCATGTACACGTGAATTAAAAAGAGGCCAATAGTGATCAGTGCCACACTAGCGTGAACGAGGATAGCAACGTAGCGCAGAATGTGGATATTCCACGGAACAGCTTCGGTGTACCACAAGACAAAGCCGGTGAGTAGCAGAAGAATTGTGCTTCCAACCATTCCCCAAAAGTAAAGTTTCTGGCCCCAGTTGAATCGGCCCACGGGAGGAAGCTTCTCGTCCTCATTTTCGATATAGGCTTGGATGTTGTCGGCCCAGACGCGATCGTCGCTATCTACTTCCATATCACCGCTCCAGTGCAGGAACATCATGAACTGGGACACGGTGAAAAAAATGCCGAACCACGGGTGCCAAAATCGCGCCGTCGGTCCGCCGCCGACGATCGCGGCCATCCAATAGAGGTAAGGTGTCCAGAAAGCAAGTCCGGTCATCAAACAGTAGGTATATGCGATTGCGCCAAGCCAATGGTTCACGCGTTCGACCATGGTGTAGCGTGGAATCAGTTCTTCGTCGAAGGCCGTGATTGTCCGCGCGCGCGGCGTTGTATCGGTGGTGCTCATGACAGCCTCCGATCTTCTGGTGGGATCGGCTCCTCTTTCTTCGGCCCGACTCGCATGTAATGCAATGCCAAACCAACTAGCCCACCCAACATCGCCAAATTGCCGATCCACTTCAGCGGGCCTTTCCACAGACGTACCGACAGAGGAATGTGCGGATCTCGCGGCAATCCACCGTACAGCTCCGGATTCTTGGCATCATGGAGCACGTAGATTACGTGGGTGCCGCTGACGCCGGCGGGATCGTACACTCCGGCGTCGGGAAAGCCGGACTGATGGCGAAGTTGATCCGCACGCGTCTCGGCAAGTTCCTTCATTTCTGGTTTTGTGCCGAAATGCAGGCAGCCCGTGGGACACGCTTTGATGCAAGCTGGTTCGAGCCCGACCGATACGCGGTCGTTGCACAGCGTGCATTTGAAAACTTTACGTGCGGTAGGGCTGAACTTAGGAATATTGAAGGGGCAGCCCGTCATGCAGTAGCCGCAGCCGATACAGTGCGCCTCCTGAAAATCCACGATGCCGTTGGCGTACTGCACGATGGCTGCGTCCGCCGGGCACGCTGCCAGGCAGCCAGGATCTTCGCAATGCATGCACTGGTCTTTGCGCATCAACAGCATCATGGTGCCGTCGTCGCGCTCGTGTTCGTTGAACTTGATCAGGTTCCAGTAATTCCACGCGGTTTCCGGCATGGTCTGGTACGAGTTGTCGAACTTGGTTTCGCTGAAGGTATAACCGTTCCATTCCAGGCAGGCTACTTCGCACGCTTTGCAACCGATGCATGTAGTCGTGTCGACGAGCTTGCAGACTTGAAACTCGCGGTTGAGTCCGGCACCTGGAACGGTGCCAGCGTGGCCTGAAATCCGGACTATTTCGGTTGAAGCCTGGCTCATGGTCCGCTCCTAGGCCTTTTCGATCTTCACAAGAAAACCCTTCGATTCGGGGGTGTGTGCATTTGGATCCGTCACTGACGGAGTAAGGAGATTCGCCGGAGTGCGTGCATCTTTTCCCTCGTCTTCGACGATCCCGCGATAGCCCTGGTGAATCGGCAATCCAATCTGATAGACCTTCTTGCCGTCAATCATCATCGGCTTCAGCCGGCGTGTCACGAACGCTTTCGCTGTGTAAGTTCCGCGTGCGCTGATCACGTGAATCATATCCGTACCGCGAATTCCTTTCTCGTTCGCCAGCTCTACCGGAATTTCCACAAATGGCTCCGGTATCAACTGCACGTTCATCGGATTGTTCTTTGTCCAGTAGTGATATTGCTCGGTCAGCCGGTAGGTGGTGCAAACAATGCTGTATTCCTCCGGGGACCCAAACTTGTCGTACGGAGTCTTGAATTTCTTAACCAACGGATTGTTCGATTGCTCTGGGTGAAATAGATTCTTGGTCGGGCTCTCGATCGGTTCGTAATGTTCCGGGAAGGGCCCGTCAGCAAGAACTCCGATGGGGGCAAACAATCGTCCGACGCCTTCCGGGTTCATGATGAAAGGGCCCATGTGATCCTGGGGATGAGAATCAGCCTTGAAATCTGGTACGTCGTTTCCGGCCCATTTTCCGGCCGCTTCGTTCCACCATACTTGCTTCCGTGTTGGATCCCATGGCTTGCCGTCGGGGTTGCAGGACGCGCGGTTATAGAGCACGCGCCGATTGGCGGGCCATGACCACGACCAGTTGGGGAAAACGCCCATTCCGGATGGATCTTCCGTGCCGCGGCGCTGGATTTGTGATCCGGCTTCGGTCCAGCATCCGGAGTAAATCCAGTTGCCGCACATGGTGGTGCCGTCATCTTTCAGCCATGCAAAACCGGGGAGCTGCTGGCCGGCCTTAATCACTTGCTTCGTGACCGGATCTGTCAGGTCCGCCAGAGCCTTACCGTTGAGTTCCATGGCCACTTGCGAAAGCGATGGGTGAGCCGAGTCGGCGTAAGCCCAACTCAGATTCAGAATGGGGTCGGGGAATTTCCCGCCCTCTTTCTTGTACAGATCGCGGACACGCAGGAAAATCTGCGCGACGATGTCCTGGTCGAGCCGTGCTTGTCCCGGAGGAGGAACGGCGGCGTATTTCCACGTCACCCAGCGCGCCGAGTTCGTCATGCTACCGTCTTTTTCCGCGAAGCCAGCGCACGGCAATCGGTACACTGTCGTATTGATGGTCTTTTGCTCGGCGGCGGTTATTCCCGGAGCCCTCCAGAATTCGCTGGTCTCGTCCTGATAAATCTCGCCCACCACCAGCCAGTCGGCCTTCTTCAATGCATTGATGTTCTTGTTTGTGTCCGGCCCGATCATGACGCCGTTCATGCCGAACGCCAGCATGCCCTTGACCCTGCCGTTGTACATGTCGTCCCAGATGTGGGTCCACGAATAATCGCGGTCAGCCCTGGGAAGGTAACTGAACGCAAAGTCATTTTCTTTTGTCGCCGCGTCGCCGTACATCGCTTTCAACAGCGATACGAAAAATGCGGGGGTGTTTGAATAGTAGTTCCACGAGCCCCACGGCGACGGTTTCGACGACGTCGGCGTGGTGCGCTTCAGAAACACCGCCAAATCCGTGTCTCCGGGAACCGGCGCCTTCAGATAGCCAGGCAAACTGTCGAAAAGCCCAGCCATGTCCGTAGCACCCTGAATATTCGAATGCCCGCGCAGCGCGTTCACTCCGCCGCCCGCTCTTCCGACGTTGCCGAGAAGAAGTTGAATCATGGCGGCAGTGCGAATGATTTGCGTCCCGAAGGTATGCTGGGTCCAGCCCACGGCGTAGATTATGGTCGCAACTTTCTTCATGTCGCCGTCTTTACGGACCGACGTGAACAAGTCGATGGCCTTCAGATATTGGTCTTTTGGAATGCCGGTAATCCGCTCCACCAGTTCGGGCGTGTAGCGAGAATATTGTTGCTTCATTAATTGGAAGACGCAGCGCGGATGCTCGAGCGTCAGATCGTAGGCCACATTGGGCGGAAGGTGAGGAGGCGGCGCTGCTCCTCCAACCTTGCCCGGCACGGGTTCCGGTGCGTGACCAGTCGCTCCAGCTGCACCTCCCTGGTCTCCGGAACCGCCCACGCCTTCATAGTTCCATGTTGATAGATCGTACTTGCCCGTTGTGGAGTCAAACCCCGAGTAAAGGCCGTCCTCCGGCAGTTTGAAGCCTTCCTTAACGATGAACGCCGCGTTGGTGTAGTTGACCAGATATTCCTTCGCAATGCGGTTGTTCTCGATTGCGTAGCGAATCAGCCCGCCCAAAAATGCGATGTCGGTACCGGCGCGAATTTGCAGGAAGAGGTCAGCGGTGGAAGACGTGCGGGTAAACCGCGGATCTACCGAAATTATCTTGGCATTGCGATTCCGCTTGGCCTCCATCGCCCACTTGAATCCGCAGGGATGGTTTTCGGCGGGATTTCCGCCCATGATCAACATCATGTCGGTGTTCTTGATGTCGATCCAGCCGTTGGTCATCGCCCCGCGTCCGAATGTTGGTCCCAAACTTGAGACCGTGGGGCCGTGTCAAACACGGGCTTGGTTTTCTAAATACACCAAGCCCAGACTCCTCATTGCCTTCACCACCAGATAATTGAACTCATTTGTGTCGGTGCAGCCGCCAATAAACGAGATACCCTCGCAGCGATTCGCGGGGCGGCCATCTGCATCCTTTTCTACGAAAGTCGCGTCGCGTGTTTTCTTTGTCCACTGGGCGATCTCATCCAGCGCGTCGTCCCAGGAAATATCCTGCCAGTCTGTTGCGCCGGGTCTACGAACTTGCGGCTTGGTCAGGCGCCGCGAGTTCAGCATATCCTGTTCGAGCGACGAGCCTTTTGGGCACAGCGTTCCGCGATTAGTAGGATGGTCCGGATCGCCCTCGACGTGAATCACCTGCGGCGTGACGTTCTTGGCTTTGTCGCCGATGGTGTAGATAAGCACGCCGCAGCCAACCGCGCAGTAAGGACAAGTTGACCGCGTCTCGGCGGCGCGCGCGATCTTTAGCTCTTTAAGCTGGGCGTAGGCGGGTTTGAGGTCGAAACCGAAGACGGTGGCGGCAACACCGCCAACAGCAGCTACCTTGAAGAAGTCTCTACGCGACGTCTGCATTGAGGCCCTCCAAATCCGCTCAAAAGTCGACCGAGCTACATTTATTAGACTTAGACCTAGCGCTTGTCAAGTGTTATGAAGTACAAAATAACCGCTTATTCAGCGCCAACCGTACAGAGGTGCAAATTCGTAATATAGGGCACAAACTTGAAATTTATAACTGAGCGGAAGAGGAATATTCCGTGAAGAGATTATTGCATCGCGGTTCCGTTATCATGTGGCTGGCCGTAGCGCTGATGGCGGCCTTTGCTTCAGCCCAGGAATCCTACGACCCTGGAGCATCCGATACCGAAATTAAGGTCGGAAACATCGCTCCCTATACAGGATGGGCGAAGGAATATGCCACCATCGCTCGCGCCGAAGCCGCTTATTTCCAGATGGTCAATGACCGCGGCGGAATCAACGGGCGGAAGATAAACTTTATCAGTCTGGATAATAGTTCGGAGGTCGCCAAATCGGTCGATCTCGCGCGTAAGCTGGTGGAAGATGAGAGGGTCTTGCTGATTTTCAGCTCTATCGGAACCGAGGGCAATCTCGCCATCCGCGATTATCTGAACGAAAGGAAAATTCCACAATTATTCGTACAGTCTAGTTCCGCGGTTTTCAACGACCCTGTGCATTTTCCGTGGACCATGGGATTTTTTGCCAGCTACCGAAGCGAAGGGTTCGCCTACGCCAAATATATTTTGCAGATCAAGCCTGCCGCAAAGATCGCGATGCTCTACTCAAATGACGACACCGGCAAGGACTATGTTGCAGGAGTGCGTGATGGACTCGGCGACAAGTCGTCGACGCTGATCGTCAAGGGAGCTTCTTATCAGGTATCGGACCGAACGCTCGATCCACAAATCGGCGCGCTCAAAGATTCCGGAGCCGATGTGTTCTTCAACTTTTCCGTTGGGCCGTTCGCCACGCGAGCGATAAGGGCAGCGTACGATCACGATTGGCATCCATTGCAGTTCATTCCGAATGCGTCACTCTCGGTGGCAGCGTTTCTCGATCCCGCTGGTCTTGAGAAATCTGCGGGGATCATCACCAATGCGCGGTCCAAAGGTTGGTTGCTCCCGCGCGCTCAAAATGATCCGGCCGTACGCGACTTCCTCGACTGGATGAAAAAGTACAATTCGCAGGCAAGTCTGCGCGACCAAGACAACGTCGCTGGCTACGAACGCGCGCAAGTGCTGGTGGAGGTCTTGAAGAAGTGTGGTGACAATCTCACGCGCGCGAACGTAATGAAACAAGCGGCCAGTTTGGACCTTGAGCTGGGAATGCTTCGCCCCGGAATAAAAATCACAACGAGTCCCAGCGATTATCAACCCATCAAACAGTTGTTCTTGATGCGTTTCGACGCCAAGGAATGGGTCCCGTTTGGAAGTACGATCGATGCAAACTGAGTCTGGAATTATTCGGGGGCGAATTCAACACGGTTACGTCCGCGATGTTTAGCGGTATATAAAGCCAGATCCGCCTGGCTTAAGAGGGAACTGAAATCCGGCGGCAACACCCCTTGTTCATTTTGAAACCCGGAAATGCCAAAGCTCGCGGTGACTTTTACTACGCGGTTCCCGAAGAAAAAATCCTGCTCCTCAAACTGTCTTCGAACACGTTCTACTACCGATAGGACGTTTTCTTTGTCCGCGTGGGTCAAAATGAAAAGAAATTCTTCGCCGCCAATGCGTCCACAAATATTAGAGCGCCGCGAGTTGGTCTTTAGTATTTCGGCAAATCTCTTCAAAACTTTATCGCCTGCATCGTGACCGCTGGAATCGTTCACGCTTTTGAAATTATCGAGATCTGCCATTACGACCCAGAAAGGAAAACCGTGGCGGGCCGCTCCGCTGAGCTGGCGGGGGGCCCATTCATCGATCGCGCGGCGGTTGGGAAGCCCGGTCAAGGAATCGGTGAGCGCCAGTTCTTCGAGCAAGCGATTTTTGGCTGCCACTTGCCGGTGCAGTTCCACAAGCCTGCGTCCCACTTCAACGCGGGCCAGCAATTCTTGGGGGTGGAACGGCTTGGTTAGATAGTCGTCGGCGCCGGCAGCCAAGCCTTTTACGACATTTTCCTTGTCCGATACGCTGGTCAAAATTATTACGTATGTATAGGGATTGTGATTTCTCGTGCGTATCTGCTGGCATAGCTCAATACCGGTCAGATCCGGCATCACCCAATCTGTAATTACGATAGCTGGGAGGTGCTTAGCTAATAGATCGATTGCTTCCTGGCCACTTTGAGCAACCAGGAGTGAATAATTGGCGTCGGTAAAAGCTTGTTCAACCAGCTTGCGGTAAACAGCTGAGTCGTCGGCGACCAATACTTTCAGACGGTCTTGCGCGGCCATTTCACCTCGAACTTCTCGTTGCTTTCAGTTGGTGGTTGCGGGTGATGCAATGCGATTGACAGATTGATTGATGCTAGCACAAGGCGGCCGAGGAACAAGTCTTAGTCAAGCTAGAGATGCGCCCCACGCACGTGCAGATATGTGCACAAATCGTCAATAAGAACTGTCGACCGCATTTTTTATTCACGCAAGCGAGTACGCTCGTCGGTTTTAACTAAATGTAGAAGAAGATAAGTTGCCGTGAGGTTCCACGCCAGAGTTGCGGCCTCCTGATTGTAAGAGGGCCGTACGTCACAGAAAAAGCCATGATCTGCATTGGAGAACTCCACGTTCACGTAAGTTTTACCGAGGCGTTTGCATTCATCTACGATCGCGCGAATCTGTTCAACGCCGATATGCTTATCAAGACCGCCCCAGAAAAACATAATCGGTGCATGCAGATCGTCGATTTTGGGCAGGAGCGTGGGCGCGATACTCCCGCCGTAAAATGAAATGGAGGCCTGCAATGGGAGTGTTGCACACGCAAGGAAAGAGACACGTCCGCCCAGGCAGAACCCCACGCTTGCGATTTTATCCGCGGTAACATGCGAATTGCTCTTCAGCCAATCGTAAGCGGCGCGTATATCTTCGACTGTGCCTTTCTCCGTCATTGCCTTCATGTGAGGCATCACGGACGGGAAGTCGTCGTATTTCCCCTCGAAGCCGGGAGCAGTGCGGTGATAGAGATCCGGAGCGATTGAGACGTAGCCTTCGCGAGCAAATCGTTCGGTAACGTCGCGGATATGCGTGTTCACACCGAAAGCTTCTTGGAACACAAGAACACCGGGATGCTTGCCGTCGTCGGAAGGACGGGCTACGTAAGCATTCATCTCGGTGCCATCGGCAACTCTTAGCGAAACTTTCTCTGTCGTGATATCTTTCATAGAAGGTCCTCAAATAGAGAAGTAGGGAATATTCTTTCGAGAGCATTCTATAGAGTTTCTTCGCCATAGGAATATCGAATCAATCGATCGGCCGTTTGCATCCGACCCTGGCATGGAGGCACTTATATGGATTTGAAACAGTATGTGACGCTGGGACGTTCAGGACTACGCGTAAGCCCGCTAGCGCTTGGCACCATGACCTTTGGGACTGAATGGGGATGGGGAAGTGAACCGGCAATCGCCCGGCAGGTATTCGACGGATATATCGAGCAGGGCGGAAATTTCATCGACACTGCGGATGCCTATACCAACGGAAAGAGCGAAGAATTACTCGGCCATTTCATTGCCGAGCGCGGTTTGCGTGAACGTTTGGCGCTCGCGACAAAATTTACTTTCAATGCCGACCCGGCGAACCCGAATGCAGGCGGCAACGGCCGCAAAAATATTTACCGGGCGCTGGAAGGTTCGCTGCGTCGCCTGAAGACCGATTATATTGATTTGTACTGGATGCACGTGTGGGACATGGTTACTCCGGTTGAAGAAGTTCTCGCAACCCTGAACGATCTGGTTCGCGCAGGTAAAATCCGCCACTTTGGTTTTTCGGATGTGCCGGCCTGGTACGTGGCGCGCGCTCAGACGTTGGCAGAAAAAGAAGGTAAGGAAAGACTCGTCGCACTTCAATTGGAGTATTCTCTTATCGAGCGCAATATCGAACGCGAGCATGTTCCAGCCGCGCAGGAACTCGGGATTGGAATCTGCCCATGGAGCCCACTGGCGGGCGGTTTTCTCAGCGGGAAATATCGGCGCGAGGGAAATACGGGACGAGGCGAGGGCCGGCTTGACGCGGCGAAGTTCTCTCAGCTTACCGACCGCTTCACCGAGCACAATTGGCGGGTGTTGGACGCGGTTCTCGATGTCTCGAAACAACTCGATAAGAAACCGGTGCAGGTGGCCTTGAACTGGGTCACAACGCAACCGGGAACTACCTCAACCATTATCGGAGCTTCGAACACTGCTCAACTGCAGGATAATCTCGGCGCGATTGAGTTCACGATTCCGGCGGAACTTAGAAAGCGTCTGGACGATGCCAGCGCGATCGAACTGTTCCATCCTTACACATTTTTCGAACCGTTTATCCAAAACAGGGTTAAGGGAGAAAATCCGCTGCGTGCGTGGGCTCCCGCTCGCCGTCAGCCGGATGCGTCGCCGGAAAAACCCGCTGAGAAGCCAAAGGCAAACGCAGCGGAAAAATAAGCCGGTCAGGGGCTAGATGAAATTTTATCGAGGACCTGAGAGCGACCATTTCGACGGCCAACATTTTTATAACCCGGGAGAAAGGCTTCGAGGCACGGGGAGCGTACTGAAGTGGATGATGAATCGCAAGCCCGGTCCGTGGCCAAAATGGGTCGACGAACCGACGGGAGCGCCACCACCGGAGCGCGTCACTGGCGAACCCATCCGGGCCACTTTCGTAGGCCACTCAAGCGTCCTCATTCAAACCGGCGGAGTAAATATTCTGTGTGACCCGGTATGGTCAATGCGCGCCAGTCCACTTTCTTGGATTGGACCGCGCAGACATCGCGCGCCTGGGATTCGATTCGAAGATTTGCCTCCCATCGATATAGTTTTGCAAAGCCACGATCACTACGATCACCTCGATATTCCCACGCAGCGACGAATTGCTTCGCAATGGCAGCCGAAGTTCGTTGTACCGCTTGGCCTGGATTCTAGGTTTGAAAAACACAGAATTTCAACAGGCGGGCAAATCAGCGAGTTGGATTGGTGGCAATCAGTGGCCATTTCGGAAAAACTGAAAATCACTTGTGTGCCGGCCAGGCACTTTTCGGGTCGCGGACTGCGCGATCGCAATAAAACTCTGTGGTGCGGATACGTGATCGAAGGTCCAGCTGGCGTAATTTATTTCGCAGGAGACACCGGATACGGATCGCATTTCGGCGAAATCAGGCGCCGGTTTCCGAATATTCGCCTCGCGCTTATTCCCATCGGGGCTTATCTCCCCGAATGGTTCATGGGGCCAGTTCATGTGTCTCCGGCCGACGCGGTCCGCGCTCACGAAGAGCTCGGCGCAGCTGCGAGTATCGCAATTCACTTCGGCACTTTCCATTTGGCGGATGACGCAGAAGATCAGCCTACAAGGGAATTGCGGGAAGCAATTGCATCCCGCAAGCAGGCGAACCGTTTCTTGGTTTTAGCTACTGGCGAAGGACGCGACATTCTGTAAGCGTTCAGCAATTCAGTTCCAGTTTTAACTGCTTCTTGGATCGGCCGGTTGCAGACGTTCGCCGCGTGGGTTTGTCCGAGGGATAGGTAACCTTCTCACCGCTCACTCGTGCAAAAAGGGTCATTTCATGCTGATTTGCCGGAGTCACGCTCATGATGTGCTTAACCGGGATATCGCGCGCGGTAAGCGCGTCCGCTACCAGCGACCGGTGGCAGCGCCACGGCACTGCTTCAGCGCACATCAACACGGTCGGCTTGTTTTGACTAAGTTCGATCGCGCGCGATAGAGCAGTCTCAAATTCAAGCGCGCCCATGTAGTCGGCGTAGCCGCGAAAGCTCGCATTGCGCCAGCCAATGTTTGTCGAGTCCGCCTTCGGACGGCGCAGTCCGCCCAGTTCTTTCAAATGGACGTATTCTATCCCCGCGGTTCTCAACGATGGCCCCAGTGTCTCGATGCTATATTGCGGGTTCCGCCGCGAACGAGGAATCCTACGGATATCGATCAAGCGTTGAATTCCATGCGCTCGCAGCAATTTCAAAAACTCTTCGAAAGCCCGCGTCGAATGCCCAATAGTAAAGATCGACTGTCTTTTTTCTTTAGGCGTTTTCTGAACTTTCGAACCCATTGATGAATCATACGGCAGGCGGCATCGCTCGGTCGAATTCCGGACCAACAATTTTCCTTCGGCGATGAAGCTTGAACGGCGATAATAGGGGCTCGTCAAAGTGCTGGGGTTGCTGGGCCGTAGAGTTGGACTGAGGGCGTATGACGGAAATCAAAGCATTATTCTGGGATAACGGCGGCGTGTTCCTTACGAACGGATGGGATCGCAATTCGCGTCGCGCAGCTGTAGAGAAATTCCACCTCGATTGGAACGACTTCGAGGACCGCCATGAATTAATGCTCGACGCTTTTGAAACTGGTCGCGCGACCCTCGATGATTATCTTCATCGCACCGTTTTTTACCGTGAGCGCCCTTTCTCCTCTGACGATTTCAAGGCTTTTATGTTTGCCCAGTCACAACCCTATGCTGAACCGCTCGCGTTCCTGGGGCAGATTGCCCGGAGCCGACGATTTTTGATGGCCTCACTCAATAACGAATCGCGCGAAATCAACGAATACCGCATTGACAAATTTGCGCTACGAGATTACTTCGAAGCGTTTTTCAGTTCTTGTTATTTGGGAGTACGCAAGCCGGATCCAGGAATTTACAAACTGGCGCTGAAAATCACTCAGCAAAAGCCTGCGGAATGTATTCTGATCGATGACCGCGGATTAAATCTAGAAGTCGCACGTGAAGTGGGGATACACACCATATTATTTAAAAATCTCGCGCAATTGCGAAACGACTTGGCAGGCTTTAACATTTCATTTAGCGAAAAATAATCAGGAGGACAATTTATGGAATTAGGAATCGTTGGCCTCGGCAAAATGGGTGGGTTCATGACGGAACGGCTTTTGAGGGGTGGTCATCGCGTGGTCGCCTATGACCGCTCCCCAGCGGTGGTGCAAGGCATGGTAGGCAAGGGCGCTACCGGCGCAGATTCGCTCGATAAAATGGTCGCGCAGCTAAAGGCGCCACGCACCGTTTGGCTGATGGTTCCTTCCGGCGCGCCAGTGGATCAAACAATCGAACAGCTTCTTCCGCACTTGGCAGAAGGTGACACCATCATCGATGGAGGGAATTCGTATTACAAGGACACTATCCGTCGCGGCGAAGCGCTAGCACCGAAGAAGATTAATTTTGTGGACTCCGGTACGAGCGGTGGAGTGTGGGGTTTGAAAGAGGGCTACAGCATGATGGTTGGCGGCGATGCGGATCTGATCAAACGCATTTCGCCGATTTTCCAAACACTCGCGCCTGGACCCGATAAAGGTTGGGGCCGCGTGGGCCCGACGGGTTCCGGCCATTTTGTGAAAATGGTTCACAACGGCATCGAGTACGCTATCATGCAGGCCTATGCCGAGGGTCTGGATCTTCTTCGGCACAAAAAAGAATTCAACCTCGACTTGCTGCAAATTGGAAAAATCTGGCAATACGGAAGCGTGATTCGTTCTTGGCTGCTTGATTTGACCGTCGATGCGTTGAGCAAGAATCCCACGCTGGAAGGGATCGCCGCGTATGTCACCGATTCCGGCGAAGGACGCTGGACCGTAATCGAAGGTGTGGAACTCGGCGTAGCTTTACCGGCCATTTCATCGGCGTTGGACAATCGCTTCCGCTCGCAGGATCCCGAGCCGTTTGCCAACAAGCTATTGGCCATGATGCGCAACGAATTTGGCGGTCACGCGGTAAAGAAAACAGCAAGCTAGTCAGCCTTATTTGCGGGGCCGAAAAATATGAAGCCCGACACACGTGTACTCCCGGACCTCGTTTCACTCAGCCGCGCTGTGCTGGAAGAAATATTTCCTATCATCGAGGAAGCGATCGCCAAACGTGGAAAGTTTTCGATCGCTCTGTCCGGCGGTCATACGCCTGAAAAAATGTACTCCCTGTGGGCGCATACGGAACAGTATCGCGACAAGACTCCATGGGATCGCGTGCACCTATTTTGGAGTGACGAGCGATACGTGCCGTCGGATAGCAGTCTGAGCAACTATCATATGGCGCGCGAAACTTTCATCTCGAGCGTTCCCATCCCGGCTGAAAACGTGCATCCGGTGCCCACGAATCTGTCCCCTCCGGAAGAATGTGCGCGCGCGTACGAAACTGAGTTGCTGAAATTCTTTGGCTCCGAGTCTCCCGCGTTCGACGCTCAGCTTCTGGGCATCGGGCCGGAAGGACATACCGCTTCTTTATTTCCGAATTCGCCCGCTTTGGACGAAAAGTCACGCTGGGTTGTCGCGGTTCACGTCCCGGCAGAGCCGCCGGAACGAATCACTCTCACCCCGGTCATCCTGAATAATGGGCGTAACACATTTTTTCTAGTAGCCGGGGAAAATAAACGCGCGATACTTTCAGCCATCCGCGCGGAATCCAATTCTCAGACCAGCCAGTATCCGGCTGCAAGAATTCACCCGCCGAAGGAGCCTGTTTGGTTCCTCGACGAAGCGGCAGCGGGGTAAATGCAGTCTGCTCCGGCGTTTTGTTGAAGCGTTTCCCACGCCGTAACGTCTAAGTACTACAGGTAGGACTGTTTCAAAAATAGAACTCGAAATCGCAGCCAGAGTATGGAATCGTCGATAAAAGTGGCAGTAAAGCTGTGAGCAAAAGGGCCATGAAGAAATTGTCGGCTACAAATACCAGGACGCTGGCATCGCTTGTTCTAATTCTCGCGGCGTCGCTCTCGTTCGTGTCCTGCAGCTCAAAGACTTCGGCTGTCGGTCCGGACATGGCTGTGCCAGTGACGGTGGCTAAAGCGGTGAAAAAAACTGTTCCCGTCGAGCTGAGCGCCATCGGCACAGCTGAGGCGTATTCAACGGTTTCAATCAAGGGACAAGTGAACGCCGTCCTGAAAGAAGTGCACTTCAAGCAGGGCGATTTCGTTAAGAAAGGCGATTTGCTTTTCTCGTTGGATGCGCGCCCCTTTCAGGCATCGCTCGCACAAGCGCAGGCTAATCTCGCTCGCGATAAAGCGCAAGCCGACCTCACAGTCGTTCAGGCCGAACGTTACAAGAAACTCTACGACGAAGGTATTTCGCCCAAAGAACAATACGATCAAATGCAAGCCAACGCAGCCGCGCAGCAAGGCTCCGTACACGCCGATGAAGCCGCGGTTGAATCGGCCAAACTCCAACTTCAATATTGTGAGATTTATTCGCCAGTTGACGGACGCACGGGAGCTTTGCAGGTCTATCCCGGGAATTTGGTAAAAGAAAATGACGTCCCGGTGCTAGTGGTAATCAACCAGATTGCTCCTTTGTACTTGGATTTTTCGGTCCCGGAACAATACCTTGGAGTCATCAAAAAATACATGACAGCGGGTCGGCTTCAAATTGAAGCCACGCCCTACGGAGATACCACGCCCGAAACAGGCTACCTGACCTTCGTTGATAACACGGTGGACAACACCACAGGGACGATCAAGCTAAAAGGTACGTTTGAAAATACCGACCACCGTCTCTGGCCGGGACAGTTCTCGACTGTCGCTCTCCGTTTGTCGGAACAAGAAAACGCAACCGTGGTTCCGACGCAAGCGGTGCAGACGGGACAAAGCGGCGATTTTGTTTTCGTGATCAAACCCGATCAGACGGCAGAATCGCGTCCGGTGAAAGTGGCCCGGACGCTCGGCACCGAGTCAGTAATCGCGAAGGGAATTGAAGCAGGCGAAACCGTCGTCACCGACGGACAGCTTCGTTTGATCCCCGGAATTAAGGTCCAAATCAAAACAGCGCCGCAGGGAAGTTAGAGAATCAGCAATGAATATTGCCGAGCCATTCATTCGCCGGCCGGTCATGACTACGTTGGTCATGGCGGCCATCCTCCTGTTCGGCATCCTCGGTTACCGCGCGCTTGCCGTTAGCGAACTTCCGAACGTGGACTATCCGACGATTCAGGTTGGCGCCAGCTTGCCAGGCGCGAGCCCGGATACCATGGCCTCGGCAGTCGCAACTCCCCTCGAAAAGCAATTTTCCACCATCGCGGGCATCGATTCGATGACTTCGACGAGCTCGCTTGGAAGCACCAGCATTACTTTGCAATTTGATCTGAGCCGCAACATCGATGGTGCCGCGCAAGACGTGCAAGCGGCAATCGCGCGCGCGTCTGCGCAACTGCCTCCCAGCATGCCGACCCCACCGACCTACAACAAAGTGAACCCAGCTGATCAGCCCATCCTCTACATTGCGATGGGGTCGAAAACTTTGCCGCTTTACACCGTGGATCAATACGCGGAAACGCTGATGGGCCAGCGCATTTCGATGGTGAAAGGCGTAGCGCAGGTGCAGGTGTACGGTTCGCAGAAATATGCGGTGCGCATACAGCTCGACCCGCAAGCACTGGCCACGCGGCAAATCGGCATCGACGACGTGCACACCGCGGTGCAAAACGCTAACGTAAACCTTCCTGTCGGCACGTTGTACGGCGAACACCGCGCATTTACGTTGCAAGCGAACGGCCAGCTTACTCACGCCTCGCTGTATCGTCCGTTGATCGTGGCCTACCGCAATGGCTCGCCGGTACGCCTGGAAGATCTGGGTAAGGTTTACGACAGCGTCCAGAACGATCGAGTGGCCAATTGGTGGAACGGCACTGAATCGGTGGTTCTCGCGATCGAGCGGCAGCCCGGCACAAACACCGTGGAAGTTGTGGACGCGGTAAAACAACTGCTCCCGCAATTCCGCGCAATTATTCCGCCTTCAGTGCAGATGCAAATTCTGTACGACGCCTCCGATTCGATTCGTAAATCAGTGGCGGACGTGAAGTTCACGCTCTATCTCGCGATCGCCTTGGTCATCCTGGTGATTTTCCTGTTCTTGCGCAATCTGTCGGCGACGATAATTCCGAGCTTTGCGCTGCCCATGTCGATCATCGGCACTTTTGCCGTGATGTACCTGCTCGGCTATACCGTCGACAATTTGTCATTGATGGCCCTGACGCTTTCTGTTGGGTTCGTGGTGGACGACGCGATCGTGATGCTGGAAAACATCGTTCGCCACATGGAAATGGGCGAAGGCGTAATGGAGTCGGCGCTTAGTGGCTCGCGCGAGATTGGTTTCACGATTTTATCCATGACGATTTCGCTGGCCGCGGTATTCCTCCCTGTATTTTTCATGAGCGGGATTATGGGGCGCCTGCTGCATGAGTTCGCTGTTGTGATTATCACCTCCATCCTTGTTTCCGGAGTTGTTTCGCTCACGCTTACGCCCATGCTGTGCAGCCGGTTTCTCCGTCCAGCCGGAGAAATGAAACATGGCCGCGTTTATATGGCTCTGGAAAGATTTCTGGATTGGATGCTGAGGGTTTACGACGTTTCGTTGCGGTGGTCGTTGCGCCATCGCGTTTTCGTGATGGTCGTTTCCGGAATTATTTTGGTTATCACAGTGTGGCAGTTTGCGGTGATCCCGAAAGGATTTTTGCCAGCCGAAGATAGGTCCCAGATATTTGCGTTCACCGAGGCGTCCCAAGGCATTTCTTTCCAGTCCATGAAGCAGCATCAACTCGAATTGAACAAAATTGTCTTCGATGATCCAAACCGTAACGATTTCTTTTCAAGCATCGGTAGTTTTACTGCTAGCAATGGCGGAATCATCTTCATCCACTTGAAGGATCGCAAAGATCGACCGGCGACAGAGCCGGCCGCAATATTGCATCTGGAGCAGAAGTACGGCGGCGTCCCGGTTGTCGGAAGCGCGATTCGAGAAATCGCTCCTTTATTCGCGCACCATCCTTCGATTGATGAATTGATCGAGGAATTTCGCGAGAAGTTCGCAACGGTGACTGGAATCAATGCTTACATGCAGAATCTGCCCCCTATCCAGGTCGGCGGGCAGCTCACCAAGAGCCAATATCAGCTTGCTTTGCAGAGTCCGGATACGGCGGAACTCTATCGCGATTCCATGATATTCATGAAGGAAATGGCAAAGCTTCCTGGTCTTCAAGATGTGACCACCGATTTGCTGATCGCGAACCCGCAGGTGAACGTGAATATCGACCGCGATAAAGCGTCTGCCCTCGGTGTTTCGGCGCAACAAATAGAGGACGCTCTCTACACCGCCTACGGCCAGCGCCAAATCTCCACCATCTATGCGCCGAACGATGAATATTGGGTGGTGATGGAGCTCGAAGAAAAGTATCAGGCAGATCCGGCGGCTCTATCGATGCTTTACGTGCACTCGTCCAGCGGGAATCTGGTGCCGTTGAACGCGGTCGCGACACTCTCCACGAATCTCGGACCGCTTTCCGTGAACCACCTCGGCCAGCTTCCCGCCGTAACGCTTTCTTTCAACCTTAAAAATGGTGTCGCCATTGGCGACGCCGTAAACAGCGTGAATAAACTCGCTCGTGAAATTCTCCCCCCCACGGTGACCACGGAATTTCAAGGAACGGCGCAGGCGTTTCAATCCTCTCTGTCGGGCCTGGGCATCCTGCTTTTCATGGCGATTCTCGTGATTTACATTGTTCTAGGAATTTTGTATGAGAGTTTCATCCACCCGATCACCATTCTTTCCGGTCTGCCATCGGCGGCTTTTGGCGCTCTTCTTACGCTGCAGATATTTCATCTTAGTCTCGATCTTTACGGATTCGTCGGCGTCATCATGTTGATCGGCATCGTAAAAAAGAACGCAATCATGATGGTTGATTTCGCGATCGAGCGAGAACGCCACGGGAACAAGACCGCAGAAGAGGCAATCTATGAAGGATGTTTGATTCGTTTCCGCCCCATCATGATGACTACCATGGCGGCGTTGATGGGTACACTGCCCATCGCTTTGGGTTCAGGTGCTGGCGCAGATTCCAGGCGGCCGCTGGGACTCGCAGTGGTCGGAGGCCTCGTTTTTTCGCAGGCCGTAACACTGTATTTAACACCCGTCTTTTACACCTATATGGATCGCTTCCAAACCTGGGCCGAGCACCGTTTCGGGAAACTAAGCCGGAAGCGGAACGCCGTTCTAGCAGACGAGCACTCGTCCGCCGATTGATGCCACCGAAATTTCAAAAATAATTCTTTCATTCAGTTTCGCATTTTCTTACTGGCCTTCGGTACAGTTTTCTTTCCTGTCGTGCGGTACTAATCTCGCTGGCATTGCGTACCATTGCTCACATGCGAGTCCATCCATACTATGAATCAGGACGCAGATGCGCCCCGGAAGACGGGAAAGCTTTCGCCCGTGTTTCGTTTTGGTCCGCAGGAACCCAGCCAGAATGCGTTATGGAGAAGATTTCCCAAGAGATATAAGAACGCGCCCAAGACGGCGCGGACCGCGTATGAATTCGCGCGTGTCGATAGTGATTGCGTGCAGTGAACACAACGGCCCGGCGTCCTACGAGCCGGCATTCACAAGAGTGGTTAGTGCAAACGGTTGCTTACTTGTGAGCCCGAAGGAACTCGAATTGCAACAGCATCTGCGACTCACGAATTTGTCCACCCGCCGGACGGTGGAAGGCGTGGTGGTTTGGAAGGGCGTTCAAAGACCAGACGGCTGGGACATGGGAGTCGAAATCGCCACGCAGGGTCTGGATTTCTGGGGTGTGGAACTGTGAAATTTGAAAGTCTGAGGGTGCCGCCGGCTAAACTTTCTAGCTCGCAGGCGAAGATAATCACGCCATCTCTTAAATCAACGGTCGTTCCGGCACACTCGCCATCGACTAAGTCCAGTTCGCAATCCGCTGCGCAAGCTATCTCGGGTGAAGAGCGCCGCCGCAGCTACCGCGTTCTTCTGCGAGTGCGCGCGAGCATCCATGTCGCGCTGCAAGGGAAGCCAGTAACTTTCGACACAGTCACTTTGAGCGTCAGCAATCACGGCGCGCTCGTTGTGTTGAAGCAAAGCCTTCCTTGCGATACCAGGCTAGTGCTGGAACATAGCGGGACGAAAGAGCGCGTGGCCTGTAAGGTCGCTAGAATTGTTCGCGAAATGCCGGAAGGTTTCCACGTACCGCTGGAATTCGATTCGCCTGCGCCAAATTTCTGGCGGATCGCTTTTCCGCCATCGGATTGGCGTCCGCACGACGATTTGTAAAACCGTCCCGCAGATCGAGTCAATTAGAAGGGAAGTTTATGCAGATCGAGATTTCCGCCCGAGAGGACAATTCCAATTTTCTTGCCTTCGGCGCGAATCTTGCGATTCAATGCCGGAGCTGCTGCCACGGCGCCGGAAGGCTCCACAACCAGCTTGGTGCGTTCCCAGAGCAATAACATCGCCGCCACAATTTCATCTTCAGTCACCAGAGAAATCTCATCAACAAGAGATTTCAAAATCGAGAATGTCAACGGCGAAAGCGTAGCGCGAAGCCCGTCGGCCATCGTTTCACTTTTTGCCGCCTCTTCGATCTTTCCAGCCTTCAGCGAACGGAAGGCGTCATCCGCATTGCTAGGCTCACCTCCGATGACGCGTATTCCAGGGCGCATGTTTTTCGCCGCGATGACCGAGCCGGACAGGAGCCCGCCTCCACTGGCCGGCGTAATCAGCACGTCGAGATCGCCCACGTCTTCGAGCAATTCGAGCGCAGCCGTGCCCTGACCTGCAATCACGCGAGCGTCGTCATAGGGATGGACCAGGTGCGCGCGAGTGTTCCGCATTACTTCCGCGCAAGTAGACTCCCGCGAAGCCATATTCGGCTCGCAGTAGGTGATCTTCCCGCCATAAAACTCAACCGCTCTCACTTTGGCAGCAGACGAATTCGAAGGCATCACGATATACGCCGGAATGCCGCGCCAGCGAGCGGCCAATGACATTGCCGCCGCGTGGTTTCCAGAAGAAGGAGCCACCACGCCGTGGCGTGCTTCCTCGTCCGTTAAGGAGAAAATAGCGTTCGTGGCGCCGCGTATCTTGAACGAGCCGGTCTTCTGCAAATTTTCACACTTGTAAAAAAGTCGAGCGCCGGCGATCTCATCGAGAGACCCGGAAGTGATCACAGGCGTGCGATGAATGTGGGGAGAAATGCGCTTGTGCGCAGACCGAATCGCCTCAAAGTTCGGAGCGTTCGTTAGCAACGATGTCGCATTCATAGGCACAATCCGCCTGCTTATTTTGAGCTGCGAGCGCCCACAGTGAACGTCACCTTAGCGGCCGCGCTGTTATCGAATCGGTCGGCGATTTGCACCGCCACGGTGTGCTCGCCCGCCGGAAGTCCGTTCAGCGAAATCTCGTAACTTTCTTTCGGCGCATCGGAAAGCAAACCATCCGGAAAAACAATCGTCCAATCGCCGGCATCCACACTGTATTGCGCTTTCGATACCGCGCTTGCAGAACTGATCCCGTCGAAACTCACTTTCACCACCGGTGAAGACCCGTCTGCCCGCAGATTCTCTATGCGCGGCGGAGTATTTTCGATCTCAAACCGGTCGCTTTCCCGTTCATTGGTTAGCGCTTGGTCCGCTGGGTTGGACAGAGAATCCGAAGCCACAACCTTCAGATAGTAGGCGCCATCAGGCATGGTGGTGGTGTCCCATGAATAATACTTCTGGGTTAGCTTGCCCTTCAACAGCCGCCAATTTTTCTCGCCTTCACCGTGATAATAAATTGTATAGACGAGATCATCGTCGTTGTCGTCATGCGCGCTCCACAATACGCTGGCCCAACCTTTTTCCTCGAAGCCTTGCGGAGCTACATCAATCTTAAGCGGCCGCGCGGCGAGTTCCGGATTCTGGCTTGCTGGAGCCGGAAAATTTGCCGCGCTGCGTTGAGGCTGCCGAAGCTGAACAGAAGCAGGGATGGTCGGTCCCGACGCTTGGCCGGTAAATCCCTGCACCCGAATCCCGGGGTCTTGAATGGCGATGTCATCAATTACAGGCGCAACATTTTTCGGTTGAAATGCCAGGCTTACCCAATTCACATTCGGCACGGTCCCTTTGTCTGTACCGGCAAACACCGCTTTCCATTGGACAAATCGCGCCGCGGGACATTCCACTGTTTCTCCAGTCTCATTCTTGTAAGGACCTGCCCATGGACTCCAATTTTTTTGCGGGCTCGAAGTATTTCCGGAGCGCACGTAGAACTCTACGTGGCCTTGTGCCGCGTTGTCTCCCCACCACGACAGTCTTCCCCAGTG
>Ga0070765_100000494_pt1 | contig 23748 bp, 31 predicted proteins | sample HubBroMetageWFT5_FD_71516 | JGI IMG/M metagenome (GOLD analysis project Ga0070765, IMG submission 71516) | Warmed and freeze-thawed soil microbial communities from the Hubbard Brook experimental Forest, New Hampshire - Hubbard Brook CCASE Soil... | ecosystem: Environmental > Terrestrial > Soil... | reverse complement strand
ATCAGTAACGCTAGACGAGAAACCTTCATCGAAGGGGCACCAGAATAAATTTTATCGCACGCCCGGCGGATTCGGCGGCTTACTTCCAAAATCCATACGAAAGCGTTACGTAAGTGCGGCGTTGCGCGGAGCTGGCAACAAGGACAGGCGGGCGGCCCGAACGGCCAGGAGGTATGCTTAAGGTGACAGAGCGCTCCGGCTACGGTTTGGCATAGGCGTATCTACCGGGAATCATTGATTTTGCGAAGCTTACGACCGGCGTATAACGCTTGCAGCACCAGCGCACCGCGAAGTTCACGGATTTTCGGAGAAATGGATGTCCGCACCATCGGTAAAAGCAGGACGGAACGAAGGGCACCCACGCCGTCCCGGGAAGCACATTCATTTTCTTCTTCGGCTCGGGCCCGGCTTAATTACCGGCGCCGCCGATGATGATCCCAGCGGCATCGCAACCTACTCGCAAGTGGGCGCGCAATTCGGCATGGGCATGCTGTGGACCATGCTGTTTTCGTTTCCGTTGATGTCCGCGATGCAGGAAATCTGCGCGCGCCTGGGGCGGATCACGGGAGCGGGCATCGCCGAAAACCTGCGCAAGCACTATCCCAAGCCGGTTCTGTACGGCCTGATTGTGTTGCTCTGCGCGGCGAATATTTTCAATCTTGGCGCGGACGTTACGGCCATGGGCGCGTCGGCGCAGCTGGTCTTCGGAGGATCGCTGAACGTATATGTGCTGGCGTTCGGCACACTCTCTCTTTTTCTGGTGGTCTATGTACCGTACAAAAAATATGTTCACTACCTGAAGTGGCTGACGCTGGCGCTGTTCGCATATGTGGCGACGGCATTCGTGGTGCACGTCCCCTGGGAAATGGCGCTGCGCTCGACGCTAGTCCCTTCGATTACCTGGACGGCCGACTACTGGATGGCGCTAGTCGCGGTGTTGGGCACCACCATCAGCCCCTATTTATTTTTCTGGCAAACGTCCGAAGAAGCGGAAGACGTGCGCATGAACCGGAACGAATCCGCGCTCAAGCGGCGGCCGGAACAAGCGCGCGCGGAATTCCATCGCATCGGTCTGGATACCTGGATCGGCATGGGATTTTCGAATCTAGTCGCATTCTTCATCATTCTCACCACGGCCGCCACGCTGCACGCCGCGGGCGCAGGCAAAGGCATCGAGACCTCTGCGGACGCCGCCAGAGCATTGCAACCGCTGGCCGGACATTTCGCGTTCCTGCTGTTTGCGCTGGGAATCATCGGGACGGGCCTGCTAGCCATACCGGTGCTTGCTGGGTCCGCGGCGTACGCCGTGGCGGAAGCGTTCCGATGGCGCGCCAGCCTGGAATGCAGGCCGCGCCAGGCGCCGAAATTTTATGGCGTGCTCGCGGCGGCGACAATCATAGGAATCGCTTTGAATTTCTTGGGCATGAACCCGATACGCGCGCTCTACTGGTCCGCGGTGATCAATGGCGTGGTGGCGGTTCCGCTGATGGTGATGTTGATGATCATGTCTGCGAACGCGGCCATCGTGAAGAAGTTTTCACTCCCTGTGCATCTGCGTGTGATTGGCTGGACCGCGACGGCAGTGATGCTGCTGGCGTCGCTGGCATTTATAGCGAGCGGAATCCACGGATTGTTTTGACGCCAGCTTACCCGCGCGCCCCGTTGCCGTCCCGGCGCATTTGCTCGACGAGACGGGCGTGCTTCTCCGCACGTTCCCTGTACACCGCTCCCATGAGCTGCCATCCTTCCTTCTCGCCTTCGAGCAAACGAGCGGCGGTGTGTTCGCAGGTGACGGCCGCTTGTTCCCACCATCTGACATTTTCTTCGAGAATTTCAAAAATTTCCCGCATTGCCATGTCCATGCGTTTCTCCCAAGGTGCAGTCGTCACCGAATTTTGGCCTTGATCGTTTGCGGTCGTTGATGAGTGCATAGCCAGCTCCATTTTTCTGCGTAACTTCTGCCGCTCGACGGCGGGTGAATTTTCTGTTGCCGCTATTCAGCGGTTGGGTTGCGCGACTCGGTCGCGCTCGGGGTCTTGCCTGCAGGCTTGCTGGCGGCCCGCTTGTTGATGGCTTCATCGCCGGCCAGTTCGTCTTCCGGTGGCAGAATTTGCTGCGCGATTATCTTTTCGACAACCGTCTTAGGAACTTGTTGGAAATACGTACCCATTGCTCTCATGGCGCGCCTCCTTTCCTGCCTACACCGTAGCAGCGCGCCAAACATACGGGGAGGATCTTTTAATTGTCTCGCGTGAGAGCAGTACGTCGTTTAGCGCGACTGTGCGGGAGATAGCGTGACTAGCGTGGCGGATAGCGTGAGCGTTGCCAGCGCGGGCTACGGAGGGTTAATTGCACGCTGCCGTACCTTAATAAATTTTCTAGCGTACTTTAGCAAATCTCTCTTGACACGCAAAGCTGCGCTTGCTTAGGATAACAGTTCGTTAGTTATACGTTAGCTTTAGAGGGAGGCGTATGAGCGCAACTCGACCCGTGGCTCACTTCAAAACCGTGGCGCAGTTCGATGTTCCGAACTCGCGCAATGGCAAACACAAAAAGATCGTAACCCTGATACTTCGCGACCTGGACCAGCTGAAGGAAGGCGCGGCCATCAAAATTCCTTTGGCGGACCTGGGCGACTCGAAAGAGAACGTCCGTTCGGCGCTGAATCGCGCTACGCGCAAGAGCGAACGAAGCGTGGCCACAGCCACCGATGAGACTTTCCTGTACGTTTGGAATTCCCACAAATCTTAAGCAGCGGAAGTACACGGAAAGCTCGCCGAACGGCGGTGGGCGCTTGACGCGCAGCTACGGGAGGGGACTTCCGGACGCTGCGGTCAAGAAGTGGATTCGAGCAAGGTCCTGATCGTATTCAGCAGAAATTGCGGACCCTCATCCTTCAGAATCCAACGGTCCACCACGCCCATGGTTTCGTCCGGCAATTGTGAGAGCCCGGACAAAATGACCATCGGAACCGCTGGATTTATGCGCTTGAGCTCGCGTGCGGTGGCGATTCCGTTCTTGCCGGGCATCCAATAATCCAGCAGCACCAGATCGAAAGGCTCGGACTGAAATCGTTGGATGCCGTCGTCGCCGGAACGCGCCGTCAGCACCTGATGACCCGCGGTTTCCAGCACGCGCTTACGAATGTTGAGCGCGGCCGATTCATCGTCAATGCAAAGTATCTTCGCCATTTTTGCCGCGCTGCGTTCAAAGCGGCTGCGATCACGCTCGTTCAGAATCGCGCCAATGCCCTATCAGACGGCGAACCCCATCCCGTCAGTGGGAATGAAAACGGCGAACGAGGTGAGCGTGCGGCCTTGCCATTTGGCGCAGCGAAAGCGTATCGTGCCGTCGAGCTTCTCAACGATTCCGCGGCTAACCCACAGGCCCAGTCCCGTGCCTTTTTCCGCTTTGGTGGTGAAAAATGGCTCGAAGATTTTGTGCCGGTGCTTGGCGGGAATCCCGACGCCGGTGTCGGTGACGCTGACGCGAATTCCCGAGCGCACGCCGCCTGCCCACTGCGAACTGTAGCGCAGACTGACGCGCAACGTGCCGCCCTCCGGCATGGCCTGCAGAGCGTTCGCAACCAGATTGATGAAAATCTGCCGCAGCTCCACTGGAAATGCCACCACCAAGCCATCGGCCTCAAGATTCCGTTCCACGGTGACCTGATTCGTCTGTATCTGCCGGCGAAATGCTTCCAGCACGTCGTCCAGTATGAGGCGCAACGAAATGGGAACGGGATTCTCCGAGTCGCGGCAGAACGCCAAAGTCTGCCTGGCGATATGGCGTACGCGCTCCATTTCGTCGTTCGCGACGCGCGCCAGTTCACGAGCGTCCGCATCCAAGGACGGATGATCGCGCAGCAAATAAAAAACGTTGGTCACCGTCTCCAGCGGATTGTTGATTTCATGCGCGATCCCCGCGGCCACCCGGCCCATCGCCGCTTGCTTCTCCGCAGTGCGCAGAACCTGCTCCAGCCGCTTTTGCTCGGTTACATCGCGAACGAAGCAGCGCGTATGCACGAACTTCCCATTTTCCCAGAGCCCGTTCGAGTTGATCACCAGCTGCTTGACCGAACCATCTTTGCAGCGAAGCTCCGCCGGATAATCGTAGATGTCCTCCCGCCGCATCAACTTCGCCCAAAATTCTTCGAAGACATGCTGATGAACATGGAAGGCGCCCAGAGGGTGTCCGATATATTCTTGCGGCGAGTAGCCCAGCAGTTTCAGCAACGCTTTGTTCGTCCACAAAATGGTCTGATCCGGACCGACTTGCTGCACGCCTTCCAACGCGTTTTCCAGAATGTCGGCCAGCTCGGATTCCCGAATCTGCAGCGACTGCTGAATATTCCTGCGCTCCGCTTTTTCGGTCTCCAGCGCGCGCGCCTTTTGCTGCAGCTGCGAAATATTCCGCAGGCGTTCCGCTTCGGTGACAAGGTCCGTATAGCTCTCGCCGGGAATCACGCCGGAGTGTTCCGCGCAGATTTTCAGGAACGGCTCGCCGTCTTCTGCGCGGGCGAAACCTCCGATGGGGTAAGCACAGCGCAGCGAAAAATCGTGAGTTTCACCCAAATCGTTCCAGAGTTGCTCCAGCCGGAGAGCGGCGTCGGGCTTGCCCTGGGCCCACAGCAGACTGACCATTTCGCCGAATGCCACCACGCGCGAATTCCCGCCGTGCGATGCCGCCCTGGCCCGAGCGACGCAGCCGCCGATCAATTCAGTGAACTGCGCGGCGTCCGGCCAGCCATCCACGTTAAATTTCGCCAAGGTCTCGGCCGCATCCAGCAAGATGAAGCGGCCTTGCAACACAGCCGTCATCGTGTCCAAACCGCGGGTCTGCAACTCCAGCGTCAGCGCTTCGCGGTGAGCCTTGGTCGCGATCACGATGGCGGAACTTCCAGTCCCCAACGCGCTGTCGATCAGCCGGCTTAGCCCGGTGATCAGCGATTGATCTTCCGCGTAGAACTGAACGGTGTGTCGGCAAGGTTCGTGGTCATGCGAATGCTCACCCTGCACAGGATGCGATGGGTCGGTTCCGAAAGCGTTCACCGTGCTCATCAACATGCTCCCGAGAGAAAGCCCCGCCGCAGATGGCCACGGTGATTTATGGCAGCCGCCTTCCCGTGGAAGATGGAAGTCAGCGTGCCTCGATTGTTTCAAGTGAGCGAGGCCTAAAGAATACCCTGAATGCTGTATCTGCCAGATGTGATGCGTTGCAGCTTGCCTGGGAAGCGTCTCGGGGCGTGAGAGGCGAATCAAGCAGATGGATTTGCGCCCATTCTGAGGACAATCTCGCCCGTGGCAGCATCGCGAATGAAGTACTCGGCCGGTGCGGTGCTGATCAACGCATCGAGGGCCTTCCTGCCGTCATCGAGCGTGGCGACCTGCTTGATCCACAACGGAGTGCCGTCATCCAAGGTGCGGAAAATGTCAAAACCTAAATCCATGTGTACCTCTGGCCAATGGTTTGGGAGCAAGCGTTCGCTCCTACTGCGGCAAGGGGCTGGACGTACGACTCACCAGCATCCAATGTACACGCTCGCGCAGAAGTTGTATGTTCAACCTTAGACAGCGCCAACCTTGTCTTGTAATTGAAGATAACGGCTGCACAATTGCCCGAAGCAAGACCCGGCATCATACTCTGAATGAGGAAATTAGCCTCACCAAATCGAACCGCATCCATACAACAAGGACCGAATGACATCCAAGAAACGCAAGGGAAAGGCCCGAATTCTTTTTCCAGCCGGGCTACCGGTAGCGAAGCCCGTGCACTACGACGCGGGCGAGACGATTTTTTCGCAAGGCGATGAATGCACGGATGTGCGTTACATCGAAGAGGGCGTGGTGAAGTTGACCCTGGTTTCGAATCGAGGCCGGGGCGGAATACTAGGATTTCTGGGACGTGGCGATTTCTTCGGAGAGAACTGCCTGAACGGCCAGGCATTTTATTCCACATCGGCGGTGGCCCTGGTGCCGGGCACAGTGATGGTCATCAACCGAAAAAAGATGGTGCGAATCATCAACGAGGAGCCGGAGGTCTGTTCTCGATTCATCAATTATCTCCTGGCTCGGAATCACCGCATTGAAGAGGATTTAATCGATCACCTTTTCAATTCCAGTGAGAAGCGCCTGGCGCGCACGCTATTGCTGCTGGCCGACTACGACGCGGGAAATTCGGATGTGACGATCATGTCCAGAATCAACCAGGACACCTTGGGGGAGATGGTGGGAACCACGCGCCCTCGTGTGAATTTCTTCATGAATAAATTCCGCAAGCTTGGCTATATCCACTACGACAAGAATGGCCGCCTGGAGGTTTACAAGTCGCTGGCAAAAGTGCTGCACGATGAACAGCGCGACTAGTAGCGAGCCGGATGAGTGACGCGCGGCCCGCCGGATCCTGGCATGGCCAGCGAGAACCGGGCGATGCAATCCTCGCTGGAGGCATGCTCAGCTTCGAGCGCTAGTTTGTAGAGCTCGCCTTCTGGTCCTTCACTTGCAGTTCGTTCACCACCTGCTGCACATTCGGAACCCCAGCTGCGACTTTTTCCGCATAAGCACGCTTTGACTGCGAGTTCACCTCGCCCGTTAACGTCACGACGCCGCTTTTGACGTCGTACTTCACGTGCTTGTTCAGCCGATTCTGAATCAGCGCTGCGTCCAGGTTTTTCTCGATGCCTTTATCCACATCCGAATTAATGGCCTTGGCATCGCTTGCAACGGCTGGCGGGACCACGGCGATCTGGTCCGCTACTACTTGACCAGCCGCGATGGACTTTGCGATCGTCTCCGCCTGCGACTTGTCCATATCAGACGGCACGTTGCCATCGAGAGTTACCACGCCCTTTTCCCGATCCTGGCTTACTTTCACGTCTTTCAAGCCGGCCTGATCCAGCGATTTACGGATGCTGTCGGAAACATCCGGGGACTTCGGTTGGGTGGAGCATCCCGCGAGGGCGCCGACGGCAAGCAACGTGAACAATGAAATGTAAGATTTGAGCTGTCCCATGTGCATTCTCCTTTGAACTGAATTCGCCTACTTGGAAGATTTCTTTCGCTTGCTTGTCGCGAGTCGTGCCGTTGCATGGCTCCGCTTCGAAACTGAGGCGGAGGCACGCCGGGTGGCGCGGGAAACGGAACTGTGTTTGCGGACGCGTTTACGGCCGGCGGGGCGGCGGCGACGCGCCGGGCGGGTTGCTTCGTCGACCTTTGCGGCGACAGCGCCCAGCGTCGAGCCGATCGAACGGGCTACCGAGGTGAGAAAATCGTCGTGTTTTGCAGCGGCCTTACGATCCGTAATTTTCATATGCTCTCCCTGAGTGATTGATTTAGAAATTCGTGTAGCAACTTGACCGACCGAATGAAAATACTTAGCCCTTTTTATCCGCCACCGGCGGAGTGGATTTCACCACGGGCACGTCTTCGCCGAGAGCGGTTGCCAAAGAGATCTGGTGGTCTTGTTCGTCCATGAGAATTTCGCGAATATGTTCGGCCATGGCGTACTCGCCCAATTGCTCGCACTGGCGGACCCTGACGCGATAATTCCGGATAGTCTCGCCCTCGTTGATCAGGTCGAAGCGCAACATTTCCCGGGCCTTTTCCGAAGTCCGAACGGGCTTCGGCTGCACCGCCGGCATGCCTCCCAGATAATCGATCTGGTTGGAGATCATCAGTGCATGGCTAAGTTCTTCCGCCGCGTGCTTTTCCAATTCGGCGGCGATATTCATGAATTCGGCGCCCTTCAACACCTGCGAGTACACGACGTAGGAAATGATCGCCTGATATTCGCGGGCCAGATCTTCGTTCAACAGCGCGATCAATTCATTGCGACTTACTTTGGGAACTTCCTGCGACGGTGCTTCAGCCTTCATCGTGTGCTCTCCTGTCTGAGGTTTCGGCGTCAACTCGAGAATGTCGGAGACGAAACTAGCGTTGACACGAACCACAATTTATTTGCTCCGCGCCGGGTATGAACTAGGCCGACGAGTTTTTCGCTTCGCGATAGGCGCGTTCGCCAACATCGGCGGCCTGGCGCACCTGGCCCTTGATCTGGTCGATGCCTTCCTGCGCGCGCTGCGTGATTTTGTGTCCGGCCGCGATCGCGCCGTCCAGATGCTCCTGCGCGCTTTCCACCAGGTACTCGCGAGTGTCGTTGCCGGACCGGGGAGCAAAAAGTATGCCCAGCGCCGCGCCTACACCCACCCCTATTGCGAATGCAGAAATTGATTCCGTCCAATTGTGTTTTGCAGTCATAACTTCCTCCGTTTTCCGACTAAGTTCTTCCGCTGCGAATCCGAATTCCAATCTGGTTCTTTAATGCCGCAAGAAAAGCTGCGAGAAAGCGCCGAGCGGCGGGCTTCCTCCCTGGAAAACTATTCCATGCCGCCGGATGTAGTGCTGCGCGCGCGCCGGTCATCCGTTTTGATGTCAGCGGAAGATTCGCCAGTGGAGGAAACATCCTCGGCGCTGGTGGTCTTCATGATCTGTTTGGCGCGCTTGATCGCTTCGGAGCTGTCGCAGTGCACGGACAGCAGAATGCCGCCCTTCTGCACGCGTCCTTCGTAGCGCTTCGCCTCATACTCCGGAATTCCGAGGCCGATTAATGCGCCGGTGAAACCACCGACGGCGCCACCGACACCGACTCCAGCCAATGCGGCCATGATCGGTCCGGCAGCAATCAACGGGCCGACGCCCGGGATGGCCAACGCGCCAATTCCAGCGAGCAACCCCAGCGCGCCGCCCAGAATCGCGCCGGAGCCTGCCCCGGTCGCCGCGCCTTCCGGCGCTTTGCTGGCTTTAGTGGTTCCAATCGGCCGCGAGCCGAGATTTTCCGGAAGCAGCGCGGAAATGTCGCTCGGGGCGAACCCGGAGCGAATCAGCGTGTCCGTAGCATGATCCGCGCTGGTCAAGGTCGAGTAGATCCCGAACACTGCCGTCTTTTTTCCTGCCATGTGTGTTCTCCTTTTTGTGAACTAGAGTCTGAGCTTGCTACGCAGGCCGGCCGCTACTGATTTGCCGGCGCCACTTCGAGCTGGTTCGTGACGTTTTCCGCGCCAACTACGGCTGCGGCCTTCGCCGCGATGCCGGCCTTTTCATCTTCCGTGCGCACCGGACCTTTCAGTGTGACTTTGCCGTCCTGCGTGATGATCTTGATGTTGTGCGCGTAGGTGGAGAGTGATTTGTCCTTGAAGATGGCGCTGCGAATTTGCTTCGTGGTGTTGCGGTCCGCCGGGTTCATCTTCTGCTGCTCGGCCGTCACCGCGCCCTTGCTGGCATCGCCTTGATTGGTCTTGGAATTGTCTGGAGCGGGCTGCTGGTCCTGCTGCACAGCGCCGGTAACCAGGGAAGCGCTCAAGAAAAGTGTCGCGCCCAGGAGGCATTTGCCGATTTTTGGTGCGAAATTCATTTTGCGATCTCCTTTTCGATTCGAATTCAGCGTGGCCTTTAACGCTCATCAAGAGCCTCAAAACCTTTTGCGACTCTGTTGCACGCAGACTAGGCGGAATCAAACGCCGGAGCTATACCGCGATGCGCGTAGATTTAGGGGGAGCTTGCGGTACAGCGGCAGAAGCCAATGAGCGAAGCAACCAGCCATGACCGCTGAAAGAGGTTCCAGCCGAAACCGCAAAATTCAGCGCCGGACGCGAACGAACGGAGGTCTACAGTAAACTCTGCGCAGCTCTAGTTGAATGAGTGTATGGTTCTTTAGGTCTTGATATCGTAAAAGGAATGAATTGGCGGAACTTCCGCGGAGCGGGCAGCGGCGCGCACCACTCCAATCTATCCGGCACATTCATCCCGAGGGGGACTTATATTGTTGCGTTCGGCTTTATTGTTCTTCGTGCTGGCGCTGATGGCGTCGGTCTTTGGATTCCTCGGAGCCGCCGCTGCTGCATCAGCCATCGCCAAGGTTTTGTTTTTCGTTTTTCTGGTCCTCTTGTTGGGGTCGCTCCTCGGCGGACTTTCGCGTCGCACGCGATCGCCTATCGGTCACTATGTAATGCGCAGTAAGGAGACGTCATGAAGACAGCAACGCTGTTGGGGTTCGTGCTCATCGTGCTGGGCGTGCTCGCGCTCGCCTACCAGGGCTTTACCTACACCACGCACAAGAAAGTGCTGGATGTTGGACCCATCCAAGCAACCAAAACGGAACACAATACCATTCCGCTCCCTCCCATCGTGGGTGGCCTCGCGCTGATCGGCGGCATCGTACTGGTTGCGGCGGGCAGCAAGGAAGCCTAGCAAGAAAGCCTAGCGAGGAAGCTTGGCGAATTGACGTTTCATGCGACTGGCCCGGAGATGATTGCATTCCGGGCTAGATTGTTCCGCCGAGTTGCCCTGCCACATTACTGCGAATGTTCGGATGTTCCTGATTCCCCGCCTAATGCAGCCCCGCTCGCGTTTCCAGCACGCTCACCGTATCCACCATCGCACCGCGCAGCCGCGCCGCATGAGCACGCTCCGAAAGAGTGGCTTGCAGAATGCGCTCCAGGTCCGTCTTGCGGTAAGGATGGCAGATAAAATCAAATGCGCGGATATGCAACGACGCCAGATAGTCCCTGTATTCGTTGGGGCACGCCGGCTCGCACACGATGATCGCGGGAACTTCCACTGGCCGACGCTTCAGCAGTCGCACCACGTCGCGATAGGTGCCGTCAATCAGCCAGAAGCCGCAGAAGCACGCCGCCACATTTTCTCTGGCGAGTAGCGCGCGCACTTCGCCCGTGCCCCTCGCCCAAAGCGTGCGCAACGGATACATCTGCAGCAGGTCGCGCATGCTGCTGCTGATGACAGGATCAACCGTCGCCACCAATACAGTCGGTGCAGCGGCTTCCGGCTGGAATTGTTCGTCGGAATCGCACTGCAAGACGCTGGAGAAATTCTTGGTAACAGCCGCTTTCTGGTCCATGGCTGGGTATCCTTTCCGTTTTGGCGCGCGAAGAGAACAAGAAGCCGGCCAGCCCTCAAAATCTGGCGCGAAATTTACAGCTTTTCGTTCTCTTCCGCACCGGCATAATCGCGGATTGCACGCAATTCAACAATACGGGCAAGGCGTTAAGCGCTTCGGCGGAGTTGCTGTAGGGAAAATCGAGCGGGAAGAGAAGCGAACGTGCCAGGCGGAATTTCACTCAGCCTTGAAATTCAAGCGTGAGCAACTTTACTGCGGTGCTGGCACCGGAATCGCATAAGTTTGCGGCGCCCAAACCAATCGCCTTCGCGCCAAATCCAGAATAACAACGATGCGGCTATGCTTCGACGATTTGATTTCGTACCGCGTAGCGCACCAACTCGCTCACAGTGTGCAGCTGCAACTTGCGCATGATATTCGCGCGGTGCGTTTCAGCCGTCTTCACGCTGATGTTCAGCGAGGACGCAACTTCCTTGCTGCTCTTCCCTTCCGCCAGCAGCTGCACAATTTCCCGTTCGCGAGAAGTTAACCGGTCACGCAGCGCGGTAGGAAGTTCGGTACGCATCCTGCCTTCTTTGAAGCTCGAAAGCATCACTTCCGTTGCGCGCGGCGTCAGAAACGGTTTGTGATTCGCCAACGTTTCGACGGCGACGATCAGGTCGCGGTCCGAATCAGACTTCACGATGTACCCGCGCACCCCAGCTTCCAGAATGTCGCGAATCAACTGATCCGAATAATGCACCGAAAGAATCAGAATTTCCGTGTTCGGAGATTCCTTGCGAATTCTGCGCGCCGCGTCCACGCCATTCAGGTCCGGCATGCTGATGTCCAGGATCGCGATATCCGGCTTCAGTTCCTGCGCCTTCAGGACAGCCTCGCGGCCCGTGTGCGCTTCTCCACAAATCTCCCATCCCGCGTGTGATTGCAGCATCCCTTTGATGCCACGCCGCATCAGGTCGTGATCGTCTGCAATCAGAATACGAAGCGATTTCATTTTTCTCTCCGGCAAGAAGGGGTTGGTGTCGCGATAACCCAAGATACTCCCAAGAACAGATTTCCCATAGTGGGACGAGGCCGGTGGCCAATCCGTTTCATCCAGCGCAAAGCTGCTCCTGTTCACCAGCCAGCAGCCACCGGATCGCCTGGTGGCGGCGTTGCTCCGCCCCGTTTATGAGAGTTACTACATTCCGGGGCCCGCACGTCCCGAGGCGGAGCAAGCTGCCGATGAATTCCTTTATGAAATGGAATGAATTCCACCCGGCCTGACCTGGCGCAAGCCGCGGTCAAATTACGGTATCTCTACCGATTCGTCTATCGGAGTCATCCTGTAGTCTGCGTAGGTAGATTCCTGTAGTCGAGCACCGCGAAGAAACAGAATCATAAGCACTTAGCAAATCCACAGAGGTGATTTCACCTTAGGGAGCCTTGATTCGCGGGCGCTTCTCGGGCGGGGAGCAACGCATTCAACTGATTGACGTTGCGGACAACCTTGGCCCATTCCTTCTTGTCCTTCTTGGTGGCGAAAGGCGCGCTCAGATCTCCATAATAATTCAACAGCGCTGTCCTTAACTCCGGCGAAACCGCAGCGAAATTGTTCTTCTGCAAACGATCCAACAGGTTCGCGTAGGTCTGGTCCGCCAGAGGATACTGGCCGGGCGTGGTAACCGTGCCAGTGTCAAAATTGTCGTTCACCAGAATCGTGTGGCCCGCACTCCGTTGCTGATTCACCAGCTGCAGATAGTTTTGCAGCGCATTGTCGAAGCTGGCGACGAACAATTTTTCGGCGTCAGGAGTGGGAATCTTGAACGCCAGAGCTCGAAACGGCCCGATCTTGGGCATCAGTTCCAGCAAGAAACCCAGCAACCGAGTGCCGAAGCCAGGCTTGTGATATTCGCCGGGCCACTGTTTTTCATAATTCGAACGCGAAATACGATAGAGAAATGCGTTGCGCGTGATCCCCGGCGAGCCGCGCTGAATTTCGTCTTTCTTGCTCTTCCAGGCGATTTTCGTGGCCTCCGGTATCAGCCGGCTCACTCCTCTGCGGTAGGAAGCGATCGCCAGGTCGTAATCGGAAAGCACCGAATCGAGATTCAGCGAATAAGTTTCTTGAAACGCGCGCGCCAGCAACTCCTTGGAAACTTGAAAACCAATGCGATCGCGGTAGGCGTCCGAGGCGTATCGTCCTTTGGCGACCTGCAGCACGTCGAATCCGAATTCGGTTTTCAAATGCGCGAGGGGATTTTCATCGTAGGTGACGCTGGGACCATACTTGCGGCGCAGTTTCGGATAGAGCAGCGCCACGGCGAGATTTGTGCCGGTGCGGTGGCCTTCATTGTCCGCTGCGTAGTGCGCCAGCGCGCCCAGAGCGAACGCATACTCGTTCAGGTCCCGCGAATCACGCAGCAGCGCTGCGACGAAATCTCCACTGCGCACGTAATGCACCAGGTCGCTGAATAGCTTATTGCCGAATGGATAGTAGCCCATGTCCTGGATGACGCAGCCGCCATAGGCGTATCCATGCGCAGCCTTCAGTTCTTCGCGAGTGGCTTGAGGAAATCGTTCCAGCAGCAACGGTTTGATGGCTTCGTCCCATGCACCGTCCACGATCGCTTCATGGGCCAGGACGGAATAGGCGCCGGAAGGAGTCGGTGCCACAAGCAGCAGAACCACGCAACATACAATCGCTCGGGTCCTTAAGACGTGGCTGAAATTCGTGCGATAGGAGGGCATTTGCAGGATTGCGCGGACACCATTCGTTAGTAGCTCCAACTCGACGCGTGCGCTTTGCCAACGTCACTGGCCCGTTCTGTTACGGATAGAGTCACAACGATTGTGGTTCCGCTCGGCCGCGACCTGATTTGCAGCCAGCCACCGAGCTGCCTTACGCGTTCACGCATTCCGCGGATGCCAACGCCCAGTTGCCCGCCGCTGCTATTCAGAGTTGCCAGAATGTCCTCAGCTATTCCTTTGCCGCTGTCCGCCACTTCCAGGCGCACCACATCCGAGCGCACTTCAATCTTAACGCTGGCCGTGTCGCTGCCCGAGTGGCGATAAATATTGGTCAGGCTTTCCTGCACGATTCGAAACAGTGTCCTTTCCACAATCTCGGAGAGACGATCCGGACCTAGCGAGACATGTAAATCCACTTTCACTTTGCTGCGCTGCATAAATCCTTCTACGTACCATTCCAATGCCGACCGTAATCCCGCGTAGTCCAGCGTCGGAGGATACAGAAGGTAGGAGAGTGTGCGAATTTCATCGGAGGCTTTCTGGGAGAGCATGATGGCTTCGCGAATCATGTCCGTAGCGCCTGGATCCAGGCTGGCAAATTTCGCGTTCACCGCGGAGAGGTGAATTACCAGCGCGGCCAGACTTTGGCCGGTGCTGTCGTGCAGTTCGCGGGCGATGCGACGCCGCTCTTCATCCTGCAATTGCAGCAAGCGCGCGGAAAGATTGCGCAGCGCTTCTTCGGCCTCTTTACGAGGGGTAACGTCGCGATTGATTTCCAGAATCCCGATGGTGCGGCCTTGCCGGTCGCGCTGCAAGACGTGACGGCTGGCAACCACGATCCGCTTGCCTTCGCGCGTCCAGTGCACCAGCTCGCCTTCCCACGAACCAAGGGCGAGTAGCTTTTCGTACAGTTGTTCGACCGGCTCGGGAAACTCCGTTTTCAGGAATGTATGCGTTACGTTTCCACAGGCTTCCGCGGCGGTCCAGCCATAGGTTTCCTGCGCGCCGCGATTCCAGAACAAGATCACGCTGTCCACATCGCGGACGATGATGGCGTCATGAGCCAGCTCAAGTAATTCGGAATGAAGTTTTCCGCTGCTAGCGCTAAGCGCGCGCGGTATTCTTCCTCTGTTCTTCGCAGCGGCTTTAGCGGGCATTGCTCAGGATACCTTTTGCCGGGCATCAATCGTGACGAAAATCGTTTAGAGCTGGGCTGCACACGCCTGCCGTCACCGGGTGCCCGGAGAGTTGCCGGTGGGTAAACCGCGATCGGTACAAAGATAAGGATAATGCTGTGCGCATCGCAAAAGCTAGTCGCGCTGCGGCAGATTCTTGCCCTGAAAAAATGGTTTGTGCTCGCCCATCGCTTCCACAGCCGTAACCAGCCAATTGGCCTGCGACTTCAACAGATAGCCGCTGGCGCCGGCAATCTGGGCTTGCCGAACCATTTGCGTCGAATCGTGTTGCGTAAATATCAACACTTCCGCAGCCGGCAGGGCTTTCTTGATCTCTGGCGTGGCCTCCAGCCCATTCATCTCCGGCATCGTAATGTCCATAATAACGATATCGGGGCGCAGTTCTCGAGCCTTGCCGATCGCTTCGGCGCCGTCAGCGGCCTCGCCGACGACTTGCCATTCCCTGCGTGTGGCCAGCAGCCTTCCCAAGGCTGTGCGCACCGCTTTTTCATCGTCCACGATCAAGATTCGAAGGGCCACTAAGCCTATGCCTCGCACATTTTATCCAATGACCGCGAAACCGCAATCAGGTTTCGCGCGATCCAAGCAGGCAATGCGCGCCGTAGGCTGCGATGCACCACCTTAGCACCTAACACAAGACGAAGCTCCGGCAACCGCCTGCAATTGCGAAATATGTACAACACCTCCCCACTATTTACATATCCTCCCATCGGCCGCGCGGACGCCGTAGCAACGAGCCTGTAACTACCTTGTTTAAAATGTCTTGCGCGACCCTGGCTCCATACAATTGGCCGCTCAATTGCACTCCGTACACAAACGTTTTCTCTCTTTGGGGCAGTTTGTTTGGAACCAGTGACGGAGGAATATGAACGAGACCTACGATATCTTCAGTGATCCTGCGGACACCGGCCCGATTTGGATCGAAGCTGTTCAAGGTTTAGAGAATGCAAAGGCGCGCGTCACAGAACTTTTGCAAGCGCACCCCGGAAATTACTTCATTTACGATCCTCTGGCCGCGAAAGTAATCGCTTCGGCCATGAAATCGGCGTTGATGCAAGCACCGGTGACGCTGGCTGGTCGTTCGCGCCAATACCAGTAGCTCGGCTACAGACGGCCCATCAGGAACAAGATCAACAGAATCACCAGCACCAGACCGATGCCGCCGCTGGGGTAATAGCCCCATTCGCGGCTGTGCGGCCACGTCGGCAGACTGCCAAACAGAGCCAGAACCAGAACAATTGTCAGAATGAGCAGCAGCATGTTTGTCTCCTCTTAATTTTCGTCGAAGGGCGCGGCGACCGTCCGCGCGCTCCGAAGCCGGCTGGTGTAATCAATTCGCGCTGCCAGCCTTGGCCGTCTTGTGTCGTGGCGTGGCTTCTTCAGCTTCCGCTTCCGCGCCTCTGCTGAAAGCCTCGGAATTGATTTCTTCCGAGAGTTCCGTAAGCTTTTGATCGGTTTCTTTTTCTTCATCCAGCGTCTGCTGCAGCAATGAAGCGGCTTCGCTTTCATCCATCAACGTGGCATAGGCGTGCACCACGCCGTAGGCGGCGATTTCGTAATGCTCCACGCGTTGCGCCGCGGAAATAAGGGCTGCATCCATCAACGCTCCCTCGAAATCCTCGGACATCATTTCGCCGCCTTCCGCCACGATGCCAGCCATGCCCTTGCACTTCTTGCCCTTCACGGGCTCGCCGAGTCCGGTCAAGATTTGTTCGAGTCGCCTGGCGTGCCCCTTGGTTTGTTCCAGGTGCTCTTCAAATCCTTTGCGGAGCTCGTCGGAATTTGCGGCTTTCGCCATCTTAGGAATCGCTTTGATTAACTGTTGTTCGGAACTGTAGAGATCTCGCAATTCGTCCACGTAAAGACCTTTTAGATTATTTTGAGCCATTTGAAGCCCCCAGTTTCTGGTTTGGTCGTTTCAGCGACCGATTTTCGCGATTGCATGACGAGACTAGGCTTCTGTTGCGGTCTTAACTATCAAGCAATCCCTGTAGCCTTCATTCCGGGTTGCAGTAGGTGCATGTACGCGAACACGCCGAAGCATCGTGCTCGGTGGGAAACCGTTCGAATGGAGCACTTCTCTACGGCCCAGCCAGGCAGGAAACAAAGCCATCTCTGCGTTTCGCGTCAATTTGAGACGGCCGCGCAGCACGAAACGTAAGGCGAAATGTCCAGCGCAGTTACGGGTTGCGCTGTATTCCTGGCAGCGGGCTTTATCTTCACTATGGATGAGCGGTTGGATGTTCAATTCAGGAGGCTCAACATGAACTGGGATCAAATCGAAGGCAAGTGGAAGCAGTCCGTGGGCAAGGTCAAGGAAAAATGGGGCAAATTGACCGACGACGATCTGACTGCCATCAACGGCCAGCGCGACCAACTGATCGGAAAAATTCAGGAGCGCTACGGGATTGCCAAGGAGGTGGCGCAGAAACAGGTGGATGAATTTACGCGGGCTTACAAAACGGATGTTGTCGTGACAACCACCGCGAAGAAAGCGAAGGCGTGAGCGGTTCGTCCCGATAATTCCGCGAACCGAAAAATAGGAGGCGCGTAATGGCAAGATACGGAAAAGCCGCCGGCAAAAGCGTGAAGAGCGCCATGCACCGGGAAAAGCGCGGCACGCTTCGTTCGGGCAAAGGCGGCAAGGGCGGCAAAGTGACCAGCCGCAAACAAGCGATTGCAATTGGGCTATCCGAGGCGCGCAAGAAAGGCGCCAAGGTTCCACGGAAAAAGTCTTAGCGCAATTCGTTGGTTGAACGTGCAAAGTCCCCGCTGAAAATCGTTGAACACTGTTGATCGTCGCCGGCCACCAGAGCCGCAAGATACGCGGCTCTGGTGGCCGGCGACGGCAAACGGCGGTAAAGACTGCAAGTCAATCCCACCCCAAGTGTCGCGCCGCAAGAAAACCCATCTGCATTTATTCTGTCAGCGCATTTCTTTGCACAGGATTGGAACCGGAGGAGCGCTAGAACTGCACCGCAAAAAAATGCAGCGAGAGCATCCGCCGGATGGCAAACGCTCTCGCTGCCGGGTAGTCCCGGGGAACTACCTGAACTTACTTGGGCCTGGCGGGCGCCGCGGCGTGCGCAGCCGGTGGCGCTTGCCTCTGCTGCAATTGTTGTTGCTGCTGCGTGTGCCTTTGAACTAATTGCTGCGTCTGCTGCTGGTGTTTCTGCTCCACTTGCTGTGTTCTCTGATCATTGGCTTTCTGCATCGTCAATTGTTGGTGCTCCTTGTCTTGCTGCTGCTGTAGCTTCTGCCGTTCCTTGTCTTGCTGTGCGGCCAGTTTGTCTTGCTGTTGCTGATATTTCTGGTCGAGCTTGGCATTTCCGGTGTTCGGAGCAGCAGCGCGCGCCGCAGGCGGTAGTTCTTTAGGGTGAATCGCAGGGTTGGCGTGACCGGCGTTTTCCGCGCCGCGATCATTAAATTCTCCCGGCCGCGCAGTCGCAGCGATCGGCGGCTTGCCATGGTTGGCGGAAGCGCGCAGCGCCGGATTCTCGCGCGCGGCGTTTATGTGCGCGGTTTGTGCGGCGACGGGACCGATGTGCCGCTCGTGTGCCACGGCTTCTTCCTGCGCCGTCGGACGATCGTTGATACCGCCGTGGCCGTTGTAGCTGACCCGCACATCGTTTCTCACCTCCACTTTCGTTTCGTACACGTTGTGAATCACGCTGACGTTTACGTTGGCCACAGCGCGGTTGTAAAAGAAATGCCCGTTGTCCCAGCGCCCGCCTTCAAATCCGTGCCCGAAGTAACCGAAGCCATAGTTAATGCCGCCGTAGAAACCTACCGTCGGCCCCCAATAGCCGTCATACCACACAAAACTGCTGCCGCCCCAACCCCAGTACCCCGGCGTCCAGAAGAAACCTACTTCCGGGGCTTCTATCCACGTGCCCGGCACCCAGTAATAACCGTCGTCGCCCCAAGCCCAGTATCCGGGCGTCCAGATGTAGCCATCGCCGGGGCAAACCGGCTGCTCGTAAACAGGCAGCGCCGGAGGAGCGATGGTGATCGCTACACCAATTTGCGCGAAAGAAGCGGAAGAAAGAAATAACATCGCGATTGCGAGTAGAAAAGGACGAATGAATCGGATACGCATTAGAGCTCATCTCCTCTTGAACGTTTCCCGCCGGTTGCGCGATGGCAGTTTCCCCGGTCGGTGGTGCCAGGTAATCGGTAAATGATTTGGAGCCGCTGTAAGATGCCAGACTTCGCGTGCCGGATGTGAATATATTCTCGTACGCCATTCCTGGCTATAGGGTTATGCCTGTAAAAACGCGAAAAGTATTTCGTAGCAGTGTTGCTGCAAAATGGGACACATTTTTCTGGTGCGGCCGATTCTTCCCGAGAATTTTTTCGCTACAAGAATATTCTGCACGCAACCGTGAACCCGAAAGAAAAATGCCGAGGCAGGCGCAACCTTCACGAAGCGTTCGCCGGAACGGGATCGGCAGTTGGCGCGGGTTTCAGCTGTTCGATGAATTCCCCAAGCGTGATGAATACCTGCGAGCCGTCCGTGACCGCAAGGCGACGACTGATCTTCGATCGGTCGCCTGAAAAATGCCACAATCCCACGAGAATCCGTAAGTCTGGCTGCTGCGCGCGCAGTTTGGCGTACAGCGAACGCACGTGCGGCACCGCAAAAGACGGCAGCGCCGAGATGCAGACCACGTCCGGGTGCGCATCTCGTACTTGCGCGAGCATTTCGCTCACATTGTCCACCGAGACGCACTGCGCGCGATGCCCAGCACGCTCCAGCACCTGGGCCAGCATGGTGCCGGCGAGTTCGTCGGCTTCATCTCGCGCCGGCACGCAGAGAATATTTAACCAGTGCGCACCGTGCGTGCGCGCCAGATGCGTTTGATAGCGACCCGACGATTCCGCACCCTCACCCGTTTCTTGCACGGAGTCCGCATTTTCATCGCGAGGTTCCCACAATTCCTCAATCAACTCCCTGGTGCTCTGGCAAATGAATTTCTCGGTGGCATCGTCCAGACGATCTTGATGACGATCGTGCTCCGCCAAACTCAGCGCCGGAATTAACACCGAATCGTAGAGATCTTCCAGCGTCATCCCTTCCAGCTGCTTCTCCAGCACTCGGCGTGCATCGTCGTGATCCATCGCCAAAAGGCGCTGGTAGAAGCGCGAAGATGGCGTCAGAACAGGCTCGTCGCCCAGAAGAATGTGCAGGAACCTCAGCCGCGGAACATGCCGCCCAGCGACCAACAAACACACCGTCAACGGCGTCGAAAGAACCAGTCCGATGGGTCCCCAGATGGCCGTCCAGAAAATCGCCGCCACCAGAATCGCCAGCGACGAAATCCCGGTGTGAATTCCGTAAAGCATCGGTTCGATGAAATTGGAAACCACTAACTCCGTAACGATAAAAAGCAGCAGAACGATCGACGGCCGCGTCCAGCCATGAAACACAGCCAAGGAAAGCAGCAGCGGCATGATACCGCCCAGCGGCGGACCAATGTAGGGAAGAAAGCGCAGCACGCCGGCAAGCACGCCCCACAGCAACGCCCCCGGCACGCCGATGAAATGCAGGCACACGCCGATGAAAATTCCGTAACAGGTATTCACCACGCACTGCAAAAGCAAATATTTGCTGACGCGCGCGCTGGCGTCGTCCAGAGTTTGCGTCACCAGGTGCAGATGCCCTTCGCCCGCCAGTGAAATCAGCCGATTGCGCAAATCCTCGCGGCGAATCAGCATGAAAATCGTGAACACCAGCACGATCACAGCGCTGCCCAGCAGTCCCAGAACGCTCTGCACCGACTCCAGCGGCAGTGCCGGAGCCTTGACAACTTCGACCGGCACCGGCCGGGTCGGAGAACCTGATCGCGCGATCGGCGATTGCGCTACTGCCGGACTGCCGGGCTGCGACGCAATGGGACTGGCGGCGAGATCCTTGCTAATTTCCGTAATCGTCTGCGATGCGCTGTCCAGCGATTGATTCGCCGGCCAATGCAGAGACCCAAGCCGGGCCTTGATATTGGATTTGTACGCTGGAAGTTGATTCACCACCTCGCTGAGCTGCTTCGCCACCATCCAACCAACAGCTCCACAAGCGCCAACGGTCAGCAGAACCACCAAAAGCGTGGACGGAATCCTCCGCAGATGGACTCGCTCCAGGATCTTGACCACCGGCGTCAAGATGAACGTGAAGAGCAGCGCCAGCGCAAAGGGAATCAGCACCACCCGCGCGAAATACAACGCGGTGATCGCCGCGACCCCCACAACCACCGCGAGCAAATGGAACAGATCGCGCGACAAGTAAGACCGGGTCGCGACGCTGTTTGCTGGGTCTGGAAATTTCACGTTCGGCTAACGAGCCCCATAACCAACGACACCAGGAACAGCACCAGGAAGAGATAGAACAGCAGCTTCGCAATTCCTGCCGCGGCCATCATGATCCCGGCAAAGCCAAATATCCCCGCGACGATCGCAACAACAAGAAAGATTAGAGCCCATCGCAACATGGCGTCCTCCTCTTTGCAGATTTTGTGAGTAAGTCTGCGGGAATGAAGATATTGCGCGCGCCCGCCGAACGCCATCAACGGAACCCCCTAAATACCCAAGGGAATCGCGGTATGCCAAAGCCGCCGCAACCAAAAGAATCCACAGGATTTCCACCGCCAGGCAATCGCGCGCCGTCCCCTAGGGTTTCCACTGTATTGAATAGAATTGCCGAAATCGTAAAGTGGGACCGGCGCAATTGTTGCTCTCTGATAAACCCGCAACCCGCTGGTTTCGCTCAAGCCGATGAGAGCGCCGCCGCCAATCGTCACTGGATATAGGATATTCTGGGAGGTTTGCGATGTACACCTATCTTTGCTGCAGGTGCACAAAATGCGCCGCGCGAATTGTGCTGGAAGAATGGGCGGAGTCCATGTATCTGCTGCACAGGCCGGTACGGTCGCGCCCGCGATTTCAGAGGTGCCCGTTTTGCGACTCCTCATTCGCGCCGGACCGCTATTACGTAACGGAAAGCGGAGCGCCCCTCGCGGTTTCCGGGCGCACCCTGGAAATGCAAGACCGGCTGCGCGCGCTCGACAAGACAGCGTGACTCCGTCGCGAAACTTCTGAAATCTTTTCCGCCGTCATAAATCCGCTAGTCAGTCTCCTGCAGAAAGGGGTTGCCGCCGAGAATCGGCAGCCCCTTCCCCCCTCCTATCGGCACAGTTGATCCACTTCCAGTCGCTGGAATTTTGAGCCGCCTTCACCCGGAAATTCCGTACCTACAGCAATTTCCCATGTGCCTTAGGAACTAATCCGTATTCCGCAGCGCCGCGCACCCCGGCACAATAGCCGGCGAAGGGGAGGATTGGGAGCCGGGTGCCTTGCGAGAGCAGGGCATGAGGGCTGGGCCGGTTTCCAACCTCTCCTCGCCAAATTTTTCGCTATCCGTGCAGGAGTAATCGCGATGCCGACCACCGACGATCAGGAAGCCTTGGAACGCGCGCGCGAGGATGCCCACGAAGGGAAATCTCCCTCCACGCAGGCAGGCGAATTCGTGCGCGAAGAGATCGATCACGTGCGCGAAGGCGTACACGGCGCTGCGAACGTAAAGCAGGCGATCGCCATCGGGCTGTCGAAAGCGCGCCGTGCCGGCATAAATCTCCCGCCGCCGGCCAAGGGTCCTGCGAAAATTCGCGCACAGGCGCAACGCGACCTGCGCAAAGGCAAATCGCCGCATCGTAAAGTCTCTCGCAAGCGTTCGCGCGCCACGTTACGGGCTTTGCAGCAGCAAAGCAGCCGGTCGGCGTCTCCGCGCGCACTTTCGGAGCAGGCCCGCACCAGCGCCGGTCGGCGCGGACCAGCCGCGCGACACAATTCCGCCCAGAAAGCGTTGCATACGAAAGGTAAAGCCGGCCTGCGCGCAGCTGCGCGTAAGGCAGCGCGCACGCGGCAGCGCAAGCGCGCCGCGTGATCCACCACGCCCATGCCCCCAGTCCACAAAAAAGGCAAAATCCGCGACGCACTGCTGGACGCAGTGCTCGTCCTGAATTCCGTAATTCTGCTTTTCAGCCATTGGGCCGCGCCGCGCAAGTGATCCGCGCTAGCACGGGCCTTGCGGGGATTTGCTGGATGTAACATTTCGAAACGTGGGAGGGTGCGCATGAATGTTCCTTGGCAAATTGTGATTGCCTCCGCGGACATGGAAGAGCGGCGGGCGATGTGCAATATCTTGGTGAAGCAGGGGCTGGAACCGATCGTCGCCTCGAGCATTCGCGAATGTGAAGGAATCCTGGCCCGGGAGGAAGTGGGCTTGATTTTCTGCACCCGTTCGCTGGCTGACGGAGATTATCGTGGTTTGCTGATCGCCCCGCGACCCGCCAGCCGCAAAACCCGAATCGTAATTATGAATCAATTAACGAATTGGGATGAATATCTGGATGCGATGCGGCTTGGCGCTTTCGACGTGATTTCGGTTCCCTGCCGTCCCACCGACGTGGAATGGATGATCATTCAGGCGCTGCGCGAAGATCACGCGCAGAGAAGGCACATCGCGCTGGTGCAGCACAGTATGGGAGGCTTTCAGGGCGAAAGCATTCCCAGGTCGGCGTGACGCTGCATTGCGAGTGCGCGCCACCGAAGAGGGCTTTCGGGGCGCGCCGCTGGACACAAAACGTCCCGCGGACTACGCCTTTGCGAGCTCTACCTCGAGCCGCAGCAGAAAACGAGACACTTCGCCCGGATCCCGCACATAATATTTCGCATGGCTTTTTTGCGCCGTTCCCACACGGATCGTGATCTGATCGCCTAACGCGCAAAAAGCGGACTCATCCGTGCCATCGTCGCCAATATAAATTGCCGGCGTACCCGGAGGGAATTCCGCGAGCAGGTCTCGCACCGCCCCGCCCTTGCCGCGAATCTCATTGGGCAGAACTTCCCACACCATCGC
>Ga0070765_100000493_pt1 | contig 23754 bp, 22 predicted proteins | sample HubBroMetageWFT5_FD_71516 | JGI IMG/M metagenome (GOLD analysis project Ga0070765, IMG submission 71516) | Warmed and freeze-thawed soil microbial communities from the Hubbard Brook experimental Forest, New Hampshire - Hubbard Brook CCASE Soil... | ecosystem: Environmental > Terrestrial > Soil... | reverse complement strand
CCTGATCCGTGTAGCCCTTCCAACACGAGTTGTATAGCTTTTCAGGCGCGAGCGGAGACGATAAAAGTAGACCGCTTTTGAGGCATAACGCCACGAGGCGCTTCCCGCCGATGTTGGCGCTACCAATTCCTCCCCGGCTGTGGGGGAACAGCCGGGGATGGCATTGGTTCGGTAGCTCAGGAGATTAAGACCAAGTTTTCCCATGAAATCAACAAAGGAGAAACAGAATGAAGCGCAATCACAAGATCGCGCAACCCAATCACTCTTCGACGGCACAGTCATCGGACAGTCTGCCGGACCCCAGCAAGGAGACTGCATGACACGTCACTTCTTGCGTCTTCTGGGTTCCGCACTAATGCTTACTCTTCTGATCCTCGTCTCCGCTCAAGCCCAAACGAGCCAAGCCAGTGAAACGGCCGCACCCGCGCCCCCGCCAACGACCACCAAATGGTCACCTCACTCCAAGCCCTTCGACCTAGTCTGGGATGTGAACAACGAAGACTATAATCTCCTCCCACGGAATCCGCAGTGGGCTCACCAACTGGAAAATTCAGGGCAAGCGCCCGACTTCACGAAGCAATGCGGGAAGGCGCTCTTTAACAACACGGGAAACCCTTGCGGATGGTTGGGAGAGGTCTGCATCTCAGGTAGTGGCGGCAACGCAATTGACAAAGACACGCTTGCCCGCGATTGTACTTCGCAGCCTACACTCCTGGATGTTGACACGTCATCTCTAGTCGGAGACTGGTTCTGGGCAAGTTTCCTTGGTGACCCTGCGTACTGTACTGGCATTGTAGACGGCCACCTCACTTGGATGGTCTCCACTTACACCGGCAGTATAGCCTGGGAGGGGTGGTCTGGTGATGGAACGGAAGGCGACGGAGACTACAACTTACTATTGGCCCCTTCTGCCTACGCCCCGAAAAATAATGCAGGCTTCACGACGGGTAACTCCGTATCCCATGTACAACTGCCGCCGTTAGGCCAGACCGTGGCCATTGGCGAAGACGGTATGGGTCTGGAGTTCAAGGATACAGAAACCGTCAACAAAGCTGGAGGGCCCTGGTGGCAACAATTGCAAAACGGTGCCCAAAATGGCGGCCAGCCAACCCCGGAGACGATGTTCACCGAGGGCTACATAGGAGGGGCTGGTTCGTTACAGGGGGTCGTTACTGGAGTGATCGGTATCGATGGCGTACATGGCGCCTACACCGAGGTCCATCCTGTATTCGCGCTAGCCCTCAACACCTCGTCCACTACATGTGGGGAAGACTGCATTCAAGAGACTTGGGTCTACTTCGTACGCAATTATGGCAACGGCGGCGAGTGCAGCGAACACTACTATCATTGGCCAAGTCAATGGCCGAACAGTAGATACTTTGTCGAATTACCATCGCCAAAAGCCGCTGCGTCCTATTCGAAGGCGCTCGAGGGAAACTGGTCCGTATGGCCCAACGATGTGAAACTCGTCGGACAGGCTCAAGCCTGGTCCTGGAAACCCTGGAACGAGGGGACCAATGTGTCGGTCGGAGTCTTGGGCTCTGCAGAGACCATGGTTGAGGTTCAATTCCCGAATGACAAAGAAGACTTTGGGATGGACGGGCAAGTTACAGTTGAGTACCGGTTTCGCGGTGGCGTTTATCTCCCGCCGGGCAACGGTCAATGGTATGGAGGGTCTCAGGGCTCCGCTCCGCGGGGCCGACGCGTGGAGCCTCCCAGAAAAACAAAAAAGCAAGACGAGGGGTTCAGCCTGACAGATGTTGACTCACGGATTGCCGACCCTGCGCTAAGGGCCAAGTTCAGAGCAGACGCTCAGGACGCCGTCAAGCCATTTTGGATTCCGTCCCCGAAAGCAGTTCCGATTACCGTTCACACCGGCGTCCAGTTCAACTCGCATACGCCGGGAGCCGCTAGCCGGGGAGTGGGTACAGTAGCCCAGGTTTCCGCCGATCGCGTTAAGAAGCAGCTTGACGAGGCAATAAAGAACCTGATGGATACCTACCGGCCGCAACTTCGGGCAACTCAGCCGGTCGAAAAGAAAAAACCCTAGCGCAGAATGAGAAAAAACGGATTAAGACTCAGTTTAAGACTTCGGACTTGGCGCAGACGGAGGAAATCCTAGCGGTCGCTTGTACGTAAACCCGCAGGGAGCTTTGTTTGGCACTGCGTTCGAGGGTGGCGCTCACGCAGGTAACGGGACCGTGTTCAAAATTACCCAGTAGTCAACTTTTGATTCACCGCAGATGGCCCATTCAGGCCCAGCTGTTGGGCTTGAGTGGGCAGTTCTCCGCTGGTGCAAAGAGTACCGCGCACGCGTCACCGCGACTACAGATTCTGAATGGAAAGAGGCGGAACTGACGACAGCAGGAATGAATCGGCCGAGAAAGCTGCGAACCCACGTGCGACCGGATGTCGAAAACCGGCCGGGTCGCCCACCTTTGATTCTCCCTTGAGCCACTGCGACAATGACAGCGAAGAGTTCCGAAGCGCCTTTACAGCCGCCGGAAAGTATTGTTGTTGGGTGGAAGGATGCGATACGATCCCCTAGTGTAGCGTCTCACGGCGATCGTGTTTTATGCAGGGAACGCATTGCCGGGACTAATGAGTCTCATTGACCGGTTTTGATATGCAAGTTTGAAAAGTAGGCGTCGGTCGTGCTGTAAGCCCAGATTCCAATCTGACCGTGACTGTCACCAAGCTTCAGATCGTTGACAATCAGGGACGGCTGATGCGCTCCATTGACAAAGAGGCTCGCTTTCGTTCCCGACACCACAATCTTCATTTTAGTCCACTCTCCCGGCACAAGATCGCAGTACGATTCATAAACACCCGGACTTTCATCTCGCAAACGATGCCATGAAAAATCGGGCTCGGATTCATATTGGACAGAATGGTTGCGGCGCAACTGGTCATCCGCGCGGCCGTTGGTCGGTCGCAAATAGAAGTCCTCGGCTCTAGCGCCGTGCTCCTGCACCCGGAACAAAACACCGATAAAGCCCCGATCATCCGACGCAGCTTCCGGTCCAGGAGCACCCGCGACATCTACTTCGATGGTTCCATTCTGAAAGTCAAAGTTGTTCACCAATGCAATCCGATTGGCAGGGGGCGTCGCTTGCTGCGACTTTGGGGCGGCCAAAGGAGCAAAGTGAATGGCGTGCTGCCGATGATAATTCGCCACCTCGGCTTGTCCATCAATCACATCCAGGCCCTTCAGCGAGTCGAGAGTCAAATTGACCTCGCGGGCCGGATGCGTCTGACCGTTCGCCGAAAGCGTGAACATCAGGCATGCTGTGAACAGACACGAGCTTGCGATCCTGCGCATGAGCCTCCTATTTCGATGCCAACTTCTCATTCGCTTTTCTGATCCCATATTCCAGCCAACCGTCCTCCACGTAGTTTTCGCAGTGGTCGCGCAGATACTGCAAGGTCTTGATCCGAACTCCCAACGCGGACCTATTTTTTTCATCTGACGCGAGAACAACATCGGTCAAGTACAGAGCCTCGACCGGCTTGCCCCCGTCTAGCTTTTCCTGAGCCAACCGCACAACCGGTTCTGGCCCACCGGCGAGTTTGACCAAATCCGGATACAGCGATGAGGGCGGCTCTTCGTACATGGTTGACGGATTCGTGTCGAACCATCCCGCGTATCCATCGTAAATTCCGCGCACCGACCAGCTCACCTTGCCGAACGATTCGACCAGATTGAAGCGCGATGGCAGTTTGATCTCCTGCATCAGGGTAAACACGTCCTTGCCGGCGTTCATGCCCTTCACAGTTTCATCGTGGACGTACTGAATGGCGTCGCGATAGCGCGTGAGAAGTCGCGTAACTTCCTGGTTCCCGACGATCGGCTGACCATGCCCGTTCAGTACAATTTCTGGCTTGAGTTCCAGTACCTTGTCGAGCGAATGAATCCAATCGAGCGCCCAGCGAGGCTTGGTCCCACGGATGGCATAAAGATTGGGAAAGGAATTGGGCTCAGGAATTCCAATGCCAGAGTAGTTGTCGCCAATGAAAGCTGCCTTGTAAGTGGGAATCCAGACCGTAAGGTGGTCGGGTGTTTCCCCAGGCGTGCTGAAGAGCTGAAATTTAATTCCGCCCAGCGTGAATTCGTATTTTTCGTCAAAGAGAATCGTCGGATCGGTCTTCGCGCCGTAGTTCCCCGCCCACGGACCTACCGGCTTCGGCCTCTTTCCGAACGCAGCGGCATTGCGTGGAGAAAAGAAGCCCTCAAGCCTCTGCACATAGTTCACGAACTCCACGTAGTTCCTCTGCGCGATGATCTGAGTTCCGTCTTCCTTCCACAGCGAGATCCCGCCGATGTGATCGGCATGGCCATGTGTCAGGATGATGTACTTCACGGGCCCCGACTTCTCCGCAGCCAGGAGTTTTCTCGCATCCCCCGCCATATCTGCAGTTGCAGTGTCGATGACTACATTTCCCGCCGGTGTACTCACCAGGTATACATTGCCAGAAGTAGGCGCCATATAGATGGAGTCGTTGATCTTGAGCACCTTCAAGGGCTCGTCCGCGGCGTACGCCGTTAGGCGAATGCCTACACAAAGCAGGAGCAGAATCCTCATCAGTCTTCTCACTGGCATCCTCTGTTCGAAAGCAATGGCATTCCGAAGTGATGATTTCCTGACACAACGATTCTTTGTGCCAAAAAGCAGAAGACGGTATCGCAGTCATGCCTGCCGTCTCAATCTTTGACTGAGTTGGGCCGCGAAGGTTAGTCGTTGCCTCGTGATGAGCGGAAGCGAAATCGGTTTCTTCATACCGGAAGCGATGAGGATTGCCACGAAACCGAAGAGGTTCAGCCCAACCCGCACGCTGTTCGTCCCAAAAACAGGTACACACCAATAAGCGAAATCGCTTCGGAACTCCAGCCACCGAGGCACGTGAACCCCGCCGTTGTCCTTGCATTTCTCATACTTGGGGCATGGATTTTGCGCGGGTGCCATACAATCGCCTACCAGATGGTTTCGCGACGGTGACTGAAGCCGCAGGAGGAACCTCTATTGACTTGAATCTCAGCGCCGAGTTCGTGGCGAACAGGAACGAATTGACATCGGCAACTTGGAAAAACTGGGGCAGTCCAGCGTGTGTTTTTGGGTAAGGCAAGCCTGAGGGCAATCTAAATTTCAAGCCACACAATCTTCTCCTCACAGCGGTTCACATCCTGAAGAAGAACCATTCCAGTACTTCGCCTAACATTCGAGCATCCAGGAATGAGTCACATTGTCGTTCATCATAATGATATCTTCCGACGAGTCTTTTGCTTTTCTAATGCTTTTCTAAGCTGTTAAGTCACGTTTGAGATGCTTGCAGGGATCGACCCGCCGAGATCGTTGACGACTCTTGCCACCGGAAGTCAACTCGCGTTGGCCAAGCATTCGGTTCGTGATCGCCAACTGATCGCCTCAACAGATCATTTGAACAGGGTTCTCCCTCCGGCCTTCGGAGAATCGGCGATAGAAACGGCTTATCCTCAGCTAGCGGTGCGCTCTCTCCGCTCCTGTTTTCAGACGCACTATCGCAAAATGTGGGCGATTCTGGCTTGATTCTTGGGAGTTTCGCCAAGGATTCTCCCCACTCGAGACTGAGTGGTGAGGAGAGCAGGAATCGAACCAGTACCCAACTCTCTGAACTGCAAGTCCCGACGTTCGCGCTGCTTACAGCCTTCCATTCTCTTCAGAGAGGAATTTACTTTTATTTGAATAGAGAATCAGGCATTCGACCCCTATCTTTCAGCTCACCGCAATGGCGAACAGGAGCCAGCCTCAGGGCAAGCTTTTTCCGTCCATTTCATTCATGATTTTTTCTACTTCGTTCAGTTCCGCCAGCTTGCGGCGTCGGAGCCGAACCGCCCCGTACCAGATCAGCGGATATTGCATGAGCACGCAGACAACCAGCACCACCACCCAGGCCTTGGGATGAGCCTTCACGTCCTGCCCGATGGTTGCCCAATTGGCAGCGGTAAGTACCGCACAAAAAATAATCCAGCCGAGTGACAAATAGATGGAGATCCGAAGCAGCCGGATTCGAGCCGTGACTCTTTTGTGCCAAAGTTCTACGAAGGCACGGGTTGACTGTGTCTGAGGCCGCCACGTTCCGCGCAAAATCCATACCCGATATCCGGTCGCTACGAAAACTAAGACGCATATGCCTGTCGCCCAGCCGGTTCCCATCCAGGTCGATTGATGCCGCATGAAGACGGCAAAAATCAAAAGCCCGAGGAACGCGATTACCGTCAGGAGATTGCCCAGCACGAAGCGCCTTTCCTGGCGCTTGATCCTCTCCTGGACCTTGCGTTGGAACTCGGTTGGCGCCTCGGCGACTCTGCTCCATTGGTCGCGCCAGATATCAAATTCGCGGTCGTTCGTCATGTTCTCACTCCGGTCATCGTCTCTCTCCCAACGCATCCTTCAGAGCTTTTCTGATCCGGGTCAGGCGCACAGCCACATTGTTTTCCGTAATGCCCATCACTTCGGCGATTTCTGCTTGCGACAAGCCTTCGAGCGCGAGCACGATCATCTGCCGGTGAGTCACTGGCAGAGACTGAATTGCCGACATAAGCCGCACCCGCTGATCGGTTCGCGCCACCTGCTCCTCAAGATGGGGCCGTGGATCAACCGGCTGTTCGGATTCTTCGAGTTCCTCCAGCGGCTGATGAGTCGGCCGTCGCCTGCCCACATGGGTAAGGCCGCGATTGTGAGCGATGCGGTATACGAATGTCCTCTCCGAGCAGTCACCTCGAAAATGAGCCAATGCTTGCCAGATCGCCAGCGCGATCTCCTGTATCAGTTCTTCCCTGACGCTTGCCACCGCCTCGTAACTGAACGCCAGCCGCGAGATGGCCGCTCCATACTCGCTGAGAATGCGAGCGAACTGTGTTTCTAAAGCTTGGCGGTGTTCGCTCACGATTGTGACCAGTCCAGCGAATCGATCTGTGACTGAATAGGCATAGTTCATTCAGCCCGCGAAACGTAAAGCCCAAAGCATGCGCGGATCTTTGACACAGCTATGACATCACGAGAATGTAGCCGGCGCCGACTGCGGTCCCTGAGACTGATATCGAATCTCGCGATGATGACGGCTGAAAACCACAGCCACCACCAATAATGCTAGCGGCGTTAAGAAACTGGCCTCAGGACCCACCATCCCGCCGGTGAGCCACCGCGGCCCGCTTAATGTGGAGCTGAGCAGATTGTGATAGGGCACGATGCCGCTGTCAGGAACTCCGTAGAACATTTGCCCCCAGTCGTAGCCTAAATGAAAGCCGACCGCACACCAGAGATTCCCGCTTCTCCGCAAGAAAAGGCAGAGGAGAAGCCCGAACAACACAACCGCCTCCGAGCCTGCCGCATCTTCATTCGAATTGAAGAAATGGCCCAAGCCAAACAAGGCGGACATCACGAACGCCGCGGGCCAGAAGCCGATTCCGGACGCGAGAGTGTACTGGATGTATCCGCGAAATAGGAATTCTTCAACCAGTCCAGCCAGAAAGAATGCAATGGCCCACCCGACAAGCGAAGACACAATTGTTGTCCCATGCAGAGCCAAGCTGGTAATACGGAACCCGTGGAGCAAGAAGATCGTCAGCAGGGTGCCGCTGATCGTGAGGAAACCCCAGAAAGACCCGAGCCAGAAATCCTTCCCCATCGCCTTACGCAGGGGCAAACCATATTCGCTAAATTTGCGATGCTCAAGTGTGCCCATGATCAAGGCCGCGCCGCAGAGAAACAGCAAGGTGATCGCTTCTGATCCGCCCATTACAAGCGGCGTGATCGTAATGTGGCTTTGGTTCCTGTACTTCTCCAGAAAGCCTTGAGGGCCGCCTGCTCTGATGAGAACGAAACCCCCAAATAGAATGGCAAACAAGGCAAGGAACATGAGCAGCCGCCAGCCCGCGCGCACACCGTGGGGTCCGACAAAAATTCGCTTCAACCCAAATGTGAGAAGAGAACTTGGCTGGAAAGCGTCAGTCGATGATACGGGCAAGCTTTCAGCGGATTTGAATTGAGTCGCAATGGTCATTTCTTCGCTCCTGGATCAGGAATGGTATGGGCATCTAAGAAATCGAATCCGCCAGAGCTGGAATCCGATGCTCGGATTTGCGCTTCGTGCTCTCAGCCGTCCCTATTCAGGTAGTCTCAGATGGGCGGAAAACCTTACAAGTCGGACCGGTCACTCAATGGACAGTCACCGAAGTAAATCGCTTTCCTGGCGATTGGGGGTCGATGACGGGCAACTCTTACCTGATCCGCTAAGGTAAGGATTGCTGACGAGCCTGAACCTGATCAGTCTGACCGGATAAGTGATCTGTCGGCGATCTTCTGAAGCGTCTACTTGGCCGGGGATTTTTCGGGGTGCGGATACCAATATTTCTGGTGACAGTTTTCGCAGGCTTTGTCGATGGCGTCACCACTCTCCAACACTTTCGCGGGGTCCTTTGTGTCTGCAGCGTGCAGCGCCTCTGTTGCGGCATCATGCAGACCGTGGGCCAGCGTGATCCAGGCCCGGCGGTCTTGATTGATTAATGTCTCGATCTGTTCCGGCTGGAGTTCGATGCCCTGCTCGTTCTTCTGTCCGGGCATGGCAACATGACGGCCGGGAATCTGCAGAAGGTTCGAGGCTTCGATGAGCGCAATGGCGCCGTGGCGAACTATGCCCCAGTCCTCCTCGGTGTGAGGCGCCTTTTCTTCCTTCCCCTTCTTCGTAATTGTCGTCGAGACGGAATTCCAGATTGTGTCCGCCGAAGGGTCGACCATGCCGTCCATCAAGTCCCGGATGGTCGTTGTCGGACGATATTCGGCCTCAGGGTTCGGTTTCGCGCAGGTCACGAGAAACACGAAACCAACCAGGGCCAAAAGCAAGGACAACCGGCGACCGGTTTCAGCCAATCGTGTCCGGAAGGCTGATCGCGTTCGGCTCATTGGCCGCCTGCAGGGTGTTCGGTCTGATCCGCAGGCACATTGATCGTAAGCACAAACCGTTGCCCGTCGCGGGTGACCGCGCCGAGGTTGTCTTCGACGGGGCCGTGGACCCTGAACAGCACCTTGGGTGCATCAACCCGAAACGTGGGGTTAGTCTCTACGTCAGCGGCCATCATCACCACGTCATCCGAATCCAGTTCCTGCCCGCGGAAGAGAATCTCCTTGCTGTCGTCGCGCCAGTACAGCGTGGAAACAACAGCCTCGTTCGACATCCCGGGCACGCCACCCTTCGACACCTGCCATTTCTTGTCGTCCATGGGCTTGGCGGCATCGAAGGGACGAACATAAACCTCGAAGCGTTCGGGCTTGGCCTCGTCCGACCGGTAGGCGATAAAGCGGCCATCGAGAGATAGCCTGCCTGTCTCATTCGCAAACTCGTCCCGGAGATAGTCGACCGGTTTGCGCGCCGACGGATCGCTCACGGTGAGCGGCACCAGCAGGACGACGCCTCCGGACTCGCACACAAGAAATTTCCCATCCGATGAAATGTCACTCAGACCCACAAACGCGCCAGGCGTGTAGCGGAACAACAGTTCCTCTTTGCCGGTTCCGTCCGCAGCCTTGCGATAGACAGGCCAGTCGCCATCCAGCAAAGCGGAATAGAAAATGTACTTTCCGTCCGGCGACCACAAAGGTGTGGCCTTAAACCGCGTGTCATCGGAGATGCGGGTGGCTTTAGCCGTGTCGATATCGACAACCCAGAGGTCCCGTTGGCCGCTCTTGATGTCCTGCTTCATCACCAGCACGCGATTGCCGTCAGGGGAAAAGGCTGGTTGGGAATACAGTGCCGGCTCACCCACTTTCTTGACCACCTGTCCTTTGCGATCGAAGATCGTGATCTGCTGGAGCAGTTGGCCCCGCGGCGGTGGGCTAACGAGGAAGCGCGCTCCGTCGGCGCTGATGTACATGAGGTCGGACGGAACGGGAACTGCCTCTCGGAACAGCAACTTGGTTTTTTTGAACGAGAAGGATGGCGATGTGCTGATCTCGGCGGTCATCACGGAATGGTCGCGCGCCATGTAGTAGAGCTCTTTGCCGCCGTCCACCCAGAATCCCGGACTGGAGGTGCCGTCGGAAATCTGCCACGGGCCTTCACTCGCCGTGGGATCGGACGGCCGGACGAAAATCTCCCCCTTGTCCGCTTTGTCAAACAACATGTATGACAGGTAGCGGCCATCGGGAGAGAAGCGCGACTCGAAAATGCGCAAATCGCTGTGAACGATTTCGATTGGCTTGCGGTCAGGGCCACCCTCAAGCTTCAGAATATAGAGATCTCCGCCCTTGATGTCGGAAATACAGAAGGTCAGAAATCGGCCGTCCAGGGACCAGTCGCTCAGGTCAAGGAAGGCGCCGGGATTGTTGTACAGGAGCTCCTCGGGGCCTTGGCCATCCGGGGATTGCGAATAGATCGCCTCCTTCCCCGCGCGCAAGGCGACGTAAGCCAGCCTTTTGCTATCTGGCGACCAGACGGGCGCAAAGGCGAAATCTCTCCTGGCGTTGGTGGTCAGCCGTTTTTCTGCGCCTGTCGCCACATCGAAGACAAAGAGGTCGAAGGTCTCGTTATCGAGGTCTTGCTTGATCGCGGCCACGTGCTTGCCGTCGGGAGACAAGACCGCACTGTCATACATCGCACGCTGGCCGATCTGCCCGGTGCGCTTACCATAGCGGTCCAGAAAGGTAAGGATTGAGGCCTTGTTCTGGAATTGTTGGGCGTTCCGCTTGGCCCTCGCCTCGGCCACGTCCTTGGACTTCGCTTCCTCGCTTAGGCCCTGGCCGACAACCTGGCCGGAGTTCTGAGCAAAACAGAGAGATGCTGCGGTCAAGATGACCGCAATGTGCGCAGAAATCTTCATAGAAATACCTACTCGCGCGCCCCGCGATCTGCGTCAGCAGTTTTGTGGGCACGCCGAGACGATTTTCCCGTTAGACAGTGTGAATGTTCGGATGAGCCCAGAGCGCGACTTGTCGCGCGCGCGACTAATCTCCACGGTCACAGTCTTTCCCACGCTGGCCTCGAAATCAGGCTTGCCGACGTCGCGTACACGGAAAAAGCTGGGTGAGGGGCCCTCAATCTGCCAGCTCTCGATAGCTCCGGCGGCGCCTTTGGCCTCGACTGTGAAGTAGGTGTGGGGATTGCGCCAATCGATAGCGGTCAGCGTACCTGTAACGGTGACGCGATCACTGAAGTCGAAGACCGCAGTCATGTTGTGATGCGCCCAAGCCTGAGCGACCAGCAGCACGGAGAAAACAAGGAAAACAAGAAGGAACGGCCTGGCCCGGGAAGTCATAGCGACGCCTCCTGGGGGAATCTGCGCAGCAGCATACACCCGCCTAAGGAATAAACGCAATCGCGCGCCCAGCCCAGCCTACTCCAAACCAAAGCGTAAGCGAGATGCAAGCCATCATGACCTTCACCAGCCGTGAACGAGCGACAGAATGGTCCGACGTAAACCTGCGGAGCACGGTGAAATGGAAGAGTAGCGCGCTACAAAGAAGAACCATCTTGAGGCGAAAGGGATGGCTGTCAACGTACTTTCCTGGAGTAGCAAGAAAGATGAGAAGTCCGGATGCCATCACGACCACGATCGCGCCCACGGTCCACGGCTTGAGCTGCTGTGCCAGCCGGGAGAGCGCATAGTCGCGCAGGCCAAGGCCAACCAGCCGCAAATTCAGCACCACGACTGTGGTCAAAAGCATCGTGAGTCCCAGCAGATGGAAGGATTGAACCATAGGCATGCCGAACTTGCTATCGCGAACGAGAACGATCGGCGCCCAGTTGGAGACGGATTGAAGAAGCGGAAGAAGATGCATATCCGAATTGATGAACTCTAGAATTGATAAGCCATGGTGCGGCCGCAAACAATGACGCCGATCCAGATGACCAATGAAAAAGCTGCGCAGAATTTCGCGCCCGCCGGGGCTCCGCCCGCTGAATCCCACTCTGCCATTTTCGGAAAGAACAATTTCTGATACACGACCGCATTGATTCCCAAGAGCAGGAGGAAGATCAGCTTCGCCCGGAAAAAAGGATTCCCGTACGCTTTCGCGGCCTGCGTAATCAATAGAAGGCCGCCGGTTAAGAACATCACCGGAAATCCGATTCTGGACAAGCGCAGAAATCTGGGCACGAATTTCCACGTCGCCTCACCGCAAAAGCCAAGCCCCAACAGGCGCAGATCAGCGATCATGATCATTCCCACGGATAACGGGAGGGCCAGGATATGGCTGCCTTCAATCAAAGGGAATAGCCATTCCGACTCGGTGATCATGGTGGCAAAATGCGTGTGCTGCAACCATTCACACCATTCATGCAGAGGCATCGCAAATTCCCCTAGGCGCTCGGTGATCACAACCTCAGAATGCTTGCTTGGCTGGTGCGCCTACCCACGTCGGAAATCCCGCAGCCAAAATGAACCACATGTTGCGCTTTTTCCCGGGAAGAGCCGTGCCATGACGGCGCTGAAGCGTAAGCATTCTACACCGTTTCATACGCTCCGATGCTGTCGGAACGAGTCTCGCTGAAGCGTTCCGTTGGTCTACCATCCGCACTTGCACAGCCCGACTTGAACAGCTCCGCACTTTCGCGGAAGTTCTCGGCCACGTTGAGTAAATGAGACCGGCGATCTGTTCCACAATGCAAACCCGCCGCATCTTCCGGGGCTTCAGACGGGCGACACTAGAGCGACGATTAGCTAGCTTCGCACAAGCCCTCTTACCCAATTTTGGGCATTCCCACAAGCGCCGCTGATGGCATATGCGACGATCACGTCGTGTCGGTACTCAGTCAGCAGCCGGCTGATCCACGGAAAGTGCTACGGCGATGGTAGAGTCCTTGTGGCAGTCATAGATTAGCCGCCAGCGACTCGAAAAGCCCATGAGAACGATTCCGGTGAAAAGCATGCTTCGCCGCACGCCTGAAATTAAGGGGCACGCTATCCTGGGCGTGTGGCGAGACTATCTCCGGAATCCCCCCATATTTCTGGAGAAGGCCGCACGCGATTGCGGTGATATCGCTCGTTTCCGCCTCGTTCATCACAACGCCTACCTGTTAAATCACCCGGATTGGATCAAGGACGTACTCGTCACCAACCAAGCGAATTTCACCAAGAGCCGGATGCTGGAGCGCGCGCGGGTTTTGCTCGGCGACGGCTTGCTAACCAGCGAAGACGATTTTCATTGCCAGCAGCGACGCCTGGTACAGCCCGCTTTCCATCGCGATCGACTCACAGGGTACGTTGCCTCGATGGTCGATTGCGCGGCACGCTGCCGGGATCAATTGGAGTCCGGTGGCGAGTACGACGTCTCGCAGTTGATGATGCGGCTCAGCCTGGCAATCGTCGCCCGCGCGCTCTTCAGTGCCGATATCGCGTCGGAGGCGGATGACATCAGCAATGCATTGGGCGAGGTATTCGAGCTGTTCGAAGCCCTGCTCATGCCGTTTTCTCAATGGTTGGAGAAGTTACCACTCCCTTCTGTGCGGCGCTTCGAACACGCGCGAGACCGCCTGGACCAAATCGTTTATCGGCTGATTGCGGAACGTCGCGCTAGTGGCGACGATACTGGCGACTTGTTGTCGATGCTTCTGTTGAGCCGGGACGAAGAAGGCGATTTCGACGAGCCCCGCCGCGGCCTGACCGACAAGCAGGTGCGTGACGAAGCGCTGACACTACTGCTGGCTGGATACGAAACCACTGCCAACGCGCTTACCTGGACTTGGTACCTTCTTTCCCAGAATCCGGATGCAGAGTCTAAACTTCACGCGGAACTCGATCGAGTGCTGGCGGGGCGATTACCCTCGCTTGACGATCTATCCCAGCTCCGTTATACCGAGGGCGTCTTCGCAGAATCGCTTCGCTTGTATCCCCCGGCGTGGGCAATTGGCCGCCGGGCGAAGCAGGATTTTTCGGTCGGCGAATACATGATCCCTGCGCGATCCATCGTGTTGATGAGCCCTTGGGTGGTGCATCGCGATGCCCGCTGGTTCTCCGATCCGCTGAAATTTGCTCCCGAACGGTGGCAGAGCGCAGAGATCGATTTGCGGCCGAAGTTTTCTTATTTTCCATTCGGTGGCGGCGCACGCGTATGCCTGGGAGAGCGGTTCGCCTGGATGGAAGTGGTTTTGGTGATTGCGACGCTTGCTCCCCGATGGCGACTCCGAATGGTGTCCGGCCAGCGGATCGAAACGAAAGCCCGGATCACTCTGCGGCCAAAGCACCCCATGAGGATGATCGCTGAACTGCGATCGGGTGTTCCCGATGCGTCTTCAAACTAACGCGTAATCTTCAAACGGAATGCCTTCGACACGCTTTTCAAGCCCCTGCGGGTTTCCTAAACTCGTGGCGAAGGCTAATGACGTGAACGTAAGTCGGGGAATCATTTGGACAAGGGTCCTGAGCGGATCCCGCTCATGTAATCCGAGCATCAAGAACGTGAATCGATGGCGAAAAGCTTCAGCCCGGCCCCGAGCAACTAGCGCTTCGAGCCCAGCACGGTGTCCGTCTTCGCATGTGGCATAACGTGCGCTGAGAAGCCGAACGGCTTGGCCCATCCGCGGAACGTGGAAGCCGGGGAACGGTGCCGCGGCGACGCGGAGCAGAGCCAGTGCCGCTTTCAGCGAGGCCGGCGCATTGAGAAGCACATTGCGCTTCACCGGCGCGGTATCGCAAAGCGTGAGAGTTGCAACAACGCGCTGTCCGGTGCGCGCCACAAATGTCCCAAGGAAGGGAACTTTGGGGCTGTTGGAAAGTGTCTGTGCAATTTCGTCGTCTCGAAGTTGGGGGGCGAATTGCCGAGAACGATGGAATCGATCGAGGAGTGACGTTATCGCCGGCATATCCGACGGCTGTGCGGCGTCAACAATGTAGCGATTGGAATGGCCCTTGATAGGCGAAGGGAGCAACCCACTAACCAGAAATCGTCCGAGTGGAAACCATCGCGGCATGCCGAGTCTTCCTTCAAAGAGCGGCATCACTCGGTGATTTCCGTCCGCCGCCACGCAAAACCCTACGTCGATTCCGGCGAGACGCATATCGGCCACGAGGGCTTTGATTAGCCGTACGGCAACCAAGCTTCCAGAAAAACTTGGATGCACCTTCATGTCGCCAATGTAAGCGATGGTTTCCGGAACTCCTGAAATATACGCGGTCCGCAGTGCCACGGATATACAGCCGACGACTTCCTGCCCTCGCGTCGCGACGAAAACTTTGTTTCTACCGCGGAGCCGCAGCAACGCGAAAAAGTCTGGCTCGCGGTCGATCCGGAGTGAGATGGCCCCGGCCATAGGTGTAATTCGAGTGAGTTTCAGCAACCCTTCGTTATCGGCTTCGCTCGCTTGGCGAATTTCTATGCGATTGCTTAACGGGTCAGAAGAGGACGTCGATGGGACGAGCGGATCCGCGCTCATCGGACTGTCTCCGGCACTGGGGTGCGTCGAGGCCGCTCTCGATACGGAAGCGCAGAGAAGCGAACGCGAGGGCCACCGCGCCATTCAAGCCCGCGAACCCAAAAAAGGCCTCGCGCGAAACTGTCAGTATTGTAATGAGGTTCGCGGTTCACACGGCTCCCTATTCGGGACGACCTGCCCTTTGTGACGCGACGGAAGCGGGCCGGAAGTTTGGAACTGTGGTGGCCAGGCGTTTTCCAGCAACTGGGGAGGACGCCACTGTTCGATGTACTTCGCCAGGTAACCATGCATGGGTTGTTCCGCCGCGATTTTCGGAAGGTAGATCCACGGAACCCAAGCGGCTACATGATGAGTCAAGTGATAGTTGAAATGTAGATAAAGCAATTCAAAGGGCCGCCATAGATGGAGGTCGACCGCTCCGAGAACCACGTGGCGAGGTGTCCCCACATGATAAATGTACTGCTGGCTGGCCCAGCAAAAGGCGAACGCCGCGTAACACACGGCAAGATGGGAAAGCTTGAGATGCAGAAGCAGTACCGCGCACGTCCAAACCATAATAGTCACGAAAAGATCGCGCCGGATTCGCGCTGGATTCACACTATTGAGGAACTGCATGTAACGAGAAAAGCCTCCAGCATTTTGTCCCGGAGCAGGTAGCTGAATGGACCTGCCAGGAATCATCGCGATGGTCAGCATCGCGAGCGGAGTCAGAAACCAGAACAGACCGCAGAGTATGAAGTAGTAAGCGACGCGCTTCCGCCATAGAATTTCCCCAGGAAGAACATAGTCCTCCAACTCGGCATCCGACCGATTCCTTCGATGGTGGATAAGGTGGGCTATCTCAAATAAGTGATAGCTTCCCGGGAACAGAGAATACAAGAGGACCCCCATCCACTCATTTGCCGCGGAACTCGTGTGCAGCTTGCTATGGGCCGCTTCGTGAGCGAGGCCGAAACCAAGTTGCATGACGAAGGCGAATACTACGGCCAGCAGCCCTGTCATCCAGAAGGTCTTGCCGTGTGAGGCCGCTGCCAGCAGGGCGAATGACACTACGATCTGCGCTGCAGCCAAAATCCCATTCAATGTTCCGGGGATCGGGTACTGGGTTGAGTCAGATTGCCGGACAAACTGTCCCTGCGCAACCGCCTCGCAGAAGATCAGTCGATCGGGATTGTGCTGGCCTGCGTTTGTCTCTTTCATTGGGATCGATCCGGAATCGAGATTCCATCATCAGCGACCGGGGCTGATCCAACGGCACCAAGTATACGCATTCTTACTTGCTCCCCACCATGGAGATTGAAGACTAGCCCTCAAGCGACATGCTTGCCATTCACGACAAAAGCCTGGACGCGCGAGTACACAAAAGAGCGGTCGCGCGCGATAAGGTCGCGGCTGAGTTCCTCCTGGAGTTGGATTTCGCTCTGCAGGTTCTCCGGCACGCCACGGGGAACAATCAAGTTGCGAAAGCAGATGCGGGCACCGGGTCGGGCCGAGCGTGCTACCTCAGCGAACAGCCGGGCGGTTTCTTCGGGGCTCATCAGCTCGCAGATATTGGAGAGGCTGAAGCAGTCAACGGAGTCGTCGGGTTGTTGACCGAGAAACTCCTGCGCGGACGACGTGACAATCTCAATGCGGTCCAGCCGCCCCCTGACAACGGGCAGGTTGTCCCTCAGCAAGTATGCAGGCACGGCCTCCTCACTCCGGTAGCGGGCTAGCAGATATTGCGTCAGGAAGTAATTCGATTCGACGGGGATCTCGCACAATGCGCGCCTGGCTCGCCGAAGAAAGCTTTCCGAGAAGGATGCCGATCCGTCGTCGAACTTGAAGTAATCCGAAGTCAATCCACGCTTCGCCAGCACCCGCTTGCTGGCGAGGAGCTTGAAAAGCAGTCGCCACCGCACCGTGTTCCACTTCCTCGCGAAGTAGTCCTGCTGTTGCTCCAGCGTTGCGCAGCGGAACAATCCGTCGATGCGTTTCTTTCCCTGCATCACCCCCACGAAGCGACTGAAAAGACGGATGAAGGACTCATACTTGCCCGCATTGACAATTCCACTGCACACGGCTTCCGCCTTGCCCGTCCAGTACTGAAGAGCTGCCTCACTGAGATCGCCGCGCAAGCGCTCGAAGATGTGCAGCCGCTGGTCAGACGGAACGAGCCCGAGAAAGGCGCGCAGTTCGTCGTAATCCAGATGAAGTACTGCGGCTCGTTTCAACTCCAGCAGATATGACTGCGACGGGTTAATGTCGACCGCATAGATCTTGCCGGGATTCTCCAGCAAGAGCGTAAGTGTGTTGCAAGCGCCGGAGGTGACTGTGATCAACGTTTCCCCGGGTTGGATCGTTAGAGCTCGCTGGTCCGACGCTGGGTCTTCCCAACTCATCCCAAACAGCAAATCAAACAGCTCTACTTGATCCTGCGATTTGGCGCTCATCTGTTGATCCTCCCGTCTGGCAGGGAGCTTCTTCAAGAGGCCCTTGGGCGTTGTACAGCGGCGCAAGATGGATTCCGTGACGGGCCGCAATCCTTTCGATCTCCTGCACGCGCTCAGGCGTGATGAACCCTCTTCCCTGGGAAAACGGTTCAAACCTGCCCTCAAGGGCGAGCACCATGCCTTCCATAACGCATCCTTGTCCCACATTCGGAAATGGATGATGATGCAGCACGCGATGAACATCGGGTTCGAAGCTCATGCCTGCGTCTGACTGGCCAAGCCCTCCGTAGAACACCGTGCAACCTTCCAACATGTCGTCTGGTGAGAGGTTCTTCGGGTAGCCCGCGTCACAGATGATGGCGTTGGCGCCGAGACGTCCGAGAAGCAGCGATGGCGACTCAAGGCTGGCCACGCAGATCACGATATCGGCTTGCACGGAAAGCTGCTGGAGATCGGTCGCTATGTCCACGGCGGTTCCGCCGGCGCTCAACTCCTCCGCGAGGCTGCGCAGGCGATCGATGTTTCGTGCGTTAAGGATCACACGATGTACAAGAGGTGCTAGGCAACGGGCACATCCGGATCCGACATCGCCGGTTGCCCCGACGATCAGCAGCGTGGCTTTGCTCATGTCCCGGCCTTGTAGTGCGCACGCCTTTTTGACACCCCGCACGACAAAGGCGACCGTCAACGTGTTGCCAGTGGTGAAGACTGTCTCGCCCTTTTCCGGAAGAAGGTCGGAGTCGCCTTCGATGAGAATGGAACTGAAGCCGCCGAGACTCACAATCCGCGCTCCGGCCTTAATGGCGCAGGCGGCGGCATCGCGGACCCGGCCGATGTTTTCCGCCCTGTAATCGCGCCCAAGACGGTCTGGGGGGATGAATGAATCGATGTAGATCCCGTGAACGCTGTGGCCGAGCACCGAACGGTGGTCGATATGACAGATGGCCCTGGGCGGAAACCACGGGAAGATATCCTTGAGGTCATCGTCTGGAATGGGAGTGCGACCCGGTCCCCGCAACACGGCGAGTACGTCAGCGGCCGCTCTCCAGCTTTCCTGGTGCGCGATGAGCGCAAAGTCGAGAGGCATCGGCGGACCATACCTTTCTAAACTGGTAACTGCGTTGCCCAGACGAGCGTCATCTCGCCAGGCAGTCCCAACAGATCCAGTGTCCTGAGATAGTGCTGCAGAGAAGCGCCGCGGAGTTCGGAACTCGTAAGGCCAACCTTGGGGAGCAACTGCTTGACGCAGGATCCATGGCAAAGTTCGCAGTGGCCGTCCCCGTCTTCGCGAGCAAACATCTGAGCGAGTGTTCCCATGACATCAACGTGAAGCTCATGCACCTTGTCATCGAAGTGCTGGATATCGAGGGCCCGAGCGGCCCTAAGGATAGACATGGCATGATCGATGTGGTCTTCCTCCTCAATAGCTATTGCCGAGAAGGTCGTGCCCAAGCTACCCGGCGCGACTCTTCCCACGCGCTTGTAGCTGGCGACGGCGAAGGACTCGAGCATGACCTCCTGAATGATGAGACAGCCGATAATGTCGCGCTGATCAATCTGGCGAAGAAACGCATTACGGAGGCGCTTCCAATACTTGGCGTTTACGTTGTTCGGTACCTCAATGCCGAGCTTCTTGCCCTCAGCGGTGAATGCGGTGGCGTGTCCCCGTTCGCTCTCCGCGTGTTCAAGCGCGTCCGCTACTTCGTCGGGGCTTTGGCAGATCTCGGCAAGAGAAGTGTAGTTCAGTACTGCAACCAACTCTCCGGTGACTGCCTGTGCCAGCACGTCCTGCCAGATCGATGCTATCGAGCAGGCAGCATCAGTGTCAGACGGAGTTGCGCACTTCGGACTCGTAACAACTTCCATGGCACCCTCCCTGGTATCGATCTAAGCCGATTCGCTTGAGTAACGAGAATGTCGGCGCGATTTCGCCGTCATCGCGCGCGAAGTGAAGGTGAAGGGTAGAATGCCTACAACAACACTTCTCAGTGCTCGCGCTCTTCAAATCCCGGGAAAGATAAAAAGATAAGGTGAATCTCCGTCGCAACGCGTCGACGTACGTCTGGGAATCGTCGAGGAATCTGCTCGCTTCTTATAGGGAGTAAGAAGCGCCGCCAGATCAGTCACCGACCCACGAAAACGGAACCCCGACAACCAATCGGATTGTACAGCGTGCCGAGATCCTCAGCCACTCCTAGATTCGCCCGATCCCACCGAGGGCGGCCGAATAGGTCAACACTCCAATCCCGGTTTTTCAGACTTCGGTAACTGGTCTTCCGGATTTCTAGCAACTAATCTTCTGCTAACGGTTTCTAAATCACGAGGTTACGATTTATCTGGGATAACTGCATGTCCAAAGGCGGCGCTTACGGAATACGGCGGCCTCTCTGCACGCTGATCATGCTGGCCATGGTGTTTGTCGCCCGAGCGGGAGCCTCGGCCACGCTCCTTCTGGAAGAGCCTTACGGCAAGCTAGGTTTCTTCAGCCCGACCGGCCATGTAGCGGTATATCTGTCAGGTATTTGCGCTGATTCTCCGCTGGTCTTGCGGCCCTGCGCGCGCGGCGAGACTGGGATTGTGCTGAGCCGCTATGACGGCATCAACGGTTATGACTGGGCAGCGATTCCACTGATCCCTTACCTGTATGCCGTCGATCGGCCCGAGGAAATCCCGCTGTACGCCGACGCCAAGATGGTCGCGTTTCTCCGTGATCGCTATCGAAGGCAGCATTTGCAAGAGATCGCTCCGGACAAAGCGGACGGCGCAACTCCCGGGGGAAACTGGTACGAGCTTATAGGTTCCTCGTATGACCGCACGAGCTACGGCTTCAAGATTGAAACCAGCGCGGAGCAGGACGCGGCTCTGATCCGCGCTTTCAACACCTCCCCGAATCGTTCGCACTACCGCGGCGTCTCCCGTAACTGCGCGGACTTTGTGAAGGACGTTATAAATTTCTATTACCCCAAGGCCTTGCATCGCAGCGTCGTTGCCGATGCTGGCATCACCACCCCCAAACAACTGGCGCTGACACTGGCCCGGTACAGCGGGCATCATCCCGAACTGCGATTTTCAAAAGTGGTGATTCCGCAGGTCCCCGGAAGTTTGCCACGAAGCACAACGGTGCGCGGCGTGGTGGAGTCTTTCTTCACATCGAAGAAATACATAGTACCCAGCGCGGTGGTGAGTCCGATTTTTGCCGGATGTGTATTGGCCGTATACGTGGGCACCGGTGCCGGCCGATTCGATCCCTCGCGCAACGCGCTAGTCTTCGCTGCTGGCGGCGAACCCGAACTCCCTGTCGCAATTGAAGACCGCCGCGCCTACCAGCAGGAACTCAAAGAGTGGCTGGCCAGCGAGGATTCGGAAAGCTCGTCAGGACACATCCGCAAACAATGGGAGCAATTGCAAGGCAGGGCGCAGACGGAATTCGATGCCCAGGGCAGGCCGGTTCTCCAAATGCGAGTTGGAGAGCAGCTGGTGAACCTGGGAGTCTCTGCCGAGAACATTCTAAGCAGCGGCGCTCCTTCGCAGCTTGTGCGGGAACTTCTCGAGGCTAGGTTGGAGACGGAGTTAAGTAAAAAAACTTCCCGTACGGTCTCCGAAAAAGAACTTGCACGCGACTGGCAATTGCTGCAAGAAGCCACGAGTGTTGGACGGAAAGAACTGGCCGACGGCTTCACCCCGCGCCCGATTCAGATCCCTGCCTCTACTCGCTAGGACCAGGCCAGCGGAAAGCTGCCCTAACTTAGTTCACCCAGGAACAATTCCAGCGCCCCAAAAGGGAAGCATCCATTTCCCTCGACACAAGCCTGCGATCACTCCCATAGAACATCTGGAAGTCGTGCAGAGATGCGACGCCAGTGTGAGAATTATCGAGCCGGAGCCTTCCGCCCATGACTGACGACCAGACAAGTGCGATCCGCCAAAGCTACGACCAGATCGCAGACGAATATGCCCGCAGGATTTATCACGAACTCGAAGGCAAGCCATTCGACCGGGAACTCCTTAGCCGTTTCGCGAAGGCAGTTGGAGTGAAGGGCGAAATTTGTGACATGGGCTGCGGCCCCGGACATATTGCACGGTATCTGCAGAGCCTCGGTGGAAGCGTTTCCGGTTTGGACATCTCGCCCGCCACGGTGGAGCAGGCACGCCGACTCACTCCCGGGATCCGGTTTCAGGTGGGCGACATGCTGGCGCTCGATCTTCCAGACGGAACGCTCGCCGCGATTGTGGCGTTCTACGCAATTGTGAACATTCCAAAGCAGTCCCTACCCACCATATTTCGGGAGATATTTCGGGTGCTACAAGCGGGCGGTCTGCTCCTACTCGCTTTTCACATCGGAGATGAGGCCGCGCACTATGACGAGTTGTGGGGTCGCCCGGTCTGTATGGACTTTTTCTATTTTCAACCAGCCGAGATTCAGGGTTACTTAGAGGCGGCGGGATTCGCAATCGAACAGGTCACCGAACGGGAGCCCTATGCGCCGGAAGTGGAGCATCAGAGCCGGAGGGCATACACCTGGGCGCGGAAGCCCGTATCGGTTCGCCTACTCTAGGTGGAACGTTCCTGAGTACTCTCCGCCACGAAGTTTGTCATCATCTTGAAATTTTCAAAAATTCCGGTTCTCTGATTCATGGCATACTCGCCGGTTCACAGAGGGCCGCGCAAGTGGAATGTCGCCGAAGGAACTGTTCCGGGTGCCACTCTCAGGTGGGCGGGGGGCGGATTGATTGGCCTCGCACGAATCGGCGGGTAGCCCTGAGTCTAGGCGCTGGAGCTAAGCTGGGGGGCACCATTACAACGTTGAAAAGCGGTCGTGAGGGTCGAACGCTGGCGCTAACCCATGACCGCCAAGGTTCAGCGCAAACCTAGAACGAAAATAGCGCGGACATTATCGGCTCGCAATACGGCATGTACTGTATGTACGGTATCGAACAGTGCATCTAATGTGGCTGGTCGATGAACGAAGTCCAACGAAAACTCTTCAAAACACGGCTTGTACTCATAGCTGTGGCCCTCGTTGTCGCTGCCCTAGCATTAGGCTTGCACGAACTGATCCGATAGCCATTACAACAAAGCCATTCTTGAAGTTTTCTTCATCGCCGCCAAACTTCGTCGTGCTCGACGCATGAGAGATCATTGACCATGGACTCAACCGCCGTGCATTGGTCGAAAAGCTTGAACGCTGCATGAAATCGTTCGCACAGACGAAACCTAAGCTGAGCATTTTGGAAGGTGGAATCGTTCGGGTGGTGGCGCTTTTTGCACTCACTGTAGGACAAATGTGCTCGCTTCTTCTGGAAATCCAGTGCCACGGAGCAAGCGAAGACTCACATTGCACAAGAAAAGACGAATGGTACAGCCCGTGCTCTAGTGTAGGCAGAACAATGCTGTGCAGCCAACGCTGGGAGGAAGTCATGCTGAATGTAACCATCGCAAAGGTAGGTGAATTAGCTGTCGTAGGCTGCGAAGGCAGAATTGTACAGAGAGAATCCGCTTATAAGTTGCGCGAAACCGTGACTTCGCAAACAGACGCCCGGATCATCGTCCTTGAACTCTCGGAGGTCCGTGTCATCGGAGGCGGCGGTCTTGGCAACGCTCGTTCTGCCCACACCTTTGGCCCTGCAAGACGGTCGATAGCAGACGACACCACCGAGACACTTTTCGGCATCCCGACCCAAAGCCATCCATAATCCTGGTTATGTTGTGCCCAACATAACCAGGATTATGTGACGATAGAGTTTATGTGACGAATCGGTGGAAGAGGGCGGAGTAGGCGGGCTTTCTCTTTGAGGACGGTCACATAACAGGAGTGGGTGATTATTCTCACGAGGCACGACTGGCGGAGATAGGTGCATTTATCCGCAGCGTTAGCTCGCGGACGAAGTTCGATCCTGATTATTTCGCTTCTATTGCCAC
>Ga0070765_100000490_pt1 | contig 23826 bp, 15 predicted proteins | sample HubBroMetageWFT5_FD_71516 | JGI IMG/M metagenome (GOLD analysis project Ga0070765, IMG submission 71516) | Warmed and freeze-thawed soil microbial communities from the Hubbard Brook experimental Forest, New Hampshire - Hubbard Brook CCASE Soil... | ecosystem: Environmental > Terrestrial > Soil... | reverse complement strand
ACTGAAAAACTTTGAGACTGCGTATCCGAAAGAGTTGTCGGGTGGCATGAAACAGCGCGTGGGCTTCGCGCGCGCGCTAGCCGTGGAGCCCGAAGTGCTGTTCATGGACGAACCATTTTCGGCGTTGGACGTGTTGACGGCAGAGAACCTGCGGGGCGACTTGCTGGAGCTGTGGCTGGCAAAGAGAATTCCCACGCGCAGCATTTTTATTGTGACTCATAACATTGAAGAAGCGGTGCTGTTGGCGGACCGCGTGATCGTTCTGGGACGCAACCCGGCGCGAATCCGGGCGGATTTTCGGATTGCGCTGCCACAACCACGAGACCGCAAATCCGCGGCGTTCTTTCCCTACGTTGACTACATTTACAAAGTTATGACCAAGCCGGAGCTCACGCTCGCGCCGCCTTCAGCCGCGGCCAAGCAGCCTGTTCCGATGCTGCCGCACGCGCGGCCAGGGGGCGTGGCGGGCTTGTTGGAACTTTTGATTGATCGCGGCGGCGAAGAGGATCTGTACCATGTGGCCGAGACCCTTCTGCTCGAGGTAGACGACCTCCTGCCGATTTTGGATGCCGCCACCATGTTGGGATTCGCCACCGCGCATGAAGGAGACGTGAAGATCACTCCGGCTGGACGAGCGTTTGCGGAAGCGGACATTTCTACTCGAAAGCGTTTATTCCGCGAAGCCTTGACGCATGTGCCGCTGATGCAACAGATCGTCTCGACATTAGAGAATAAGTCCGACCACACCATGCCGGTGGAGTTTTTCCGCGACTTGCTGGACGAACGTCTTCCCGCGCATGACGTGGAGAAGCAGATCGAAACGGCTTTGAACTGGGGGCGCTACGCGGACATGTTCACCTACGATTCGACGAGTGACCGCCTGCGACTGATTCCAGCCGGAGAAACCGCGGCACCTGAAGAAGCTGCTCCGCTGCACTAATGGCGCACCAGAAAACATCCGCGGGAGTCTTGACCTGGGGAACGATCCCTAAAGCCGTGCCGTCCATCTTGCAGGATCTGCCGGTTATTTTCGCTGGGCTTGCGCTGTTTTACGCGCTGTTGTCCACGACGCACTACTGGATGGCACCGGCAAACGCGCAAACCGCAATCGACCTGCAGCCCAGCGCGTTGCCGAAATACGCGATGTTATCCGTTCTGCGCATCGCGATCGCTTACGTGTTCAGCCTGGCGTTCACACTGGGGTACGGATACATCGCGGCGTATAACGCGAAAGCCGAGCGGTTCATGATTCCGTTGCTGGATACGCTGCAGTCCATTCCGGTTCTAAGCTTTCTTCCGGGCGTGATGATGTCGATGGTCGCGCTTTTTCCCACCAGGCAACTGGGCATGGAGCTTGGTTCGATCCTGCTGATTTTTACCGGGCAGGTGTGGAACATGACTTTCAGCTTTTACTCTTCGCTGAAGAGCATTCCGCGCGAAATGCGCGAAGTGGCTGAAATATACCGTTGGAGCTGGTGGCAAAGATTTACGCAGATGGAGCTTCCCTACTCGGCAATCGGACTGGTGTGGAATTCCATGATGTCGGTGGCGGGTGGATGGTTTTTCCTGATGGCCTGCGAAATGTTTACTCTGGGGAATCGCGATTTGCGCCTCCCGGGGCTTGGTTCCTATTTACAAACGGCGGCAAACGCCGGGGACACCCGAGCAATCGCCTGGGGACTCAGCGTGATGATCGGAATCATCGTGCTGATCGATCAATTGATCTGGCGGCCGGTGATTGCGTGGACCGAGAAGTTCAAGTTCGAGCAAGTCGAGGCGGTGGAAACGTCGCATTCCTTTGTATTGGACTTGCTGAAGCGTTCAAAAGTTCTGCCCTTTCTGGCGCGAATATCGGTAATACCGGCGCGCGAGTATTTGAGTTTATATTTCGCGAGCAGGCATGCCGCATCCTATGAGAATCCGAAATCCGACACGATCGGAAAATGGATTTCATGGACTTTTTTCATCCTAATCCTAAGCGGCGTGGCTTATGAAGCCATGAAGATGCTGGTGCTGTTGGCCGGAATTACGCGCGCCGAACTGCACGGGATTTTCCTGGGAGCCGGCGCCACATTCCTTCGGGTACTGTTTACGTTGGCGCTTGCCGGGTTGTGGACAATTCCGGTGGGCGTGATGGTGGGATTGAAACCGAAACTCTCGGCGATTGCGCAACCCATCGCGCAAATTGCAGCGTCCGTGCCGGCCACGGCGTTATTTCCGGTCATCCTTCTCGTGCTGATCAGGGTCGGCGGCGGGCTGGGAATCGGGGCCATCGTGCTGCTGCTATTGGGAACGCAATGGTACATCCTTTTCAACGTAATCGCGGGAGCGATGGCGATACCGACGGATTTGAAAGAAGTGTGCAGCGTCTTTCGGCTCGGCAGGCTGGAAAGGTGGCGCGAGCTGTACCTGCCGGGAATATTTCCCTACCTCATCACCGGCTTGGTTACCGCTTCCGGAGGGGCGTGGAACGCGAGCATTATCGCGGAATATTTCCGCTTCAAAGGCCACACCTATACCGTTACCGGGCTTGGATCGGTAATCAGTAATGCGACGGACACGGGAAATTTTCGCGTTTTACTCGCGGCGACGATTCTGATGGCTGCGATGGTGGTGACGATCAACCGCCTGTTGTGGCGAAGACTGTACGCGCTGGCGGCAACGAGATTCAAACTCGAAGGCTAACTGCTCCACAGAAATCGACAGGCACCTTCCTTGCGGGCCGGGTTGATTGGCCGAAGACGCTCCAAGGCGCGGAAAGCGAGATCTCCTTAATAAAAAAAGGAGACCCGCGAAAGAATTGACCTGCCGCCTTCTACGCTGAATTGGATCAGGATTTTTCGGTCTTTGCTCTGCGCATTGAAATAGACCTGTTCGCCATTGGAATATTTGCCGCCCGCGAAATCGAATTGGTCGGCCCGCCCGAGGACTTCTCCGACATCCAGGTCATCGGCGCGGGACACCAATCGCTTGAAGCCGATGATTTGGCGCTCCAGATTAAGCAGGAACTCAGCGCGTTTACAAAAGGCCGGTGCTTCAGGGGAGGTCAACGTGAGGTGCTCGGGCGTGCCGGAAACTCTCAAGCTTCCAGGACTGGATTTCGCGAGTGCTTCTTCCGGCGAGAGATGCGCAAAACCCGCATATACAGGCGTCACGCTGCACAAAAGAATGTCATCAAGGGTCCACTTCTTCACCTGTTCTTCCATTTGCTGACGAAACTCGTCGATCAAATCCTTGGTAGCGCCGCGCACGCGCAGGCTGCCCCAGCGCCTCGAATCCGTCCACAGAGTTTGGCCTGTGTTCGGGTCAATGACAGTCATGATCGTGAAGTCGACTTTGACCGGCCTGTTATCGGGACCATCCCGAGTGATGTAGTCTCCCAAGTACGGGTTTCCGGAAAAGAGAAAGACCAGATCAGTTTGCCGGCGCTGTTGCGAGATTTGAAAACGTCCCCAGCTTTCGAGTTGCTGCAAGGCCGTGTCCCGCGCGGCGGCCAATCCCCGTGGACAGACGCAGTCCACGTAAACGGAATTCGCTTGCATGATCTTGTCCTGCAGAACAGGGCGCTCAGTTTTCTTGGCAAGCGCCGAGGGAAGCAAAACTGCGGCACAAAAAAGGATTCCAAGAAGTTGAATGCGCTTTCTCATCAAAGTCGCGTCTAAATTGTAGCCTATAGCTTCCCGGCCTGACGATCTTAGGCCGAGTCTCCGTCCGACAAAAACGTTTCTTGATCCGTTGCTGCGCCAGCTGACCGGCACTGGCCCTGGTGGAAATGACCCGGGCGCAATACGGCTTCGTGTCATTTTAGTGGTTTAATCGGATAGCGACAGACTTCGCAGCAATTCTCTCACACGCTTTAAACTCGAACAGGAGCCTCCAATATCCATAGAATCTTAGCGTTCTGCCATTACGAAATCCTTATACCCCCTTTATGTGTTCCTGATGCGTGCGTGACTAATGTATGAGGTCTGTTTCGCTCCGTCCAATGTCCGTCTAAGCGCGGCGGTTGCGAAGGGGAGCCGGGATGCTTGCCGTCGCGTTGGTCGTACTCAGCGGTCTTTCGGTTGTTGGATTCTATGGATACGTGTTGTTGCAGTTTTACCGGGAGAACCAGCGATCTAAGTTTAGAACTGGGTTCGAAACAGATGGTGAGGAAGATTCCGATTTATGTTCGACTCCGACGAAGAGACAGAAGGCCTACGGCCAAAAATCGATCCGTCGAGAAACATTGATCAATCTGCTCCTCGGTGTAAGTTGGCTAGCCGGACTGTTTCTGGAAATCGAACTACTCAACTCGCTGGTGGCCGTAGGTCATTAGTATTGAAAAAGATCCAAAAAAAAGACAGTGTGGGACATTCCGTGCACACCGGTGACGCACGTCCAATCGCCCCGCGGGCGGAATGTTTCTGGCGGCGAAATAGTGAAGAGGAGAAATTAGTTCCATGATCAAACTGTTAGTTCAGAATCGATTGCGAGTCGCGGTATTCGGGCTCTTGTTGGCATTTGCACAATCACCCTGCCTAGCGCAAACGAGCGACCCATCCACCAATCAGCAGGCGAGTGCGGCGGATCAGCAAATACCCCCGGCGGTGGCGAAAAAACTCGAAGCCATGGAAGCGCGCATCGAGCAGCTGGAGGCGGAACTCAAGGCTCGTCCCGCCGTGGCGCCGCTATCGGCAAAAGCCTCAGCGCCGATCCCATCTGCGACTGCGCCGGCACCTTCCGCTACGGCTCTGGCCTCTACATCGGCAACTACTCCGGCCCAAGGCGAGCTGACCGCCTCGCAAACGCCGGTTGTAGAGCCAGGAAAAGAAGAACCGTTCTCCGATGCGGACTGGACCTGGCTCAACGGCAATCCGCGCACGAAGGATATATTTTGGGACACGAAATTCTTCACGCCAGAGATTCGAGTCGACACCGATTATGTCTTTGACTTCAATCATCCGACCGATCATTCCATCGGGGGGTCGAGCGAACTCTTTCGGTCACAAGAAGTGCAGCTTGAACAGCTTGGTATTGGCGGCGATTTCCACTGGGATAACGTTCGAGGAAGATTTATGACCCAGTTTGGGATGTATTCGGCTACCACGCCACGCAATGACCCAAGCCCCGGACACGGACAGTGGGACCTCGTTAGTGCATACCGATACTTGTCGGAAGCATATGGCGGCTACCATTTCAACGTATTGCACGGGGTGAACGTCGACGCAGGAATCTTTCTGTCGTACATAGGCCTGTTCAGCTACTACAATTTCGATAATTGGGCTTACCAACCGTCCTACGTTTCCTCCAATACTCCATGGTTTTTCACCGGCGTGCGAGTACAGATTTTCCCAACCAAGCACTTGAAGATAGAACCGTGGTTTATCAATGGATGGCAATCATACGCCTCGGCCAACCACACACCGGGTCTCGGCGGCCAACTGAAGTGGACTCCCAAGCCCTGGATAAATATCATCTCCAACAATTACGGCCTGGGTCAGGACGACCTATTTATACCCCACCGCGAGCGCATCCACACCGACAACAGCGTAGAGGTCAAGTATTTCGACAGGCCGGATAGCCAACTCCTCGACAAGATGGCGTTCAGCCTCACGGGCGACGCTGGGTGTGAATTCGGCGGCGGTGTGAGTTGCTATGGGGATCACAAGGGCGGCCCCAAGCAGAGCTTTCTTGGTTACATGTTCTATAACCGGTGGTGGTTTGACAAAGACAAGTACGGTCTGACCATCGGCGGTGGCAAGATCAATAATCCGGGCCGCTACTTGGTGCTGCTGCCGCCAATCAACGGCGAAAGCGCCATAACCGCGTCCACGAATTCGCCATACTTTACCGAGAATCCTGGAGATCCCTTCAAAGCCTGGGATTCTTCGATCACGTTTGACTACATGCCCAAGCAATACATCACCTTCCGCTGGGAATACGATTACCGCCACGCGAATGTGCCGTACTGGTCCGGCCGCGGCGGGATTACACCTCCAGGCGGCAATACAGGTTTTCCCACTCAGTATGCCTGTCTTAATGGCGCCACATCCGGAGCAACAAGCCTGGGGCCCGCGGAAACGGCTTGTAGCGCGATGGGCTCAGGAGTGTGGTTCCCGGATCTTCGCCGGGATGAATCGTTCATAGATATGTCCATCCTGGTGAAGTTCTAATGCGGGACTTTGTATTCGTAATGTGCGCCATCGGTTTTTTTGCCGTGGCGATCGTGTATGTGTGGGGCTGTGATCGACTGAAGTAGGGAGTAGGAAAGATGATCGGTAATGTAATTCTGCTGGGGGTTTGTGTGCTGCTGCTCGCCTACTTGGTGGCTGCTCTGCTGTGGCCGGAGAAATTCTAATCCATGAGTGCAAATGGCTGGTTTCAAATCGGGTTGTTCTTGCTGGTCATCTTTGCGCTGACGAAACCGATGGGCGCGTTCATGGCTCGGGTTTTCGAAGGGGGGAGAACGTTTCTCGACCCGCTGCTGCGTCCGCTCGAGCGATTGCTGTATCGCCTGACCGGTGTGGACGAAAGGCACGAGATGCGCTGGACGGAGTATGCGATCTCGATGCTTCTGTTCAGCGGCGTATCCATGATCGTTCTCTACCTGATCGAGCGTTTGCAGCACGGGCTGCCGTGGAACCCGCAACAGTGGCCGAATCTGCCGCCGGATTTGGCGTTTAACACCGCGGCATCGTTTACGACGAATACAAACTGGCAGGCCTATTCGGGCGAGACGACCATGAGTTATTTCACCCAGATGGCGGGCCTTGCCTATCACAACTTCATGTCCGCTGCGACGGGAATCGCCCTGGCGATAGCGGTGATCCGTGGAATTGCGCGGCGCGAGAAGGAGACGATTGGGAATTTTTGGGTGGATCTGACACGCGCCAACCTGTGGGTTCTGCTGCCTGCCTGCGTTCTGATTGCGCTGTTTTTCGTGTCACAAGGAATGATCCAGAATCTCAAACCGTACGTTACGACGCAGCTCTTGGACCCTCAGACGGCGCAAGTGACCGGTGCGGACGGGAAAACAACGCAGCAGAAAATTACAACACAAGTGATCCCGCAGGGACCGGTGGCGTCGCAAGAAGCTATCAAGATGTTTGGCACCAATGGCGGGGGTTTTTTCAATGCCAACAGCGCGCATCCTTATGAGAACCCCAATCCGCTCACCAATTTCGTTCAAATTATTCTGATTTTTGCTATCCCCGCTGGGCTTACCTACACGTTGGGACGCATGACGGGTTCGCAAAAACACGGATGGGCGGTGTGGACCGCCATGGCCTCGCTTTTTGTCGCCGGCGTCGTTTGCACCTACACCGCAGAGTCGCGTGGAAACCCGCTGCTTCATGGCACGGACCAAAAGGTCAGCGCAACCCAGCCGGGCGGCAACATGGAAGGAAAAGAAGTGCGCTTCGGGATCGCGAACTCCGCGCTGTTTGCGACGGTGACAACCGACGCGAGCTGCGGCGCGATCAATGGCCAGCACGATTCCTTTACGCCCCTGGGCGGAATGATCCCGCTCATCAACATGATGCTGGGCGAAGTAGTGTTCGGCGGGGTAGGCGCGGGCCTTTATGGCGTGCTGGTGATGGTAATCCTCGCTGTGTTCATCGCCGGATTAATGGTGGGCCGGACGCCCGAATATCTTGGCAAAAAAATCGAGGCCTACGACGTAAAAATGGCGATGCTGTCGGTACTGATTTTCTCCCTGATCATTCTTGTGTTTACCGCCATCGGAGTGGTCACGCCTTACGGTAAAGCGGCCATTTCAAACCCCGGGCCGCACGGGCTGTCACAGATTTTGTACGCCTACACCTCCGGGGCCGCGAATAACGGCTCGGCGTTCAACGGAGGAAACTGGAACTCCCCTTGGTACAACGTCACCATGTCATTCGACATGTTGCTCGGGCGATTTTTCATGGTGATTCCAGTGCTGGCAATCGCAGGAAATCTGGCGCGAAAGAAGATCGTTCCAGAATCCGCGGGGACGTTTCCGGTGACCACGGCGCTGTTCTCAGCTCTTTTGGTCAGCGTCGTTTTGATCGTTAGCGCGCTCACGTTCTTCCCTGCTCTCAGCTTGGGGCCGATTCTGGAGCACTTGTTGATGAACGCTGGAAAGGTTTTCTAGGGCTACGATGACAATCACATCCAACACGGGAAAGAAATCGCTGTGGACGTCCGGGATTATCGTCGTGGCCCTAAAGGATTCATTCGTAAAGCTGAACCCGCGCACGCTGATGAAGAATCCAGTCATGTTCGTGGTCGAGGTAGGCTCCGTCGTCACCAGCGTTGAACTCATTAGCGATTTAATGCGGCACAACGGTAATTTGGGATTCGAGTTACAGATCACGCTGTGGCTCTGGTTTACCGTACTCTTTGCGAATTTCGCGGAAGCCATGGCCGAAGGGCGCGGGAAGGCGCAGGCCGAGACCCTGCGCAAGGCCCGTCTGGAAACCATGGCGAAGCGCATGAAGCCGGGCGGCTTGTTGGAAGAAGTGCCCGGCTCGAAACTGAGAGTCGGAGACCTGGTTGTAGTTTCCGCGGGTGAATTTATACCCGGAGATGGAGAAGTGGTGGTCGGCGTCGCGTCGGTGGACGAGTCTGCCATCACCGGAGAATCCGCACCGGTAATTCGGGAGTCCGGCGGCGACCGATCGGCAGTGACCGGGGGAACTCGTGTGCTGTCGGATCAAATCACCGTGAAGATCACGGCAAATCCCGGCGAAACATTCCTCGATCGAATGATCAAGCTGGTGGAAGGAGCTGAACGCCAGAAAACTCCCAATGAGATTGCGCTGAATATTCTTCTGGCCGGCCTCACCATTATTTTCCTACTTGCCGTGGTAACACTGCAGCCTATGGCGGTGTACAGCGGCGCTCCTCAATCGGTCTTTGTTCTAATCTCGCTGCTGGTGTGCTTGATCCCTACGACGATCGGCGGATTGCTATCCGCCATCGGCATCGCCGGCATGGATCGCGTGGTTCAGCGGAACGTGCTGGCCATGTCCGGCCGCGCGGTGGAAGCGGCAGGCGACGTGGACACTTTGCTCCTCGACAAGACCGGCACGATTACTCTGGGAAATAGGCGCGCAACCGAACTGGTTCCGGCCCCGGGCGTGAAAGAAGAAGATCTCGCCGATGCCGCACAACTTGCGTCACTGGCTGATGAAACCCCGGAAGGCCGCTCGATCGTGGTGCTGGCAAAAGAAAAATACGGGTTACGCGGGCGGGAACTCTCGTCTTACGCGGCAACGTTTATTCCATTTTCCGCGCAGACCCGCATGTCGGGAGTGGATCTCGACGGCCGCGAAATCCGCAAGGGCGCTCCGGACGCCATCCTTCAGCACTGTTGCCAACCGGGCGCCAGCGCTCCTCCAGAGGTCGAGGAAACAGTGAAAGCGATTTCAAATGCCGGCGGCACGCCGTTGTTGGTAGCAGAAGATCGCCGCGTGTTGGGCACCATCTACTTGAAGGACATCGTGAAGGGCGGCATGCGCGAACGGTTCGATCAACTGCGGGCGATGGGCATTCGCACGGTCATGATTACCGGCGACAATCCGCTGACAGCGGCAGCCATCGCGCGCGAGGCGGGAGTGGATGACTTTCTTGCGCAGGCAAAACCGGAGGACAAACTTGCTCTGATTCGCAGCGAGCAAGCCAAAGGCAAACTCGTGGCCATGACCGGAGACGGCACAAATGACGCTCCGGCGCTCGCGCAAGCTGACGTTGGCGTGGCCATGAATGCCGGAACGCAAGCCGCGAAAGAAGCCGGCAACATGGTCGATCTCGATTCCAATCCCACGAAACTCATCGAGATCGTCGAAATCGGGAAGCAATTGCTGATCACACGCGGCGCGCTGACGACTTTCTCCGTTGCAAATGACGTAGCCAAGTATTTCGCGATTATTCCGGCGATGTTCGCGGGAGCGTTTCCGCAGCTGGGCGCATTGAACGTGATGGGACTAAAAACTCCGCAGTCCGCTGTACTGTCCGCCGTCATTTTCAATGCGCTGATAATCATCGCTCTGGTCCCGCTGGCCTTGCGCGGCGTGAAATACATCCCGGTGGGCGCGGAGGCCCTGCTGCGCCGAAACTTGCTCATTTATGGACTGGGCGGCGTGATCGCGCCATTTCTCGGAATCAAGCTGATCGACCTGATCATCACGCGTATTGGTCTGGCATGAGGGCAACGTGAAAAGAAATCTGCTGATTGCGATTTGGATGACGCTGGCGACGACGGTGCTTCTCGGAATCGTCTATCCGCTGGCAGTAACCGGGCTGGCGCAGGTGTTGTACCCGCGCCGGGCGAATGGTTCGACGATTGAATATCGCGGCAAGCTGGTGGGTTCGAGACTGATTGGACAACCGTTCACGTCTCCTGGCTATTTTCATTCGCGGCCTTCCGCAGCGGGACCGGCCGGCTACGATCCCACCCAGTCCCAAGGATCAAACCTCGCGCCTACCAATAAAACGCTGCTAGACCGCGTTTCCGCGAGCGTACCGACGTTGCAAGCGGAGAATCCAAATGCGCCGATTCCGATTGATCTGGTGACCACATCGGCTTCCGGACTGGATCCGGACATCTCGCCGGCTTCAGCGGAGTTTCAGATTCCGCGTGTGGCCAAAGAACGCAAGATGACCGAGGACGATCTGCGAGCGCTCGTCGAGCGGCACACCCAGCAGCGCCAGTTCGGATTCTTGGGCGAGCCGCGCGTAAATGTTCTCGGACTCAATTTAGACCTGGACGAAATTCACGCGATGCAATGAATCACTTCTCCTGATCGACGGCTATCCTGTTTTCACGTGGGTCTTTATTAGTCAGACTCCAGGCGCCGATTGCATACGGTTCGAGCGCTGGAGTAAACGGCGCTTCCCCTTCGAATTTCAAATTGAAACGATAGAAACTTTGCATCGCAACTAGCGGACTCTTTACGTTTTCCTCATGACTTCCTTATATCCACGTCGCTAGCCTCTCACCAGAATTTGGGGGGTGCTGCGATGAAGAAATCCAGTCGAGCCCTAGGATTCGCCGTTCTCCTATTCCTTTTGTTTTCACCCGAGTGGGCCACCCGCCTCGACGCACAATCCACTTTCGGAAGCCTTCGGGGCCTTACGCTGGATGCTACAGGCTCGGCTGTACCCGCGGGGGCCATTACCGTCCAGGGCCTGGACGACAACAGCGAACACCAAGTAATTAGCGGTGAAGATGGCGTCTTTGAGATTGAGAACCTGAAGCCGGGGCACTACCGCGTGACTGGACACAAACCAGGCTTCGCCGATGTGCTCGTCCCGCAAGTCACGTTGGAAGCCCGCCAGGACCTTCGTCTAACTCTGACTTTCTCGGTCGCCAGTCAAAGCCAGACCGTCGAGGTCAGTGCAGTTGCCGAGCAGATCAACACCGAGAACGGCACCATCGCGGGCAGTTTGCAGAATCTAGAGCTGACTCAGCTCCCGCTCAACTCCAGGGCGGTTTCAACCAGCCCGTTGGCCGCGCTGGAGCTTTCTCCCGAAGTGCAATATGACTCGCAGGGGAACATCTCCGTAGGAGGAGCGACATCGGCAATGGTGGGCTACTCCGTCGATGGCATCTCGACCGCCAACGTGCGCCAGAATGGCGCGCTGCAAGATGCCTATCCTTCTTCGGAAGGGATTGAGGCGCTCAAGGTCACCGCATTCAACAACAACGCTGAGTTTGCTCAGGTAGGCGATGTCACTTTCACCACCAAGAGCGGCACCACTCAATTTCACGGGAGTCTATTCGAGTATTTGCAGAACGATGCCTTCGACGCCAAGCCGCTGAATTTCAGCGAGAAAGCGCCCAAGCGCTTCAATACGTTCGGTGGCAGCCTAGGCGGCCCGGTAGCGATTCCAAAGCTTTTCCGCGGTGACGAAAAAACATTCTTCTTTTTCGATTATGAAGGAAATCGGCGAAGCATCTCCACGACCGAGCAGTATCTGGTTCCCACGCAGGCCGAAAGAAACGGCGATTTGAACGGCTTCCTCACTTCGACCAATCCAACTCCTTTCACGAACCCGACGACAGGGCAGCCTACCGCTACGTTGATCGATCCCACAACCCATGCGCAATTTATGGGCTGTAATGGCGGCCAACCGAACGTAATCTGTAACTCTGGTCCTGGAAATCGAATCAACTCGGTAAGCCAGGCTTTGCTGAATTATTATCCGCTGCCGAACGCAAACCTGAATGTTGCCAATCCATCGTTCAATTACGAAACGCTAGTGCCCACTCCCGCAAACACGAATGGCTGGGACGTTCGCCTGGATCGGACCATTACAACTAAACAGCAGGTGTTCGCTCGCTTCAGCTGGAAGAACCTGCTTACCGACGCAGCCAACCCTCTACTCCCCAATGATGTGGACACCGAGCACAATCGCAGCCTCTTGGTTTCCTACAACTACGCGATTAGCCCCAAGTGGGTGAATGAGTTTCGGTTTGGATTTACGAATGCGCTGATCAGCGTGAACTTTCCAATTCTTGGCAGCTCCGCAATCACCGAGCTTGGCTTGCAAGGAATCGACATAAGCCAGCATCCAACGGGACGTGCCTTTCCGACATTTAACTTTAGCGACGGCAGCGGATTTACTCCGATCGGGAGAGATAGAGCAGGAATCACTCAGTCCAAGACGATGGAGTTTACGGATAATCTGACGCGGCAGATGGGCAAGCACACCTTGCGTTTCGGCGCGGATATTCGCAGGGTGAACTACCAGGACCTGATGTATTTCGAGCCTTCGGACGATTATGGATTGTTTACGTTCAATCAAGGCGTCTTCACCGGAAGCGCTTTCGGTGACGCCCTTTTGGGCCTGCCCAATACATCTTTTTTTGCAATCACTAGCCCGCAGGTAAATGCGCACGCCTTGCAGTATGGCGTTTACGGCCAAGACGAATGGCAAGTCAACGACCGCCTCACTGTTAATTTCGGGCTGCGCTGGGAGCTGCTTCCTCCCTTTACGGAAGCCATCGGCGATCTGGGGAGTTTCGATCCTCGAAACAACAGCGTACTCGTTCCCGATGCCCTCCAGAAGACCTTGGCAAATTCGCCGGCATATCAGCAGGTGTACACCGGGTTTCTGCAGTCGTTCAAGGCTTGCTCGCTAGGGCAAGGCACGCCTTGCACCAACGTGTTGACGGCTAACCAGGACCATCTCCCCCAGGGTCTCAGGCAGTGGTATACGCGTGATTTCGATCCGCGAATCAGCGTTGCGTTCCGTCCGTTTCGCGACAACAAAACCGTCATCCGGGCCGGGTTCGGCATCTTCACCATCTCAACTCTCGGTCCCATGTCTTTCAATAATGCGGGCAACCCGCTCTCCGTGGTTCATACCTACGCGAACAATTTGAATGGACAGCCGCAATTCCAATTCCCCTCGACCGCGCCTCCGACAAACGTGATCGTCTATGGTGGAGGAACGCTCGACCAAGCCAACAATCCCTTATTCCGCGATCCCCAGGCGGCGCAATGGAATTTCACCATCGAGCGCGAAATCGGCGAAAGCACCTTGCTGCGGATGAGCTACGTGGGAATGAACTCGTATCGGCTTACGGTCACCGAGGATCTAAATCAAGTTCATCCCAGCACGATCCCGTACTCGCCCAGCAATACACCTTATCCCAACTGGTTTACGCTGCTCTCCACCGAAAACGCCGGCGCCGCAAACTATCAAGCCTTTCAACTGGAAGGAGCTCGCCGTATGAAAAAGGGACTATTCTTCCAGGCGAACTACACCCTCGCAAAAAACCTCAGCGACGCACAAGGCGACGCCCCCAGCGGCTTCGCCAGTGAGGTGGCCTACGGGCTCGCCGTTTCGAATCGCTTCGATCTCCGCGCAAACCGCGGCAATGTTGGGGGAACACCGCGACATCGCTTTCAAATGAACGGAATTTACCAGATTCCCTTTGGATCGGGCCGCAAGTGGCTTAACAACTCGAAATGGCAGAATCTGCTGATCGGAGGTTGGGAAGCCAGCACGGTGACGCTGCTGCAGACCGGTCCGTGGCTTACTCCAATCATCAGCCCGACGCTTGACCAATCCAATACAGACATCGCCAACCGTGCCACATTGCTCCGACCGGATTGCGTGGGTAATCCAATCCCCGTACACCGGACCGCCGCTGAGTATTTCAATTTGGGTGCCTTCGCTCCGACCCCCACGGACGCAGGAAGGATCGGGAACTGCGGAGTGGGGATCTTGGAGGGACCGGGCACGATCGCGGTCTCTGCTGGTTTAGGCAAGACGTTTTCCCTGGGTGAAAATGCGAGGCTGCGGTTTGAATCAACGTTCACCAACCTGTTGAATCACACGAACTATGCACCGCCTGCGGTGGACATAAGCAACTCGCAGACTTTTGGCGCTCTGCAATCGAATCAAACTTCATCCAACGCAGGACCCCGAACAGGACAGTTGGCTCTCCGTCTGGACTTTTGAGCCACGATGATTCCACACCTGGATGAAGTTCACGCGGCGCAACGCATAGTTTTCCCGGGTTGTTTGGTTTAGTTTTCGGGCGGATCGAACCGATACCCTACCCAGGGCTCCGTGTGGATGTACCGAGGTTTGTGCGGATCCGGCTCGATCTTCTTTCTAAGCTGATTTATGAAGACGCGTAAATACTCAGTTTCTTCGCCATAATCCGGTCCCCACACGGCCTGCAGAAGACGGCGATGTCCCAGGGCTTTTCCCCGATTCGCAACCAGGTGCCGCAACAGCTCGAATTCCTTCGGCGTAAGCCGGACGGCATGATTCTTCACCGTGACCACGCGTTTTTCGAAATCAATCTTGAGATCGCCGGATGAGAATGCAGGAGTGACTTCACCGGGGGCGCTTCGCCTAAGCGCAGCGCGGATGCGCGCCATCAGTTCCTGCACGCCGAAGGGTTTCACGACGTAGTCATCGGCGCCGGCGTCCAGGGCCTGGACTTTGTCGCGTTCGCTATTTCGGATGGTGAGCATGATGATGGGCACGTCGCTGGAAGTTCGTATCTCAGCGCAGGTATGCAGGCCGGAAATTCCCGGCATATTTACATCGAGCAGGATCAAGTCGGGCCGTTCCGCCCGTAGCTTTTCCAGAGCTTCCTCGCCGCTGCCGGCTTCCACCACAGAGTAGCCGTGCGAGGTTAGCGTGGTGAGCATCACGCGGCGAATTTGTGGTTCGTCATCAACGACTAAGATGGTGGCGTCACTCATGAGTTCGCGACTCGGCTGTGGTCGACCGGTAGTGTAAAGGAAAAGACAGAACCCTGGCCGCGTTGGCTGGTAAGGTTCATCGAGCCGCCGTGAGCGGTTACGATTGCTTTCGCGATCGGAAGACCCATGCCAGTTCCCTGCACCAGGAAGCGTTGATCCTTGCCGCGATAGAATTTCTCGAAGATCAGGCTTTGCTCCAGATCATCGATTCCAGCACCGCGATCCGCCACGCTGGTGACGATGAAATCACCGCCGGGCTCGGCCGTAATCGTAACGGGCTGGTCTGCCGGAGAATATTGGTTGGCATTCTCGATCAAATGTGAAAGAGCTTCTTTGACCAGAGCCAGATCAACACGTACACGCGGAAGGTCCGGTGCAAGGTCGACTCGCACGGTGCGGTTGCCCAGCGTGGACTTGCATTGGCTCCAAGCGGCGTTGATCACGTCCTCGATGGATGTGGGCTCGAGCTTAAGCTCCACTTCACCCGCGTCAAGACGCGCCATCTCTCCGGCCTCGCCAACCAGCCGATTTAAGCGGTCGCTTTCTTCATTGATCACGGTGAGCAGATCCTGCCGTTGCGCGTCGCTGAGACCTGCATTGGAAAGCAGATTTGTTACCGAAGCTTTGATCGAAGTGAGCGGGGTTCGCAAGTTATGCGTGACGGACTCCGTCAGCGCGGTGCGCAGACGCTCGCCCTCGCGCGCGGCCTCGGTTTGGCCCAGCTGTTCGATGGCCCTGGCGCGCTCCATGGCCACGGCGATCAATGTGCCCATGGCCTCAAGAGTTTGGCGCGAAAGAGTCGAGCCGGAAATCCCAAGGCTGCCAATGGGACGCACTCCCAGACGAACAGGAACAAAACAGAGGCTGTTGGGGACATCAATTACCGGCTCTTCACGCGCCACGACAGCTTTGAGACTGTCGATATCGAGACGCGGAATGACCGGGCCGGAGCGATATACTTTCTGTTTTTCGGAGAGCAACAGCGCGGCGGCTCCGACCTCGAAGGCATTTACGATCTGCGCTGGAATTCGGTTGAGCAGTTGGATGACGTTGCCGGACTCCAGCAAAACCTGGCTGAAGGCGTACAATTTTTCAATTTCCCGGCGCCGCGCGGAAGCGTCTTCCGCCTTCTGCCGCGCGCGAGTGGACAAGCTGCTTGCAATTACCGACGTTACCAGAAAAGCGAAAAGCGCGACCCAGTTCTGTGGATCGGCCACCGTAAATTTACCGATAGGCGGCAGAAAATAATAATTGAATGCAAGCATCGCCGCTACGGACATGAAAACCGAGACGGCGATGCCCCACACGGTGGAAACAGCTAAAATAGCGAGAAGAAAGGTGAGGGCGACGGTGGTCGGATTGACCGGAAGCACGCGGCGGTAAAAAACGGAAATTCCCAGGACCAAACCCAAAGCGGCTGCAAATCGCAGAAAACGGTAGAGAAATGGCTCGCGCACGTGTGCCATTCTATCGTAGCTTTACCAGTCACTGATAAGAGAGATTAAGCGCAATGCCGAAAACTCCCGAAGAATGGCTGGCGGTATCGAAGCCGCCGGAAAAAACCAAAGGCATATTGAAACTGTTCCTGGGCTACGCGCCAGGTGTTGGAAAAACCTACAGCATGCTGAGCGAGGCCATTCGCCGGAAAAGCCGTGGAGAAGACCTTGCGATCGGTGTGGTGGAGACGCACGGAAGAAAGGGTATCGCTGAACTGGTACCCCAGCTGGAAAGCATTCCGCGGCGCAAAATCGATTACAAAGGAACGATCTTCGAAGAGATGGACACCGACGCCATCCTCGCGCGAAATCCGCAGGTGGTTCTGGTAGACGAACTCGCGCATACCAATATTCCCGGCAGCAAGCACCGCAAACGCTATGAAGACGTGCTGGAAATCATAGATGCAAAGATCGACGTTCTCTCCACATTGAACATTCAGCACATCGAAAGCATTGCGCCGACCGTGCGAGCTATCACCGGAGTGCAAGTGCGCGAAACCGTCCCGGACTGGGTCCTGCAGATGGCGGACGAAACGGTGATGATCGACCTCACTCCTGAGGCATTGCAGAACCGCATGCGGCGCGGCGATGTTTACGGCGGAGAAAAAGTGGAACAAGCACTTAAGAACTTTTTCCGCCGCGGTAACCTGATTGCCTTGCGCGAGCTGGCCCTGAGACAAGTGGCGGAGCAAGTGGACCGCAGCTTGGAATCCTACATGGTGGAGAAGGATATCCGCGAAAGTTGGGCGGTTCGCGAACGAATCGCGGTGTGCATCAGCGGAAATCCTAAGGCGCAATACTTGGTTGCGCGAGCGGCTCGCATGGCGCGCCGCATGGATGCGGAGCTCTACGCCGTGCACGTTGACGACCGTCCAACCGAGGAGCAGGAGGAAAAAGCTCTTACTGCAAACCTACAATTCGCGGAAAGTTTGGGAGCCAAACCAGTGCGTTTGAAAGGGGAGAACGTTGCCGACGCGACGGCGCAATTCGTTCGGGATAAGCATGTGACGCAAGTGATTTTTGGCCGGTCAGCGATAGAGGGCTGGCGAAAGCTGCGTTACATGAATGCGATCAACCGGTTTCTGCGCGATGCTCCCGCAGTGGACGTTCACATCGTGACGCAAGAACCGGATTAGACTTCGCGCTTTTGCTATTCGTCATCGGCGGGAACGTCAAACTTTACAAGATCGGACTGAAAGCCCTTGGTCTTGACTGCGCCGTACGCTATTCCAATCACCATCCACACGCAGCCCGCTAGTTTCGCAGCCGGGCTGAGATTCAACCATATAAAAAAACAGATCAGAAACCCAAGAACCGGTGAAGCCAAGTTGGTCCAGCGCTTTTCTTCCGCGCGCCAGTAGTAGCGGACGAACGCAGCGCCGTTCACGCCCATAAAAGCGATCAAGGCGCCGAAATTAAGCAATTCCGCGCCACGCTCGTAGCTGATTAAAAAAGCTCCGGTAAGGGCCAGGGCTCCGACGAAAAGGACATTGTTTCGCGGAATGTGGTTCTTGGGTTCAATCGCGCCGAAAAACTTCTTGGGGATTCCGTTGCTGCGCCCCATTCCGTAGAGTAAGCGCGCCGCGCCCAGCTGCGAACCTATTCCCGATCCGATATTTGCGATCAACACGGTAAAGTTCAGGAGTTGAAAGAGAAAAAAACCGCCGGCTCGCAGGGCCACCAGCGGAAATGCAGATTCCACCTTGTCCGGAGGAAATGGATTCGAGCCCCACACGAGTTGTGCCGCGTACACCTCGAGCGAGGCCAATATGCCGGTGATCAGACAGACCAGAACGGTCGCCAACATGATATTGCGCCGGGGGTTTTCTACCTCTTCTGAAAATGTCGAGATCGCGTCAAAGCCGATGTAGGTGAGAACGGCAATTGAAGTTCCCCGAAACACGCCAGTGAAACTAAACGTCTGCGGATTGTAGAAGGGTTGCCAGAAAAAACCGCTGCCGTACTCGTGCAGCCCCCAAACGAAGCGGATTACGAAAGCAAAAAATATCACTACGACAATGGACATCCCAGCCGCCAGAACATCGTTAATTCGCGCGGAAGTTTTCACGGCGCGCAGATTCAGAAGGGTGAAGCCGACCGCGTATCCGACGGCAAGCGCCCCATAGGGCACACCCGGTAAAATATTCTGGGTGAGTTTGGCGGAAATTACTGTGCAGATCAGCGGATTTAGAATGTAGTCCATCAGCATGGCCCAGCCGGTGACGTAACCAAGCGCGGGATGAATCTCCTGTCCGACGTAGGTATAGGCCGATCCGGCGCTGGGATACACGCGCGCCATTTTGCCGTAGCTAACCGCGGTGAACAGCATCGCCACCATCGCGATCAGAATCGTCGTGACCACATGTCCGCGCGCTGCGTTGCTGATCACTCCGTAGATGCCCATAGGCGCAATCGGCTGGATAATAACGATACCGATGATGATGAGGTCCCAAAGGAGAAGAGTGCGTTTGAGTTTGGCTGGTGCCGGCGCGGCCGAACTTATTTCGGTGCTCATTCGGTGGTGACCGATTTTACAAGGTTCCTGGGATGATCCACATCGCAGCCGTTCAGCGTGGCGAAGTGGTAAGCAAAAAGTTGCAGCGGCACAACTTCAAGGATGGGCAGAAGTAATTCCGTCGCGGCGGAAACGTGAATGACCCGGTCCGCAAGCGTCGCGATTGCCCGGTCCCCTGGGGACGCAATGGCGATTGATTTTCCGCCACGGCTTTTGATGTATTCGAGCACAGAAAGCGTCTTTTCGTATCGCAGGACGGAGTCGGGATCGGCTGGATCGCGCGTAGCAAGAACGATTACCGGGAGCTTTTCGTCGACCAGAGCATTAGGACCATGGCGGAGTTCGCCAGCAGGAAGTCCTTCGGCCTGAACGTAAGAGATTTCCTTCAACTTCAGCGCCCCTTCGCGAGCGATCGCGTAATGCACTCCACGGCCGAGAAACAAAAATGCCCGCGCGTGCTGGAATTCGAGAGCGCACCGGGCCGCTTGGGCATCCCAGGATGGAAGAGCCTTTTCGATTTCTGGCGGAAGCGCGCTAAGAGATTCCAGATGCGCGCGCACTACTCCCGAAGTGATACGACCCCGTTTGCGCGCCAGGAACAAGGCCAGAAGATAAAGAATCGTCAACTGGGAGGTAAAACTCTTTGTCGCCGGCACAGCCTTTTCCAGACCCGCGAAAGTGAGAAGGGTGGCACTTGCTTCGCGGGCGATGGTGGAATCGGCCACGTTTGAAATTGCGACTGTTTTCGCGCCACGACTGAGCGCCTGACGCTGTGCTGCTATGGTGTCGGCCGTTTCACCAGATTGTGTGATGACCACCACAATCGGCTCGGTATCGGCGTGCGTGGAGCGGTAGCAATATTCGCTGGAATATTCCACCTCCACCGCGATTCCGGCGAGGTCCTCCATCATGATCTCGCCTGCCAGGCCCGCGTGCCGGCTCGAGCCGCTGGCCGCGATGATAATTTTCTTGAAGGCGAATATCGCGCTCTCTATGGGTTGAAGCAAATCGGGAAAAATAGAATAGTCTCGCACGTTGCGGCCAATGCATTCGCGAAGCGCCTGCGGCTGCTCGTAGATTTCACGGATCATTGCATTCGGGAAGCTGTGCGCGGAGGAAGCCTTGGGCTTTCCGTGCTCGCTGGGCATCAGCGCCTGCCGCCTGAACCTTGTCCGGGGGTTTGGCCGATCCCGTTCAGTGGGATGGTGGCTGTCTCGACGTTCCAGCCGGCCACGGTGAGCTCCAGGGGACCTGAAAGGTCTGACCCGGCAAGGTATTGCGCGGAAATTTCGCGGGACTCGCCGGGCATCAGTTCGATGTAGTTGTCGTTCCAGAAGACCGGAAGAATCTCCGCTTCTTGACCCTTTTTCCGAACACCAAATCGCAGTTGGAAGGCCAAGTGGTCGCTGGGATTCTTGACCGTCAAATGAATTGCCGGGCCATCGGCCCCAGAAGCGGCCCGATCGTTGATTTCGAGCTTGGCTTTGGGCAAGTTCTGAAGAGTGGTGAAATCTTCGTAGGAAGACACAGGCGTGTATTTATAATCGGTCTTGCCCCATTCGTAAGTATTCTTCTTGGGAGAAAGCCAATAGAAGTTGGTGCTCACGGCCTTTCCATCGCTTGACTGAAGTTCGAGCTTCACGAAATAAACGGGAGCCGTAGGACTAAAAACCTCTGCTGGAATCGTAAAGACCTTGGCTACGCCATCCGCATCCACGTCCGTCTGAGCCTGGCGAGAAAATCTTTCGTGCAACGAATTGTCATAGAGATGCGCGGTGACCGTCAGGCCCGAGAATTTCTGGTACAGGCTGTTCACCACCACCACGCTTTTGTCGTCATACGAATACTGGACGTGCAAAGGCTCGCAAGCCTTCTTGGTGCCGAAATATCCGCCGGCCGGCTGCTGGTAGTAATCATAGAGATGCCAGATGGTCGAAGGCCAGGCGTTGTTCAGCATCCACTGAATGATTCCAGTCGACGTGTACTTGTTGCGGGAATAGGCCTCGAACATGGCCCGCTCGCCATCATAAGCCATGGCCTGCGCTTTCGTCTCGTAGTCGTCCAAGCCGGTGGGAGCGCCATAGATCGATTTCATCGCGCCCTCAAAATGGTTCAAGTTCTTGAAGCCTTCCGAACCTGCGTGATAATCCCAGAAGGAATCCTGGGGCCACAGATGATCGGGCGGAATAAATTTACGAAGGCAGCTGAGCAGTGGTATGGCAGGTCCCGGACCGGTTTCCGTGTTGAAGCCAAACGCGCCTCCATATTTGCTGGTGTCGGTTAGCCAATAGTCCGGTGGAACGTAGTCGTACGGGCCCGTCATTTTGACTCCGGATTTTCCGGTCACCAAGGTGGATTTCTGGGAGGCCGAAGAAATGGTCGGATTGGGCCAGTCCGTTTCCTTCAGCACCTGGAGGTAGGCGGTTTCAACATCCGCTGGCGGCGGCCCATCGCTGCCGTTCAACCAGACCAGCATGCTGGGATGGCTGCGCATCCGCAGAATTTGCGAGCGCAACGATGCGGTGGCGATTTCGAGATCGCCGTGCTGCCAATGATTCCACTGTTCCCAATGATCGCAACAGCACCAGCCCGCCATAATAAGAATGCCTTGCTCATCGGCGAGATCGTAAAAGTCATCCGTCTCCATTTTTCCTTCCAGACGGATTGCGTTCAGGTTCATCTCACGAACGTAGCGAAAATCTGTTTCCAGGCGAGCGTGATCGTGACGCAAGAGCATATCCGGCGACCAGCCGCCGCCGCGGATCAGGATTTTCTTGCCGTTTACATAGAATTGGCGCGCGCCTGCGGAATTCAGTTCGGAAGTGATTTCGCGAATGCCGAACCTGGTGCTCTGCTCGTCGGATAAATCATCGCCCACAACGAAGCGCAAGTCGAGCTCATGAAGTTCTTGCGCGCCCATGCGGTAGGGCCACCATACTCGCGGATTCTTGATGCGCAACTGCGGGAATTCGTCCGGAGTGAACCGGACTGTGCGAGTTTCTCCCGGTTTTAGGGTAACGGTTTGACGAAATTTCACATCTTCGATCCGGCCATCCAGAAACCCTGTGATTTCCCGGTCGCTGGAGTTGCGCAGTTCCGTTTCGGCGGTGAGCTCAGCTTCTTCAAGCGATGCACCCGGGAAGTGAGTTACAACCATAAGATGACGCATGGCTACCTCCCCGCTGCTTTCCAAATAAACGCTGCGCCACAAACCCATGTCCTTGTCAGGAGGCGCCGGGTTCCAGTCTACCCAGTTAATGCCCAGATCTTTTTCAGTCTGCGCAATGGTCTCCACTGCAAGCGCGTTTGGCCCGCCACCTGCGACGAAGGAACTGATGTCGAAATCGTAGGTGCGGTAGGCTCCCGCGATGTCGTTGCTGCCGGCCAGCAGCTTGCCATTCACCCAAATATTGGCGTGGTTATTTATCCCGCCGAAATGGAGCCATACATGCCGGTTCTGGTAGTTGCTGGGAAGCGTAAATTCCGTGCGGTACCACCACGAGCAGCGGAAAGGACTGTCCTTGGGCATAGACAGCAGAGAAAAATTCTTGCCGATGGGATAACTTGTGCCGGGAATATCGCGCAAATTCTTGCCGTAGTACGGGTCGGGATAGGTTTTGTCGGCGACCAGCGCGGCCACGACGGTGGTAGGAACCGTTGCCGAATGCCAGCCGTTGGTCCTATATCCCGGAGTGGATATCTGTTCCCCTTTAGCAAGAAATAGACAGGAAGATTGCAAAGTCCAGCCGGCATGCAAAAAAATCTTGTCCGACGAGCCGGTTATATCCGCGTACGCAGGACCGGCCAGGATGGCGAGAATCAAACCAAGGCGGACGGCGAAAGACAGGCCCAGGCGAACTTGCAGCGCTAGCTTAGGCGACATTACCCACTCTCCAGAAACTGTTTAAACCAAGGGCAGCCAATCCAGAAGATGGAGCGCAGATGCTTTTGATTTATTAAAATTTATTAAACCTGACGTATTATTCCCGGCTTTTCCGTAGTGTCAAGAAAAAACCATCGGCCTTTCCCCGCTTCAATCCGCTCCCGACCGTGGAACCGAACGTGTCGATTCGCGCACTACCAGCTCGGGCGGAAGTTTTCGGTGAACGACCTCAAATTCCCGTTCTTCGATGGAAGAGTTGATGGCCTCCAGAACGATTCCGACCGCCGCGGAGCCCAGAGCTTCCATTGGCTGGCGCACGGTAGTGAGCGACGGAACGGACAGTCCGGCGAGAATCACGTCGTCAAAACCGATCACCGAGCAATCCTCGGGAACCTTCATCCCGGCGCGCGCCAACCCGCGTATCGCGCCGAAAGCGGTCATGTCGTCAAACGCCATCACGGCGGTGAAGCGCTTTTTATGCTTCAGGAATTCTTCGGTGATTTTGAATCCGCCTTCAAATCCGGAGTTTGGATCGAGCGAGTCCGGCAGATCCGCAACCAGAGTGGGATCGATTTCAAGCCCAACCGAACGCGCAAAGGACCGCACGCCTCGCCAACGGGGTGAGCTGTCCGCCAGCATTTTGGGCCCTCGAATGAAAGCAATTTTTCGGTGACCCAGCGAGTAAAGATGCTCGATCGCCAAGTGAGCGCCCGCTTCATTATCCACCATGACGGA
>Ga0070765_100000489_pt1 | contig 23831 bp, 24 predicted proteins | sample HubBroMetageWFT5_FD_71516 | JGI IMG/M metagenome (GOLD analysis project Ga0070765, IMG submission 71516) | Warmed and freeze-thawed soil microbial communities from the Hubbard Brook experimental Forest, New Hampshire - Hubbard Brook CCASE Soil... | ecosystem: Environmental > Terrestrial > Soil... | reverse complement strand
CAGTTCCTTATAACTTTCCACCATCGGGAAAATAATCGTTCCGCCACCTTTAACGATGCGCGTCCCGCGAAATCCATACACGATCAACGCTTCGTGCGGCCCTGCTTTTCGGAACATGGAGGCAAACATCGACATCAGGAAAACCAGTCCCAATGCCATTAACCCAACAATCACCCAAACTCCGGTCTCTACGTGCACGGCATCCCTCCTCGTTAATCAATTTTCAAAATGATTCCCGGGTCCCCAGTTCAAGAAACTCTTTGCTTCGCCTTAGACTTTCCGCCTGGAACGTAACTACCTCCAGTTTGCCGGTCACTTCGACCACTCCTCCCACGGCGCCACATACGCAATCCCTTTTTCCACCCGCGCAATCACGACCTCTCGCCCTTTTTCCAGCGTCCTTCCGTCTTCTATTCGGGCTCCTGCGCAACGCCTCACGCCCGCTTGGGAAAAAATGATCTCGCCTATTCCACCTTCGCGAATCGTACTGTTCACTTTTGCCACCGTGCCCACCAGCTCGTAATCGGAGTCCCTCAATATCGTTTCGTGCGGCAACAAAACTTTCACCAGGAACCACGACACAATCGTCGCTCCTGCGGAACCAGCTGCGATCGCCAAGCCGAGCGCCAAAAGGAACCAGACTCGGTAATACTGCGTGAGCAAGTAACCCGTTCCTCCGAACCAAGCCAGGAACGCAAAAAACGTCGCCGGGTTAAGCCAGGAGAGCGCTGACCGTGCCGCCGAACCATGGCTGCCATGCGCCGCTCCCGTGTGGGGTGCTCCGCGCAACATGCCATGAGGCGCGGAAACGTTCCCGCCATGCCATTTGAACGGCACGTGCACGTGCAAACCACTGAGCGCAAATGACAGCAAGCACAGCGAAAAGCCCAGCACGAAGCAGATCAAATAAAAATCGGCAAGCGTCATTGCCATTCCCTCCCAGCCTCAAGCACCTGCAGGTTCACTCGCTCCGCTTTTCAACACGTCGTACAAGTGATCCGTTAATCCGGGGACCTTCACAATTTCTCCCAAAAGCAGCAGCGATTTTCGCGTATCTGAATAATCCGCAATCGCCTGCAACGTTCGTCCGAACTCCGGATCGTTCGGAAAATTCTCGGCCGCTGCATAGAGCAATGAATCGATCTTCGCGTCCTCAATCCTTAACTCCGACCCCAGACCCGTTTGATAGCCCGGGGCATCATCAACCAAGAATCCTGGATGCACCTTAAAGAACCGCGACAGCAATTGACGGGTCGATTGCGTCAAATGCGGCCGCGCCCCGCTTTCAATCTGTGACAAGTACGGCTGGCTAATGGTCTTTCGCAACTCCCGCTTGATCGACCCCACCACTTCCGCCTGCGTCAAAGCCCGCCCCAACCCTCGAAGGGTTCCCTCCACCATCCGGAGGTGCCGAATTTTCTCGCCCAATGTCATATCGCAATATGTAATATACATATCGCATATTGTTATATTCGTGTCAAGGAGAATAATAGGTCTGTTGTCAATAGGTTACAGCGGGCTCTGGGGACTCCCCGATCCTTGTATCCTCGGGCCCGGAACAAGAGAAAGAGTCCATTCGTTCCTCAGCCTTTTGCGCAGATTCGCTCGTGCACGCCTCAGCTTTGGTTTAGGCTCTGCTCGGAACTTTCGCTCGCCCGTTGGTGTCAAACCACCTCCTGGTTCGTATGTGTGACTGTTCGTGGTAGCGCGTCGTTGACTCGAGGAGACCGATGATGGCGCTCGAAGCCAGGAGCCTCATGAAGTGCTACAGCGCGGTTCCCGCCGTGAGTGGCGTCTCCTTTTCCTTAGGTTCTGGGGAAGTCCTAGGCTTTCTAGGTCCCAACGGTTCGGGCGAGACTACGGCGGTGCGCCTGCTCACAGGGTTGCTCGAGCGAACCCGCGGCCATCTCCCGCGGTGGAAGGCATCAACCTCACCTGCGGTCCATCGTTCATGGTCCACAGCTTCCCAGTCCTTGAATCTCGCCAAGCGAAGTGCTAGCGTCAATTGTGATTATTTTTAACAAAATTGACAAAGGCCAGTCGGAGCGTACCGGCCACAATCCGGCCAGGATCATGCCCGCGCTTCCAGCACTTACCGCAGGGCTAGAACAGTCTCCCCTTTGTACCCCGAAGCAAAAAAGGCCCGCCATCGGGACCGAAAAACCCGAAACTTCGGTACAAAAATGCAGATGGTTTAGCCCATTTCTATCCGACACTGCCTCACAAACAGAATTCGAGCTAACTCCCAGGAAACAAACGACGGAAGAATTTCTAACCGGCCCCAGAGCACACATTGGCGATTTCGCAATTTGGCGGATTTTGCGATGACCAGAGGCCGCGTCCGCACCGTCCTGGAGATGATCAAATTTGAGCACTCCGTTTTCGCCCTGCCCTTCGCTCTGGTAGGGGCGTTGCTCGCCGCGCGGGCTGCCGGCGGCCTCCCCACCTGGCGTCAAATTCTCTGGATTATCGTGGCCATGGTTGGCGCACGTTCCGCCGCCATGACTATGAATCGCATCGCCGACCTGAAGTACGACGCGCGCAACCCCCGCACCGCCAATCGTGCCCTTCCCAAAGGCGAACTCTCCGTCAGCTTCGCCTGCGTTTTCACTTTGATTGCCTCAGCCCTTCTCATCATCGCCGCTAGGCAGCTCAATCCGCTGGCCTTAAAGCTTTCTCCCGTCGCGCTCGCAATTTTATTTTTCTACTCTTACACCAAACGGTTCACTTCCTGGTCGCACTTCGTTCTCGGCTTCTGCCTCGGGATCTCTCCCGCGGCCGCGTGGATCGCAGTCCGCGGCTCGCTTGACTGGCGCATGCTGATCCTTTGCGCCGCCGTCACGCTCTGGGTAGGCGGCTTCGACGTCCTCTACGCCTGCCAGGACGTGGAATTTGACAAGCGTGCCGGCCTCTATTCCATCCCAAAAAAGTTCGGCATTGCGCGCGCGCTAATAATCGCTCGCGCTTTGCACATCGTAATGGTCGGATTGCTCGCGTGGCTGGCCCTCAGCTTTCAACTCGGCTGGCCCGCATGGGCCGGAATCGCGGTGGTCGCGGCGCTCTTGGCCTATGAACATTCGCTGGTAAAACCGAACGACCTGAGCAAAATGAATGCTGCGTTTTTCACCGTGAATGGCTATATTAGTTTGTTGTTCCTATTGTTCTGGGGTGCCGCGGTCGTGCGCCCATGACGAGGATTTCGTGGGTCTCAAGTGTTTTGGCGGTCGCCTTTTTACCCACGGGAACCAAGGGCAGGCGGGCGGTTTTAGAGGGATGAGCTAAGGTCAAATGGTGACAGGAATACAACTTAACGCACAAACAGTTCCTGCGTTTCAGGATGCGGATCTCGATCCGGTCGCAAAAAAAGTTCTTGCCGGCGAACGTCTCTCTGCTGACGATGGCCTGGCGCTATATCAATCGCATGATTTGCTCGGCATCGGCTGGCTCGCAAATTACGTCCGCGAAAAACGCCACGGCAACGTCACCTACTTCAACGTCAATCGCCATATCAATCCTACCAATGTTTGCGTGGCGCATTGCAAACTTTGCGCTTTCGGACGTTCGCCCGACGCTACCGGCGCCTACACCTTCGCTCTCGATGAAATTTGGCAACGTGCCGCCCAAGGTGTCGCGGAAGGCGCCACTGAATTCCACATTGTGGGCGGCCTGCACCCGGATTTGCCCTTCGAATATTATTTGGAATTAATTCGTGGCTTGAAACAGCGCTTTCCGCAAGTCCACCTGAAAGCTTTCACCATGGTGGAAGTGGGTTATTACGCGCGTATCTCGAAAAAATCCATTCGGGACACCTTGCTGGCGATGAAAGAAGCGGGTGTGGATTCGCTTCCCGGCGGCGGCGCTGAGATTTTCCATCCGCGCGTGCGAAAAATTATATGCGATCACAAAGTTAGCGGCCAAATGTGGTTGCAGATTGCGCGCACCGCCCACGAAATTGGCCTGCGTTCGAATGCCACCATGCTCTACGGCCACATTGAAACCAACGAAGAGCGCGTGGACCACTTGATCCAGCTTCGCGACACGCAGGACAAGACGCACGGCTTCGTTGCCTTCATTCCGCTGGCGTTTCATCCGGCGAATACCGGCCTCTCGCACATCCCGAATCCCACTGGGTTCGACGACCTGAAAGCCATCGCCTGTTCGCGCTTGCTTCTTGACAATTTCGACCACATAAAAGCTTACTGGATCATGCTCACGCCGCGTATCGCGCAAGTTGCACTGCGTTTCGGCGCAAACGACCTAGACGGCACGGTGGTGGAAGAAAAAATCTATCACGATGCCGGCGCAACCACTCCGGAACACATGACACGCGCGGAGCTTGAACGTCTGATCCGCGCCGCCGGCCGCGTCCCTGTGGAGCGCGACACACTTTACAATCCGGTTGACCGCGCAAAAATGCCGATTCCGCCAGCGCGGCCTTCTTCCAACAGCATGGACGGCTTCATCCCCGAAACTTCTCTAACCCTAAATATTTAGCAGATCACAATTCTAGATATCAAAAATTTCACTTTGATCGCGATGAGGAACGCAGCGAGTTTCGAAACCAGCGGAGCGCTGCGATCTTGCCGTGCCGATTAGTCTGTACACGAAGAAATACATCCGGAAACTAGGCGTGCGGATGAGCTTTGTCGTACACGGCCATGAGCTGTTCGATACTCGCCTGCGTGTATCGCTGCGTTGAGGTTAGAGAAGCGTGGCCGAGCAGCTCCTGGATGGCGCGCAGGTCCGCACCATCGGCGAGCAGATGCGTAGCAAACGCGTGCCGCAGCGAGTGCGGATGCAGATCCCAGTTCACGTTGGCGAGCCGCGCGTAACTCTTCACCAACTGGCGGATGGATTTGCCGGTCAGCCGCCCGCCGCGATGATTCAAGAACACCGCCTCCGGACAGGGCGTGGTGCGCGGATGCTCCAGGAGCTTCGCTCGCAAAGGCAAGTACGCTTCCAGCGCCTGATCGGCTTTTTCGCCGTAAGGCACCACACGTTCCTTGCGCCCTTTGCCCAGGACGCGGAGCATTTGTCCAGCCCGGTCCACGTTTCCGATTGCGAGACCGACCAGTTCGCTGACACGAAGGCCTGAAGCATACAGCAATTCTAGAATGGCGCGGTCGCGGCATGGAATCAGAATCGCGTCATCGGCTGTTTGGCTCTTTCGGCGTGCTTGTTTCCGGCCGGCTGACCCGCCAGGCAACCCGTCAAGAAAGCGGTTCAGTTCTTCCGCGGTCAGAACGCGCGGCACGCGCTTGGGAATTTTGGGGGTGCTGATCAGGCGCGCCGGATTTTGTTTGGTAATTTTCTCGCGTAGGCAAAACTTGAAAAAAGTTCGCAGCGCGGCCAGCTTCCTGGCTACCGAAGCTTTCTGCTGCTTACGGTCGTAAAGCCAGCTCACGAATTCGCGCACGATGCGATGGTCTACTTCGCCGAGAGGCATGGTTGCCTCACCCGGCGGAGTGAGAAATTCGTGGAGAAGATTCAGATCGTTGCGATAACTGCGAATCGTCGCGGGCGAAGCATTGCGCTCGTACAACAAATACTTCATGAAATGTTCGATGTGTTGTTTCATATTGGCGGTTCGGCCGGGTATCAAGAGTATAAGCCCCCAGAACTAATGGGACGGTTTAAGTTCGCTAGGAGTTTGTACGAATCGGCCAATAGGTATTTAGACCAGACAGCCAACGTCGCACCGCATCAACGGGAACTGAGACGGTGTGCTGTTTACGGGCGAGCGATGCCGGGAACGCATCTCGTTAATAGGCAATCTCGGCGTGTGCGAGTCCTGGAATGGATGGTCGCAGTGTGAGCCAGTCGGTGCGCACTCGATCCCATTCTTGGATCAAAAATCCGTAGGATTCCAGGAATGTGCGGATTTGAGGTCGCTGCCAGCCGGCAATTTTTTCGAGAACCGGCACGAGAACAACAATCGCATTGTTGCCGAGGACGGTGCGCCGGGCGATGTGTGCTACATGCTTGGTTTCCGAAACCGCGATAGTGAAGCCGTCCCGCGCATTTACATGCAGCATTACGTGAATATCGGAGTTTCCGTCGCCGGCGTAAATAATATGGTCCGGACCTATCTTAAGATTCGCCTGCAGTTGGTCCAGTATGGCGACTTTTCCGTAGCCCGCGCGAGCGCGCAGAATCGAATCAATCTCTCCAGAGGGTTGGTACTGGAATTCCGTTCCGTAAATTCGGTCTGCCGGAATAATTCCTTCCAGCGCAGACGTGATTACTTCCACCGGCGCGGCGGAGACAATCGAAAAGTCGAAATGAAAACCATCGATTCCGTGATCGAGAATCTGATCCAATAACGCAATGTTGTCCTTTAAACGAATGCGTTTCCCTACCTCGTAGAGGTGCTCTTTGCGAACCCGCGACTTGAATTCAGGATCGTGCAGCAACAGGTAAGCGAGCTCCGCGCCTTGTTGAACAAGATTCAACTTCGCCATGCCGGCGGCTTTACGCTCGAATTCGTCGGTTGGAATGCCCACGATCTCGCTTAGGACGTATCCGGAATCGTTGAACGTCAGCGTTTGGTCAAAATCGCTGACAAACAAATAATGCTTCATGGTTTTCTCGCTCATGGGTAGGAACACTCCTTAAAAGCGGTTAGGATTGCGATAGGCGGCCCGGCAATTCGTATGCAAATTGGATGCGGCGGCAGAGCAGAAAGACCCAAACGATTTCTGTACCAGTGTCATATATTCACTCTTACTGCCACGTTACAGTTATTTTATTTTTGAATGATTAGCATAAGCAAGCGCGAGTGAAGCGTAGCGTGCAGAATTCCCGCCGCAAAATGAAGCTCGAGTTTCGCTAGGACTTGACGGGAGCGAGATTATTTTCTGTTCGAGGCTCTTGTGGATGCACAAAGGGACCCGCGGAAGTTGGAGTTCCCACCGGGGGGCCTGAGGATCCAGAAGGAGCTTCGATTTCCCAGTCGCATCCTTCTTTCACGCAAGAACGGAAATTGCCGGCCTTGGTGCGCTTCTCGACGATAAATGGAGCGCCGCACTTCGGACACGGCTCGTTAAGCGGTTCGTGCGGCGAAGTGTAATCGCAATCGGGATAGCGGCTGCATCCATAAAATATCCGGCCACGCCCGCGTCCTTTGGCCGTGCCGCGGCGAACGAATTCGCCCTCCCCGCATTTCGGACACTTGATTCCTAGCGTGATGGGACGGGTGTATTTGCACTTCGGATAATTCTCGCAGCCGATGAAATCGCCGAAGCGGCCCTGGCGCTGCAGAAGCTGGCCTTCGTCGAGCGGGCACTTTTCGTCGAGACGTACATCCGGCTGACGCGCCGTGCGCGTGCCACTAACCAAGCGACGAGTAGTTTTACAATCCGGGTAGCCGGTGCAAGCGAGGAACACGCCAAAGCGGCCGCGCTTAATGGCCATTTCCTTGCCACAGTTATCGCAATATTCGATTTTTACTTCGCCGTCGTCCGCAGGCAGCTCAGGCGAAAGGTCCTTAATGAAATCGCATTCCGGATAGCGGTCGCATCCCAGGAAAAAACCATGCCGGCTAATGCGCTCGAGCAATTCACCCTGGCCGCATTTTTCGCATTTCTGTCCGGTGGGAATCCCCGCTTTGTAAGAAAGCATTTCATCCGAGGCTCTATCCAGATCAAGCAGGAAAGGATCCCAGAATTCTTTTACCGCCTGGCGCCACGGCAATTTACCCTCTTCAATTTCGTCGAGCTCTTCTTCGAGGCGGGCGGTGAAGCCCACATCGAAAATGTCCTCAAAGCTTTTGACCAGCAGCACGCTGACGCGTTCACCCAGCATCGTGGGCGTGAAGCGGCCTTGATCTTTGGTGACGTACTCGCGCTCAACGATCGTGGAAATAATCGTGGCGTAAGTGGACGGGCGGCCAATACCTTTCTCTTCGAGCTCTTTCACCAGCGTCGCTTCGGTGTAACGCGGCGGCGGCTCGGTGAAATGCTGCTCGGGCCGGATGGTTTCCAGGCGAAGTTGATCGCCTTCGCGAACGGGCGGCAGCCGATTGCCCGCGGCGTCTCCTTCGTCATCCTTTTCTTCTTCTTCCTTCACCGCCTGATAGGCGGCGAGGTAGCCATCGAATTTTTGGACTGAGCCAGTAGCGCGGAAGGTGTAATCGTTGGCGTCTACGTCGATGGTGGTCTGGTCGAACACCGCCGGGACCATTTGCGATGCGACGAAGCGCTGCCAGATCATTTGGTAAAGCTTGAACATGGACTCGTCGAGATACGGCTTCACGCTTTCCGGCGTGCGCGAAACGTCGGTGGGACGAATCGCTTCGTGGGCTTCCTGCGCGTCTTTCTTCGACTTGAAGAAATTCGGCTTTTCTGGAAGATACTTTTCGCCGTAGCTCGAGCCGATGTGCTCGCGGACCTGAGCCAGCGCGTCATTGGACACTTTGACGGAATCCGTACGCATGTAGGTGATGAGCGCGACGGAACCTTCAGTGCCGAGCTCCACACCTTCATATAATTTTTGCGCGAGCATCATGGTGCGCTTGGCGGTGAAACGCAGACGGTTGTAGCCCGCCTGCTGCAACTTCGAAGTAGTAAACGGCGGCGGAGCGAAGCGGCGCTTCTCTTTTTGCGCGACACTGGCAACTTGCCAGATGGCGTGTTGAACGGCGGCCAGAACGCGCTGCGCTTCTGCCTCATCCGGCACTTCAATGTCTTCGCCCTTGTACTTAATCAGCTTGGCTTCGAAGGAAGGCGGTTCGTCCGCTCCTAGAAGCGCATGAATCGTCCAATACTCCTTGGGGACGAACGCGCGAATTTCCTGTTCGCGCTCAACGATTAATCGGAGCGCCACAGTCTGCACGCGACCGGCGGAAAGACCACGCCGCACTTTGTTCCACAACAGCGGCGAAACTTTGTAGCCCACGATGCGGTCGAGAACACGACGAGCTTGCTGCGCGTCCACTAAGTTCTCATTCACCTTCGACGGCGTTTCGAAGGCAGCCTTGATAGCCTTCTGCGTGATTTCGTTGAACATTACACGATAGATCGGCGGAACTTCTAATTTTCCCTTAGCGGGCTTCGGTTCTTTCTTGGCGCTCTCTTTTGGTGCGTCGCCGTTTTTTGATTCCTCGCCGTCTTCTTTCAGATTCGAATACTCGCGAGGATTGCTCAGGATTTCTTGCAAGTGAGCGCAGATAGCTTCGCCTTCACGATCCGGGTCACCCGCCAGGTAAATGGCATCCGCGCCGCGCGCCGCTTTGCGGAGATCGTTGATTACTTTAATTTTTCCCGGTATGACTTGATAGGTCGGTTCGAAAATATTGGTGGCAGTAATCGTCACCGGCTTAGGAGCTTTTTTCTCCGGAGCCGCCTCGGCGCCTTTCCCCTTCTTGGTTTTGCGTTTCTTCTTTTTGCCTTTTCCGTTTTCTTCGCCGGGCAGAAGGATACCAATCGTCTTCCGGGGCAGGTCCATTACGTGGCCGTACGAAGCCTTGACCGTATAATTGCGGCCGAGATACTTATTAATTGTTTTCGCCTTCGCAGGCGATTCAACGATTACGAGCGATCGTGCCATTTTCTCTCGTGTTCCTCGTGAAACAGCTTTTGGGCCAGCGCTCGAAGGCACTTGGCGCACTCCCATCCTAGCCTGCTATCCCCTGGAAGATTACAACAGGACTTTGAGGAATTGCTTACCAGGTAACTGACGTACCACGCCTTTGAGCTCCAGGTCAAATAGGGCGGCCAGCACTTCCGAGGAAGTTAGGCCGGAAAGTTCGGCCACATCATCGATATGGCGCCATTCGTCTTCGGTTAGAAGATGGTAGAGGGTGCGCTCAGCTAGGGCCAGACTTTCGTGCACGAGCTTAGCCCGCTCTTCGGAGTTTGCCGCCTCAACCGGCAAAAGCTGCGACCCGACCGGGGCCGGTAGCTCCTCAATCACATCTTCCAACAATGTGACCAGCTTGGCACTCCGCCTCATAAGCTGATTCGGGCCAAAGCTCGAAGGTTGCGTGGCGTTTCCGGGCACGCCGTAAACTTCGCGGCCAAATTCCATGGCCAACCGGGCTGTAATCAACGATCCGGAGTACTGCGCGCCTTCCACGGACAGAACACCCAACGACGATCCTGCGATGATGCGGTTGCGAATCGGGAAGTTCTGGGGAGCTGGAAAAGTCCCCATTGGAAATTCCGTGATAATTGCGCCGCGCTGTGTGATCTCGTCGAAGATTTCCTGTTCTCCTTGGGATAAACCAGGTCGATACCACAACCCCAGACTCTAATAGCCGACCCAGTGTCAGAGCTTAACGCTCGTTTATGAGCACAGCAATCGATTCCCGAGCCAATCCGCTTGCGATTACGAGGCCACAATTTTGCCAGCCTCTGAGCCATTTGATTCCCGTAAGGGGTTGGACGACGCGAGCCGACCACGGAAATTGTGTGACGGCTTAGAAGTTGAACATTCCCGCGGACATACAGCAGGGGTGGAGGATCGTAGATCTCACCCAGGCGCTGAGGGTAGCTCGATTCGTCCCAAGTCACGAGATGGGATCCCACTGCTTGAACCTGTGCCAACTCCTTTGAAGCGGCGCTGAGTGATGGTCGTGTGTGGATTGCTTGGGCAACCGCTGCGGGCAAGCGTTTGGATTCCCAAGCGGTAAGCGATGCGCGAAATATTGCCTCTGGGCTGCCGAAGTCTTGTAGCAGCTTTCCGGCCATACGCGGGCCGAGTCCGGGCGTCAAACCTAACGCGAACCAGCCCAAGTATTGGCCGGGTTGCATTTTGGGTAGAGCTGGATTCGGGGCTGAGATTACGCAGGGCGTTCGTTGTCCAGCGGTGTTAGTACTCAACTTGGAATAGCGGCGAATACGCAGTTCTGTAACTCTGAGCCGGTCTGACCATATTTTTCCTGTTTAGGCCGATGCGGCTTGAGTTTAGTTGGAGGGCGCTGTGTATATTATTTGGCCACGCCGAATGGTGTAACGAACCTTGGCGAAATTGTTTGCGTCAGTCGCGGGGTCGGCGCTGAGAACTACAAGATCCGCATCCATTCCAGGAGTTACTTGGCCGCGCGTTTGCGATTCGTTGAAGCGATCGGCTGGCGCGGTCGTTAGCGAGGCTAATATCTGCATCGGCGTAAGGCCAGCTTGTGACATCAAGCGGTACTCTTCGGTGACGTCATAGTCGGTTACGTAGCCAACATCGGTGCCGAAAAGAATTTGGCCGCCGGCACGTTGGTATTGGCCAAGTTCCGCCACGCCCTTCGCTGCAAATTTTTCGGCTAGTTCGGGACTGGCGTCGTCTTTCCTGGCTTCGTAAAGCCACAACTTAAGAGTGGGAGTGAGTGACATATGGCGAGCGATCATTTTTGCAATAAGCGCATCGTCCCACTTTCCGGATATGGGCGTGGTGTGCGCGAGCACGTCGACACCGGCATTGAGGGCAACTTCCAGGCCCGGGATATTGGAAGGATGGGCGAATACCAAATGATTGTGCTGGTGCGAGACGGTAACGGCCGCGGTGGCGACATCTTGCGGCATCAATTTTATTTCCGTGCGGCTGAGAAGCGAACCGGTGAAAAGTTTGGTGACCTCTGCTCCGCCATCGATCTGCGATTGAACGACCTGAATCGCGGCTTCCGGCGTGGCCGGTTGCGGAAGAAACGGCTTGATGGAGTCGGGAATATAAAACGGCGCGCCGTTGGGCGGGTAAAGGCCGCTGCCCGCAGTGAAGATGCGTGGGCCAGGGACTTTGCCAGATTCGACTCGTTTTCTGATGGCAACGGTGTTTGGAAGATACGAGCCTAGGTCAACCACGGTCGTAAAGCCATGGCTTGTCAGCATGTCTTCGAGTTGTTTAGCTAATTTTTCCGCTGGCTGGTCTGCGGCGCCATTCCATTTATCTTCAGTAAAATGCACGTGGCTGTTTTGAAAGCCAGCAACGATTACGCTGCCGGTGCAATCCAGTGTCTTTGCATCTTTGGGGACTGCTAGGGACGAGGCTGGGCTTACGCTTACAATCTTGCCACCGCGAATCAAGATCACACGGTTTGTTAGCGGAGCAACGGTAGGTGAGGTGTAGATCTTCGCGCCTGTAAGCGCGAGCGATTGGCTGTCTGCTGCTGTTGTTTGCACCCGCGCAATTCCGAGGAAGAGGAGCAGCAAAGCTAAAGAAAAGATGGCAATAGATCGGGCGAGCGGTTTCATGATTCCTCCGAGCAATTAATGTCCTTCAATACAATACGTAGGTTATGTGCGAATGTTTCGAGCGAATCCGGAACTCCGATCGCTTGAATTCTAGACCCGCTAAATAGACTGTTCAAATGCTCTTATGTTCAGTTCAACGGCTTGCGCTGGACATGCGGATGGAGTGCGGTAAGAATACTAGGCCGCAGGGGGCGAAGAATGAGAAGGGTGCGTTATACAGAAAAAGTGAATTCGTGGGTGTTACCGGTGAGCTTTAGGCAGTCGCGACGGATGGCTCGCGGCTGCCGCTTCCTGTTAGCGGTACTAGTCATCTTCATTTTTCCGAACGCGCGCGCGATAGCACAGGAAACAAATGCTCCGGCTGCCCTGGAAGGAACCTGGAAAGGTGTTTTGGGCGGCCGCCTTCACTTGGTGGTCACCATCCAAAAGACGAGCACCGGTGAACTGGCTGGGCAGATGGACAGTGTGGACCAGCATGTGACACTGCCAATTGAGAAGGCGTCGCTGGACGACAACAAGGTTCAGTTTGAGGTGAGCCGAATCAGTGGTCTATATAAAGGGAAGATGAATGACCAAGGCACGGAAATTTCCGGGACCTGGGAGCAACGAGGAGTACCGGAGCAGCCGCTTTCGTTCGAGCGCGGCGCGGCATCGAAACCGCCTCAAGAGAATGCGACGAAAAGCACCGAGCATACTTCGAAGCCGCTGACATTTCCGTTGGACATTCAGATTCCAGTAGCGCCGGCTGCTTTCAAAGCGGATGGGAAGTGGCATATGGTGTACGAGCTGCACGTTTCCAACCTTGGTAAATGGGATTGCGAACTGACACGTGTAGAGGTGTTGAATGCCAATGGCGGACAAAAATCCCTCGCCAGTTTTTCGGGTGGCGAGCTTGACGGAATGGTTGCTCATCCCGGCGGGGAGGCCTCGCAAAAATCAAAAATAGGCCCGACGCAATTTGCCGTAGTTTACATGTGGGCTACTTTCGACAATCTGGAGGCGGTACCTTCTTCAATAAGCCAAAGAGTGACCGCCAAAATTGGTGATTATCCCGAAGCATTTTCGGTTGATATCCCGGCGACAGCGGTGGATCGGAAGCCGGTGGTGGTGATCAACGCGCCATTGACCGGCGAAGATTGGGTGGCTGGAAATGGTCCATCAAACACTTCTCTACATCGGCGAGCGCTGATTCCGGTTAACGGGCGTGCCTATATCTCCCAACGATTTGCGATTGACTGGGTAGAAGCTTATCCGGACGGCAAGACGTATCAGGGCGATCCGGCGGACAACAAAAATTATCGCGCGTACGGGCACGAAATTCACGCAGTGGCGGACGGAACCGTCACCGAGACCAAAGACGGAATTCCGCAGAACACGCCTGGCGCGAAATCATTGGCTGTGCCAATAACACTAGAGACCATCGGCGGCAATCATGTGATTGTGGATATTGGAAATGGACTTTATGCGTTCTACGCGCATATGCAGCCTGGGTCGCTGCGGGTAAAAGCCGGAGATAAAGTGAAAGCTGGGCAGGTGCTCGGGCTTTTGGGCAATACGGGGAATTCGTCGGAGCCTCACTTGCACTTTGATATTTGTAATGCAAGTTCGATGCTTGCTTGCGAGGGTATGCCGTACGCTTTCGCGTCGTTTGAGATTGAGGGAAAAGGAGAAAGCTGGAAGCCTTCGGATGCGCACGAAGCGGCGGTGAAACATGAAATGGAAATTCCGTTGGAGGACGAAGTTATCCGCTTTGCTCCGATCCCGTAATCAACTCCTATTCGCGGATTTTGCTTCCAAAATGCCGGCGCCTGAATCGATGTGCTACGATGGTTGCGTAGCGTATGAAATGACTGAATATGGCAAAACTGCGAATTTCAATTGTTGAATTCTTGAACACGGCCCCGCTGGTTTGGGGTTTCACCGATGGGCCGCTCACAGGCAAGTACGGCCTTTCGTTTACTTTGCCCTCGCAGTGCGCCGAAGCGCTGCGGCGCGGTGATGCCGACATCGCGATTATTCCAGCCATCGAGTACCAGCGCATGGAAAATGTAGTTATGCTGCCGGGAATGTGCGTGGCGGCAAACGGCGAGGTCCGCAGCATTTTGGTCGTAGCCAAACGACCGATCGAAAAGGTGAAGCGCATCGCGCTTGATACGAGTTCACGAAGTTCGGCAGCGTTGGTCCGTTTGCTTGCTGCGGAACACTGGAAGATCCATCCTGAATTCGTTGATGCCCCGCCTGACGCTTCCGAAATGCTGAAGGTTGCCGATGCCGCGCTGGTGATTGGCGATCCCGCACTTCGCATTGCCCTGAAGATGGAAGCCCTGGCAGGGAAGGCTCCCAGCGGCGAGGAATGTTGTAAAGGCGATCCGGAATCGATGCCGGTCCCGGGGTTTGAAACTTTGTTCGTGTACGACGTGGCTTTCCAGTGGCAGGAACTGACCGGCAAACCTTGCGTGCTGGCGATTTGGGCCGGCCGTCGAGATGCGGTCACTCCCGAGGTTCTCGCCGATTTTGAAGCTTCGAAAGCATATGGACTTGGGCGCATCCGGGAAATATCGGAAGGCGCTTCGCTGAAGCTCGATTTACCAGCTCGCGCGCTGGAACGCTACTTGTCCGAAAATATTCACTTCGGACTGGAAGAAGAATATCTCGCAGGATTGCGTCTGTATTATGAGAAAGCCGCCGCGGCCGGGCTGATTCCTCGCGCGCGTCCTTTGGAATTTTTCCATTCCCCGGTGAAAACCACAGCAGGATTTGGGATGTGACGGTGGAGCGTATCGGCCAGCTGAGCATTCTGCGCCGCTATCCGGTGAAAAGTATGGCCGGCGAAGATCTGGAAGAAGCGCGCGTTAGTTTCGCCGGTCTGATCGGGGACCGTGTCTTCGCATTCATCGACAATCGCAATCGTTCGAATTTTCCTTGGATGACCGCACGCCAGGGCCGCGAGATGATTCTTTTTCGGCCGCGTTTTCTGGAAGCGCCGAAGATAGAGGAAGAGAATCCAGACCCGGCGAGTTACGCCGTCGAGGTTAGCACTCCCGAGCGGGAGGTTTTCCGCATGGGTGATTCGCGCTTCACCAGGTATTTGGAAGAGCGCTTCGACCGGTCTTTACGCTTGCGATTTTCGGAGCGTTGCCAGACTGACGCGCGCCCGGTTTCCGTCCTGGGTCTGAGTACGGCCAGCGCGCTCTCGCAAGAAGTAGGCTTGGACCTCGACACCCGGCGATTTCGTGCTAACTTTTATGTGCGCTGGGATAATGACCAGCCATATTACGAAGACGAACTGATTGGGTGTGGGCTGCAAATCGGCGACGAAGTCACGCTGCAGCTGGTTAAAAAAAACGAGCGCTGCGTGATGCTCAATCTGGATCCTGACACCGCCACGCCTGCGCCAGCGGTTTTGCAAAACGTGGCGCTCCGCCATCAGGGGTGCTTGGGAGTTTACGGCGCAGTGCTTCGCGAAGGTGTTGTGCGCATTAATAATCCGGTTTATTTGGTCTGATTGCCGGTAAGGACAAAGCAAAAATGGGTATTTCACAACAAGAGGCGCTGGATCTTTTCAACTCCGATGATTTGATCGGAATCGGTATGGCCGCGAACGAAGTCCGCCGCAAAAAAACCGATGCGCGCGTAGCCACCTATCAAATCGATCGCAACATTAACTACACGAATTTCTGCACGGAGTATTGTTCGTTCTGCGCTTTCTATCGTCCGCTAGGCGCCCAAGATGGTTACATCCTTCCGCTTGAAACGATTTACGAAAAAATCGAGGAAATGATCGAGCTAGGTGGAACCGGCGTGCTGATGCAGGGCGGCCTACACCCGGACCTGCGCATTGAGTTTTACGAAAACATGCTGCGCTCGATCAAAGAGCGCTTTCCGCAAGTTCACTTGCACTGTTTTTCCGCGCCGGAGATTACCTGTATTGCCGAAGTTTCCGGGCTTTCACTGCCTGACACCATCGCACGGTTGCGCGACGCGGGCCTTGATTCCATTCCGGGCGGCGGAGCGGAAATCCTCGACGACGAAATACGCGCCCGCATATCCCGCTTGAAATGCCGCTCCGAAGAATGGGTTGAAGTGCACCGCGCCGCGCATTCGTTGGGCATGCGCACAACGGCCACGATGATGTTCGGTTGCGGTGAAGAGGCGCGGCATCGCGTGAACCATCTGGAACTTTTGCGGCGCATTCAGGAAGATACAGGTGGATTTACCGCGTTCATTCCCTGGATTTTTGCTCCTGAAAATACGCCGTTGGGCAAGAAAATTCCGGAAGCGACCGCGTTTGACTATCTGAAGACGTTGGCTATCAGCCGTCTCTACCTCGACAATATTGACCACATCCAATCGAGTTGGCTCACGCCAGGTATTAAAATCTGCCAAGTTGGTTTGCAATTCGGCGCCGATGACGTGGGCAGTATCTTGATTGAAGAAAATGTGGTTTACGCAGCGGGCGTGCGCAATCGCACGAATGAAGCCGAGCTGCGCCGGATCATCTCCGACGCGGGATACATCCCGGCACAACGCGATACGTTGTACCGCTCCTATGTTTTGAAACAAGTCCAATAGCAGATCCAGGTTCAACGGGATTTTTTATCAGCGACTAGACAGAGAGGGCCGCTACTGGCTGCGCGGCGACGAGAGAAACAGGAAGTTCCAGCACCACGCTGGCACCGTAAGGCTGCTTATTGGAAAGCACGATTTCCCCACCGCATTCCTGCGCGATACCGTAACAAATGCTGAGGCCAAGTCCGGTGCCTTTGCCTACCGGCTTGGTGGTAAAAAACGGATCGAACGCGCGATTCAGGTCCGCAAAGCCAGGCCCTGAGTCCTCGAACTGAATCACCACCGTGTTTTGCTGGCGAGAGGCTCGAATCTGGATCGTCCGTTGCGCGCTGTCTTCCACTGCATCCATCGAATTGTTCAAGAGATTCAGGAGCACTTGTTTCAGTTCGTCTTCGCCGATAGCGATAGGCGGCAACTTCGGATCCAGAAGCGTTTCCACCGTGATACCGAGCTTACGCAAATGAAATTCGCGAAGCTGGACGACGTCGCGCAATGCAGCATCGAGATCGGCCGCGCGCGCTGCGGGATTATTTTGGCGCGCGAAGCGCAACAAGCCGTCCACGATACGCTTCATGCGATGAGCTTCGTGTCCCAACTTTTGCAAGCGCTTGACGACTTTTTCGCCCTGCACTTCCTCCGCCAACAATTCCGAATAGCCAATGATGCCAGTGAGGGGATTGTTCAATTCGTGCGCCACGCCAGCGACGAGTTGGCCCAGGGCTGCCAGTTTCTCCGCGCGCACGAGCTGATGATGAAGGCGTGTGTTTTCTATGGTGACGGCGAGATCCGACGCCAACACCTCCAGCTTCACCATCTCAGACACGTCCGGAAATGTCGCGGAACTCCCGCAACTCAGGAACAGACAGCCAACGTAGGAGCCACGCCATGAAATCAGAGGGATCAGGACTTCGTTGCGAGGGTCGGCCAAGCGATAGGAATTGCTACCCAACTTCGTAGCGCTGTCGCAAAACTTCTTCAATTGCTCGATGGTAAGAATTCTGGCGCGTTCTTCTAGCGCATCGGTTTCCTCCATCGAAAACCCATTTGCGCCCGCCAAGTGGAACGAACGTTCTTCCGTAGCCAGCAAAAGGGCGGCTTTATTAAAACTGCTCGCATCGGTAACCGCTACGGCGACTTCCTTGCACAGCGCAGCAGGATCTTTTCCCGCCAGCAACCGTGAAGTGATATGCGAAAGGCGCTGGAGTAGCAAATTTTCTGCGTGCTCGCGAGCGCTGGATTGCTCAATGATGCGCGATTTGTCTTCCAGAAGCGTCAGCACCATTCCAAACGCGACGAAATATTTCGGTACGTTCCATATTTCCGGATTCATCTGCAACTTCGGCCAAAGGTATTCGAACGCCGCGCCGAGCGGAAAAACCGCGCCCCAGGCGAGAAATCCGCCTGACACAGCGATCACCCCGGCTGAACTTCTGGGGTAGCGTTTCCAAAAAAGAAGGCCGCACAATCCGAAAGAGATGGTCAAGATAGCGTTGATGGCGAAATCGGGACTGCCGTGCAACTGTTTCTGAAAGGCCCAAGTTCCCACAACGACAAGAACCAGGGCGACTCCGATGTTGAACCGCGGCAGCGGGCGGACTCGAAGAGCGAGAATGGCTGACCCAAAGAAGATGATCGCGAGTGCTGGGGACATGATCCAAGGGATTTGCCAATTGAAACTGGCCGCAACGGCCTGAAAGGCCACAGAAATTCCGAGAAGTGCCAGAATACCCCGGCGTTTCGCGCGATCTTCGACCACCCGAAGCATCGATACGACGAAAACTACACCGGAAAGCTCCAGAGCTGTGATGTCAATCGACTCAATAATTGTTTCTAAGGTTCCCGTGTGCGTTTCGAATGCTTGGATGAAAAAGTGCAGAAAAATCAACGCCCACGCATAGGTCCAGAGCCGGATTCGCGCCGAGGGAGCGTGCTTGCGCAGCGAAAGAAATATGCCCACCAGAACGGCGAGCACAAGTATGGTCGGAAGTTTGTCGAGCAGTGGAGGCACAGGTTTGTTCTTGCAGGGTTGAGGTTATAGGCCTAAGCAAGGTCCAACAATAGAGCGTTGGTACCAGACTCCGCGAAAAGGCTATCCGGAAATTGAAAGCTAAGGCTTTCCTACTCAGTTACTTGCAGACATTCAAGGTGACTTCGCTGCCTTCCGGAAGGTCGAGCGGCTCGGCGGGGACCAACACGCCATTTTGAAAACGCGCGCGGATTTTGATGGACGAGCGACCCCGTCCCCGGGTGGACGGCGGGCGAGATTCTGCGGCCAGCGCTTCGTTGGCGGACGAGGTTTGCAATTGCGGTGCACGGCGCTCGCTCGCTTGGTCCAGCGCGATATTGGCGAGGGCGTCTGCGTCCGAATTTAGTTCCCGGCGAACGTGCTCGATCACGAAGTACTGAATTTGCCGCGCTAACTTAGCCGCGCGTTCATGCAACGGCTTCAGGTCCAGGCTTTTCACTTTGTAGCGGCCTTGCATCTGGCGCACGAGTAGTTCGGAATCGCTGCGGATCCGCAGGGCGTGAATATCGTGCGAGGTCGCGTAATCCAGGGCGGCAAGCAGCGCGTAGTATTCGGCTACGTTATTTGTTCCACGTCCGATATTTTTCGCCAGCTCGAGAACGGTTTTTCCGGAAGGGTCGCGCAAAACCACGGCGTAAGATGCAGGCCCCGGATTGCCTCGCGAGGCGCCGTCAATATTAGCAATGTGGACGGCAGGCGGCGCCGGATGAACGTCGGCAAAAAGGCGCGCGCTTCCCGGAACGTTGGACTGAGGCGGCTTAAAACCAGTTTTCATTTGCAGAGATCCATGCGAAGAAAGCCACCGGACTTTCGAAGCCTAAGTTTCATTGGAGAGAGAGCCGGCCGGAGCGGAAGGAGTGGCGGAAGAGGCTGTAGCCGCCGAGGACGCCGGTTCGTAGTAATAAAGAATGCGCGTGCAAGTCTCGCAGTGAAACATTTCCTCGCTGTTGGAGCGGCGCATCTCTTGAAACACGTGTGGGCGTACACGCATTCCGCAGGCGGTGCATTTTTCGTCGCGAACTTCCGCCAGCGCAACACCGTGATGTTTTTTCACGATGCGATCGTAATGATCCATCAGCTTCTCAGGAATACGAGGAACCACAGCAGCGCGTTTGGCGTTTAATTCCGCAAGAGCCTTTTCATCTTCGCCCTTTTCGGCTTCAATCTTGGACCGTTCGGACCGGACGATCTCTTCCACTTCCTTCAGCGCTTTCTCGGAAATCTTGATGCGCCGGTCGTATTCCTCGCCGGAAACCATCTGCTCCAGCAAACGGTCCTCGGCTTTGGCAATCTGTTCTTCAGCCATTTGTACTTCGTGCTGCAAAGCCTTGTACGCTTCGTTGGTTTTGATCTGGGAGGTTTGATCTTTGTACTTGCGAACTTTCTCTTTCCAACCTTCCACATCGAGCTCGTATTTTTTACGGTCTTTCACGGTGGCGAGTTGCGCGGCTTTGCTCCGTTCGAGTTCCGCTCTGGCTGAAGCTGTGCGCGCTTCGGCATCCGCGATTTTCTTGGGAAAGGCTGCCAGCCGCGCGTGGAGGTCTTGAAGGCGCATGTCCACGCCCTGCAATTCGAGCAAATCCTGAAGAATCTTCAGCACTGTACCAGCATTCTAACACACGCCACCGTCCAGGCCCGGTGATAGCAGGGCGCTTGCCGGCCGCTTTTCATCACACTCATGGTGAGTCTTTTCCCGGGCCTCGTCCGTAGTATGGATATGATAGCCAGCGCAGCCATTGCGTGGGAGGGGCGTGTGGGGCTCGAAAGCGAAGTAGCCCAGCTTCAGCGCGGAGATCTTGACGCGCTATCGGCGCTACTAGCGCGTTATCAAAATCGCCTCTATCGTTATTTGCTGCGGCTCGTGCGCGAACCGGCAGAGGCGGAAGACTTGTTTCAGCAGACTTGGGTGCGCGTGGCTGAAAAAATCCGGCAGTATGATTCGAAGCGCAGTTTTGAGGCTTGGCTTTTCACTGTGGCGCGAAATATTGCCATCGACCATCTGCGTAGAATCCGGCCGGAAAGTTTGGACGAGCCTATCCCCGGAATGCCGGGAGAATCGCCGGCTACGCGTTTGCCGTCCGCTGAGCGTCCCGTACTCGATGGAATTATGGACCGCGAACGCTCCGGCCGTCTGGCACAGGCGCTGGAACTCTTGCCGGTAAGCCAGCGCGAAGTTTTGACGCTGCGGTTCGAAGAGGAAATGAAGCTCGAAGAGATCGCAGACGTGATCGATGCTCCGCTTTCCACCGTGAAAACGAGATTGCGCCGGGGGCTCGATCGTCTGCGGAACACGCTCGAAACAAATTATCCGGGGGAAGTATGGCAATGAGCGATCACGAGAAAGTCCGCGAACTATTAGCTCTGTCTGCGGCCGACGCGCTCACACGCGCGGAAGAGGAACAGGTGATGAACCACATACGAACCTGCGCGGACTGCTCGACTGAAGTGGACCAATGGCGTCTGCTTGCGGCCGGAATGCGCCGCCTGCCGACACCGCAACCGCGGCCTTTGATTGTGGAACGCGCCCGAGCGCGAGCAGCGATACGTCTCGCTGAAGAAGCCGAACATCGTTGGCACCGCATTGTGATGATGTCAGTGATTCTGTTCGCCTGGGCCATGACGCTGATTAGCTGGCCGGTAGTGAAGCTGGTGAGCGGCGGAATACTTGGAATGTTGGATCCGGGCTTGAATCACGCGTGGATAGCATTCGCAATTTTTACGACGATTGTTTGGGCATCGGGTGGCGCAGCGGCCGTGTTTTTGTCACTTCAGCAGCGGCGCGAGAGGAGCTTGGCATGAGTCGATTTCAGAGAGAACTAAAAGTGATTCCACGGGTTGCCTGGATTATCGGTTTGCTCGTTTACTTTGGGATGGGATTGCTGCTGTTTACCGTGGCGCTGCCCAGCGATAACCACATGCGCACGTGGGATCCCAGCTTGCAACTCCTGTTTTCTTTTGGCATCCCGCTGTTCGCGTTTGCCTATGTGCTGCTTGCGGGTTATGTGTATGGCGACGCAAAACGTCGCGGCATGCGCTACGTGATGTGGACGCTGCTGGCGATTTTTATCCCGGACGGCATCGGCATGATTTTGTACTTCATCTTGCGCAGTGCGATGCCAAAACCGTGCCCAGGCTGCGCTCAGGAAGTTCCGGCTGGATTTGTTTTCTGCCCGCACTGCGGGACTCCGCTGCAAGCCACCTGCTCAAATTGCGGGCGTGGCGTGGAGCGGGGCTGGTCGAACTGCCCTCACTGCGGAACGAAATTGCCCGCGCAAACTGCTCGCATCGCATAGCGCAGTTGTCGCGCAGATTGATACACTGCCTGTAGAACGCAGCGAAAGAGGAGGAGGTTTTGTGCCATACGTACAGGTAACCTGGGTGGCCGGGCGTACTCCGGAGCAAAAACGCAAACTGGCCGAGCGCATTACGCAAGTCTTGATCGAAGACGGAAAAGCCAAGCGCGAAAATATTCAGGTGACATTCGTCGATTTGCCGGCCACGGACTACGCCGAAGCGGGCGTAACCGTCGCCGACCAGAAGCGCACTCCCTGATTTAATGCCCCGTCAGGAGCAATCGGCGCTCGCCGGTTCCGCAGCTATGGCCTTCCGGCTGACGGCTCGAGTTCGCGCCGCACGAGCACCGCATCGATCAAGTAACCGATTCCGATCGAGACTGGGATAACCCCGAAAACGGCAGCTTGTATTGCGTCCGCATCAAATTTTGCCAGCACCGCGAACGTCAACGTATAACCGAGCCCGGCCGCGATCAGCAAAATTGCTGCATGCCGCGAGCGTGCGTAGGGCGGCAATTCCTCCGCGATGGGGACCTGAACTCCTTTGGCGATCGCCGCGAGGCGCTCTTCCGTCCTGAGCTTTCGCACTCGATACCAGGCGTAAATTGCAGCCAGCGGCACTGAAAACGACAGCACAACTGCCACAAGCCCTATTGGTTCCATGGCCAGCTCCTCCGTTTTTTAGCTTTTGAACTTCATGCAAAGGTACGCAGATGGGCGCGACGATGTTCCGTTAATACTAGCAGGCAATTCTCGGGGAATGCGGTAGCAGCAACGTAGAGGACGCCAAACGCGCGAGTCGTTACTGGCCGGTTTGAACTTCCATGCTCTGGTCGATGAAATAATCGTTGCAGCCGGGATTGGTAGCTGCGGGGCAGTGCGCAACTACTCGAAATCCTCCCGCCGGATTTTGAATTTCGTAAGTGTAACCCTGGCGTCCCCGCTTCTCAAACGTTACCGCGCCGCCGGACGTGAGATCGTCCAAGGAAGCATAACTACCGTGTTCCGCCTGATAAGCGCGTTCCGCTTGCGCGATGGCGATCAGGTCGTTTTTCACGCCGACAATATTGATGGTCTGTGCGGGCGTTGCGGTACCGTCGGACTCAGCTTTCCCGAAGTAATATTTGTAAACTAGCAACGAAACCACTAGAACGACCAGAATTCCGGCCAGGCTTTTCATGGGTCCCTCGTACTTCGATTTTACGGCATGCGCGAGTTCCCCAATGCTTTGCGATAAAACGAGTTCCATGCGAGCAACGCTTCGATCCAGAAGTGCAAAAAAAAGGCCAACAGCGGCGAAACAATCCTTTTTTGCGTAGAACACGTCTAACTATTATTCAAGAGGAGTAATCCAGACATGACGAAGTGGTCTCAACTCGGTGCAATTATTTGTCTCGCCGCGATTCCTGCAGCGTTGGTAGCGAGCACGCGGCCAGCCCAATCTGCCGCGAAGGCCGGCGATGAAACAAAACGTGGTAACGAAGTATTGCTCGAAGCGGCAAAGGCTGCCGGAGGTGAAAAACTCATTTCCGTGGCGACACTTGCAATTGATGAAAGCGGAAAAATCATGACTGCGCAAGGAGACACTAGTCTCGCGGTGAAGTGGATGGTTGCATATCCCGACCGTTCGCACGGCGAAGTAGATTTCGGCGGGCAAAAAGTCGTTCAGGTTTGCGATGGAACTTCGGCATGGTTGCAACTGCCGCAGGGTACACGCGACACCACGCCTGTAATTTCAGAATTCAAGCGCGGCATCTCGCTTTTCGG
>Ga0070765_100000488_pt1 | contig 23833 bp, 20 predicted proteins | sample HubBroMetageWFT5_FD_71516 | JGI IMG/M metagenome (GOLD analysis project Ga0070765, IMG submission 71516) | Warmed and freeze-thawed soil microbial communities from the Hubbard Brook experimental Forest, New Hampshire - Hubbard Brook CCASE Soil... | ecosystem: Environmental > Terrestrial > Soil... | reverse complement strand
TGACTCCGGCAGTGCAGCAGACAAAAGGAGTGCTGGAGGTTGTAGGGGCAGCGCGCGTCGACCATGAGGAGTTTCCTGAACTGCTAAGTGTAATAAAGGAGGCGAATTGGCCACCTGTCGTGCAGAACAAAGACTGTCACATGCCGGTGTCTGTGGGGGAAGATTACAGCGGTCCGCAATGCACTCCGGCGACCGGTAACCAAACAACAATTGTTCTCGACCTGAAGTTCCTCCGCACAGTTCCAGAACCGTCAGTAGGGATCCTTTCGGGGAGCGGCGACGCTCGATAATTTATGGCGAACATTCCAGCCATTGTGGCCGGCGGTGCTTTTGTCACACTGGCCGCGGCCAACCTGGTGGCGATGCTGGAGGCTTCCCAGTTCTCGCGCGGCGCAGCTACGAGAAACCGCTTGATCTCTGCTCACCGGGCGGGTGGGTATTTATTTGTGATTCTGCTCTGCATCATGGCCTACAGCATGAGTCAGAGGCTTGTAGGTGTGGGAATAACCGGTCACCTGCCTACGCACTTGGTTGTGCATATTGCGCTTGTGCTCGTCCTCGTGCCGCTGCTTTTTCTAAAGATATTGATCGCACGCCGCTACAAGCAGAGCCATTCTTCGCTGAAAGCATTAGGTATAACTATTTTCGTGATTTCGTTTGCGCTTGTGGCCACCCCCACGCTCTCAGAACTTCTTCGGTCGGCGCGTCCGGGAAGCTTGGGGCTAAGGCTCGCGACTGGTGCAGTTGTTGCAGTGTGTCTTGCCCAGTGCGCCTTGTTGTTCAAGAAGAGGAAGCAGCCACATGGTTCCGTAGAGTCCTCGGGCATTCCGGCGATTTCCGCGCAGCTGACCCCACTAAGCAACCACGAAAACGCGAAGAGCCCAATGCATCTTCTGCTGTCACAGACCGAGCAGCAAACGCACGATACCAAAACGCTGCGCTTCCAGGTTCTAGACGAAAGAGTGCTTTGTGCTAGGCCAGGGCAGTTTCTGACCTTTCACTGGACAATCGACGGCCGGCGAGTAACGCGTTCCTACACGATTTCCTCCTCGCCGGTCCACGAGAACTATGTGGAAATCAGTCCCAAGCGTATCGAAGATGGATGTGTATCTGTTTTTCTCAATGAGCGGGCCAAGCTAGGGCTCGCGGTGGAAGCGAGCGGACCGTACGGACAGTTTTACTTTGACGAGACACTCCACAAGAGCATAGTTCTCATTGCGGCCGGAAGTGGGATCACACCCATGATTTCGATGCTGCGTTATATCGACAATCTCGAACTCGCTACTTCTGTGACACTCCTATATTGTGTGCGCACCGCTGCGGACGTCATTTTTCACACCGAACTGGCGAGACTTGGAAGGTCTCTTCCCAACTTCATGTATGAAATTTGCCTGTCGAGACCGGACCCAACCTGGAAGGGGCGAAGTGGGCGGCTGACTGAGGAATTTATCTCTCAGTACGTGACCGATCTGAATGCACCCACTTTCTTTCTTTGTGGTCCCAAGGGATTCATGGACAACGCACGCCAGATTCTGTCGACTCTCGGCGTAAACCAGGACCGGATCCTTCAGGAAAGTTTTGGCGAGAGCAAACCGACCACGGAGTCTCGTTCACTGGAAACCCGTCCGGTCGAGACGGTCGTGTTCATTCACTCGCAGAAGGTATGTCAGGTTTCCGCTGGAAGCACGCTGCTGGATCTGGCAGAGCGAAACGGCGTGCAGATTCCGTACGGCTGTCGCCAGGGCCAATGCGGTACGTGCGCCACGCGAGTCCTAAGCGGCACCGTTCAAATGGACGTCGAAACCGGCCTGAGCGCTGAGCAGAAAAATGCTGGCTATGTGCTGCCCTGTGTGAGCCGGGCTGAAGGAACGGTTGTCCTGTCGGCTTAGTCCGGTTCTCCGCTGGAAACTCCCAACGTCCTAACTTTCAACGCCCAGGGCGACTGTTGGAGGCTGAACCTGCCCTCGTCCTGAGGCTTCGTTCGAAAAGATAACGGTGAGCAGGGAATAAGAGCGACTGGCGTTTAGTTATCAACTGGTGAAGGTCAAAACACCGACACATCCTTAAGTCAGCACCATTTGAGGTGGAATCGTGAGACTTACGCTTAGCGCGGTAACGTTTTTCGGGTTGAGTGTTGCCCTAGTTCAAGACTTGCCGGCCCAGGGACAAATGCAGGCTAGCTCGACTTTTGAGGTGGTCCGAACCCCGAACGAGAACCCTAACAGCGAACTCTTTGCGGCTTCGGCCTCTTCTGCAAACGACATTTGGGCGGTAGGCCAATCAACGATCCACTTTGATGGCACCACGTGGACAGCGTTTCCTGCTCCGATGATCAAAGGAGACAACAACAGCTTCCTGCAGGGGGTGGTCGCTCTTTCTCCGAGTTTGGCCTGGGCGGCGGGAAATTTGACGGACGGAGCGCATCAGGGGCAGGTGATCGAGCAGTGGAATGGAGCCAAGTGGAGCCTGTTTCCGGGCCCCAAGTTCGGCAAGAAAGACCAAGCGGATGTTTTCGCCATGACCGCCAGCTCGGCGAATGACGTTTGGGCGATCGGGAGCCTGATGAACCGCGGCACGGGGTTGGTCTCGCCGCTATTCGAGCACTGGAACGGCACGTCATGGACAGCGACAACTGTGGAATCAAATAATGAGTTTTTGTTTGGCGCGTCCGCGGACGCAGCGAATGATGCCTGGGCGGTGGGATTCGGCGGTTTAAACGACATCCAAACCTCAGCAATGCACTGGGATGGAACGAACTGGAAGAGTGTGGCAACTCCCAACGTAGGCGAGGGCGCAAACAAGTTGAGCGCCGTGCTGGCGTTAGCCCCGAACGATGTGTGGGCGGTGGGCTTTTCCACCCCGGTGGCGCCTCCCAAACAGGCTGCCACGCTGACGTTGATCGAGCACTTTGACGGCACGAGTTGGACGGTGGTACCGAGTCCGAATGTTGGACCGAAGAGCGCGAATCAGTCGAACCGTTTGCTTGGATTGACGGCGAATTCGGCAAATGACATCTGGGCGTTCGGCTCCTACTTCCCACCCGACGGATCGGCGCACCAGATGACGCTGCTCTTGCACTGGGACGGGACCAGTTGGACGATTGCGCCGAGTCCTAGTCCAGCGAAGGGCGGATTTCCTTGTGATCTGCTGTGGGCTGGAGTCGCCCCGTCACCGGGTAACTTGTGGATTCTCGGGTCCGTGCATGACGGGACGTTGGCTATGCATATGACGACGGGGCCAGATTCTGGCTTAGTTTCCAGTTTCTAGTTTCTGTCTGACGAGTGCTATCGGTTCACAACCCGCTTAAGCCTGGTGAGACTCCGACTGAAGATACTTAAAACCGAGAGCAAGTCTCCCTGAAACAAGATTCAGGGACGGACTGCAAAGGTTCTGCAGACCGTTCTATTGCGCCAACCCGATGGCACGCCATCGAAATCGGGGAGAAGTAGGAGGAGATATGAGTAGCAACGTCCACACCGCGTCCAGAAACGACTGGCACCTTGATCTTGTTTATGATTTGCCATCCCAGACTCTCCAGGACGATCCAAGCATCGACGATCCGGTGAACGATACCGGGCTCGGGCCTGGGCTCGGCGATTTGTCGGTTTCGGGTGAGATTGCTCGTTAGCTAAGCCTGATTTGAAATGCGAAGACCTTCATGACAGAAGAGGAAATTCGACTCACTGAATCTGGCACGCGCAAGAAGCACTGGAAGCGCTGGGGGCCCTACCTCAGCGAACGTGCATGGGGCACAGTGCGTGAAGACTACAGCAGGCACGGCAATGCATGGGAATACTTGCCACACGACCATGCCCGTTCACGCGCCTATCGCTGGAACGAAGACGGCTTGGCCGGCATCAGTGATCGCCGACAGATGATTTGCTTTGCCCTCGCATTATGGAATGAGCGTGATCCGATTCTCAAGGAACGGATCTACGGTTTAACTGGAAACGAAGGCAACCACGGCGAGGACGCGAAGGAATACTACTTTTATCTCGACAGCACGCCTTCGCACTCCTACATGAAGTATCTCTACAAATACCCGCAAGCGGAGTTTCCTTACGCGATGCTGGTCGAGGAAAACCGACGGCGCGACAAGAGCCAACCGGAATTCGAACTACTCGACACGGGTGTATTCGACGAAGATCGCTACTTCGACGTATTCGTGGAATATGCCAAGGCCGATGTCGAGGATATTCTAATCAAGATCACTGTCACCAACCGTGGCCCGGAAGCCGCCAATCTTCGAGTTCTTCCGACAATTTGGTTCCGCAATACGTGGTCCTGCGGAAACCGTACCCGACGCCCGAGGCTGCACCAAGCGCGCCCCGCTCCCAACCCCGTCATCGAACTGAACGTTCCTCAGCTAGACCAAACTCAGTCCGATCATCGCTGGCTCCATTGTGAAGGCTCTCCGGAACTCCTCTTTACGGAGAACGAGACGAACGCTAAACGGCTATTTGGAGCCGAGAATTGCTCTCCTTTCGTCAAAGATGGCATCAACAACAATATCGTGCATGGCGCCAAGGCGGCGGTCAATCGCGAGCAGGTTGGCTCGAAAGCAGCCGCCCATTACAAACTGTCACTCGATTCGGGAGAGACGGTTGTAATAAGAATGCGACTTGCCGACTCGGACTTCGAAGGAACGAATGCGTTTGACACCTTCGACGAAACGTTCGCGCTCCGGCAGCGTGAGGCCGATGAATTCTACGCAACGATGATTCCTCGAGATCTTTCCGCAGACGCTCAGAACGTAATGCGCCAGGGTTTTGCGGGGATGCTCTGGTCTAAGCAGTTCTATCATTACGTCATCAAAGATTGGCTGCGAGGCGACCCGGACAACCCACCCCCACCTGAGGAGCGACGGAAAGGGCGCAATCATCAATGGACTCACTTGTACAACGCCGACGTGATTTCCATGCCGGACAAGTGGGAGTACCCGTGGTATGCGGCTTGGGACCTGGCCTTCCACTGCATTCCGTTCGCTCTCGTCGATCCCGACTTCGCAAAAGAGCAGCTCACGCTGATGCTCCGCGAGTGGTATATGCACCCTAACGGGCAGATACCTGCTTATGAATGGGCTTTGGGGGATGTTAATCCGCCCGTGCATGCATGGGCCGCGTGGCGCGTGTACAAGATCGACAAGAAGCGCACAGGCAGGGGGGACCGCGAATTTCTGAAGCGCATCTTCCACAAGTTGATCTTGAACTTCACCTGGTGGGTGAACCGCAAAGATGCCGAAGGCATGAATATCTTCCAGGGCGGATTTCTCGGGCTGGACAACATCGGGGTGTTCGATCGCAGCGCTCCCCTGCCTACCGGCGGGTATATCGAGCAGTCCGACGGGACCAGTTGGATGGCCATGTACTCCCTGAATTTGCTGGCTATCGCTTTGGAGCTGGCCACAGAAGAATCGTGCTACGAAGATCTCGCCAGCAAATTCTGGGAGCACTTTATCTACATCGCTCATGCCATGAGCCATCGTGGCCGCCACAGCATCGGACTTTGGAATCAACAGGACGGTTTTTTCTACGACGTGTTGAAACTGCCGGACGGCACCGAATTCCCAATGAAGATTCGCTCCATGGTGGGATTGATCCCGCTGTTTGCGGTTGAGACTCTGGGGCCCGAAGTGCTTCATCGGTTGCCCGACTTCAAGCGGCGTGTGGAATGGTTCATCGATAACCGTCCCGACCTCACGGAAAAGTTCGCCTTTATGCGCAGCGAGGGAATGGGCGATCGCCGGTTGTTGTCTATCGCAAGTCAAGATCAGCTACGTGGCATTCTCAAGTACATGCTGGACGAGCGTGAGTTCTTGTCACCGTACGGGATCCGCGCGCTGTCGCGGTTTCATCGCGAAAACCCTTATACGCTCCACGTCAACGGAACCGAGCACCGAGTGGACTATGAACCGGGCGAATCGTCGACCGGAGTATTCGGAGGCAATTCGAACTGGCGTGGCCCGATCTGGTTCCCGTTGAATTTTCTCCTGGTCGAATCCTTGCAGAAATTCCACCACTATCTAGGTAACGATTTCAGGGTCGAGTTCCCGACTGGATCGGGAAACATGAAGACGTTGTGGGACGTGGCGGGTGAACTGTCGCGCCGGATGACAAACATTTTTCTTCGTAACGAAAATGGCCGCCGGCCAGTATTTGGCAACTTGGAAAAGTTTCAGACGGACCCTCATTGGCGCGACTTGCTTCTCTTTCACGAGTACTTCCACGGCGACTCCGGTTCGGGCGTTGGCGCCAGTCATCAAACCGGGTGGACCGGCGTTGTCACCAAGTTAATGCAACAGAGCGGCGAATTCCGCGAACACAAGAAAACGGAGCCAGCGGCTGCCACCGTATCGGCGAGCGGAATTGAATTGTGGAACGGAGCTTCCGTACCGACATAAATGCGTACCCAAGCGATTCCTGCCAAAGGTGGATGCTTCTGTCGCTCGGGACACTTGCGCGAGCCGGCTTGAAGCGTTGTGACAATCGTCGAATTTCGGAGCAGCCGACGACGGCGAAGCAGCCCAGCATGCGACAATCTGAGCTACGACGCTGAATCGGTGTTCCCGAGTCTTCGTCGAGTCGCCTTTGCACAATGGAGTGCCATGCCAAATAGTTCTAAACAGTTGGAGCCACGTTGGCCCGCGATGCTTGCTCTGCTTGCCGTCGGCGGATTGCGCTTTTCTCTGCCCGAATCCCTATCAGCCGGCCCAGACTGGCTGATCATCGTTGTTATCGGAGTGCTTCTGATTCCGACAACGTGGGCACGCCAACGCGGTAAAGATAAGCTCAATAAGTTTCTGGGCTATCTGCTGAGCTCCATCGTTACTCTCGACATGATCTGGTCGCTTGGACTGCTGGTCGCGGCTCTACCCGCGCATCGGCAGTCTCCGAAGGAGCTGTTGCGTTCCGCAGCTGCCTTATGGATAACGAACATCCTGGTCTTCGCCTCGTGGTACTGGCGTTTGGATGCGGGTGGCCCGCGCGAGCGCGAGTTGCGTGGCGTACATACCGACGGAGCGTTCCTTTTTCCGCAGATGACCCTCGACCAGCAAGCCAAGCGCGAGATGGGAGAGCAATGTTGGAGTCCGGGTTTTGTGGATTACCTTTTTCTCGCCTTCAACACCAGCACTGCATTTTCCCCAACGGACTGTCCCGTCTTGTCAACGTGGGCCAAACTACTCATGATGGTTCAAGCGCTCATTTCCTTGACCACGGTGGCACTGTTGGCAGCGCGCGCCGTGAATATTCTTTAGCAGCCTTTGTAACTCGCTACTGCAACAAAGGAGGATTCGATGACTTCCTGGAATGACACGATCCCTACGGGTCGCATCGACATGCAGTAAACGGGTGCGGCTACAGAGCAGGGGTGCCCGGTTGCAAACCCGGACACTACTTGCCCTTGCCTATCGCCGCTTCGGCTATGTTGCCGCGGATTTCGAGCAGTTCATGCCACGAGCTTGGTCCCTCGCTGCCCGCGGCGTAGTTGGGAAAGTCTGGCGGCGCCAAATGCGCCCACGCTTCTTCAATCGGTGTAATGATGCGCCACTCCGCCTCTACTTCGTCGCGACGCGTAAATAGCGTTGCATCCCCACGCATAGAATCCAGTAGCAGAGTTTCGTAAGCAACCGGCCCCTTCGACCCGAAGCTCGCCTGATAAGAGAAATTGGCCTGAACCGTCACCGTCTGCATCTGCCTTCCCGGTCGCTTCGCGCCAAATGTGATCGAGATTCCCTCGTTCGGCTGAATGCTAATTGTGATGACATTCGGATCAATTGCCGACGAGGTGCTCGCAAACAAAGCCTGCGGCGTGGGCTTGAGATGCACGCGGATCTCGGTCAGATTTCTTGCAAGGCGCTTCCCAGTCCGGATGTAGAAAGGAACTTCGGCCCACCGCCAGTTCTCAATCTGAAACCTTACCGCTGCGTAGGTCTCGGTTGCGGATTTGGGATTCACTCCCGGCTCCTGCCGATAACCCGGGACCGGTTTCCGTCAATCACGTCGGGACCATACTGGCCTCGCACGGTGAATCGTGCGACATCCTCGACACTCATCGGCCGAATAGATCGAAATACCTGCACCTTCTGTTCCCAAGCCTTCAATTATGGGGCCCGCTACGGAAGCGGGCGTCGACACATAGAACAAATGTTTGGGCTCGAACCGCTTCTCTCCATCTCCTCCAGCCGGTTGCGCAACTGTGGGTAGAAATTCGGATCGTTGATGTCACCTTCCATGTATTGCAGGCGCTTTTCAAAGTCTGTCCATCTCGACTCGCTATAGTCGCGTGTGTCTTTTGCCCTGGCCGCTGCTTCGCCTGTCTTCTTGCGAAACTCCTCAGAGGTCATTGGCGTGCGGCCGATCCCGAGAACCTCGAACTCAGGGTTCATCCAGCCCTCACATGACAGGTTGTAGAGGCCAGGGATCAGCTTCCGCTTCGTCAGGTCGCCTGAAGCTCCGAAAATAACCAGGACACACGAATCTCCGGTTGGCAGCGGTTTGTGCCAGAACTCCTCTAGGGGATTGGCTTGGATGATGGCTGACATAGTCTACCGTCTATAGATGTTCTCAATGTGGATTTCGAATCGTACCCGGAAACTAATTTACTCCGCCGGGATTTTCCCGGGCAGTTCTTGGCTGCAGTACACTGCCGTCAAGCTTTGCGATGACAATCCGCCAAGCGGACCTTTAATGATGGGATAGTCGATTCCGAGCTTTCGGTGAACCGTTCTACTCCGGGGTGGTGTTACGCGGATACCTCAAAAATCAACTCGAGTTCGACCGGCACGCCGAGCGGAAGGCTGGCTACGCCGTATACCAGTCGGCTAGGGTTCTTGTCTTTTCCGAAAACGTCTTGCAACAGCTCTGAAGCGCCGTCAGCAACTTTCGGCTGATCACGGACATCTCCTGAAGTGGCCACCAACACGCCGAGCCGGACGATTCGTGTAACTTTATCGAGTGATCCCAAATGCTGCCGCGCGACAGCGAGGGCGTTGAGCGCTGCGAGATAAGCGGCCTTGCGTCCCGCTCCCACATCGAGCTCCGAGCCGATGCGCCCGGTGAATTTCGCTTCGCGGCCTACCGTAGGAAGCATTCCGGTGAGAAAGAGCAGGTTGCCCGTCCGCACCGCTTCCGCGTAGACGCCGAACGGCTCAGGCGGCGCCGGAAGCTTGATGCTGAGTTGCCTTAACCGCTGCTCGGCGGTGGCAAGACGAGGGCCATCGCCGCCTAAGATTTTATCCTTCGACCTCGCATTCATTGATCTCGCTCCAGAGGCTTCCTTGATTTGATCCATCCGTTCACACATGATCTAGGTCTAACTGGCCTTCCGCGCAACTAGCTTCAACTGTCGCGACATAAGCGTGGAACAATTGGACGTATGGTATCGCTGCAAGCAAATTCTCTTTCACCATTTGCCCGCGTGCGCGCCGCCATCGACGTGTAGTATTTCACCCGAGGTGAACGTCGCGTCGGTCAGAAACAAAACTGCGTCGACGACTTCTTTGATCTCACCAATCCGGCCGATCGGGTGCAACCCCTTGAGAGAGTCAAGGGTTTCCGGTTTGTGCATGGGAGTATCAATCACTCCCGGCGCTATAGTGTTTACACGAATGCCCTCCTTCGCGTATTCAATGGCGAGGGCGCGCGTCACCGCATTTAAGGCGCCCTTTACCATGATTTGAACGGCCGCTCCTACACCTGCGATCGGTTGGTCAACCAGGGTGGTCGAGATGTTGACGATGCTGCCGGATTTCTGCCGTAACATTTGCTTCACGGCGAGCTGTGACACGTAGAGAAAGCCTGCCAGTGTAGTGGAGACTAACGCGTCGAAATCAGCCGTGGTGTATTCAGTGAAGAGCTTCGGAATGAAAATGCCCGCGTTATTGATCAGGACGTCGATCCTGCCGAACCTCGATACGGCTGCATCCACGATCTTGGCGGCCGTGCTCGGATCGCCGATGTCTCCATCGACCAGCACCAGATTCGCGGAGGCCGCGAATGGATTTGCTTGGGTAATGTGTCGCGAATTTGCAACTACGTTGTAACCTCGCTTCAAGAATGCTTCGACGAGTCCCGCGCCGATCCCTTGCGAGGCGCCAGTAACAATTGCTGTTTTGTCCGTAGTTGCCATCTGTAAGTTCCCCTTACCGTTCGGTTCAGCCGATTGAACCTGCCTAGTGGCGCCCGAAGCTACTCGAACATTTCGAGCGTGAGTCACTGGTTTCAACCAAAAACAGCTGCTTACGGAGCAACCATCGCGAGCCGGTTTGTTGAAGCTTTTGCCCCGAGCACACCTGTGAGTAAACGGCACATGGGAAATGGACTTTTGCGGATTTCTGCTGGGATGGTCGGAATCCTGCTAAATTCATGCTCCGCCGCGTCGTTATTGTGTATCGCGGTCGTTCAACAAAACTTCATCAGGGGACGGGGCCGCCAGCTAGCCGCTGAGAGTGCTATGACTTGATACGGCCGATGGAAGAGAGAGCAAGTTCGGCCCTTGCGCGAATCGCGTCCGCATTGGCATTTAGAAAGTCGAGAAACGTGCGCAAGACGGCTGAGGGCTCGCCTTGTGCCCACGCTACGACCAGGTCGAGATATAGATCTGGCACAAGCCGAACGAACTGCACACCATTCGACCGGAGATTGCTTGTGGAGGCGGGTACGATGGCAACACCTTCCTCCGCCTCAACCAATGAGAGGATCGTCTGCATCGAATTCGGCTCGTTCTCAACCCGCGGCGAAAAACCTTGAGATCGGCAAGCTCCAACGATTGTGTCGAAGACACCAGGTGCTCCTTGCCGGTGAAAGAGTATGAATCGCTCATTAGCAAGGTCGGCAATCCGAATCTCTTTGCGTCTTAACTTTCGGGATCGAGGGAGGACCGCAACCAGGGGGTCGCGCAGCAATACCTTCGATTGTCGACTCTTGCTGCGCTCAAGCGAGAGGGTACGTGTGATGGCAATATCGATCTCGCCTCTGTCACATGCCTTGTCCAGTTCGACGGGATAGAGATCATGGAGCGCAAGCTTTACGTTCGGATACTCCAGTTTGTATCTGCGAATAAGGTCAGGCAGAAAAGAGAGCGTTGCCGAACCGATAAACCCAATCGAAAGCCTCCCAACTTTGCCTTGGGCCGCCCGCTTGGCAGTGAGGATGGCAGTCTCCGCCCGTTGAAGGATACGGACAGCGTCCGCATAGAATATCTCGCCTTCCGGCGTCACCCGCGCGTTGCGATGGCTTCGCGAAAAGAGTTTCAACCCAAGTTCGTCTTCCAGATCGGACACAGCTTCACTGATCGAGGGCTGAGCGATATGCAGCCGGCGTGATGCCTCCCGGTACCCTTTGCACTCCACCACCGCGGTGAAATAGCGCAGATGTCGTAGTTCCATCTGATAGGCACTCCCTATCAGTGTGATAGGAACATACGACGCATCGGAATGTCACTTCCCAAATCTGTTTAGCGTGAAGAGGCTCCGTCTCGCAGGATGTTGAGGAACCCGGAAATGGCAGTGAATTCAACCAGATCAGGCGAATTCGTCGCGATACCAAAGTCTAATTGAATCGCGTCGGTGAATTTGTTATTCACAGCACGGGGCATGGAGTAAATGAATGATAGTTGAGCGCTTTTCCCCCGATCCTGAAACACAGCCGCGTCACTGGGTACGGCATGATCAGGCTTTCGCAATGATGCTGCGGCCGGGCTCAATTGAGTGGGGCTCGAAGCGTTGCGCGCTGGAAAAGTTCGCCTACAAGCCGGGCGACTTAGCACTTTGCGATCGTCATGTGGGGGAGTGGGTCGGACTCATGAGCGTATCGCATCTGCAGCTCGGTATTTCCGACGCGGCACTGATGGCCTGCTCTGATGGAGCCTACGGCGAAGTAGAACTGCGCGCTTCACGCAAGTTTGCGGATCCGCGCCTGAGTGCGATGGTTGCGGCCGTTCATGCTGAGATGGTCGCCGGCTTTCCGAGCGGGCGGTTGTTTTTGGATTCCGTCGAACAGGCGATGGCCGTCACGCTGGTCAATGGTCACGCAGCAAGGCACCGTCCTGTGCAGGTATACCGAGGCGGGCTCGGCTCAGCACGCTTGCGAAGGATTAGAGAGTTGGTCGACGCGAAGATGGAAGACGACCTGAGTCTCGACGAGATGGCGCAATCAGTCGGATTGAGCACAGCTCATTTCGCGCGGATGTTTCGCAAGTCAACGGGCGCGACCCCGCATCAATTTGTTCTGCGCCAAAGGCTTGAACGTGCTAAGGCGATGTTGCGTGCTCCCGATGCTCGAGTATTGGACGTCGCCGTTGCCTGCGGCTTCAAGACCCAGCAGCACTTTGCACAGGCCTTTCGTGACCTCTGGGGACTTAGCCCGACAGAGTATCGCCAGGATCTGATCGGCTCCGCCGAAGCTTGCGCGTGTGAAATCTGCTCAGAAGATACGCCAATCCTGGTGATTAGTGGTTAGCAGCCAGAACTTCTCTGTCACGCGTTGCGGTTCACTTCCTTGTTAAGGTCCAGCCCTGTCTGGAATTTGCAACTCATCGGATCCTTACAGCCGCAGCATGGTCTCTCCAGCCAACTGTTCTGACTCGGCCACGTCGTGCGCATTCGAATTCTCGTCGTCAATTCTCACGACAAACCGCAGACTCAGCGGCAAGTCGTTAGATTTCTCCCTGCAGCATGAATTTAGCAAGATTCCGACCATCCCAGCAGATATCCGCACAAGTGCTTGTGCGATCAGCAGTTTACTCGCAGATGTGAGCAACGCCATAGCGTCAACAAACCCGGCACTCGATCAACTGATTTATTGCTTGATGGCCGGAATCAATTCAACACAGGAGAGGAAGTCAATGGAAGCAATTGGATTGTTAGTCACTCTCGAAGCACGCGCAGGTAAAGAGGCTGATGCCGAGGCATTTGTGAAGTCAGCTCTGCCACTCGCGCTGAATGAAAAAGGGACCATGAAATGGTATGCGATCAAGCTCGGGCCGCGGAAGTTCGGCATCTTCGACACTTTCGCAAATGAAGCGGGCCGCAATGCCCACCTGACTGGTGAGATCGCGAAGGCATTGGGGGCGCGGGCCAGCGAATTATTTACGGTTTCTCCCCAGGTGGACAAAGTGGAGATCCTCGCAAGCACGCCCTTAAAAGGGTGAGTGCGAGGTTCCAGGAGCCCTGATCAGCGGGAGGTTGCACAATGTTTCATCCTAACCGACGCGATGTTTTGAAAACACTCAGTGTTCTTGCTGCCGGCGCAGCAATCGGGAAACCGGCTCCATTTTTGCATGGGATGGCGGCTTCGACGACTTCGCAACCAGAAACGAGACAACCAAACACGGAAGGGGATTGTATGGCAACGATTACGACCAAAGACGGCGCCGAGATTTTCTACAAGGATTGGGGCCAGAAGGATGCCCAACCCATTGTCTTTCACCACGGCTGGCCTCTGTCGTCGGACGATTGGGACGTGCAGATGCTGTTCTTCCTTGCCAATGGCTATCGCGTCGTTGCGCACGACAGGCGCGGTCACGGTCGCTCCTCGCAGGTGGCTACCGGCCACGACATGGACCACTATGCGTCCGACGCGTCGGCGGTGGCGGAGCATCTCGACCTGAGAAATGCGATCCATATCGGCCACTCGACGGGTGGAGGCGAGGTCGCGCGCTACGTCGCGAAATATGGCGAGCCTCAGGGCCGCGTAGCCAAGGCCGTGCTGATCGCCGCCGTTCCCCCGCTCATGGTCAAGACGGAGAAGAACCCGGACGGCACTTCGATCGAAGTATTCGACGGCTTCCGCAAGGCGCTAGCTGAGAACAGGGCACAGTTCTTTCTTGATGTGGCTTCAGGTCCATTTTACGGATTCAACAGAGCCGGCGCGAAAGTATCGCAAGGAATCATCCAGAACTGGTGGCGTCAGGGGATGATAGGCAGCGCACTCGCCCATTACGAAGGCATCAAGGCGTTCTCCGAGACAGACCAGACGGCCGATCTGAAAGCGATCACGGTGCCGACTCTCGTGCTGCAGGGTGACGATGACCAAATCGTGCCGTACAAAGACGCTTCATTGCTGCAGGCCAACCTGCTCAAGAATGGCACTCTGAAGATTTATCCGGGTTTCCCGCACGGCATGATGACCACGCATGCCGACCTGATTAATGCGGACATTCTCGCATTCATCCGAAGCTAAGAGAAACAACAATTAACGAAACAAAAATGACCATTAAGGAGAAAGAAATGAAAATCTCACAAACGTACCGAGCTGATTCCGCGCCCCGGGAGCCCAAGTCAGCGCTTCGAGGGCTGATGCAACGTTTCAGCTTAACCCTGTTCGCCTGTATGCTCGCCGGCGGTGTGACCGAAGCGCAGCAAGTTGCGCCTCCAATCTCCGGGGTGATTGGAAAAGTCCAGTCATTTACTGGCAGCTCACTCGACGTACAGACACCTTCAGGCGCGGTCCACCTTGGTGTCAAGCAGCCGCTCACAACTTATAAGCAGATACCATCGGATTTGAGTCATGTCACGTCCACGTCTTATGTCGGCGTTCCTTCGACTGAGCAGGAGGATGGAAGACAAGTAGCGAAGCAGGTCATCATATTTCCACCGGAACTGAGTGGAGCGGCAGAAGGTAGTGTTCTGACAGATCCGCCGGGGGCAACTACTCACAGCAGAATGACCAATGGCTCCGTCTCTCGCCCTGCCGGATCACACTCACGCATGACCAACGGCACGGTACAGAAAGGCGGCGGCACTACCCTCGTGGTCCAGTATCAGGACGGCTCTAAGACGTTCTCCGTGCCTGCAAATGTCCCGGTCACTCTAGTCGCACCTGAAAAAGTCACATTCAATGTCGGCGACGTCGTCTATGCGACAACAGAGAAGCTTCCGGACGGATCACTTGTGACGGACAAGGTATTCCTCTTCATTCCAGCGGCGTCCAGCGACGCCAAGCAGTAAGGGTTCCGAGCAATGAGCCGTTCAAGACCTCCTGATGGTGAAACGAACTCTACGAGCACGTTGCCGGAACAGCCGGGCGTGCTCGTCGTCAGGAAGCACCATCTCTTAGTGCGCTGGAGTCACTGGCTGAATGTGCCGATCCTTCTTGGCCTCATTCTAAGTGGCATCTCTATTTACTGGGCTTCGCCGATCTATCAACACAAGCCAGATCCGAATACGGGAAACTTCGATGTGGCGGCGGATATCGGAATCTGGATATGCGCTCATGTGCCTGGACAGCATCATTACAGCAGTCCACCCGACTGGATCTACAACCACATGAGCCTTGGGCCCGGCATGTTGGCGTTGGGCCTGCGTCTGCATTGGCTCTGCGCCTACCTGTTCATGCTGAATGGCACGGTGTACGTTGTGGGGCTGGTCATAGGAGGGGGCTGGCGCTCGTTGCTGCCGCGCCGGACCGATCTGCTCGACGCGCTCAGGATGTTTCGATATTACGTTGGCTTTCCCTTCGCTAAACTGGCACGCGGTAAATGGCCGCATCCTCTTTTCAACACAAAGTACAACGCGCTCCAGCGCACAGCATACTTCTCTGTTCCAGTCGCAGGGTTCTTTTCGGTGGCTACGGGCTGGGCGATTCACAAGCCCATGCAGCTCCATTGGCTGGCAGCGCTCTTTGGAGGGTACAACGCAGTGCGGGTCTGGCATTTCTGGCTGATGTGGATCTACATCCTCTTCGTGGTACCGCATGTGATTCTGGTTTTCGCCGACGGGTGGGATACGCTCCGCAGCATGATCGTAGGTTGGTCAACAAGAGTGGAGCGGACGGAGGTCGTCCCAAATGAACAATGAGGAAAGGGACGATTCATTGCAAGGGAGGGACACACCTTCGACCGGTATGGGACCGGAAGTGAAATCTGTCTCCATGAACAAGCCGCAGCAAAGCTTCTTTGGTGAGCGACCTCTCCCGGCAATTGAAACGGCTCCCCGGCCCCTGCGTTATCAGAGCCGGCGCGATTTTCTGGTGTTTGGGGCTGGCGCGCTGACAGCGATAGCGGGTGCTGGATTTCTGCTGCCACAAGATACGCTCAATCGCTTCGGTGTGCGTCGAAACATGGACTCTCCGGGGAAGGAGTGGTTTCTGAACCAAGCACTGCGCATCGACGATGATGTTGCAGGAGCGCTCTACTCGGTAAATCGCACGGTGCCCACCTACACGAAATCGCAGATCACCCCGCTCAAAAACAACTACAACGGGAGTACTCCTGATCCTGGCTATATTCCTGGATGGAAATTGACTTTGGACGGGCTCGCTTCTGGGCTGAGCATCTCTCTCGATATTCGAAATCTCCTGACCCGTTTCTCTGTGCATGAGCAGATTACGAGGCTGGTTTGCGTCGAAGGCTGGAGTGCGATTGCGTGGTGGGCTGGTCTGAGATTCGATGATCTGCTTCGCGCCTACCCATCAATCTCGCAGGCCAAATGGGCGCGTGTGGAGTCTTCGGTCAATCTCGATGCCTCGGGGAATCCTGACCCTTACTTTATGTCGCTCGACCTGGCGACGGCCCGCCATCCGCAGACGCTGCTCGCCACACACTTTAGCGGTCAACCCCTCACACTGGATCATGGAGCACCGCTCCGCCTGTTGGTGCCCGTGAAACTTGGTTTGAAAAATGTGAAGGCTGTTACGAGGATTACGTATTCCGCGGAAGAGCCGCCAGACTATTGGGCCGAACGGGGATATTCCCGCTACGACGGAATCTAACGCCTTCCAACATGAGAGATTGCTTTTCCCATCGCCGTCGGCTTCTATTGGCTCGCGGCCAGGGGCTTGATTAACTCGTCGAGATAGTCCGGCCGTTCGCCATCACGAACAAGATGGGGGTAACGAGCGCCGTCATGGTAGGTAATGGTGCAGGTTCGAAAATAATCGTCAACGACGACGAGGAGTGTGATTGGCTTAGAAGTGTCCTTAGCAGATTTGATCGCGTCCGAGAGCAATTCCTCGGTATAGACACGGCCATTGACGCCAATTATTTTCATCTGCGAAGAGACGCCTGCCTCAAACGCAGGACTCCCGACGATGGAGTCCGTGACGACTCCATCGCTGCCTACCTGGAGGCCGATGGAGTAGACGTCGCTGAAGTTGCCGCGGCGGCCTTCCAGCTTCGAAGGCTTGTCGTTAAATACAACTTTCCAGCCGCCGTTCTCGATCCCTCCCACGGGTGCTTCCGCGGAAGTCGAATTCAACCTGCCGTGGAAGAATGTGGCCCAATCAAAAGGAGCCAATGCGTTGAGCACTCTTACGAGTTCCTCGAAGGTATAAGTCTTCACCTCGGAGCCATGATTGGGGCCCCCGTGGAATTCCCGGCAGAAATCATCAATCGATTTCTTCCCGCCAGACTCGCGATGAATGATGGTGGCTACTTCAAGCCAGAGCAGATCGCCTTCGTCGTAGTAATCGGCGCCGCGGCGCCAGTTCATCCACCCGCCTCTTCCGAAGCCTCCGCTGCCGCCGGCTATCGCAACGGCGGTATCGAGCAATGGGCGCCAGGTACGGCCGGGGCGTCCGGGGCCGAGCATGGCGGCGACGCTGGCCAGGTACTCGTGGTATTGCTCTGGAGTCCACAAGCCGCTGCGTGCCGCCAGCATGGGCCCGAGGTAATCCGTTAGCCCCTCGTAGCCCCATAGCAAATCCGTTTTCATGGGCTGTTCGTAGTAAGGGACGGTTAGATCAGCGGGGCGGCGAAACTTGCCGTTCCACGAATGAACGAATTCGTGCGACAACAGTCCACCCAGCGACTGGCCGGAACTGGGCAAAAGCAACGTTCGCTCCGGCAACCGGCTGTTGTTCGACTCGTGGTGTTCGAGGCCGAAGTGCGCCACATGATCGCTGAGCGCGAGCAGGAAATGATAGTCGCGATAGTGTCGGGCACCAAAGAGTTTGCCTGACTCGGCCACCAGGTTGATCATTTCTTTCTGGTTTTCGGGGCTCATGTTCAGCGCATCTGCGCTGTCGGCCGCGATGTCGATTTCATGATGGATGGGCTCGCCTGGCGGCGTGATGTCGATGCTCCAGTAAAACTCTCCGGTAATTACGGGCGAGTCTACGAGCAGGTCCAGGGAAATCGGTTTGAAGGAAACTCGGTTTCCGGCTTCATTTTCGACTGGAAGCGCCGTGCCGAATTTCCATCCATCCGGCATCACAAGTTTGGCCTCATACGAAAGCTTCTCGGCGGGGATGTCTGCGGGATAGAGTACGACTTCATTCCATTCGAGGACCAGCAATTTGTCCGTGGCTGAGGCGCCGTCGGGTTCAATAACGTCAAAGTTGGCATTAAGATGGCTGACACCATGGGGGATTTCCAGGTGAAAAGTGAAAACATCCAGCAAATCACGCTGCCACGGAATGGTCTTGCCGTCCGCCTCAAATTTGAGGCCCGTGAGATTTGCAATGGGGCCGTCGGGCCCGTGCTCACCGGGAATCCATTTCGGGTAGTAAAGAGTTAGAGGTCCGGGCTTGACGGGCACAACCATATGGATGTGCAACAGCTTTTGCTGAGTTCTAGTCGCGTCCACTGTGACCGAGATTGCTTCTTCGGCGAACGCACCAGACGCGGCCAGCGCCAGGATTAAGCCGATAAATACCAACGAGCGAACGCGGCACCGCTCCATGCAAATGCTCCTCAAGAAAACGGAATAGACTACCGATGAAGCGTAACCTGCGTCAAGTGCACCGAATTGCTTGGTAATGTCTTGAGACACTATCAATTGCTTCCTGGCGAAGCGCTTCCGAATGATGGTAGCCGGGAGAATGTCCCAGAACCCTAGAACTGGAATTTCACCGCGGCTCCGCTTCTGACTGCTTCACCATGAGTGCGGGAACTTCCTGCTGCTTCATCAGGTTGTTGTAAGCCGCTACATCGGAGGAGACGATCGCCTTCCATTTCGTCAATTGTTCGTCGACGGATTTGCTGAGCATATCGAATACTTCATAGGACTGTTTCGTGGGAGCCGAGTCAGCGCTGCCCACGACGCCGCTCAACGCCACGAGGTCATTGTTCAGCCGAACCGGGAAATTGAGCACATCCTGACCGCTCTTGGCCTTGGTCTGGATAAGCGCTTCTTCCACCTTCGTCATCTTGGTGTCGAGAGCTTTGCCGGCATCGGCAACAGCCTTGGCGCGGGGATCGTCCTTCAGGCGCTTGTTAATCGCCTTGATCTGCTCGCGAACGTCGCGAATCTGAATGATGGCGTCGTCCGTTTCCGTAACCTTGTCACGGATCTTGAGCAGCAGGTCGAATTGCTTGGCCAGGTCCTCGGGACCGATTGTCAGTCGAGAATCAGTTTTGATTTCAAGAGGCGCAGTGTAACTCTTGCCGAGGACCGTCAACCGTGCCTGATAGGTGCCGGGCAGCGCTTCGGGGCCATCGGTGCTCCCGCCCCAGAGCGGCGCATGCGGCACCTCAGTCGCTCCCTCGTAGCGCAGGTCCCACACGAAGCGGTTCAAGCCTGCATCGGTAGGCAGGATGCCCGCATTACCACCGGGGCGGAACGAGTCTTCATCTTCTCCTTCTTCGCCGGGTTCCTCTTTTTTCTTGGGATACTTGCGGACGACCTTTCCTGAGGAATCCAGAATCTCCAACGTGATCTTGGGAGGTTCTTCTTTATCTTTATCCGTCTTCTCGGTTTCGGAGGAGGAAGTGGCCGAGGTAGTTTCCGGTTTCGCGGCATCGGTTTCAGCGCCTGAAGCCTGGGCTTTCGTCTTGTCTGACTTCTTGAGCGAGGTTTTCAACCAGTAATTGATAACGGCTCCTGCCGGCGGATTCTTTCCGACACTGCCGCTGGGGACAAAAAACGAACCGCGAAAGACCGTATGATTCGCCGCGGCTGGCGTGAACAGGTGAGCCTCCCGCTGCGGAATCGAATCGTCGTATTGTTCCAGCGAGGTGATGTCATCGAGCACCCAGAAGCTGCGTCCGTGCGTCGCTACGACCAAGTCAGCGTTCTTGATAACCAGGTCGTTCACCGGAGATGCCGGCAGATTCAGTTGCAAGGGCTGCCAGCGCGCACCGTCATCGAAGGAAACATAGACGCCCTGTTCGGTTCCGGCAAAAAGCAAATTCGGACGCCGGGGGTCAACCCTTACGGCGTGGACGTAATCGTTCGCCGGAAGCCCCGCGACCAGTTTGGTCCATGTCTTGCCAAAATCTGTGGTCTTGAAGACGTAGGGAGAGAAGTCGTCTGACTTGTGGCGTTCGACGGCGAGATAGGCGGTGCCGGCCTCGCGCGTGGAAGCCTCGATCATACTGACCGTACCCCAGTCCGGCATTGCCTTGGGTGTAACGTTCTCCCAGTGCTGGCCTCCGTCGCGGGTGAGTTGAACTAATCCATCATCGGTTCCTGCCCAGATCAGATCCTTCTGCACCGGCGACTCGACCACCGAAAAGATCGTGTCATAAACCTCAACCCCGGTGTTGTCCTTGGTGATCGGGCCGCCTGAGGCCGCCTGTTTCGACTTGTCGTCGCGCGTCAGGTCGGGGCTGATGATCGTCCAATTCATGCCGGCGTCGGTCGTTTTGAACAGCACCTCGCCCGCAAAGTACATCGTTTTCGGATCGTGGGGCGAAAAGGCGATGGGCTCGGTCCATTGGAAGCGATGTTTGACGTCAGCCGCCGCCCACCCGATCGGGTTCACTGGCCAGGGATTGATGGCTTGCTCTTCGCCCGTACGGTGATCGTAGCGTGTGATCTCTCCACCGTAAGAGCCGGCATAAACGATTTCCGGGTCTTTTGGGTCAGGCGCGATGTAGCCGCTTTCGCCGCCACCTACGGCGTACCAGTCGGGGCGATCGATCGCGCCTTCAGCACCCGCGCTGGCGATGGCCACCGTGGAGTTGTCCTGCTGGGCGCCGTACATGTAATAGGGAAACCGGTTGTCGGTCGTGACGTGGTAGAACTGCGCGGTGGGCTGGTTGTAGACGCTCGTCCAGGTGTCGCCGTTGTCGGTGGAAACCGTGGCGCCGCCATCGTTGCCGTTGATGAGACGCCTGGGATTCGTGGGATCAATCCACAGCGCGTGATTATCCCCGTGTGGCGCGTGTATCGAAGTGAAAGTCTTGCCTCCGTCATTAGACCGGTACGCCGCGGTGTTCAGGATGTACACCGTGTCTTCCGACTTGGGGTCGGCGAAGATGTGCGAGTAGTACCACGCGCGCTGGCGGAAGCGATGATCGTCGGTAGTTATGTGCCAAGTATCTCCGCCGTCGTCAGAACGATAGATCCCGCCCTTCTCCGCCTCGATGACTGCCCACACACGGTTGGGATTTGCGCCGGAAACCGTGACTCCGATGCGGCCGAGAATTCCTTCAGGCAGTCCGTGGGCTTTGAGTTCTTTCCAAGTGGTGCCGCCATCGATGGAGCGATAGAGGCCGCTTCCCGGGCCGCCGCTGTCGAGACTCCACGGAGTGCGCCTCGCTTGCCACAATGCTGCGAAGAGGATGTTGGAATTGCTCGGATCGAATACGACGTCGATGCCGCCGGACTTGGCGTCCTTATAGAGCACCTTCTGCCAGGTCTTGCCGCCATCCTGCGTGCGGAAAATGCCGCGCTCTTCGTTATCGGCGAAGGGATGTCCCAGTGCTGCTACGAAGGCGATGTCAGGATTCTTGGGATTCACGGCGAGACGACCGATGGCATGGGTGTCGGCAAGGCCAACAAACTTCCAGGTTTTACCCGCGTCGATCGACTTGTAAACCCCATTGCCGCCGACTATGTTGCCGCGAATGCACGCTTCTCCGGTTCCGACATAAATCACATTCGGGTCTGACTCGGAAACCGCGATTGCTCCGATCGCCGGCGACGCATCTTTCGCCTTGTCGAAGATCGGTTTCCAGTTCAGGCCGCCGTCAGTCGTCTTCCATACTCCTCCGGCGGTCGCGCCGAAATAATAGACGTTATCCTGACCGACGACGCCCGCTACCGCGACCACGCGGCCGCCCCTGAATGGGCCGACGAGACGGTACTGCAGACCTTTCCACGGATTCTTGTCCTCGGCCTCTTCCTTGTCTTCTCCAGCAGGCTGGCCCGCAGTCTCGGCCTGCTTCTGTTGGGCCTGGTTCTGGCTGGAATCTGGGGTTTGCTTGGATGGGTGTTTCTGTGCCAACGCCACGGTGAGAAGAAAAGCAACTGCAAAAGCGAGGGTAGTAGTTCTCAATCTGAGTTCCTCCGGAGACTTAGGCCGACAATCTGGCTGCCACACATTCTTAACTGGACAGACAGGAATTGTCTAGTTTGCGCTTGTGGATTTGAATCTGGGCGGCGCATCACCGAATGCCGGGTGGCGTGGACAATTGGGAGGCGACAATCTGCCACTTGCCGTTGCGTTTCACGACCGAGTCCATGTAGATGTAGCGGATGAAGAAGCGCTTGCCGGCCTGTTCGACTTCGTCTTCTTCGGAGCCGTGCACGACGGCTGCGTTTTCCTGCAGCAAGCGAATCTCGCGACCGGTGGAAGTCATCGAGATGTAGCGAATCGCGCGGCACCTCAGGCTGTTCAGCACATCTTGTTTGGTTGAGGGTCTGCCGGCTTCGTCGTATTGAATGTAGTCATCGGCGAAGATGCGCGAGAGTTCCGCGATGTCGGCGGCAACCAGGGCGCGGTCTCCATCTTCGAACAATGTGACGATCTGCTGCTCGTCGCTTTCCACCGGCATCCTCCTTCTAGGTGCTCGGTACCTTCCTCAGTCGATCTTCAGAAAGTTTGCGATCACCTTCTCGTGCCATTTCCAGGGTAGGATGCGCTTCATCGCGAGTTGAATCTTGGCGTCGCGGCCCACCAGGTAGCGCAGCTTGGGGTTGGGGTCTTGCGCGATGGAGGCGATCAGGCGGGCCACTTCGATGGGATCGCGTTTTGGGATAGCCTGGATGCGATCGCGCATTCGCAAGCTGCGCTGGATGTTCGGTGAAGTCTCCTGCGTTGCTTTCTCGCCCATCACTGCGCCGCGTGTCCAGATATCGGTGAGGTAGGCTCCTGGCTCGACCAGTACGACTTTAATCCCTAACGCGTTTACCTCCATGCGAAGCGATTCGCTCCAGCCTTCCAGGGCATGTTTGGATGCGGAGTAGCTGCTCACCGTGACGGCACCGTGCAGTCCGCCGATGGACGAGAGCATGATGATGTGTCCTGAGCGCTGGCGGCGCATGGTAGGCAGCACGGCTTTGGTCATGGCGACCGCCCCGAAGAAGTTGGTGTCGAACTGGCGGCGGAGTTCTTCGAGCTTGATATCTTCGGCAAATCCAGCGACGGCGAATCCGGCGTTGTTGACCAGAACGTCTAAGCGGCCATAGTCGCGGACAACAGCGTCAACGAAGCCGCGGAGGGCGTCGAAGTTAGTGACGTCGAGTGCGCGGATGTCGAGCTCGCCGGCGACACTGGCGGCAGTTGCGGCCTGATCAAGTCGATCGCGGCGGCCAAGGTCGCGCATCGTCGCCACGACTCGGAAGCCCACCTTGGCCAGTTCGATCGAGGTGAGCAATCCGAAACCGCTGGAGGAACCGGTGATCAGAGCGACCTTGTCAGGCATGGAAATGAGTCCGCAAAGGTTGTAACACGGAAGATGGGAGCTCCGCGAGGGAATGTTGGCTTAATCACGCGATTGAAAGGCTAGTCTCGTGATGCAGTACCTCCGCAAAAGATGTTAAAGAATGGTAACAATCACGCGGGAAATCCTTTCTGACAATCATTGAAATTTGGAATTAGACAGAGCGCAAGAAGAGCCCATACTCTTATTTATGGACACCTTACTATCAGTCGAGGACTCACATGTCGATTTGCTGCACGAGATTGGCGTCCGGCTGGCGACGGCGGACGGTTTCCACGAAGTGCTG
>Ga0070765_100000487_pt1 | contig 23841 bp, 22 predicted proteins | sample HubBroMetageWFT5_FD_71516 | JGI IMG/M metagenome (GOLD analysis project Ga0070765, IMG submission 71516) | Warmed and freeze-thawed soil microbial communities from the Hubbard Brook experimental Forest, New Hampshire - Hubbard Brook CCASE Soil... | ecosystem: Environmental > Terrestrial > Soil... | reverse complement strand
CCAGGAATTGCGTCCAGCTTCGGCCGCATGCGATCCAGAACATCGGCAGCGCTCAATTGTCTTTGCGCCAACGGCTTTAGCGTAATAAACAGAAATCCTGAGTTGCTCCCGTCTTCGCTTCCCGGGCCAGAGGTGCTTCCCGTAAATCCGGTGACCACGTCCGCGGCCGGATCGGCCTGGATCACCTTTTCAATTGAGATCAAGGCGGATTGCATTGCACGGAAGGAAGCATCCTGGGGTCCCTGAATCCCGCCGAGGAGTGAGCCGGTATCCTGTATCGGGAAGAATCCCTTCGTGACATGTCCCATCAAGACAACGTTGAGTGCCAGCGTGCCGAAGAAGGCGAGCACGACTGCGCCAGGATGCTTCAGAACCCATGTCAGGCTTTGGCGATAACCAGACAACAGACGATCGAAGAGGCGCTCACTGAACCGGTAGCGGTGCCCGTGCGTTACTCCCTTTTCCGGCCGAAGGACGTAAGCACACATCATCGGGGTTAGCGTGAGCGACACGACCATAGAGATTCCAATCGAGACCGCGAGGGTAACTGCAAACTCGTGAAAGAGGCGGCCGGGAATTCCTCCCATGAACAAAATTGGAATGAAGGCCGCGATGAGCGACAAACTCATGGACAGGACCGTGGGTCCAGTTTCTTCAGAACCCCTCAGGGCCGCGGCCATCGGCGGGACACCCATCTCCATCAGCCGAACAATGTTTTCCATGACGACGATTGCGTCATCGACGACAAAGCCTGTGGAGATGGCAAGGGCCATGAGCGACAGGTTGTCCAGCGTGTAGCCACAGAGGTACATCACAGCAAATGTGCCGATCACAGACACCGTTACCGCGACGCCGGGGATTAGAGTGGCCCGAGCATCGCGAAGGAAGAGGAAGACGACGAAGACTACCAAGCCGATTGACAGAACCAGCGCTCCTTCCACGTCCTTTACGGACGCGCGGATTGTCGTGGTAAGGTCGCCCGTGACGAGGAGCTGCTGGTTCGATGGGATGGAAGACCGAATGGAAGGTAGCTGGCGCTTAATCTCATCAACTGTACTGATGACGTTGGCACCGGGCGAACAATAGACGAGGAGGCTCACTGACTCCTTACTATTGACGTAAGCCACAGAGCGAACGTTCTCGACCGAGTCGGTGATCGTTGCGATATCCCTGAGCCTTACAACCGAACTATCTTTCGACCCAACCACTAGGGGCGCATAGTCGCGAGCCTTGGATATTTGGTCGTTTGCCGTAATGTCGGCGATGGTGCTCTCATCGGAGATCTGGCCCTTTGGCCGGTTCGCATTTTGGGCGCTGATCACGCCGGCGATATCCTGTAAGCCGAGACCATAGTGACTTACCTGTTGCGGATTCAGATCGATGCGCACAGCGGGCAAAGACCCACCAAGAATCGTCACTTGTCCAACGCCACTGATTTGAGAGATCTTTTGCTGGATGATGGACGATGCGGTGTAGTAGAGGACACCCGAGGCGGCTGTCTTTGACGCCAGGTTAAGGACGAGAACCGGCGCCCGCGCGGAATCAATCTTGCGGTAAGTTGGATTCGCGGGAAGGTTTGAAGGTAGATAGCTGCGAGCGGCGTTGATCGCAGCTTCTACATCCCGCGCGGCCCCGTCCACGTCTCTGCTCATATCGAAGGTCAACCTGATCGACGTGACGCCGAGAGAGTTTTTGGAACTCATTGACGTGATGCCGGCGATGTGACTGAACTGCTTCTCCAGTGGAGTCGCTACGGAGGACGCCATATTCTCCGGACTCGCGCCAGGAAGGGCGGCTGACACCTGAATCGCTGAAAGATCGACCAGCGGCAAAGAGGCAACAGGCAGAAGCCGGAACGCAATCATCCCCGCCAACGCGACGCTAACGGCCAGCAGCGTGGTAGCGACGGGTCTTTTTATGAATGGGGCTGAGAAGTTCATGGCAGTTCCGCTGCCTCAAGAGTCGGCGCCGGCCCCTGGTGGGAGGCAAATCGTTTTCCCAGCCTGTCGAAGAAGATGTAGATGACGGGAGTGGTATAGAGCGTCAGGATCTGGCTGAGAAGCAAGCCGCCCACCATCGCAATGCCAAGCGGCCGCCGGAGTTCCGAGCCGATACCAGAGCCGAAGGCGAGGGGTATTCCCGCAAAGAGCGCCGCCAGAGTTGTCATCAAGATGGGACGGAAACGCAGGAGCGAAGCTTCGTAGATCGCCTCCGTGGCGGTGAGGCCGCGGGTCCTTTCAGCCTCTAAACCAAAGTCGACGATCATGATGCCGTTCTTCTTGACGATGCCGATCAGCAGAATGATGCCGATGATGGCTACAATCCCAAGATCCTGCCGGAAGAGCATGAGTGCCAGCAGCGCGCCGACTCCCGCTGAAGGAAGCGTTGAGAGGATGGTGATCGGATGAATGAAGCTCTCGTAAAGAATTCCGAGCACAATATAGACCGCCACCAGTGCCGCCAGAATCAGCAGGGCCTCGTTGGAGCCGATTGCTTTATAGGCTTCGGCGGTGCCTTGAAAGCTTGCCACTACACTGGCGGGCATCCCCAGCCGACGCTGTACTTTTTCGACTGCAGCGACCGCCTGGCTTAAGGAAGTATGTGGCGCCAAATCAAAGGAGATTGTGACGACCGGGAACTGGCCCTGGTGCGCGATGGTCAAGGGGCTGGATCTCTTTTCAAAGCGCGCGATCGCAGAGAGCGGTATCGGTGACGACGCCGAACTCGATGTTGCGGCGGAGCCGCCTGTTCCGGAAGGGTTGGAAGGAGGCTGATTCGATGCGGCGGACAGGCCGGACGATCCGCTTGTCGAAAGAGCCGAATTTGTGGACTTCGATGAAGTGGCGAGCGCGCCCGAAGTGTTGGGCAATAGGACAGATGTGCCGGCGAAACCTGATAGACCCGACCGCCTTGCCCCTGATATCCCGCTGGCGGAGGAGACCGCAAGGGTGGTTACCGCAGTGGACGCGCTGTTGGAAAATGACCGGCCAGAGGTGGGGGTAGAACCGGGGCTACTTTGCGAAGAGGGATTCTGTAGATAAATGTCCTGCAGTTTTTGCGGATTCTTCTGAAATTCAGGAGATGCTTCCAGAATGACGTGGTACTGGTTGAATTGAGTGTAGAGGGTACTGATCTGGCGCTGACCGAACGCATCATACAGAGTGGAATCAATCTGATCCGGGGTAATGTTCATCCGAGAAGCTGTGGCCCGGTCGATGACAAGGTGCTCGGCCAGGCCTCTTGGTTGCTGGTCAGTGGCAACTTCCCTTAGCTCCGGTTGCTTTCTGAGCTCTGCAACCATCCTTTCGGTCCACTCGTCAAGTTCCGCTTGATCGGCGTCTTCCAGCGTGTATTGGAACTGGTTACGGCTGACACGGTCGTCGACTGTCAGGTCCTGTACGGGTTGCAGGTACAGATGTATCCCTTCCACTTTCTGCAGTTTGGCCTGGAGCCGGTGGATTACCGCGGGCGCGTCTACATGGCGCTCAGCAAATGGCTTCAGGGTAATCTGGATGCGTCCACTGTTAAGCGTTGCATTTGTCCCATCCACCCCAATGAAAGACGACAGGCTCGCAACTGCAGGGTCCTGAAGAATGACCTTCGCCAGTTCCTGTTGCTTGAGTGACATGGCGCGGAAAGATATGGACTCGGGAGCTTGCGAAATGCCTTGAATAATGCCGACATCCTGTGTGGGGAACAAGCCTTTCGGCACGACAACGTAAAGGTAGATGGCAAGCACCAGAGTCGCGGCCGCTACCAGCAGGGTTGAGATTTCATGCCGAAGGATCCACTGCAAGGTTCGGCTGTATTGCGCGATAAGGGTTTCGAACATGCGCTCGGACCAGCGGTAGAACGCCCCCTGCTCCGGTTCCGGCTTGTGCCGAAGCAGACGAGCACTCATCATGGGAGTAAGCGTGAGCGAAACCGCGGCGGAGATGAGAATCGTAACGGCGAGCGTGATGGCGAACTCACGGAACAGCCTTCCCACGATATCCCCCATAAGAAGCAGCGGGATTAGGACTGCAATCAGGGAGATGGTGAGTGAGATGATGGTGAAGCCGATCTGTTCTGCTCCCTTGAGTGCGGCTTCGAGCGGCCTGAGTCCTTGTTCGAGATAGCGTGATATGTTCTCGATCATCACGATCGCATCGTCGACGACAAAGCCGGTCGAGATCGTGAGTGCCATCAATGTGAGGTTGTTCAGGCTGTATCCCAACAAATACATCACAGCCAGCGCTCCAATCAGAGAGATGGGAATGGCAATAGCAGGGATGATCGTCGCGTAGAGATTGCGCAGGAAGACGAAGATGACCATGACGACGAGGCCGATCGTAAGGACCAACTCGAACTCCACATCATTGACCGATGCCCGAATCGTCGTCGTCCGATCGGTCAAGACCGTCAGCTTTACGGATACCGGAAGGTTTGCCTGCAACTGGGGCAGGAGATCTTCGATGCTCTTTACGACGGCAATTGTGTTTGCCCCTGGCTGGCGTTGGATGTTCAGGATCACAGCGGGAGTCTGATTCATCCAGCCTGCAAGCCGTATGTTCTCTACCCCATCGCTGATCTGGGAGACGTCTGAAAGCGTTACCGAAGCACCATTCTTATAGGCGACTATTACATCGCGGTAGTCGTCGCCGGCGAGCAGTTGGTCATTCGAATTGATTTGATAGTTCTGTGCCTCTCCATCGAGTGTTCCCTTCGCCGCATTGACGCTAGTGCTCACAAGCGCCGTACGAAGCTCTTCGAGACTGATCCCGTAGGTGGCCAAGGTTGCGGGATTGACCTGAATGCGAACGGCGGGCTTTTGGCCGCCACCGATTGTTACCAGTCCAACTCCACTAAGCTGTGAAATCTTCGGGGCAAGCCGCGAGTCGGCGAGATCCTCCACCTTTGAGAGCGGAAGGGTTTTTGAAGTCAGGGCGAGTGTCAATACAGGCGCGTCTGCAGGATTCGATTTGCTATACACGGGAGGTACGGGAAGATCCGTGGGTAAAAAACTCTGCGCGGCGTTAATGGCGGCCTGTACCTCCTGTTCGGCCACATCGATATTCAAACGCAACGAGAACTGCAAAACGATGGCTGAACTGCCATCCGAACTGGTGGAGGTCATCTGCGTCAGACCAGGGATCTGTCCAAATTGCCGCTCAAGCGGCGCTGTAACAGCGGATGACATCACCTCCGGACTGGCTCCTGGATAAAAGGTCCGAACCTGGATCGTTGGATATTCGACTTCGGGTAATGCCGAGATTGGCAGTTTGATGTAGGCAGCCGCCCCGACGATGAGGATCGCCACCATAAGCAACGCAGTCGTGACGGGCCGAAGAATGAAGGAGCGGGAGGGATTCACAATGCGGGTCCCCTATCGATGGCTGATTTTTGAACCGATTGTTCGACCTGGACCTGCGTCCCGTCTTGTAGCTTATCGAAGCTCGAGAGCGCTACCATTTCTCCGGCTCGCAGACCTTCCACTGCAGTCGTATTGCCGTCAGTACTTTGCTCGGTAATATTCCTGACCGACACTGCATTCTTCTCGACAACGAAGACAAAGGCTTGTGTTCCATTGCGCTGGATCGCGGCGCTTGGAATGAGGACTGAATTTTTGAGTATTTTAACCAACAGGCGCGCATTGACGAACTGGTTTGGAAACAGGGCGAGGTCGCGATTCCTGAATTCACCGCGGAATCGTACGGTACCGGTCGACGTGTCAATCTGGTTGTCGACACTCAGCAATGTCCCGATTGCTACCTTCGTTTCAGCAGACCGGTCAAAAGCTTCCACAAGAAGAGGTTTCTGTTGACGCAGTTGCGCTTGCACCTCTCCGAGATGATCTTCCGCCACGTTGAACACAACCGTAATCGGCTGGAGTTCGGTGATCACTACCAGCGTGCTCGAACTTCCAGCAAAAACGGTATTGCCGGAATCAACGAGCCGCAGACCAACCCTGCCGGAAGTAGGAGATGTGATGTGACAGTAGCTAAGCTGGACCTCCGCATATTGCACCTGACCAAGGTCGAATTTGACGGCTCCCTGGTCCTGAATCACAACCTGCTCCTGGTCGTCGAGAATCTGCTTTGCAACGGCATTCGAAGCGAAGGCCTCCCTGTAGCGGGCAAGATCAATCTCTGCCTGCTTCAAAACCCCGCGGTCGTGATCGAGCAGGCCTTCGGCCTGCTGCAATTGTGCCCGGTAGGGAGTCGGATCAATGTCGATGAGCGGATCGCCCTTGTTTACGATTTGCCCCTCGCGATAATGCACGGCAAGGACTTGACCACTCACTTGGCTGAAGACGTTTATCGTAGAAATTGGCGTCACCGTACCGAGAGCGTTGATATAGACGCCCATATCCCCTCGGTATGCCGTGCCGGCGTGAATGATTACAGAACTGTTTGCTTCACCCGCAGCCGCGGGATCACCCTTTGGCTTTTGAGCCCGCAGGGCAAAGAAGACGCCTAACACCGGGATGGCAACCAGACAAATGGCCCACGTCCTCCTTGCTTTGGAATCGCCTTTTTCAACCACGGCTGGCCGCGCAAATCCAGCTTCAGAGATCTTTTCTTCGGTGTCTTCGAGATAAGTAGTCAATTTGCTGACTTTCATGAGGCCCCCGTAGCGCCTATTGTGCGGAGGGCAACTACACTCTGCTGTTTGAAACGTTCAGTTAAATGTGAGGATTTGTATGGAAAACAAACCACCTAGACGGGGAAAGGACCGGGGAAAAACTTCAAGGCGATCGATCAGAGAGCCTTAGAGCGGGGTGCTAAGTTCGGGCTTTGAGAGAGCATCTCCTTGAGAGGCTGGGTCGCATGCGACAGGCAACCGGATAATAATTTGAAGGCCGGCAGGCTGAAGGTTTTCGGCGCGTATCGTGCCGCGGTTCAAACGAATCGCTTCAGAGGCAATGGCAAGCCCCAGGCCATTCCCTCCCGTTGCTTGCCCGTCTCCGCTTATTCGGTAAAACGGCTGAAATATAGCCTGAAGAGATTCCTCCGGAACCCCAGGACCATGATCCCGGACTGAGAGCAACGCCAACGGCTCCGGAGCGGTCCGATCAACCTCCAAAACGATCTCGACATCGCTTCCCGGCGGCGTGAACCGGACCGCGTTGCGAATAATGTTTTCACAAGCGCTTCGAAGAGCATGAGGATCGGCATCTCGGAGAACGGCCGAATCCGTCGTCTGAACACTCACAGATTTGCCCAGGGCTTGCGCTTCGAAATTCGCATCCGCCGCCACTTCCTCGACGAGTTGGGCGAAGTTCACGTCTTGTCTCTCCCCAGACGAAAACCCGGCCTCCAGACGGGAGAGCGTCAAAAGCTGCCCCATTAATAGATCGATTCTCTCGATATCGCGGTCCAGACGTTGAAACAGGTCATCCGAATCCGCGGAGGCGCCATTTCTTAGAAGGCCCAGAGAGAGATTAATTCGAGCTAGAGGAGAGCGTAGTTCATGCGATACCGAGTTCAGAAGCTTCTTTTGCGCTTGAATCAGTGAGTCAAGCCGGCCGACCATCGAATCGAAGTCTTTTGCGAGAGCCGCCAACTCGTCAAAGCGCCGCGAAACGGAAGATGGCACTCGCGCTTTGAGATCTCCTTGCGCGACTCTCCTGGCCGTCGACTGAATACTGTGAATCGGGGAGGCAATATGATATGCAAGCCCAAGGCAAAGTAAGGTGACCAAGATGATCAGGGAAATGCTGAAAGGGAGGCCCTCACCCCACACCATTTCTCCTATCCGACGCAAATCGGACTTCAGGAAGAGCATTAATATGTAGGGGTGCCCGGATGAAGAAACAAACTTGTAGGCTGCGATATGGGCGCGAAACACGACGAGTTCGCCGTCTTTTGCTGCGTGCGCAACTCGAAGACCGTCCTCCGATAGCGGCCGCGACAGAACGTCTTTATAGAATCCGTCGAGCAAGAAGAGTTGCCATTCGTTACGGTGACCATTGCTGCTTTGCGAAAAACGAGCAAACGCCTCAGGGCCGCCCGATTCATACGCCTTGACGGCTTCTTCCGCCAGGATAGGCGCAACCGTCGCATACATGTTTGGAGCTGAGACCTGCCTCATGCCCGTCAGGCGACCGCCGAGAAGCACGATCGCGATCATGCCCCAGGCGGTCAGCCAGTACCAAAAAAAGATCTTCAGGAAGAGCCGATGCATGGGCACTCTGGCCCTTACCTTGAGGAGTTTTGCTTGAAGATTGAGAGGCAAAAGCTTTTCCTTCGGCTCAACGGTTCTCAGTTCGATGTATACAACACAACCACGCTTCCGAACAGCCCTCCAGCCAAAGCCTAACAAATTCTCACAGAAGCTCTACGCTTCCTGACCGCACCATCCGCTACCCCCCATATCCTGCATGTAGGAACACTATTCCTGCTTGGAGAGTTATGGCTTACTGGCGTATCAGTCTCGGGCGTTCATTCGCCATCATCCTGTTATTGTCTGCGACCACAATTCTTTGTCTAAATCCGCGCTCCACCGCCGCGCAGGCTTTGGAACCTAAACCGGCGCCTACCGATCAAAAGGACGCTCCCGCTTCCCCCAAGTCCCAGGGAGATAAGCTTCAAACTACTCGGCGAGACTTGAATATCGACTCTTTGCCCGATGCCCCACTGCCCCAAGGGCAGTCACAAGGGGAAGCCCAAGACCCAGCGAAGCCCTCGGCTCAGCAACCGAACCAAGTGCTGGGACTGCCTCCAGCACTAACCAGAATCCCTCTATCGGGGAGCGACAAGCTTCGGATCTATGTCCATAAATCCTTTGGCCCCCCCGCCGTGATTCTGCCGGCATTTGGGACCGGCTTCCAAATGCTTAATCCCCCAAGCCACTATCCAAGAGAATGGAAGGACGGCAGTGATGCATTTGGCAGACTCTACGGGTACAAGATGGCCGATCGCACCTCCAGGGAGACTGCACAATTCCTTACGGGGTTCCTTCTGCATGAAGATCCTCGCTACCAGCGCTCCACCAGCACCAACGCTTTGCACCGAACCTTTCACGCGCTCGCCTTCACCGTTTTCGACAAGACAGACTCGGGCAGAACCACTCTCGCGGCAAGTAACTTCGCTTCGGCTGCCGCTGGGGGTTTCGTGGGCATGGGCATCCTTCCGGACGGCTATAACGATGTAACGCACGCGGAACAGCGTATGGCCAGTGAGTTCCTGCAGATCGCTATCGGGAACATAGCGACTGAGTTTGAGCCCCAGTGGGGACCGTGGGCCAAAAAACTACGACTTCCGAAGATCCTTCCTGCCTGGTGGGTTCCGCAGCATCCCCACCAGCCTTAGGGTCGTCTAAATTAGCCGCGGGGCGCTCGGATAATCTTTTGCGCTTCCCGAATGTAATGTCGACGAACGGATTAAAGGTGGCCGGTCCGGTCTATGTTGCATCGAATTGTTGACAGGAACGCGGCAGAACACGGTCGGGAAAAGCGATTTCTTCTTTAGGTTTTGGTTGGGCAGGCCCCCCGGGTTGAGAAGGGATTCGTCGGAGCCTTCATGAATGATAAGAGCACATCGAGTGCAAACGCCAGAGAAGCTGCCAGCAGGAAGACGCAGCAGGTCAAGCCGCATCTTCTCGTAGTGGATGACGATCTCGAACTTTGCGAAGTCCTGAAGCGCTACCTGGAGACGGAGGATTTCCGGGTTTCATTTGCGCATACGGGCGATGCCGGCACAAAGGCGGGAATTGAAGGCAATTTCGAGCTAATCGTGTTGGACGTCATGTTGCCGGACAAGAAGGGATTTAACGTTCTCAAAGACATTCGACAGCGCGCCCGCACTCCTGTTCTGATGCTGACTGCCAGGGGCGAAGAGTTTGATCGCATCCTCGGGTTGGAGCTTGGCGCTGACGACTACCTGCCGAAGCCATTCAGTCCGCGTGAACTGATCGCGCGCATCTCCGCCATCCTGCGCAGATCGGGCTGGCAATCTGACGACAAGGATGGGCTTAGGCCTCCCAAAATCAAGTTTGGAGACCTGGAACTCGATTTAGGCGCGCGCGTCGTGACAAAGGCCAGCGGGCCTCTGAATTTAACATCGGCGGAATTTGAGCTGTTGCACATGTTTATCGAATTTCCAGGCCAGGTGCTGACACGGGACAGGCTTGTGGAACGCGTCCTGGATCGGAAATTCTCACCGTTCGATCGAAGTATCGATTTTCACATTACCAATCTTCGACGCAAGCTGGGGCCACAGCCAGACGGTGGCGAGAGGATCCGCAGTGTCCGTGGCATCGGCTATCTGTATGCATGGCCCGGGAAAAAGTAACTCCGAGTAGCCCTCCTCTGAAGCACAAGGTCTGAATTCGCCTCATACCGAAGTAGGCGTTCTGCTGACGGGCCCAGCCCCTTTGTGCTTCCAAAGCTTGAAATAGCCAAGCGGCAAACTACTACAACTTAGCTGGAGTTGTGGGGGATAGCCACGGAAGAGGAGTGGCAGGGCCCGCACACCACGCAGGTTCCGCTGCAGGTCGGCTCACCTACAAACACTAACGGGAGAAACACTCTTCCTAACCGCACCGCACGTCACAGTTCGCCAGAATCAGAAAGAGAGGAGAACTCTTGATGAAATTCTGGATTCAAAGGATCTGTGCGACAGTCCTGTTCCTGTTACAAGTGTTAGGATATTAGGAATTTAATGTATTGAAATGCGAACCGAAGGCCATTGAAAAACGCCTGCCCGAAATCTCCGCGGCACTTAGACGGATCTTCGGCAGCGAGAATGTGGCTTCCCCATGGGAGGCGGACCAAATTATCACTGACGGAGCTGCGAAAGAACCACTACTCCCCAACTCGGAGACGGAAGGTCGCAAGGATCTGGCTTCGTCAAGAAAAGGGAACTCAGTAGTGCCAAGTGCAATGCTTTCCACGGGAACCGGCTTCTTCACGTCGTCCTCCGTCGCTCGAGGCGTGGTCCTAAGCTTTCTGCCAACTTGTATCGAGCACGATGCATCCGTGCTTTCATCGCTGTCACCGTGGTACCCAATCGTCTCGCGGCTTCTTCCAGCGAGTGCTCCTCTATACCGCACAGTACAAATGCCGTGAATAGTGGGGACGGTAGCTGTCCCACATTCGTTTGAATCATTTCCTTCAACTCAGTGTGGGCGAAGAGCTGTTCAGGATTTGGATCGCTGTCTTGCACGCGCTCTGACATCGGAACTTCATCCTCTGAAGGTGTGGCGTCGAGCGAGGTCAACCGCAGTCGTTTTGCACTGCGTCGCCGCATGAGCGCCGCGTTAACCACGATGCGGGTCAGCCACGTCGAAAACTTGCAGCGTCCCTCAAAGTGCGCCACATTGCGGTACGCCGAAAGAAACGCATCCTGCAAAGCGTCTTCCGCGTCTTCGGTGTTTCCCAAAATGCGTCGGGCAGTTCCGAGTAGCTGCCGTTGGTACCGGCGGAAGAGCGTTTCGATTGCCTGGTGGTTTCCACCCCGGCTCGCCCGAACAAGCGCCTCTTCCCATTGTGTTTCGGCTGTAATGCATCGGCTTCCCATTTCACACCTCAAAAGGCTTTTCGGCTGATAAAACGAATGGATCTGTTAACCCTGAGTATCCCGAATGAGCATCATCAGAAACGTCTATTCCCTACGCCTGTGGCTCCGTAGCTTGGACCAAAGGCTTTCGGGTCAAGACGGGCTTCGCCATGTGCGCGGTGGGTGCGACTTGTCCCTCCGAACACCGCATCATATTGTTGTCACGGCTAGAGTGTGGTGCCGTAGAGAAATGATATTTCTGCGTGAGGAATTGATTGCCGAAGGGTTACAGCCACTCCTATTCTTTCAGCTGGAATTTCGCAGACAGGAGTAAAGATGCTATAGAATCGGACTTATGGGCGATGTGCTTGGAAAACACATGACCGATCGTCCATCAATCAAAGACCGTCCAGACCCGTTGTCTGAAGTCTTTGGCTCATTAGGAATTCAGGAAGCGATTTTATAAGCGTCTGGAGGCGACGGCCCCTTGGGGAGTTCGCTACTCCGGGGATATCGGTCCGCGGATACGCTTCATGTTGGAGGTTTCGCAGATCAGCACTTTTCAGCGCACGTCGGTTTTGGATCCGATTCGGGCACGGATTGCTGTTGGTCAAACCTTTCGATCCGACGTAGATCGCCAAATCGGAGCAGCGCACCGAGTGCGAGAAGGAATGTCGTGAGGGCCACGACCTGCTGCCACTCCAGTTCGGTTACGCCCCGCAAGATGATTTCCCGGAGAGTGGCTACGATACCAAGTTCCACCATGAAGTCCACGGCTACCCGGTGCTCCTGGAGATAGATAATCAAGAGACGCACGACCTCAACCATGACTAGTATGAACAGCACCTCGGCGATAACCTGACGGAAGTTCAGCGTTGGCTGAAATACTTCACGAATCAGCCAAAAAACAGTACGGCCCATGAGTCCAAAGAGTGCCAGACCAATTGCGAGGACCAGGAGATCTTGAGCCGGCTCAAGCAAGTGTCTGGTAAGACGGTGAATATGAGTGTGTGGAATGCTGGCGTTCAGCGCCACGAGAAATGTCCTTTCTGGCGATCAGGGCTCGGTGCCACTGAGCGTCCACAAAAATCGTTTGCTCAACCGGAGGCCAGGTAGCGGTGCACGAATGTGACGGCCATCGCGCCTTCGCCGACGGCGGAAGCGCAACGCTTCACGGAGCCGTGGCGAACGTCGCCCGCTGCAAATTGTCCCGGGACGTTGGTTTCCAGATAGTAGGGATCGCGATCGAGGGGCCAGCCTTCAATGGATTTCCCGTTGCGGCGGAGGTCAACACCGGTGAGCAGGTAGCCCCCATCGTCCCGCTGAATACCAACAGCGACGGCCCAATCGGTGCGGGGATTTCCCCCTATGCAGATGAAGAGCCAACGCGTGAGACAAGTTTGCGATCGGGAGGTGGTGCGATTCTTGAGCGTGACGGAACGCAAGAGCGTGTCGCCATCGACGGCAGTCACCACGGTGTCCGTAAGAACCTCGATTCGTTTATTGGAGTAAATTCGATCGATAAGATAGGCAGAAACCGTGGTCTTCAGAGAGTCGTCTCGAACAGCGAGTGTGACCTTATCGGCAATCGTGGCGAAATAAAGCGACGCTTGAGCAGCGGAATTGCCGCCGCCAACGATGAAGACGTGTTCGTTGCCGCAAAGAAAGGCTTCGCTGGCACCGGCGCCATAGTAAATGCCGGCGCCAGTGAATTTTTCTTCATTGGGTAACCCGAGGCGACGGTAGTCAACGCCGGTGGCGCAAATGGCAGCTCGGGCAACAATTTTTGTTCCGTCGGCAAGATAACCGACGCGCTTTCCGGTTGAAAAATCACCGCAAACGCCTTCGCGATCAAGCAAGAGTTCCGCGCCAAAACGAATGGCCTGTTCCCTGGCACGTTCCATAAGGTCCGCGCCGCTGATACCGTGCGGAAAGCCTAGATAGTTTTCAATTTTCGGGCTGCTGCCGGCCTGGCCGCCAACGGCCCAACGCTCAATGACCACAGTTCTAAGGCCTTCGGAGGCTCCGTAAACTGCGGCGCTTAGACCGGCCGGCCCGGCTCCATAAATGGCCAGATCATACTCGGAGTTTTTGGGATCGTGATACCAACCGAGTTTTTCGATGATCTGCCGAATGGTGGGCTTTTCCATCCGGGATTCGTCCCAAAAAACACAGACGGGTAGCCTGGAGTCACTAGCATTTTCGAGACCGATCTGACGAGCCTGTTCATCACTGGTGATTTCAATCCAGTGGAAAGGAATATCGCAGCGATGCAGAAAGTCGCGGATGGCATAGGCCGAGGGTGCGCCTATCCGGCCGTAGATTTTAATGCGCGCAGGGCCTTGGTTATTCGGTTCTTCAGACATAGGTCAGAGTGTTCGCATGGAGCGCTATCGCGGTGAATATTTGCTCGCGGGCTGATTGCGCACGCGCAAGGCTACGTTGCCTGCTTCTCAATGAGTTTTCGCGCGGCGATGGAGAGCATGAGCCGCGCCATGCCGCTGAAAACCATGCTGATCCCCACCAACGTTCCGATGACCCATGCGGCGCTGAGTGGCCAAGTGCGCCAGATTAACATGGCCAAGATTAAGGTAACGATGCCGTCCACGAACAACCATCCCGAACCCGGCGCAGGGCGCAAGCGAACCGCAAGAATGAATTCCAGGATGGCTTCGACCACGAGGTACGCAGCGAGACCAAGCGTGAGCGAGACGAGACCCAGGATTGGATTCCACAAAACGTAGGCGCCGGCGCCGATATAGACAACGCCGAGGAGCATCTCCCAGATCATGCCTCCCTTCTCACGAGTTTGCCATCCATAGACGAGGTGGCCGACACCGCTGAAAATCAGAAGCCAACCGACAAGGATGGTGACTCCCAATCCGGCGATCGGGGGTAAGACGATCGCCAGAATCCCGGCAAACACCAGGAGCAGGCTGAGCACAATCGACCAACCCAAAACTTTCTTTTCAGCATTAACGAGGGACGTTGATGAGGTACTCATTTTTCCTCCTAATTTTCGATCGAACAGATTCAAGGGAACCCGGCATGTGAAGGTCAGATGATGGCGGTGGGATTCGCGCGCCTTAATTTAGTCGAGGGCATTTTGGGTACATAGGTCTGCTGTACGAAAACATGCGCGGCCACGACCTTGCCAGTGGCATCGCGAATCTTCAGCGGCTGACCAGTTTTGGGATCGACGAGGTCAACGCGGATTGATCGTGGCGGACCCTCCGCGGACGGATTCGAAGACGTGTAGGTAATGACATACCGGATGCGCAGATTTTCCATAATGTCGTCAAATACGGCGGGGAGCTCGACCTCTGACTGGAGAGAGTAAGCACGCCCGCCCGAGGTTTGCGCCAGCATTTCGAGGCGTTTTTCGGCGGCATTCCAATTAACGCGCGCGAACGGAGCCGTGGGTCCCACCACGCCAACTTCACGGCTAACCATACTTGAAAGGCCGATGACGTAAATGGGTGTACCGGCGGCGCGGACTTCCTGCAGGAGCTGATCGAAAGTTGTCTTGCTGAACGTGTCCATGCCGGTGGAAACCAGAATGATGGCTTTGCGGTCAGCCACGCCGCGCATCGACTGGATAGCCTGTGAGACGGCATCGAAGAGATTTACCTCGCTGGATTCGGGAGTGCCGAGATGATCGAAGACGGCGTCGAGCGATGCGCGGTCCTGATTAAAATCGACCACCGGCGTCAGTTTGTCGGCATATTTGAAGACTGCAACTTTATCATTGCGTCCAAGAACTTCCAGGAGTTCCTGGCCAACCATGCGGGCTTCCGAGGCCAGGGTCTTGTTCAGTTCGTGGAACCTGCCGCCAAATTCGGTGACGAACGCCACAGTTACGGGCGCGTGTTCGACTTCGACGGTGACATTCCGCTGGCGAACACCATCCTCGTAGACGGCGAAATTCTCGCGGCGGATATTTGGAAGAAAATAACCATTCGGGTCCTGGACCTGAAGCTTCAGGGTGACCGTGCGGGTCAACGGAGCAAATTCGATTTCGGACTGGGGAGCGCCGGACTTGCCGCTATAGAGAGGATTCGCGGGTCTGTTCGGAACAGTGACCGAGGTTGAGCTCTGCGTTCCAGGTTGGCTCTGCTCGGCCTGGCCGGAAGACTGGTGGGTCGTCCAGACTCCTGAACCGAGCCAAAGTAAAGAGGACATGGCGATCGTGGCAACTGCAAGTCGTGTCATTTTTTCTACTCCTGGCGTTTGAGTAGTGTTCCTGACGTTCACATTTCCGGAGACGGAGGCACGTAAACTCTGGAAGCGGAAACCAACTCAATCTTGGGAATCTCCGATTTAACTTTCACGCTGGCGAATCCGCCTTTTTTCATTGGTTTTGGGAAAAAGAGGAGCAAGTATTGGTTGTTGAGGCGGCGCATCAGATCCGAGAGGTAGGGAGAAAAGGAAACAGCCGTTTCGTAACCGAGGAAATAGGCTTCGCCGCCAGTTTCGTCGGCAACCCGGGAAAGGAAATTCTGCCCCCAGTACATGCGCCAATAACTCCGCGCGTAGTGGCCCACGCCGCTCGCATAGATGGCATGGATCAACACACCTGCTTTTTGCGCATCATCGATGAGCGTATCCACATAAGAGTTCACTGGGCCGGAACCACCGAAATAATCGATACCGTCGGAGATGACCAGGATCTCGTGCCGCGCGGGGCTAGTCGGCCAACGTTTGATCAAATCGGAAAGCGAGAGGTAAATGCTGGAAAAGGCACCACCGTTGCCGAGAGGAAGACGAAGAGAACTCGCCGCAGCAGCGTGGTCGATCGTGGGGGCTTGGGCGATGTCGACCGTGCCGTCCCGCATATAGCCCACTCCAACCATAGTGGTATCCGGCTGGAGCAGCATGAAGGCGCGCAAATCATCAAACTGCGAACCAATCGAAGGACTGGCGCCATCGTCGAGGAGAACGAATAACTCGAGTGCGGCGCGGTCCCCTCTCAAAGGAATCCAGTCCGCTACCTGCACTCGATCCCGCCCCTGATAGACTCGCACTTCGTCGGGAGTGATGAGGGGAACATCTCCACCGTGGCGCGCCTCCGCGGTGACGACCAATGAAACCGGAACGGAAGCCGCCGGGGAAGGTTTGCGGCCTTCGAGAGTCAGTGAGCCACTCACGATCGCAACCAGGACAAGAAGTGCCTTGTGCGTGAAGTTTCGAGTTCTCATCGTTTCACCTTTACGTAGTTTTTTTATTCTCGTTCTTTGGGTTCCACTTGCTCCAAATCTTCGACATGGTTGTCTTGTCGAGCTTCACCGGTAGCCGCTCAGCAACTGCACGACGGCGTGCGTCCAGCGGCGGTAGTCCTTGGAGCGCACGAGGGAATACGCATGGTTCACTGTTGCGACTTGCGCGGGAGAGAAAATCTTCGGCATTACCAGTTCAAGAATTCCATCCTTTAATTGGGCGAAAGTTTGCAGTGGATCCACTTCGGCGGGAAGCGCCAGGCTCAGGAAAATCCGATCCGTGCAGCCATTTGCGCAAGAAACCTTCTTGCTGGCGGCATGGCTTAACGGTTCACGCTGGCCGGCGATGGTGATGGATCTGGGTTCTACCTTCAGGACGAGATTGTCAGAATGGAAGCCGGGGATTTCCGCGAATACGACCAGTAGGGCGTCTGTTTCGAGAACGGTTGTATGCACCTGATGGATAAGTTCGGTTTCCGCGCAGTACCAGTCTTCCTGATCGGAGCCTAGTGCCTTGCCGCGCTTCTGGAACAGCTCGTAGGCTCGGTGTGCAATGGCGTCGCGGATTTGCCGGATGCGATCGAGCGGGCCGTTCACTCGGACTCGCGCGGAAGACGCGCTCAGAACGGTTGGATTGGTCTTGAGTGAAACTGCGCTGCTCACGACGTTATCCTGTAATCCCCGGCAGCCGAGCGGCCTCTGGTTTTTCAAGCGCCAGACCGCCCGGCTTTCGACGAATTAAACGCAAAACGGGAAATGACAACGCGGCCCAACTAGGCAGTGGCCGTTTTGCCCTTTTCTTTTTCCTTTTCACCGGTTTTGATTTCGATCTGCTTGGGGAGCGCCGATTCCTTCACTGGCGCGACAATTTCCAGAACGCCGTTGTTGAATTCAGCCGAGAGTTTCTGTGCGTCGACACCTTCTGGAAGCACGATCGTTCGCTGGAAGGACTGGTAGGAGAACTCCTGATCCAGATAATCGGCGTCCTTCTTTTCCTTGGACTCTTTGTGCTCGCCTTCGACGGTGAGGTTATTCCCATGCTGGTAGAGCTCTATCTCCTTGGGATCGACGCCGGGTAGAGCGACGCTCAAGTGGTATTCCTTTTTATCCGGGTCCATCCAGGCTTCGATCGGCGGCACAGCAAACAGCAACGCCGGCTCGTGGCGCTCCGTCGCTTGCGAAGAATGGGACATAAGGCGATTAAACAACCGGTCAAATGAGTGACGGAAATCGAACAACTCGTTAAATGCGTGATCTTTCTTTATCAGATTTGCCATTTTCAGCTCCTTAATCTCCAGAATTTTGAAATTGACCAAAAGCAATTTGAGAATTGCACCATGCCTCGAGGCGTCACGAACTGAACGGAAGCGCGGCCGGGCTTATGCGGCCACGGCGATATCGCCGACCGTGATGCGGTTGTCCACCATGCGAACGCCGGGAGCCTTCCAGGCTGCGCGTTCCGCTTCGTTGCGTTCGGCCCAAGAGCGGACGGTCCCGCGGAGAATCACCCGGTCACCATCTGTTTCGACGGTGATGCGGCTGGCGTCGAGTTCCGCACTGCGTTTTAGGGCTGCTTCGATGGCCGCCTTGACTTCGCCCTTGCTGACTTGAGGCTTGACTTCGATGAGATTGGAGACGCCTTTAACTCCGATCAGATGGCGCACGGCGTTTTCCGCGGCAACTCTCTGGTAATTCCATTCGACTGTGCCTGCCAGGGTGATCCAGCCCTTGGAAACAGTCACCTTGATGCGATCTGCGGGCACTGAAACCGCCCAGTTGAGGTGATTGACCGCTGCTCGCGCGATGTCCTCATCGGTGCGTTCGCTGGAAGTAGGCAAACGGACTTCCAGTTCGTTCACGACCGCTTTCACACCGCTGACGCGGGCTGCGGCACGTTCCGCAGAGAATTTTTGCCAGTAACTGGATATGTTGCCGCTGAGGGTGACAATTCCAGATTTGACGGCGACTCCGATTTCCGCCGCGTTGACACTCGGCTCCCAATTCAGCTCATCTTCCACTTTCTTTTTCAGTTCAAGGTCAGTCATCTCGATTTCTCCTTTTCAGCTTTCATTGATCGTGCGGACACAGAAGCCGCACGAGATACGATTTATCTGTGATCACGAAATCCGGAGGAAGCGAGCCTTGCCAGTTCCTTATGTGCCCGCCAGCTTCTGGATTTAATAGTGTTCGCGTCCGTGCCGGAGAGCTTGGCGATTTCTCCGCAGGTCATGGACTCGAAGTGCCTGAGTTGAAGGGTCCTCCGCAGGATTGGCGAGAGCCTGCGGATTTTATTTCTCAAGTGGGCGCCACGCTCGTTCCTGAGCAGGGACTGCTCCGGATCCGGATGAAGTTTGACCATATGAGGCAGCCAACGGAGCGACTGATGGAGGCTGTTCTCATCTAGAGTTTCGTGACGATGCTGGTTCCTTCGGCGACGGTTCATCAGGGCCGCGTTCAGCACGATGCGCGTCACCCAGGTGGAAAAGCGGGACCTGCCTTCAAACTGGTGAAGCTTACGGAACGCCGCCAGGAGTCCTTCCTGCACTGCGTCCTCCGCATCTCCCGGATCCCCCAGGACCGACAAGGCGATCTGACGGAGTCGCGGGCGGCCCGCGGCAAATAGGCATTCGAGCGCTGAATCTTCTCCGCCAATGGCCCGGCGAATCAGTTCGGATTCAACCTCCCTGCAATCGGAGGGAGGATGAGAAGAGTCTTGAAGCAGGTGAAGATGTTCCGTGGGATTGGGCCTGGCTTTATATTTCTTTGCCTGCGGATTCCGCTGTCTGATGGGAGGCAGAGTTTCGAGGACACAACGGTATGGACTGGAACTCACTTTTGTTCACACAAATCCGCTAAGACGAGGGCTTGGAGATGCTCCCTGTAGAAGGCGGGAGCAAGTTGCTGCCCAAAACGAGAGAGCGTTTGGCGCAACGACTAGGGCTTGTCAAATCTGGAAGATGCACAGCTCCGTGTCACGAATAAAGTTACGGAAAGGGGCTACGAAATGCCGTCCAGCCGACACTTACCCGTCAACATAGATTAGGCTCTGTTGATCAGTTCGGCCATCGTGCTGCACAGTTCAAATCACCGCCCTGCTGAATGGTGAGGACGTGACGGGTGGTTGTCAGCTTGCCGACACTGTTCCGCCTCTCGCTCCCACGCTCCGCGGCCTCGTGAATTGTTGGGGTCACTAAAGCATTAAATCCGAATGGCATAGTGAGGGACACGAGATTAGGTGCAGTTTGGAGCACCAGATGCACGACTGGTCCTGAGAAAGTGTGGAACACCGTTACGGGTGAATGTGAACGCGCGGGCAACGAAAACGGATTCCGCATTGCCGTGTTCAAGATTGGAGGAACAATGAGCGGAAAGATTCTGAGTCGCAGTTTCAGTATGATCGCATTCCTGGTGGCTGTATTACTGATTGCGCCTGCCGGCGTATACGCGGCACCACAGGAGGACAACAAGGAAGTTACAAAGCTCCTCGAAGACATCAAATCGCAAGCGTATGACCTGAAGCGCGATTCCGATGAGCTTGAGGCGTATGCGCGGTCCGACGTTTCCTGGGAATCCCATGCGACGCAACTAGAAATGATGAAAGAGCGGATCAACACAATCGGCAAGACCATCGCCAGATTGCAGGGTCTGCGCAGCAGCGCTTCGCCCTGGCAGCAGGAGGCAATCGATCGAATCATCCCTGTGGCACAGAAGTTGGCGTCGAACACCTCGGCCGCCATCGATCACCTTAATAAGGACCGGCTAAAGATTCACGAACCACAATACCAGCAGTACGTAAAATCCAACGCTGAGGCCGCGACGAATCTCGCTACATTGGTAAAAGACTTTGTGGAATATGGAAAAACGCGGACTACCCTGGAAGCGTACGAGCGAAAGTTGGAAGTGTCGCAATAATCGGGCGGTATCGAAACGCTCTCTTCGCGAAGATGAGGGACAAGCGTGGCGACTTGGATCGTGTGTTTGTCCCTTGTCTGACTGGCTCCTTGGACCCCCAGGTTGGCTCACTTGGAAATCTCACAATGTGGTGCGTGTGTTCCGCCCGGTAACCGAACGGAGGCGGGTGGCTACTGTGAACTTGATTGGTTCCTACAACTATGCGCTTGTTACGCTGTCTGTTTTGATCGCCGTCGTCGCATCTTATGCGGCGCTCGATTTGGCTGCCCGCATAACGGCCGCGAGCGGGTGGACTCGAGCCGCGTGGCTGGTGGGCGGGGCAATCGCCATGGGCACAGGCATCTGGTCCATGCACTACATCGGGATGCTGGCCTTCATCCTTCCCGTTCCGGTTGCTTACCATTGGCCGACCGTTCTGGTTTCACTGCTTGCGGCCATTCTTGCCTCTGCGGTGGCGTTGTACACGGTGAGCCGCCAGAAAGTGGGTGTGATGCAAGCGTTGGCGGCCAGCGTCCTGATGGGCGCAGGCATTGCGAGCATGCACTATATCGGGATGGAGGCCATGCGGCTACTGGCGATGTGCCACTACGATTCCCTTGTGGTGGCCCTGTCCGTTGTCCTTGCGGTTTTGATTTCCCTCGTCGCGCTGTGGATTACATTTCACTTCCAGGAGCAGAAAAAGGGGCGTGACATGCAGAGATTCGCCGGCGCCGTCGCGATGGGTACGGCGATTCCAGTGATGCATTACACCGGAATGGCCGCGGCGAGTTTCACACCATCGGCCGCTCACATGGAACTGACTCACGTTGTGAGCATCTCAGCTCTTGGTACTGCAGGAATCGCTGCCGCCACCCTCATCGTTCTCGGATTGGCTCTGCTGACCTCTTGGGTGGACAGACGCTTCGCGGCCCACGCACTGGAATTACACCGAAGCGATGAGCGCTACCGGTTGCTCTTTGAGCGCAGCCTGGCCGGCGTCTATCGCATCACTCTGGACGGCGCGATCCTCGACTGCAATGATGCCTGCTCTCGAATCCTCGGATATAACTCGCGGGAAGAGCATTTGTCGCAGGCAGAGACCGATGTTCAGCTGGTTTCACAAGACAACCAGGAGTTCATTGATGCGATAAAGAGTCAGAAGGCGCTCAATAATTACGAGCGCTCCGTGCGGCGAAGGGACAAGAGTGGAGTTTGGGTCCTGGAGAATGCAACCTTGCTGGCTGACCATGAGGCGCCTTCGCCCGTGATCGAAGGAACGTTGATCGATATTACCGAGCGCAAGCGGATGGAAACGGCACTGCGCCGCGCAAACGCACAGCTCGAAGCGCAGCAGCATGAAATTGAGGAGGAACTGCAACTCGCGGCGCGCGTGCAGCAGAGCCTGGTACCCACATGCTTGAACTGGGACAACATTTCGGTGGAAGCATTTTATCGGCCCGCGGGAACGATCGGCGGAGACTTTGGACTGGTGACAACGGGCGCCGATTTCCTGAACGTGCTGGTGTGCGACGTTTCGGGGCACGGCATCGGCTCCGCACTGGTAGCCAATCGCATTTATGCGGAGACAATTTCCCAGATTGAACTCGGGGTTGGGCTGACGGCGATGATGCACCACCTGAACCGATTTGTGCTCAGGAATCTGGGTAGCGCTGAATTCTACTTCACGATGATAGCGGCGCGCTTCAACCATGAAGGGCGCAATTTCGAATTTGCGGGCGCCGGCCATCCTCCGGCGATGATTGTCCATCCGGGCTGCGCTCCCAGGCTGCTTGATTCACAAAGCTCTGTGCTGGGCCTCTTCGAGGGCGCGATTCACCGCGAAGCTACTGCCGAGGTATCCGTTGAGCCAGGCGATCGAGTGGTGATCTACACCGACGGTTTCATCGAAACCTTTAATGCGCGGGAAGAGATGCTCGGCCTCGACGGATTCCGCGACATCGTTCGCGAGGCTTCGACTCTCACAGTGGCGAACATGAAGCAAGCAATTGTGGAAAGGGTGGCCGCCTGGCGTAATGGCCCGCCCACCGATGATATGTCTTTGGTTGTGGTTGGAATTCCTCAGGGGACCGAATCAGCCACACAATCTTTTACTTCACCAATGCCCCACTAAGTTCCTTTTTCTTGGCCCGATTCCGGCTCCGAAGATTCGAGAGCGGATCGGATGGCGGCGAGCAGCGTCTCTCCACCGAAGGGCTTTCCTAGAACTATGAGAGCGCCCTGTTCCAGTGCTTTGGTTCGAACTCGATCGTCATAAGTGCTGACCATGATAATTGGGATCGCATGGCCGAATTCGCTCAACATGCGTTGCAATTCCAGGCCGTTCAATCCTGGCAGCCGAAAGTCCAGTATGGCGCAGTCAGGCAGTTGCATCGCGCAGGCGTCCAAGAACGCCTCTCCTGACCTGTAAGCCTCGGATCGATACCCAGCCGAGTGGAGGAGTCTGCTTATAGAAACCTGGACGGCCTCATCATCATCCACTACGGCAATGATCGGGACGTCGTTCGCGCTTCTCATTCCTTTCTTCCTGCGCGGGGAGTCGGAACGGCATATCTCACTCCGATGCCGACCGGGCTGGCAGTATTATAGCGCCATGTGTCAAGATGTCGATTAGACGAAGGTAGTAGCGTTTAGCTACCAAAGGACGCTAGCGTATAACGTTAGTCAAATAATAGTGTTGGCAAAGATTTAATCAGGCAATTGGATTTGTCAGCTCGTTTCAAATTTCATTCGCCTTGCCTTCGCTCGCCGGACTAAGATGCCAGAAATGCTGATTGGAAGCGGTCGGAGCAGTCTTTGAGATCGAAAATCTGTGGAGTACCACTAGAACTTGCAGTATAATTCGCGCCCTCGTGTCTCCTCACCAAACCCACAGGTGAAGGACAGGTGAAAACATGCAGGTGGCCTGCAGAGGAGTCGCACATGCATCTTTCCCCTTCCAAGAATGAGAAACCAATCCATTTTGCGGGCTCCGAACTGGGCCCCAAACACCACATCTGTGGCTTTTTCCGAAATGCGGAAGAAGAGAATCGCTTTCTGCAATGAACACGGGGAACCACCCGGCCGACGATGAAATTAAACGTCTGAATGGTTGTATCAACGACCTGACAAGAATAGTTGCGCTTCCAGCCATTTGGATGGGGGCCAAGCCGTCCGAAATCATTAATAGCCTTCTGGATTCCCTGCTTCGTATCTTGCGCTTGGAATTTGCCTACGCGCGGTTCAGCAGAAACGGT
>Ga0070765_100000485_pt1 | contig 23850 bp, 14 predicted proteins | sample HubBroMetageWFT5_FD_71516 | JGI IMG/M metagenome (GOLD analysis project Ga0070765, IMG submission 71516) | Warmed and freeze-thawed soil microbial communities from the Hubbard Brook experimental Forest, New Hampshire - Hubbard Brook CCASE Soil... | ecosystem: Environmental > Terrestrial > Soil... | reverse complement strand
AGAGGCTTTCCTTTGTTTTAGGTATTTACGGGTCTCCGCGAGGCTTCAAGTCCTGCACGAACTTGCCGATGAAAGACTAGTCCGCCAGAGCACTTCGCCGGGCCTACTTATGTCCCTTTTTAACGACCCCGAAATCTATCGCAGCATCCTCGAGAGCCTGCCCACAGGTCTGTGTGTGATCGACATAGAGAAGAAGATTGTGCTGTGGAGCGACGGAGCCGAGCGCATTACCGGCTATCGCCGCCACGAGGTCATTGGTCATTCCTGCATTGGAGGCGTGGTCCTGCATTGCGGCCAGGCGAAATGTGAGGCCTGCAACGAAGAGAGCCCTCTGACCTGCGCCATCAAGACCGCGCGCCCCTCCACGGCCAATGGTTCTCTGCACCATAAAAGCGGACACGAGGTTTCGATCCGCATCCGTGCGGTTCCGGTGCACAATACGCACGGTTCGATCATTGGAGCCCTGGAGACGTTTGACGATCAGGAGCCTGCGGTCAGCTCCGATCATCGCGAGGACGCGCTCAACCTGCCCGGTTGCGTCGACGTCGACACCGGTGTAGCCAGCCATCTCATGATGCGTTCTCACCTGCGCGAAACTCTGGGAACGTTCGTCGACGTGGCCGTGCCATTCGGGTTGCTGTGTTTCCGGCTGGAAGGGTTCGACCACTTCCGCGCCAGCTTCGGAGGCGAAGCAGCTTCGTCGTTGTTACGGGTGGTGGCACGAACTCTCGAAGGCGCTTTATGGAAGACAGATTTCGTAGGCCGATGGAGCAACGATCAGTTTCTTGTAGTCCTGAACGGTTGCCGCGACGAAGCGCTGCAGTCGGTGCGCGAACGCATCCGGCGCATGGTGGCCAACGACTCGATCGAGTGGTGGGGAGAAAGACGGTCGCTGCCGATCTCCATCGGCCAGGCCACGGCGCGGCTCGGCGACAGCATCGAGTCGCTCATCGAACGAGTGCAGAAATCGCTCGAGGAGGCTTCGCTGCAGCGGGCCCAGGCTGCTCGCGCTGCCACCAGCGGGACGTCGTAGGGAAGCCAGTGAGAATTTAGAAAATGTTCGCCATTATCGGCATCGTCGTGGTCTTCGGTTGCGTGGTAGCCGGCTACCTGATGGAGCACGGCAATCTGAAGGTGCTGATGCAGCCGGCGGAGCTGATCATCATCGGCGGCGCCGCGGTGGGCACTGTCCTGATTGCGAATCCGCTGCACATCATCAAGGCGATTGTCGCCGGAATCGGAGGAGCATTCGGGGGTTCCAAGTTCGGCAAGCAGGCCTACATCGACGCCCTGAAAATGATGTACGACCTGCTCAATAAGGCGCGCAAAGACGGGCTGATGGCGCTGGAGGGCGATGTCGAAGAACCGGCCAAGAGCACAGTCTTTTCCAAGAACCCCGGCTTCATCAAGAACCATCATGTTTGTAACTTCGTTTGCGACTCGCTGCGCATGGCCATCACCGGGGTCGACGCTTTCGATCTCGACCAGATGCTCGACCTCGATTTGGAAGTACATCACCGCAGTGCTTCAGAGCCCACGACCGCGCTCAGCACCATGGCCGATTCCCTGCCCGGTTTGGGGATTGTAGCGGCCGTGCTGGGCGTGGTTATCACCATGGGGTCGCTTGGAGGTCCGCCGGAAGAAATCGGGAAAAAGGTTGCAGCGGCGCTGGTGGGAACGTTTCTCGGCATTCTGCTGTGTTACGGCCTGGTCGGCCCGATCGCGGTGAATATGACGAAGGTCGCCGAAGAAGAACATGCATTCCTCTCCGTGATGCGCGTGCTGATGGTCTCGTTCCTGAAGGGCAGCGCCCCGATCATGGCCGTGGAAGTGGCGCGGCGCGCGGTGCCGGGCCACGTGCGGCCTTCGTTTCAGGAACTGGAGAAAGCGTGCCGCAACAAGGGCGGAGACGAACCGGCAGCGGCGGCTGCATCGGCGTAAGCAGTGCTGGCCAGGGCAAGGAATAACGAATTATGGACAAATCGCGCCCCATCATCATCAAGAAAATAAGTGGGCACGGCGGCCATCACGGCGGCGCATGGAAGGTGGCCTACGCCGACTTCGTCACCGCCATGATGGCGCTGTTTATCGTGCTCTGGCTGCTGAGCAGCAGTAAGCCGGTTCAGGAAGCAGTTGGCGGATACTTCAGAGATCCCAATGGAACCTCGAAGAAGATCGGCACCGCTATGGTTGGCGCGGGAGAGAACGTCATCATCACTCGCGACGACATGCCGAAGCTCAAAGAGCAGTTGCAGAGGGCAATGCAGCACGTCGCGGATTTCGACAAGTTGAAAAGCCATGTCGAGATGACGGTGACCGCCGAGGGCCTTCGCATCGAACTTTCGGAGTCGGCCAGCGGAACATTCTTCGACAGCGGCAGGGCCAAATTGAATGTTGATGGAAACGAACTGCTGGTCATCCTGGCCCAGGAGTTGGGGAAACTTCCGAACAAACTTTCGATCGAAGGTCACACCGACTCGACGCCCTACGCTCCCGCGGCCAACTACGGCAATTGGGAACTCTCCGCCGACCGCGCCAATGCCGCCCGCCGCTTGATGCAGGGCAACGGAGTCAGGGACGATCAGGTGACGCAGGTTCGCGGTTTTGCAGACCAGCATCTGCGCAAGGCCGACGCGCCGTTGGATCCCTCGAACCGCCGCATTTCGGTCATCGTGCAATACATTCTCAAAGACGACGACGACGCAAAGCCCGCGGCAGAAGGCTCGCCCGCGGCGGCGGAGGGAAAGACGGAAGCGAGCAAGCCCTCCGCGCCGGAAGGAAAAACCGAGGCAAACACACCGGGCGCGCCAGCGGAGAAGCCGGGAGCGGGAAAAGAATGAGCGCGACTGCGGACAGCCTATGTTGCGGTTTGGACTGGCGAGTTGTTTTCTTTGCGGCCTTTGCGGCGGTTCTTAGCGGCCTTTGCGGTTAATGGCTTTTGGATTTCTACTGTAGCGAGTCCCGAAGCCTTTAACCCCAAAGTTCGCAAAGAAAAGCCGCGAAGGACGCGAAGACAAACGGCGTCGGCTTCTCAGGGACATCGCTTCCTGCGAGCCCCTGACCTGAATCGTCCTTTTCCAAGCCGCGCCACTTGTCCTGACAGATGTGCGTTGCTTCGCTGTCAGGACTGTGCCACACTGCTCAGCGGTCTCGACTTATGAGCCTGGAGCGCGCCATCTGTACGGTCTCTGCTGCGCGGGGCTGCTGCGCTTTGGTTCTCCTGTTGTTCTTCTCTCTCCTCCCGCCTTCCGCATCGGCGCAGCGTGGCGGCCTGAATGACCCCAGGCCTCTGCAGGATTTTTCCACCTCGTACAACACTGCGCCGGGCACGGGAGTGCTGGTCTTCACCGTCTACGGCGAGCGCAGCAGCTCGCATCTGGATCGGCAGGCGTTGTTGAAGCTGGTCAATCTGGCGAATCAGACGGCGACGTGGCAAACCACCGAAGACAGGTCGCAGGGCGTGTTCACCAACGTGCCGTTTGGCAGCTATGACGTGGAAGCAAGCGCCGTGGGATATCTCAGCACGCACAAAGACGTGCAGGTGATGAATCCTCTGCGGCCGTTGCAAATCGAGCTGGTGCTGCATCGCGATCCGGCAGCGACGAACCTGGACGTGGCCAATTTTATTTTGTCGCCCCGAGCCCGCAAAGAAACACAACGCGCGATTTCGGCACTGAAATCCGAGAAACTGGGCGATGCGCAGAAACATCTGGACGAAGCTTACAAGCTGGCTCCATCCGATCCGAATCTGAATTTTCTGCAGGGATATTTGTATTTCCAGAAAAGAGATTTCGTGCGGGCTGCGGCTTACCTCGCCACCGCCAGCACTCTGAATCCGCGCAACTCGCAGGCACTCACGCTGCTGGGCCGGGCGGGACTGGAGCGTCAGGATTATGCCGCGGCGCGATCGGCCCTGGAACAGGCGGTGCTGGCCGACGCGGATAACTGGCTGCCGCATAATCTCCTCGCTGACGTGTATCTGCGCGAGAAAAATTACGACCGGGCCCGCGCTGAGGCGAAAGTTGCGATCACAAAAGGCAAGAGTGCGGCCGGTCCGGCGCAGCTGGTTCTCGGGCAGGCACTGCTGAATCTGGGAGACGATCAGGAGGGCATCCGGGCGCTGAATGTTTTTCTGCAAGAGTCGCCGCAGCATGAACTGGAGGGGCAGGTGCGGGATTTGATTGCGGAGGTGCAGAAGAATGGCGTTGCACGGGAAGCGTCCCACCCTGAAATGGCAGTCACGACAGCTCAACTGTCAGGCGTCGATCCGTTGCTGGCGATGCCTGCGCCGCGGCTCTCAGTGAAGGCATGGCAACCGGCGGGCATCGACGAGGTCAAGCCGAGCCTGGCGGCCGGCGCCGTCTGTCCCACTGAGAAGGTGATCGAGGAATCCGGGAAACGGGTGCAGGAGTTCGTCGATGACCTGGCGCGCTTCAGCGCCGTGGAAGATATATTTCATCAGACGCTCGACGATTATGGAAATCCGGTGCGCACCGAAACCAGAAAATATAACTATGTGGCCTCGATCTCCGAGCCGCAGCCGGGATCGCTGGTGGTCGACGAATATCGCGCCGACAAGCTTTCGATGGCGGGATATCCCGACCACATCGCCAGCACGGGCTTTGCCACGCTGGCGCTGGTCTTCCATCCGGACATGCGCGACACGTTCGCGCTTTCGTGCGAAGGACTGGGAGACTGGCGGGGTCAGGCAAGCTGGTTGGTGCGCTTCCAGCAACGCGACGACCGGCCCAACCACATGCACAGCTACAAAGTAGGGAACGGTGTTCATCCCGTCAGCCTGAAGGGCCGGGCGTGGATTACTGCCGACACGTTCCAGATCGTGCGCATCGAAGCGGAGATGGTGAGCCCGATGCCGGAGATTCAGCTGCTCAGCGAACATCAGGTCGTGGAGTATGGGGCCGTTCCATTTGCAAAAAAGAAGACGTCGCTCTGGCTGCCGAAGAGCGCGGAGATTTATTTCGACTTCCGCAAACACCGCTATTACCGCCGGCACAGCTTCGACCACTACATGCTGTTTGCCGTGGACTCCGAAGAAAAACGCAAAGAGCCGGTGGCGAAGCCGGACGGAAAAACCGATCCTGCCGCGCAGGAACCGGCCGAGAAGAAAACGGGCGAGTAACGCCGGTCCGCGTTGAAATAACTTTACAGAAATAACTCTATAACGGTGCCTGCGCGTTGTGGAGCCGGCTGTATAATCGCGGGTCTGATTCTGCTCAGGAGCGTCCGCATGAAGAAGGTCCGGCAGTATGTCTGCTCAGTCGCGGCTATTTTGCTGCTTGTTTCCGCAGTCCAGTCGCAGGAGAAAGTCGATCTGGAAACGATTTCGCGTATTCGCAACGAGGGCTTCCACGACTCCAAAGTGATGGAATTCGCTACCGGCCTGATGGATTCGATCGGCGAACGTCTCACGGGATCGCCCAACATGAAGAAGGCGAACGAATGGACGCGCGATCAGCTGACCGCGATCGGCCTCAGCAATTCTCATCTCGAGCCCTGGGGACCATTCGGCCGCGGCTGGGCCAATGAGTACGTGAACGTGCGCATGACGGCACCCGACGTCGTCCCGCTGATCGTTTACGCGAAGGCCTGGACGCCGGGCACAGACGGGGTGGTGAGCGGTAAGTGCGTGCGCGTGACTATTGAAGACAAGAAAGATTTCGACAAGTATCACGGGAAGCTGGCGGGGATGATCGTGATCTTCGGCGCCGACGCCGAAGTGAAGACGATTACGGAAGCTCCGTTCAAGCGGTACACCGACGACGATCTCGCCAAGCTCGGCGATTATGAAATTCCCAGTGAGCGTCCGCCGTTTCGCATGGCGGATATGGCGCGGCGGCGACAGTTCACAAAGGATCTGAACCAGTTCTTTGCCGACGAAAAAGTTTTGGCCGTTATCGACCACAGCCGCGGAACCGCGGGAGGCGGCACGGTGTTTGTCCAGTCCGGCGGCTCTTACAAGCCGGGGGAAACGACGACGATTCCGCAACTCACCATGGCTTCCGAGCACTGGAGCCGGATCGCGCGGCTGCTGCAGCAGAAAAAAGACGTCACGCTGGAGCTGAACGTTAAGAACACGTTTTACGATGACGACCCGATGCAGTACGACACCATCGCCGAGATTCCCGGCACCGACAAAAAAGATGAAGTCGTCATGCTCGGCGCGCATCTCGACTCCTGGCACGCGGGCACGGGGGCGACCGACAACGGGGCGGGGACGATTGTGATGATGGAGGCGGTGCGCATTTTGAAGGCGCTTGATATCAAGCCGCGGCGGACGATTCGCATCGGGCTGTGGAGCGGTGAAGAAGAAGGACTGCTGGGCTCGCAGGGATATGTCGAGCAACATTTCGGTTCGCGTCCGCCGATGGATGATCCGAATATGAAGGGGGTACCGACGCTGCTGCGGCGCGAGGCGGGGCCGGTGACCGTGAAACCGGAGCAGGCGAAGGTCGCGGCGTATTTCAATGTCGACAACGGCTCGGGCAAAATTCGCGGGGTATACCTGCAGGAGAACGAAGCGGTCGCGCCGATCTTCGACGCGTGGATGAAGCCATTCAAAGATCTCGGGATGACCACCCTCACCATGCGCAACACGGGCGGGACCGACCACCAGTCGTTCGATGCGGTCGGCATTCCGGGATTTCAATTCATTCAGGATCCGATCGAGTACGAAACGCGGACGCATCACTCAAACATGGACGTGTATGACCGGCTGCAGCCCGACGACCTGAAACAGATCTCTGTGATCGTCGCGAGCTTCGTGTACGACGCCGCGATGCGCGAGCAGATGCTTCCGCGCAAGCCGATCGAGAAGCCGCTGCCGAGGGAACCGGAGAAGAAAGACGAGTAGCAGGTGGGTGAGCGCCGAATGTTTGCCATTTCGAACCCGCGTTTAGCGGTTGGGGAATCTGTTGTTTGCAGGCAGCTGTGCTGGTGCTGAGATAAAGCAGGTTCCTCACTGGACTTTCAGTCCGGTGAGGAATGACAAGGGCTGTTGAGAGTCGGCGGTAGTTATTAACGGTTCAAGAGTCAGCAGGAATTATTGCTGGATGATCTGCCCGGCCCTCGGATGGATTTGCTCGTTCTGAATCTGCGAAGCATCCCAGCCGCCGCCGAGGGCTTTCACTAGATACACCGATGTGACCATCTGCTCGCCGAGAAGCTGCACCGAGGTGCGCTGGTTGGTCAGTAGCGCCGACTGCGCGGTGATGACGTCGAGGAAGTTGGTCAAGCCTCCGCTGTAGCGGTTGGTGGCGATCTGCAGGGCGCGCTGCGCGTCTTGCACAGCGGCGGTCTGTGATGCGGAAGCCTGCGACAGCGCATTCAGCCCTGACAATCCGTCTTCGACCTGCTGGAATGCGGTCAGCACCGACTCACGATAATTCGCGACCGTGCCGTCATAGGTTGCTTTGGTTGCGGCAAGATTCGCGCGATTGCGTCCACCCTGAAAAATCGGCTGCAGCACGTCGGCGCCCAGCGACCAGATCGCGTTGGGAGCGGTAATCAGGTTCGAGAGAACCGTGCTTTGAACGCCGCCGCCGCCCGAGATCGTAAGCTGCGGATAAAACGCCGCGGTCGCAACTCCGACCAGCGCGTTCTCGTAGGCCATCTGGCGCTCGGCGCTGGCCACGTCGGGACGGCGTTCGAGCAAATCCGAGGGGACGCCGAGCGGCACCGCTGGCGCCGTCGCGTTCAACGGCCGCACCGCGACGTTGAAAGTCGACGCCGGATTTCCCGTTAACACAGCGATCGCGTGTTCGTACTGATCGCGCTGCTGCTTCACCAGATAAAGCTGCGTGATGGTGGAATCGAGCAGCGTCTGCTGCTGCGCAAGATCAAGTCCTGAGGCGACGCCGCCGGAGTGTCGATTCTCTACCAGCTCCAATCCTTTTTGTTGAATGTCGATCGATTCCTGCACCACCTGCGTTTCGGCATCGAGTTCCCGCAGGCTAAAATAGTCGGCGGCCAGCTCGGCCGTCAGCACCAGACGCGCGTTATAAAGATCGGCTGCTGTCGATTGCAGCGACGCGTTCGAGGCCTCGAGGTTGCGCCGCACGGTTCCGAACAGATCGGGCTCGTAGTTCAACAGGAACGGAATCTGATAAGTACTTTGGGTGAGCGTGCCGTTCGACGCCAACACTTCCGGCCGGTTCGCGGCGTAGCGGGTGCGCGAAACGCCGGGGTCAGCGTTGAACGTTGGAAAGTATCCTGCCGACGTCACTCGCGCCAGGGCGCGGGCGCGGTTGACCTGATCTCGCGCGGCCTCCAGCGTCTGATTGGCTTTGAGCAATTGCTGCTCGTAGCCGTTTAGCTCGGCGTCGTTGTAGATCTCCCACCATTCACCCTTCGGCTGGGAATCTTTCGGAGCCGCGACGCGCCATGGTCCTTCGGTCTTGTACGCAGTGGGAGCCTGCACCGCGGGACGATGGTAGTTCGGTCCCACGACGCAACCGGCGAGGAATGCCGTCGCCATGATCGCGGCCGCTATTTTCGCCAGCTTTACTTTCACGGTCTTAATTTTCACGAGCTTTGTTTTCGCAAGCGTCCGCGCGTTCACGACGGCTTGCCTCCCTGCGCCGGCTGCTTGTCTTCGGGAGCCACGTTTACTTTCTGGTCTTGTTCCAGAGAGTCGGCGGGATTGACCACCACGCGGTCGCCGAGGTCGACGCCGCCCAGAATCTCCAGAGTCGTGCCATAGTCGCGCCCGATGGTGATCGGCCGCAGCTGGACTTTGCCGTCGCTGCCAACGACGGCAACCTGCGCTCCCGCGGCGCGGAAAAGCATCGTGTTCACAGGAAGCGTAACCTTGCGCGCACCCACGCCGACCTGAAAATGCACTTCTCCGTAAGAGCCCGGCAGCAACTGCCCCTGCTTGTTGGGAACATCGACTTCAGTGAGCAGCGTGCGCGTAGTGGGGTCAATCGCCTGGGCGGTTCGTACGACAGTGCCGACAAATTTCTGGCCGGGATATTCCTGCAGAGTCACGGCTGCGCTCGCGCCGGTCTTAATTGCAGGCGAGTAGTTCTGCGGAACGCTGACGTAGACGCGGAGCGGGTCGACTCGTGCGATGTCGAACAGTTCCCTGCCCGCCGCGCCCGCTCCGGCGTTGATGAGCGCGCCAGGGTCGACTGTGCGCTTGGTCAGCACTCCATTGAACGGACTGTACACGTGCTTGAATGACTCGAGCTCCTCCAGGCGATGGACGTTGGCATCGGCGGCAGCAAGATTCGCCTGAGCCTGCTGATATCCGCTCGTCTGCTGATCGGCTTCTTCCTGAGAAACCGAGTCGGTCTTGCGCAGGTTGACGTAGCGATCGGCGTTGATTTTCGCGAGATCCAACTGCGCCGCAACCTGCTGGCGGGTAGCGCGAGCCTGCAAAAGTTCCTGATCAACTTCGGGAGTGTCGATATCGGCGAGCAGTTCGCCTTGCTTGACGCGGCTACCGATGTCTTTGTACCAGTGCAGAAGATATCCGTTGGTACGGGCATAGATGGGCGACTCTTCATACGCCTGCAGGGTCGCGGGCAGCACCAGTTCCTCGTCGGGCTTTTCTGCAATGGGGCGCACGATCGCAACCGTGGGGACCGCTTCCTGTTCCGTCTCGCTGGCGAGGACGCGGCTGCTGTGCATGCGCATCAGCATGGTGATAATGCCGCCCCCGATCAGCAATAGCAGGACCAGGCCCACCATCAGCAATGCGGTGCGCGGCGGCGCCGCGGGAAGCGGCGGCGGTGGCGTTATTTCGGGAGCATGATGCTCGGGTTCCATAACGTCTTGCTGACTCGATCGCGAATCCATATTGCTCCGTTTCTGTTCGTTCTACCGCACCTTAGGTTCTACGGCACTATCTTCTACCCACTACGACTGCCGGGCCGCCGCTCGCGTCTCTCGATGAGTATGGATCATGGCAAAGATCGACGGCACAAAAAACAGTGTTGCTACGGTTGCGAACAACAATCCGCCGATCACGGCGCGGCCCAGCGGCGCATTCTGTTCGCCGCCCTCGCCCAGACCGAGAGACATCGGCACCATGCCGATAATCATCGCGAGCGCCGTCATCAGTACGGGGCGCATGCGCGTGAAACCGGCTTCCAGAGCGGCTTGCACCGCCGGGATGCCGGCGCTCATGCGATCGCGCGCGAATGACACCAGCAGAATCGAGTTGGCCGTGGCCACGCCCATGCACATCACAGCGCCGGTCAATGACGGGACGCTCATCGTGGTGCGGGTCAACAGCAGCATCCAGCAGATTCCTGCGAGCGCGCCCGGCAAGGCCGTGATGATGATGAAAGGATCAAGCCAGGATTGAAAATTCACCACGATCAGGAAATACACCAGCACGATAGCCATCACGAGTCCGATGCCCAGGCCGATGAAAGAGGACTTCATGGTCACGATCTGGCCGCGGACCGTGAGTTGCGTGCCGCGCGGGAGATGTTCGCGAAAGGGCTTGAGCGCCGCGTTCGCTTCCTCGGCGACACCGCCGAGATCGCGGCCCTGGGTGCTGGCGTAAACGTCGATGACGGGCTGCACATTGTAATGCGAGACGACCGCGGGCCTCGCCGCCGGCGACAACTCCACCAGATTGCTCAACACCTGCGAACTCGAAACTTTCGCGTCCGTGATGGGAACGTTCATCAGATCCTGGAACGACGTGATGCGATACTGCGGCGACTGCACCGCTATGTTGTAGGTCACGCCATTTTTCGGATTCAGCCAATAATTCGGCGTGGTCTGAAAGCTGCCGCTCAGGGCGACCAGCACGCTCTGCGACACATCGTGCGCATCCATTCCGATCTGGTTCGTCTTGGTGCGATCGATCTGCATGTGCAGAGTCGGCAGGCTCATCAGTTGCTGCACGTGCACGTCGGCAGTGCCCGGAACCTGACGCAGACGATTCGCAATCTGCTGCGCGATGACGTAGTTCCCTTGCATATCGGCGCCCGTTAACTGCACGTCGATCGGAGCGGGCAATCCGAAATTCAGAATCTGCGAAACAATATCGGCGGGCTGGAAATAAAACTCCACTCCGGGGAATTGCCGGGGCAGATCCGTGCGCAACTGCTTGATGTACTCATTGGTCGGATGGTGGTTTTCGGGATCGAGACCAATCAGGATTTCGGCGTCGCTGGTGCCCACCACGCCGGAATTGCTGTAGGACAGGTTGATGCCCGAATACGGCAATCCGATGTTGTCGAGGATCGTGACCAACTCTTTTTTCGGGATCTGCTGATGCAAGTATTTTTCGATATCGTCACAGAGTCGCGCCGTCTCTTCGACGCGCAGTCCGGTGCGACCGCGAACGTGGAGGCGCATGAGTCCGGCGTCAACCGACGGAAAAAAATCCTGGCCTAGAAAAAACGCCAGCCCCATGGAGAGGACGCAGAAGGCAAGAAAGCACGACGCGAAAATCTTGCGGTGAGCCAGCGTGGTTTCGAGCAACTGGTAGTAGCCGCCGCGAAAATTCTCGAAGCCCTGCTCGAAGCCTCGCTGAAAGCGTCCAAGAGCCGTCTTAGGGCCACCGCTTTTATGTTCGTGGCCGCGCATGATGTACATCACCAGCGTCGGAATCAGCGTGCGCGAGAGAAAGTAAGAGGCCAGCATGGCGAAGACTACCGCCTCAGCCAGAGGCACGAACAGGTAGCGCGCTACACCGGCGAGGAAGAACATCGGCACGAACACGATGCAGATGCAGAGAGTCGAAACGAAAGCCGGCACCGCGATCTGCGCCGCGCCGTCGAGAATCGCCTGCTTCATCTCTTTGCCCTGCGCGAGATTGCGTTCGATGTTTTCGATTTCGACCGTGGCGTCGTCCACCAGAATGCCGACTGCGAGCGCCAGACCTCCGAGGGTCATGATGTTGATGGTTTCCCCCAGGGCGCTGAGAATGATGACGGAAATAAAAATCGAGAGCGGGATCGAGATCGAGATCACGATCGTCGGGCGCCAGTCGCCGAGAAACAGCAGGATCATCACCGCGGTCAGCGCGGCGGCGATCAGACCTTCGCGCAATACTCCGTTGATCGAGGCGCGCACAAACAGCGACTGGTCGAAGAGCGGCTTGATGGTGATGTCGCGCGGCAACTGATCGGCCGCGCGCGGAATCATGTCTTTCACCGCCTGCACGATGGTGAGCGTGGAGCCGCTGCCGATCTTGTACATCGACATCAGCGCGCCGCGGACTCCATCCTGGCGCACGATGTTGGTCTGCGGGGCGAATCCGTCGCGGATGTGGGCCACGTCGCGCATGTAGATGGTCGAGCCGTTGACCGTCTTCACCGGCAGATCGTTGAGTTCGGCGATGGTCTGTGGCGCGCTGTTCATCTCGATCTGATACTCGAGCGAGCCGATCTTCGCCGTTCCCGAGGGCGTAATCAGATTTTCGGCGTTCACCGCGTTGACGATGTCCGCGGGCGAAAGCCCGTTGGCCTGCATGCGCGGAATATCGAGATCGACCTGGACCTGGCGCATCTTGCCGCCATAGGGGTAAGGCGTGGCCGCTCCCTGCACGGTGGCGAGCTGAGTGCGCAGAAAATTGTTTCCCAGGTCAAATAGTTGTTGTTCGGGCAAAGTCTTGCTGCTCAGCCCGAGTTGCACGATCGGAGTCGACGATGCCGAATAGGAAATGACCAGTGGAGGCGTGGTTCCGACCGGAAGCTGGCGCACCGTGGTTTGCACGATCGCCGTGACCTGCGCCAGCGCGGTCTGAATATTAGCCTGCGGCCGGAAGAAAATCTTGATGACACCCACGCTGTTGACCGACGTGGATTCAATATGCTCGATGTCGTTGACAGTGATCGTGATGCCGCGCTCGGAGTTGCTGACGATACGGTCGGCCATGTCCGAGGGCGCAAAACCGGCATAGTTCCATACGATGCTGACGACCGGGATATTAATGTCGGGGAAAATGTCTACCGGAGTACGCAGAATTACGATCGGCACCAGCAGGATAATGATCAGCGCCATCACGACAAAGGTATAAGGACGCCTGAGGGCAAGCGCAACAATCCACATAAGGCAGTTCGAACTCCAGATAAAACGGTTTCAGCCCAAAACCAGAAAACCGGAAGAACAGCAGCGGCAAACCAATCCGATTCGATACGGTACGTATTGGATTCAATATATGCTATGGTTGGGTCATGGGGCAATCCCTCTTGGGTAACCGAAAGACCACTCCGGCTTCGGAGAACGGCAACAAGCGGCTGCCCGGCCGTCCGCGCAGTGAACAGGCGCGACGGGCAATCTTTCGCAGCACCCTCAAGCTGCTGCGGCGATCAAGTTTCTCCGGGCTCACGATTGAGGCCGTCGCCGCCGATGCCAACGTGGGAAAAGCCACGGTCTACCGCTGGTGGCCGAACAAAGGAGCACTGGTGGTCGACGCTTTCGCCTCCAGTGCCGCGGCCCAGCTTCACTTTCCGAACACCGGTTCGGTGTACCGCGATATGAGCCTGCAAATGATCCAGTTTCTCGGAGTGTTGCGCAGCCAGCGCGGGCGTATTGTGGCCGCACTGCTGGCCGGCGGACAAACCGACCCCGAACTGCTGGCCGCGTTCCGCGACCGCTTCCTGCGGCCGCGCCGCGAAGAAGCCTACAAAACCCTGCGCCGCGCCATCCAGCGCGGCGAACTTCCGAAGACGCTCGATCTCGACGTTGCGCTCGACACGCTCTACGGCGGAATCTATATGCGTTTTTTGATCCAGCACTCTCCGCTGAGCGAGAGCTTCATCCATGACGTCTGCCGCATCGTGTTGAGCGGCGCCGCGAAAAGCGGCAAACAATCCCGCGCGGCATTGCCGAAGGCTCGATCCAAAATGTCGAAACCCGGGCTTGAGTCTTAGGTCTTAGGTCTTGGGTCTTGGGCTGGGGCTTGGGCCTAACACCTAAGACCTAAGACCCCTAGTTTCGATCCGCCACGTCCTTCCCGTTCCGTCCAATTCCGTTCTCTTTACAGACTTTTACGTTGATTGACTGAGCTTTTACCAGTATTTCCGCGGCTTTAGTGTTTGAATCAGAAGCTGAGATTCAATTCAGTAAATTAGCTTGGAGGTTCTATGCGCAAAATCAGTATTGTTGCCGCTCTTGTTCTGACAGCGGCGTTGGGTTGGGCCCAGGCCCCGCCGGATAGTTCTGCTGGTCAGATGCAGGGGGATCAGGCGCCATCCGGTCACCGTGGCCCACACGGGCCGGGCGTAATGGGCACGATCACAGCCGTCGACAATGGCACGATCACGGTGAAAACTCTGGAGGGGCAGACGGCGCAGGTCAGCGTCAGCGACCAAACCGAGTTTCGCAAAGATCGGCAACCGGCCAAACTTGCCGACTTCAAAGTGGGCGACCAGGTCTTCGTGCGCGGCGAGCAGAAAGACGGCGTGTGGCAGGCCCAGATGATCGGCGGACGCACTGGAGGCGGCCAGGGCGGCGGTGGTCCCCGTGGGGAAATGGGCAAGAACTTTATTGCCGGCGAAGTGAAAGCCATCAGCGGAACCAAGTTGACGATCGTGCGGCCCGACGGCGTGAGCCAGGATATTACCGTGGACGAGAATACTTCCTTCAAGAAAGACAAGGACAGCATCACACTGGCCGATGTGAAAGTGGGCGATCACGTGTTTGGACGCGGCGAAATGAAGAATAACGTCTTCGTTCCCTCGGTGTTGAACCTGGGACAACCGCAAGGTATGGGACGCCGCATGGAGGGCGGGCCCGCACCGAACTAGTAAGGCCGCGGAAAGACTCGACTGCTCCGGTACGGCGCCCCTCAGCGGCTGAAGCCGCCGTTGACTTGGCGAGGCTTGCGGTGCGACTGGAAGCCGCACCCTTTCAAAACAGGAATGAAGGTTGAGTTTTTCCCGCAACTCGAAACGGAATTATGATTGGGTTTTGATGGGCCGGTTCCAGAGGGTGGAACCGGCTTAGGAGCGCCGTCTCAGACACAGTCCAATCTAGAGACAGACAAGTCAAGACAGTCAAGACGACCGGGAATCGATCATGGAGTTCCATCACGCGCCGCTTTTTGCTCGCAGCCAGAGCACGGCATTGGCTCGTCTGGTTGCGGCCGGCGTTGCGCTCGCGGTTTTTCTCGGCGGGATGGCCACAGCGCTCTCGGCGCAGACGACCGCGCCGGATGAGGCGGCCGGCACGATTCAAGGGGGAACGATTCGCGGCGTCGTAAAGTCGGGAGGAACGATTGTTCCCGGAGTCGCGGTTACGGCGTCGAATACTCTCACCGGGCAAAAAGCGGTCACCTCCAGCGATGTGAATGGAGGGTACGTTCTGAATGTTCCGGCCAACGGACGCTACGTGGTGCGGGCGCAGATGGCGGCGTTTGCGCCGCTGACGCGGGAAGTGTTGATCAACGACAGCAATCACTCCGTGCAGGCCGACTTCGAATTGATCCTGCAGTCGCGGGCTCAGGAGATCGAACAGAAGGAACAGAAGCAGGCTGCGGCGTCGAACGCCACGCGCGGATTTCAGAGCTTGTCGCTGACGCAAGGCGAAGGCGCGGGATCCGCCGGGGGAGCAGGAAACAGCGCGAGCGCGAGCTCGGACGCGAGCGCGGCGGATGCTTCCATGGCAGGAATGGGCGCGTCGACCGCAACCGAGTCAGTCTCGTTTTCGGGAAACACATCAACGCCTTTCGCGAACATGAGCAGCGCCGAGATGAACCAGCGCTTTCAGGACTTTCGCCAGCAGAACGGCGGCGGGGGGTTCGGAGGAGGGCCGGGGAGCGCGTTTGGCGGGGGCTTTGGAGGATTCGGGGGCGGTCCGGGCGGCGCTTTCGGCGGAGGCCGCGGCCGCTTCAACCCCAATCGTCCGCACGGCTCGCTTTATTACACCGTCGGCAGCGATGCATTGAGCGCCGCACCTTACGCGCTGACCGGAGAGCCCATGGCGAAGCCGAGCTACCTGCAGAACACTTTTGGCGGGTCATTCGGTGGGCCGCTGATTATTCCCAAGGTGTACAACGGAAATAATAAAACTTTCCTGTTCGTCAACTACAACGGATCGCGCGGCAAGAATCCGTTTGACGCGTTCTCCACCGTGCCGACGGCAGCCGAGCGCATGGGCGACTTCTCCAGTTCCACGTATCAAGGCGCGCCAGTGCAGATCTTTAATCCCTTCACCGGAGCGCCGATCGCCGGCAACAACCTGCAAAACTCCGGACTGGCCCTCAGCCCGATCGCGCAGGGACTGTTGAATTACGTCCCGATGCCGAACCTCGCGGGGGCGCTTCCTGACACGCAGAATTTTCAGTACGTGACTTCGACGCTGAGCGACAGCGACGATTTGAACATCCGCGTGAATCAGACGCTGGGAGCGGCGCCAGCGCCCCGCAGTTCCGGCGCGAGCGGAGGGGGACGCGGGAACCGCGGGCAGCGCAACAGCATCAACTTCGGCTTTCACTATCACGGAACGAACTCAAATATTACGAACCCGTTCCCCAGCGTTGGCGGGACGACCACTGGACGGAGCTTCGACATTCCGCTCGGCTACACGCGCACCTTCGGCAAGATCACGAACTCGGCGCGCGTGGATTTCAACCGCGCCCGCACCAGCACGCAGAATCTCTACGCCTTTACGCAGAACATCGCGGGCGGGCTTGGCATTGAGGGCATCTCGCAAAATCCGTTTGACTGGGGCCTTCCCAATCTTTCGTTCTCGGATTTCGGCAGCCTTAGTGACACCAACCCACAACTCATTCGGAATCAAACCTGGACGTTTTCCGACAGCCTGATCTGGAATCGCGGTAAACATACTGTGCGGTGGGGCGGAGATTTCCGCCGCATTGGACTCAATACCGAAGCCAGCAGCGACGCGCGCGGAACTTTCGTTTTCAACGGATCGAATACGGGGCAGTACGTAAACGGCTTGCAGACGCCCAACACAGGATTCGACTTCGCCGACTTTCTGCTCGGCCTTCCGGTTCAGACGCGGCTGCAAACCACGCAGCCCGGCGCCAACAATTATCACTTCCGCGGAAACTCGTGGGATCTCTTTGCGCAGGAAGAGTGGCGGGTTCGCGGCAATCTGAGTTTGAATCTTGGATTGCGGTACGAGTACGTTTCGCCGATGACCGAACTCAACAACCGCGTGGCCAATCTCGACATATCGCCGACTTTTCTGACCGATCCGAATCAGAATTCCGCAAACTCAGTGCAACTGGTTCTGCCCGGCGGCAGCGGCGCTTACAGCGGCGTCTACCCTTCGACGTTGATGCATCCTGACCGCAACAATTTTGCTCCGCGCGTTGGTCTGGCCTGGAAAGCGTCGGCGAAAACGGTAGTGCGCGCGGGATACGGCATCAACTACAACACGACCGTTTATCAATCGATCGTGCAGCAACTGGCCTTTCAGCCTCCTTTTGCCACGACTGCAACCAACGTGCAGACGGTCGCCGGAGATTTGACGTTGCAGAACGGATTTCCCGCTCCCACGCTGCCGACCTGCCAGAGCACGGGCGAGACGACGTGCCAGATCACCAATAACTACGCGGTGAATCCGGATTACCGGCTGGGCTATGTGCAAATCTGGAACCTGAATATTCAGCGCGAGATTCGGCCAACGCTGTTGCTGAATGTCGACTTCACCGGGACCAAGGGCACCCGGCTCGATGTGCTGGAAGCGCCGAACCGCGATGAAGCCGGGATTCGCCTCGCCACCGTTGACGCTTTCAACTGGGAGACCTCCGGTGCAAACTCGCACGCCAGCGCCGGCTCGGTGCGATTGAGGAAGCGGCTGCAGGGCGGATATTCGTTCGGCGGCACCTACACGTTCTCGAAATCGATCGACGACGCATCGTCGATTGGTGGCGGAGCTTCGGTCGTAGCGCAGAATCCTTTTGACCTGTCGGGCGAGCGCGGTCTTTCCGTCTTCAACCAGACGCACAAATTCACCGGCGACTTTCTGGGAGAACTTCCCTTCGGTCACGACAAGCGCTGGCTGTCGGAGGCGAGCCCGTGGCGCGCCATTTTCGGCGACTGGCAGTGGAGTGGAGACTGGACCATCGACTCCGGATTGCCTTTTACTCCGCGCGTGCTGGGCGCCGATGTAAGGAGCGGAACCACCGGCACGATTCGCGCCAACCTTGTGCCCGGAGTGCCCATCAGCGTGCCCAACCCCAGTATTCACGAGTGGTTCAACACGGCTGCGTTTCAGGCTCCGCCGTCGCTGGCGGATTGCAATAATTCCGCGGTCAATCCTCTCGGGCTTCCCTGCGTGTATGGCGACGCGCGCCGCGACAGCATTGTTGGCCCGGGCAGCCTGTTGTTCGATATGGCCGCGACCAAGGTTTTCCCCATGGCCGAGGGGCGCATGCTCGAGTTCCGGGCGTCTGCTTCCAACGTATTCAACCGGCCGCAATATTCGTCGATCGACACCACGCTGAATTCGCCGACCTTCGGCCGGGTGATCGCGGTGGGAGCGATGCGGACGATTACACTGACGGCGAGGTTCCGGTTTTGAAGAATGCTCGGCCAACGCGGAGAACGCATTCCGCCCTGGCGCTGTTGCTCGCGCTGGCGCTGACGGCTTCCGGGATGCCGGTTCGGCTTCCCGCGCAACAGGCTGCCACTCCGTCTACGCCGCAAGTCGACTCGCAGACCGCACCATCTTCGCCGGCGCCATCCGCGCCAGCTGCGGCTCCGCAGTCCGCGCAGCCGACGCAAGCGGACTATACCTTCCGCGCCAGCACCGAGATGGTGCTGGTCAATGTTTCGGTGCGCGACAAGAGCGGAAAGTTCGTGCGCGACCTGAAGCCCGAAGATTTCAAACTCCTGGAGGACGGCAAGGCCCAGAAGATCAGTTCGTTCGATGTGGAGAACACGGACGCCGTTCCGGCGCCCGTGGTCCAGCAGGCGCTTACTTCCACGATTCCTTCGAATGATGCGCCCGCTGCACCTGCCAGCCCCAAGCCGGGCGCGCAGGCAGATCAGTACCGGGACCGGCGCCTGATCGTGCTTTTCTTCGACGTGGCCGACATGGAACCGGATGAGATTCAACGTGCCGTGACCGCGGCGCAGGCTTACGTCAACAAGCAGATGTTGCCTGCGGATCTGGTCTCGGTTGTTTCCCTGGGAAGCTCGCTGACGCTCGCGCAGGATTTCACCTCCGACCGCGATCAACTCAAGAAAGTGCTGCAGTCGTTGAATCCAACGGCGGGACAGGGATATGAACTGGGAACCACCGGAACGACGGAAGACACTCCGGACACGGGCGGGTCGTTCACGGCCGACGATACGGAATACAACATCTTCAATACGGATCGGCGCCTGGAGGCGCTGCGGTCGGTCGCCGAGAGCCTGACCAAAGTCCAGCAGAAAAAGTCGATGATTTATTTTTCCAGCGGGATCCAGCGCACTGGAGTCGAGAACCAATCTGAATTGCGCGCGGCCACTAATGCCGCGGTACGCGCGAACCTGGCGATTTACACAATGGACATGCGCGGTCTGCAGGCGATTGTTCCCGGCGGCGAAGCACAGAATGCCAGCTTGCGCGGAACTTCTCCGTACTCCGGAAATTCCACACTCGCCGCCTTCGATTCCAATTTCCAGACCCAGGAAACGCTTGTGACGCTGGCCGGCGATACCGGCGGCCGTGCCTTCCTCGACTCCAACGACTTCAACCAGATTTTCAAGGGCGTGCAGCAGGACACTTCGATTTACTACATTCTCGGCTACCACAGCAGCAACGGCGCGCGCGACGGCAAGTACCGGCGGATTACCGTAAGCCTGAAAACGTCGGGCTACAAGCTCGATTACCGCCGCGGCTATTACGCGCCCGCCGACTTCAAGCATGCGAATCAGGAAGACCGGGAGCTGCAGTTGCAGCAGGAGTTGACCTCGGAACTGCCGAGCACGGATTTGCCGGTGTATCTCTCGGCGGGATATTTCCGCGTCAACGGCGACAAGTTCTTTGTGCCGGTGTCGCTGGTCGTGCCCGGCTCGCAGATTCCGTTCGTCAGCAAGAGCAACGAAGACAAGGCCACGCTTGATGTGCTCGGAGTGGTGCAGGATAAGTCGAACAAACGCCCGGTCGATCAGATCCGCGACACGGTCAAGTTGTCGGTCAACGCGACGACGCAGGTGCGGCAGAAAAATGTGCAATACAACAACGCATTCTTTCTGCCGCCGGGGCAATATCACCTGAAGTTTGTGGTGCGCGAGAACCAGACGGGACGCATGGGATCGTTCGAGACCGACATCACCATCCCCGAAATGAAATCGCAGCCGTTGAAGATGAGTTCGGTCGTGCTCTCGAGTCAGCTTCAGCCGGGAAAGAAAAAGAAATATGACGATCCTCTCCTGCGGGATGGTTCGGAAATTATCCCGAGCGTGACTCACGTTTTTTCCAGCGGCCAGCATCTGTATCTGTATTACGAGGTGTACGACCCGGCCCACGCCACCGCCGACAAGGGTGCGCCGAAGGCCGGGGATGCGATCCGCGTCCTCACTAATGTAAGTTTCTTTCAGGGCAGCGTGAAGGCGTTTGAGACGCCGCTGGTGGAATCGAGCACGCTGAACGAAGCCAATCGCAAGGCCACCGTGTTTCAGCTGGATGTCCCGCTGGCACAGCTGAAGCCGGGCTTTTACACCTGCCAGGTGAACGTCATCGACGATGCGGCTGGGAAGTTTCTGTTTCCTAGGATGGCGCTGCTGGTGCGGCCGTAGAGCTTGCCCTTAGGTTTATGTGGGGACAGCCGCCCCCGGCTGTCCAGCTCAGCGTAGCTGAGCCGCTCTATTCTGAAAACCGGAGATGTTCCTACCGAGTCGAGACCGAGTCGAGCTTCGCTCGACCGGACAGCCGGGGGCGGCTGTCCCCACAAAACCGGTGCCAGGCTGGGAAAATCGGCGGGACGAGCAAGAACCCTAACCACGGACGGGAGCCGAAACGCGTAAAATGAGTAGGCTGTGCCGAATCCTGTATCGCAGATGAAACGAATCGCCATCCTGGGCTCGACCGGATCGATTGGGCGGAGCACGCTCACCGTGGCCGAGTCTTATCCCGAGCGATTTCAGATTGTGGCGCTGGCTGCGGGCGGGAATCTGGAAGCGGCCTTCGAGCAGGCGCGGCGCTGGCGACCGTGGGTGATTTCCATGGCGGCGGAAGTTGACGCCGATGCCCTGCGGTCCAGACTAAGAAAAGACGGGCTGGGTGAAATCGAGGTCGTGCACGGTGCGGCGGGAACGGTGCGAGTTGCGACGCATGCAGAGGTCGATTTCGTGGTCAGCGCAATCGTTGGCGTCGCCGGCCTTGAGGCTACGTATGAGGCGGTGCGGGCGGGGAAGGCTGTCGGCTTAGCGAATAAAGAATGCCTCGTCGCGGCCGGGGAGCTGATCACCGCCGAGGCTCGTAGGCAAGGCAAGCCGCTGCTGCCGATCGACAGCGAGCACAATGCGGTCCATCAGTGCCTGCGGGGCGGGCGCATGGAGGAAGTTGACCGCATCTGGCTGACGGCTTCAGGCGGTCCGTTTCTCAATACGCCCGCCTCGGAGTTTGCTTCCATCACGGTCGAGCAGGCGCTGAATCATCCGACCTGGAAGATGGGGCGCCGCATCACCATCGACTCGGCGACTCTCATGAATAAGGGATTCGAAGTGATCGAGGCGTGCAGACTTTTTCACATGCCGCCGGCAAAGGTGGAAGTGATTGTTCATCCGCAGTCGACGATTCATTCCATGGTGGAATTTGTGGATGGCAGCATACTTGCTCAGTTTTCCGTGACCGATATGCGGCTGCCGATTCTCTACGCCCTGACTTATCCCGAGCGCATTCAATCGGATATGCGCTTCCCGGTCAGTCACTTGCGTCATCTGGACTTCTGCCCGCCTGATCTGAAAAAATTCCCTTGTCTGCGTCTGGCTTACGAAGCGGCGGAGGCTGGCGGCGCGAAGACGGTAGCTTTGAATGCGGCGGACGAAGTGGCTGTAGCGGCATTTCTGGAAGGCGAGATCGGCTTCGACGAGATTCCCAGGATGATCGAAAACGTGCTGGCGGATACTAATTCCGGAAAACTGGAGTCGATTGCGCAGGTGCTTGAGGCCGACGCCGAAGCCCGCCGATCGGCGCAACGGCGGGTCAAAGGCGGCAAAACTAATGTAAGTCCGCGGGCAACATCTTTTGCATGATTTCTGAATCTAACCGACTGAAGAGAACGTACCTTCATTATGTCTGATTTCTCGAGCTGGTTTTACTATCTCTACATCATCCCGGTGCTGGGCTTCATGGTTCTGATCCATGAGTTCGGCCACTTCGCCGTAGCCAAGTGGCTGGGAGTGCGGGTTGAGGTTTTTTCCATCGGCTTCGGTACGCGCCTGTTCGGCTTCCGCCGGGGCGAGACCGACTACCGCATCGCCGCGATCCCGCTCGGCGGTTACGTCAAAATGTCCGGCGAGAATCCGGTCGACGCGCGCACCGATGATCCGCGCGAGTTCATGAATCATTCGCGATGGCATCGTTTTCTGATCGCGATCGCCGGACCCACCATGAACATCCTGCTGGCGATCGTTCTATTGACCACCGTTTACATGGTGCACTACGAGTATCCGGCGGTCTACGACCAGCCGACGGTGGTGGGATGGGTGCTAAAAGATACTGCGGCTGCGAAAGCGGGTATCCAGATTGGCGACCGCATCACGCGCGTAGATGACGTGCAAAACCCGACGTGGAAAGACGTCGACATGAAAGAAGCGCTCAGCCCCGGGCAGCCGCTCGACGTAGTGGTGGAGCGCAATGGTCAGTCGATCGAAAAAACGGTCGTGCCTAAGGCTGAGGGAGTCGATCAGATTGGCTACGCCGGCTGGGCGCCGAAAGAGGATACGGTGATGATCACCGATCTTCAGCCGGATATGCCCGCGGAAAAGGCCGGTCTGAAAGAAGGCGACAAGATCATATCGCTCGATGGCAAGCCTCTGCCCGCGCTGGCGGCGATGGTGGAAAGCCTCGAAATCAGTAAGGACAACCCGATCGCCATCACCGTGCTGCGCGATGGGCAGGAGAAAACGTTCACCGTCCATCCGGTGTTGTCTAAGGAAAAGCGTTATCGCATTGGCGTCGGTGCCACCCAAACCAAAGTCAAGACGTTGCCGTTCGCCGAAGCACTATCCCTCTCGCTGCATGAGAACCGTGAGAATGCGCTGCTGATTCTGGAACTAGTCAAGAAGATGGTTCAGCACAAGATCTCCCCGCGCTCTATCGAAGGCCCAATCCGCATCGGCCAGGCCGCCGGCGAGGCCGCCCGCAGCAAAGGATGGACGCCGCTGATGGGATTGAGCGCGGCTATCAGCCTGAATCTTGGCATCTTCAACCTGCTGCCGATTCCCATTCTCGACGGTGGTGTGATTCTGTTCCTGCTGATCGAAGGCCTGATGCGCCGCGACATCAGCATGAACATCAAGGAACGCGTCTACCAGGCCGCTTTTGTATTCCTGGTGCTGTTCGCGGTGATGGTGATCTTCAACGATCTTACGAAGACGATACCCTGGATGGCCGAGCGGTTGCCGTAAGAATAGGCCAATCTATCTGTTGCTCTCGGGGAGCCAGTCTTGGCTCCCTTTTTGTTTCTTGAACGGCAGCTTCCTGAGATACAATGTATCTCAGGGGGACCAATGCCGGCCACCGAGATGGTTCACGTTCGTATCGACAAGCGGGTCAAGGCCCAAGCGACCAAGGCGCTCTCGGCGATGGGGTTGTCCGTATCGGATGCCGTACGGGTATTGTTGACCCGTGTAGCCGCGGAGAAGGCTTTGCCCTTTGAAGTGAAAGTCCCCGATGCCGCCACCGAGGCGGCTATGAAGGAAGCGCGCACCGGCAAGCTGGCTAGGTTCAACAGCGTTT
>Ga0070765_100000484_pt1 | contig 23851 bp, 32 predicted proteins | sample HubBroMetageWFT5_FD_71516 | JGI IMG/M metagenome (GOLD analysis project Ga0070765, IMG submission 71516) | Warmed and freeze-thawed soil microbial communities from the Hubbard Brook experimental Forest, New Hampshire - Hubbard Brook CCASE Soil... | ecosystem: Environmental > Terrestrial > Soil... | reverse complement strand
TGGATCGGGACGCACCAGTGATCTCGCCATATTCGTCGTTTCTGGCTCTGCATGTTGATCCGTTAGCCGCACTGCGGAACTTGCACAATATGCAAGACAGGCGATGGCAGGGACCCTACGGATTTTATGAGGCCATCGACTACGATCCTAAGCGGCGGCGTTCCAGGTTTCGGCGCTGCGAACCGGTGCGTTGCTGGATGGCCCATCACCAGGGCATGAGTCTGCTCTCGATCGCCAATTTTCTGCACGATGATATTGTGCAGCGCTGGTTTCACAGCCATCCCCGGGTGCAGGCTACGGAGCTGTTGTTGCAGGAGAAACCGGCCGCTCACGTTCGTCCCGTAAGAAGCGGCCGCACCCAGGCGGCATGAAGCCCCCTTATCGATGGAACTGCTGATTGGGCTGATGGAGACCTCAATGCGAAATTCTCGCATCATCGCTCTCGCTTTCCTCCTAGTGTGCTGGAGAACGGGACCCGAAATCAGCGCAGAGCTCGAGCCAAATCGGCACGTGATTATCATCGATGCGAAGGCCCCCTCGCATCCCTTTCCCCACTTTTGGGAGCGCATGTTCGGTTCGGGACGGGCGATACTCAGCCTGCGGGATAGCTATCGCCGCGATCTACGTGCGGTCAAAGCGATCACCGACTTCGAGTACGTGCGGTTCCACGCCATTTTTCATGACGAGGTTGGCCTCTACGATGAGGACAGTCAAGGACACCCGGTATATAACTTCTCTTATGTAGACCAAATCTACGATGGTTTGCTGGCGAACCGTGTGCGCCCATTTGTGGAGATCAGCTTCATGCCTAACAAGCTGGCAGCCAAGAACATCCTGCACACATTTTGGTATAAACCGAATATTTCTCCACCCCGGGATTGGAATCACTGGGACGGCCTGATCTCGGCGTTCATGCAGCACTTGGTCAACCGCTACGGTATCGATGAAGTCGCACAATGGTATTTTGAAGTCTGGAATGAGCCGAACCTTGATTTTTGGGCGGGAGAGCCAAAACAGGCGACCTACTGGGAACTGTACGACCACACCGCGCTTGCGATCAAAGCGGTAAGCCCACGTTTCCGAGTCGGTGGACCAGCAACGGCGCAAGCCGCGTGGGTAGACGCGTTCATCCACCATTGTGCCGAGAAGAACGTCCCAGTGGATTTCGTTTCAACCCATGTCTACGCCAATGATCCTCCACAAGGAGTTTTCGGATCGGAAACGGACATTCCTCGCGATCGAATGGTGTGCCGCGCGGTGAGCAAAGTTCACGATCAGATTAAAGCATCGAGCGAGCCAGGCTTGCCCCTGATTTGGAGCGAATTCAATGCCAGTTATATGACTGAACCTGAGGTTACGGATTCCATTTTCATGGGACCTTGGCTGGCCGACACTATTCGCCAATGTGACGGGTTGGTCGACATGATGTCTTATTGGACATTCTCGGATGTCTTTGAAGAACAAGGTGTGGTGAAAACGCCCTTCCATGGTGGCTATGGGCTGATTGCCGCCGGAGGCATCCCGAAACCCGCTTTTCATGCTTTTGAAGTCCTGCATCGGCTCGGAGAAGAAAGGCTGCGGCTTGATTCTGACTTCGCACTGCTTACCCGCAGGAACGATGGTACCTTGGTGCTCGCGTTGTGGAACTATGCTTCTCCGGATGCGACCGGTTCGCCAAGCACCGTCACTTTGCGCCTGCACAATTCAGAGGCAAAGGAGGCTTCAATCTTCCGCGTGGATCACGATCATGGAGATTTTCATCAGGCCTACGCAAGGATGGGCGCGCCTCGCTACCCCACCGAGACGCAGATTCGCGAGCTGCGCAAAGGCGTTGAACTTCCGGCTCCGGAAAGCCGTCAGCTGCATCAAGGCGAGCTTACCTTAACGCTGCCTGGACAAGGCTTGGCAGTCATTGAACTGAAGTAGCAGAAAGAATCGAACACACATTACGGTGTGTACTTCTTGAATCCAGCGCGTGCCATGCCTCGCTGCGCTTCAGGGTTTTTCATGAACGTATCCCAAACAAAACCCGTACGGGCATTTTCCGCCATCAGCAGAGTGATGCCCAGGTCGATCCCAATTACGTCGTGGTCATACCAATTCTTGAGCGGATTGAACGCGCTTACAAACCCGTATTTGCTGAATGCTCTTCCATAATGATCCTTGATGTTCCTGAGTACCCGCATTACAGGCTGCGGCAGGAACGGCATGGATCCAGCCGACGCGCTGGGGACGACGGTTCCGTCAATCGGCCCGATGGCGGGCGGTCCTCCCCAAATCACATAACCCTTCTGGGAGTCTGATGCTGTGATGCCCCATAGATCATCGCTGTAATCAGGGAACTGTTTCGCCAACTCCAGACAGAAACGACGGTGGGCCTCGGTGGCCGCTACGGAGTTCTGGAAATAGTCCGCATATTTGTCGCGCTTGCCACGGAAATCAAACCAGGCTTGCGAGTACTGATGCACAAACAGTGGGGCAAACGAACCGATGTAACCAATGCCCTCATACTCAAACCGGGTGCGTTTCCAGGCATTCCAGGTCTCGACGGACAAGGGATGAGAAAGCGATCCCAGCCCTAGGAGGTACATCATCATCAATTCGCTGTAATAGTCCCAACGATAGGGAAGAAACCCGACTTCGGGAGTCCAGCCATGCGGCAACAGGGAAGTGTCCTCCGACAGCCACGACCAATCAACCCGGTCAAAGATCTCATAAGCCAGGCGGCTGATCTCAGAATGCTCCTCAAAGGATTGCCGGCAGGTAAGAATTCCGCAAAGCAGGATTGCTGTGTCAACGGATGAGACTTCGGAGTCCCACACTCTCTCGCCCGTGTTGACGTCGGCGAAATGATAGAAAAACCCACGATGTGTGGGCATCTTTTTCCCTAGAAACCGGAGAGTTGTCAGAACTCGTTCCCGCGCGTCGCGAACTGAAACGAACCCTCGCTTTTGTCCGATGCAAAGCGCACTCAGCCCGAACCCGGTTGCTGCAATACTTGCAACCACGCTAGCGTCATGCTCCCGCACATTGCATCGATCCTTTACTAATCCAGTCAGGGGACTACCTTGTTCCCAGAAATACGTGAAAGTACGCTTCTCGAGTTCTTCTAAAAATTGGTCATCAGCCGGCGAAAGAGAACCTGTTGTCGAGGCGGGTTGCAAGCCCGTAGGCTTGTTTTCTGCCGGTGCCACAAAGGGAAGGATCTTCGAGTGGCTGAAAAGGCTCGCTACCCATATGCCGCCACCCTGTAACAGAAAGTCCCGTCGGGAAAGTGGAGGAGCGCCGTGTGTGGTGTTCTCGTGCTTCTGCATCGCTTGCACACTATTAGATGTCAAATGGAAGCATAAAGCCTTCAGAATCTGAAGGAATTTACCACCTCGCAGTGGCGAATGGGTTATCGAGTCATATCCGGCAAACCTGACATCCCGGAAGCGCGTCATAGAATGTTCAGTCGAGGGCATCCAGGGCCATGGGTAACGAGAAAAAGACAGCCATGTGGTTTCTAGTGGCTATCGCGGGGGCTGTATTGATCATTGTGTTGGTGCACCGGCGCCAACCCCTTGTCCTGAAGGGTACGGTCTTGCGACAGGACAGCGACCCAAACAAACAACTGCCGATTGGAGACGTCGAAATCACCGCGTCCAACGGTGTGGGAATTGGCAACTTCAAGTCTGATTCTTCCGGTTTTTTTCGCATCACCTTGCCTAAGCAACTCCGGCGGCGCCAACCAGTATTGCTCGAATTCCGGCACAAGGATTACGAACCCCTCACTCTGCACGATTTTGTGGGAGACAAACTCTACATCGCGCGCATGGTGCCAGTCCCTCAGCAAACCTCCGCCGAACCTCATCGCCCTGAGGCAACCATTTCGAACGCACGAGTAAGGTATTCAGTTAAGGCCACCACTGAAGCAAATGTAGGCAGCACGGTCAAGACATTTCAAGTCACCAACACCGGAAATATGCCTTGTGACAATCGCCCTCCGTGTTCGCCTGACGGCAAGTGGAAGGCGGCGATCGGTAACACGGCTCTCGACGCTGGCGAGGGGAACGAGTTCCGGAACGCCCGAGTGTCTTGCATTGCTGGACCGTGTCCTTTCACCAGGATCGAACTGGAAGACCTTTCGCAAGACCGTCGCCGCCTCAACGTTTCCGTTCGTAATTGGTCTGACACAACCACCTTTTTGTTAGAAGCGGAGGTTGTTCGCCCCATGGTCAGCGACTTGGTGCGGGAATCGTATCCAGTCATCTTCGGGCGTGCATTGAATTTCAGCCTGCCACCGGCAGCGGAGGGCCCGAGCATTGAAGCGGAGATTGATGGAGAAGCCATCGTCTTTCCTTTGGGACCGGATCTTTTCTTGCGATGGGCCGATTGTCACCTGGGGATCGACAAGGACCAATCTAAAACTTATCGCTGCGAACTTAAATCCGGATACCAGTTCCGGTAACCGGCGGAAGGCGGGGTATCGGCAAAGTGGATTCGAGAAAACATACCAATCCAGTGTTGGTTCAGAGGCCACCCACTGTGGCTGATCAACCGGGAACTTACCGCCGGCCACTCGCGGTCGTAACCGTGCTCTTCTTCATGTGGGGCTTCCTCACTTGCCTAAATGACATTCTGGTTCCACACTTGAAGTCGATTTTCGAGCTCACCTACGCACAAGTCATGCTGATTCAGTTCAGCTTCTTCTCGGCCTACTTCCTGTTTTCGATTCCCGCTGCCAAAATCGTGGATTGGATTGGCTATCAACACACCATGGTCGCAGGGTTATTGACAATGAGTGTGGGCGCATTTTTGTTCGTGCCCGCCGCCAGTGTTGCCTCGTATTCACTGTTCTTGATGGCACTCATTACGCTGGCAGCGGGTATTACCGCCTTGCAGGTAGCGGCGAATCCCTATGTGATTGTGCTGGGCTCGCCCGAAACCGCTTCCAGCCGCCTGAACTTGACCCAGGCGTTCAATTCACTGGGCACAACCATTGCTCCCAGCATCGGCTCATTATTCATCTTGAGTGCAGTGCCAGTGGCCGTCGAAGAAATGGCCCTGCTCTCGCCCACAGCACTTTTGGCCTACCGCACCCAACAGGCGGCCTCGGTCAAAATGCCCTACGTGGTCATAGGCCTGCTGCTGGTGATGCTAGCCGTCGTAATCGGCTATTCCAAACTGCCAAAGATTGAGTCCGGCCAGCATCCTCAGGGTGAGCGGTCGGGCGATTCGCTTTGGAAGCACCGCAATCTGATCCTTGGAGCGATTGGAATCTTCACCTACGTCGGCGCCGAAGTAGCGATCGGCAGCTTCCTGGTCAATTATCTCGGGCAGCCTGGGATTGCGGGATTGCCGGCGAAGGTTGCGGCGGGATACGTCTCGCTCTATTGGGGCGGCGCTATGGTTGGAAGATTTATCGGATCAGCCCTTTTGCGCAAATTCAAGACGAAGAATCTGCTCGGCCTCTGTGCAGTCTGTACTACCACACTACTGCTGACATCCATCGTCGCCAGCGGCCATCTCGCCATGTGGAGCATCCTCGCGGTTGGGCTATTCAACTCCATTATGTTTCCGAGCATTTTCACCCTGGGTTTGGCTGAGCTTGGTCCTCTGGCGGGAGATGGTTCCGGAATTCTTAACATGGCAATCGTCGGAGGAGCACTGATTCCGCTTGCCCAAGGCTTCATTGCCGACCGGATCGGAGTTCACCACGCGTTTTTCTTGCCAGTCATCTGCTATCTCTACATCCTCTATTATGCGCTGGCCGGCTCCCAACCCAACAGCGAACGAATTCGGCAAGCTTGAGTGAGTGTATTGGACTCCCGGCGAACAACAATAATGTCTACGGCTTCTCCTGTAGGGAGCAGATTTTTCTGGTCTCCACCGAAAAAGTCTCTGATGGGCCATCTCTTTGCCCGCAGATCGACCACAAAACAAAGCAGTACTGCCTCTGGCGAGATGCTTGCTCCGAGAACAGGTGTGTAAATCAGTCAAGGCGGATCGGGCCAGCGTACCGGATTCGGAACCGGAGATGACCAATGATGAACTGGAAACACCCTCTCGTCGAAGTTGTCGAAGCGATTGTTGCCTTATGGTTGTTTGATATTTTCTTCAGACCGAGAAAGAGCAATGAAGCTCAGAGCCGCAGCTGACCCTCGACACATGAACGGCCGGATTGATATACCAAATCTGACTCAGGGAACGAAAACTTCTCTTCTACAGAAACGGCTCGATGGTTATCAGTCGCGCCAGTTGTTAACGTTCATTGCTGTGGGTTCACGCACTAGCGCTCAATTCTTAAGATGCAAACGAGGACTTTACAATGTCAGGTAAAGTGCTGCTTCAGCGAGGTTGGGTATGGTCGTTCGCCACAATTGGGATACTGATTGCTCTCTTCGGCTATCGATCGGCACAGGCGCAAACGTACACCATACGTTGTTTGGTGGATCGTTTTTTTCCTGGGTTTCAGCATTTCTCAGGGAATCTACCAGCCGGTTAACCCGATATCCGATTTCGCTTCTTCAGGGTTCCACGGTACGCAGATTTCGCATCTTAAGTGACGCCAAGCCCCTTCGCCCGAGGCCCCGCAAAGCAATTAAGTTGAGGGGGGAATCTAAAATGGGAGACTACAGGGTGGAAAAACTGCGAGCCGAGTTTGTCAGTCTGCTCCGAAGGCAAATTGAGGCGCTGGAGTTGGACGCCTTTGTGGGATTGACTGATGCCGAACAGCACGAATACGACAGCAGACAGGCGCGCATCCGTGATCTGGAGGAAAGAATAGAGAAGACTTCCGATCAGCCCTTGATTCCTGCGGCGGCGGACAAAGTGCCGCATTATCGCTGACCTAAATTGCCACCGTTGAAGCGTCTGGGCTCGCCCCATTGCTGATTTTCTATCCGCTTTTTCAACAAGTTAGGTGTCCGACGAGAAATTCCAGAGCAACTATGAGACGGGCGCTGTGTTTATTCAGCATCGAGGAGATCCCGTGGCGACCGTGCTGAACAAAAAACTCTGCCTTTTGGAATATTCTTGTTGTAACATTTATGGTGTTTGTCATGGTATTTCCGGCTTTCTGAGATGTTTTAGACACTTGCCGATGCGAGGGTGAACGTATGGTTCCTACCTCTTCACGCTCTGGCCGAATCTTCAACAAGACTTGGATTCGCTACGCAGTCGCCCTGTCGGCCGCAGCAGGGGCGTTGCTGCTTCGTGTGGCGTTAAGTCCCTTCCTGGGAGACTATGCACCGTTCATTACAGTCTTTCCTGCGATAGCTTTCTGTGCCTGGTACTGCGGCGTCGGCCCATCTATCCTATGTGTGGTTTTCGCCCTCATGGGGGCACAATACTGGTTTATCTCGCCAGTGCACTCGCTTCGCGTCGTTGGTACTGCTCATGCCGTGGGGATTCTGGCATTCTTGTTGTCTTCCAGTTTCGTGGTTGCAATAGGAGAAGCGCGCCGACGCCGAGAAGCAGTGCTGTCGGCAGCGCAATTAGAACTGGAAGAAGCGGTTGGAGAACGTACGGCGGAACTCGACAGGACCAACCAAAGTCTGCGCGAACTCTCGGCGCGTCTTCTCCAATTGCAGGATGATGAGCGACGGCGTATCGCCCGTGAATTGCACGACAGCGTAGGGCAGATGTTAACGGCTTTGGGAATGAACCTGGCCGCCGTCGGAAGTGACATTGAGCGACTGACTCAGACTGCCACCAGGGTCAACGATAGTGCCGCTTTAGTACAGGAACTCAGCAGGGAGGTCCGCACGATCTCCCACCTGCTCCATCCGCCACTGCTGGATGAGGCGGGCCTCGCATCGGCTCTTCGTTGGTATGTAGAGGGGTTTGCCCAACGCAGCCAGATCGATGTCGATTTGGAGTTCTCCGCGGATTTTGGCAGGCTCTCGCGCGATTCGGAAACGGCTATCTTCCGGACGGTGCAGGAATGCCTTACCAATATTCATCGTCATTCGGACAGCCCGACGGCCAGAATTCGTGTTGGTGTGTCTGACCATGATGTTCGCGTGGAAGTGGAGGATCGTGGCAAAGGCATACCACCAGAAAAGCAATCTGAAATGGCCTCGACGACGGGTATGCCGGGAGTAGGAATCCGCGGGATGCGGGAACGGCTTCGGCAGCTGGGTGGCAGTCTGGAGATTCTTTCCAATGGCAAGGGCACACTCGTTGTAGCGCAACTACCGATGGCAGGCACTCCCACGACCACGGTGGCGGCGTGAAAGGCGATAACTAATCCCACCGATCTGTACGCTTTTACTGCTTCACGCGCAGCAGCATCGATGTGCCGCTTTTCAGATTCACATTGCTTTTTTCGGAGCTTACCACGGGCGCGCCATTACCGCGCGACCGTTTGTATTCTGGGCCACTACAGAGCTCGTGCGGAGCACCATTCCTACGATGGCCGCCGTCAAACCTGCTTTCATAGAAGGGGCGTCCTCGCGCTGGATCACCAATTCATAGCGCACGACTAATGCTAGATATTTCATTGGATGAATTGTCGCGCGCACGGGTTTAACGCTGCCTGGGCAGCCTTGTTAAAGCAGTGGGGCCGGCCTGGCGCTTTCAAGTGGTCCGGAGAACCAGCGCCTCATTCCTGATCAACTGTAGGACAAATTGGGCCTCAGTCCGTAAAATTTGCAGCTTACCACCAACTGAGTCATTGGTATCTCCCCAGCAGACAAGCTGCGGTGGACTGGCATATCGAGTGCAACACACCGGTTCGGGTGGAAGGTGATGAACACGATGCCATTCCTCCGGCTCTGCGCGATATGGGCGCTGCCCTGTGTACTGGCGTACGCACAGAAACCACCTACGTCAGATACAGTAGTAGCGAATCCGCAACTTGCCTCCATTGTTCAGCAGATGCAGGAGGCTCAGTCGCGTTCCAGAGCAGGGCTTTCCTATCAGGTAATTCGCGACTACCGACTTTTCGGCGAGAAGGGCTCAAATCCCAGCTCCGAGGTGTGGGCCGAGGTTGATTATTTGCCCCCGAATCACAAGACGTTCGTGATCCAGAAGCGGGTGGGCGTCAGCCGGGGCGAGGATGTGGTACGACGAGTACTGCAACACGAATCCCAGATGGTGGCGGGTTCGGGGTCTCGAGCCACTATCGATAACGACAATTACTCCTTCGGCTACCTGGGAGAAGCCAGCCTCGAAGGCAGCCCTTGCTATTTGCTGAGCTTAAACCCAAAACGTAAGGAGATCGATCTCATCCGTGGAACAGCTTGGATTGACGAGCACTCCTTCCTGGTTCGCCGCGTCGAGGGTCAAATGGAGAAAACTCCTTCCTGGCTGGTGAAGAAGGTCGACCTCAAGATTGATTTTGCCGAAATGGAAGGCACATGGCTTCAGACCGGGATGGAAGCGGTGGCGGACATTCGTCTCCTGGGTAGCCAAACCTTGAAATCGGAGACGGTTGACGTTCGCATCGGTAATCTGCTCACACAAAAGACACCGCCCGCGGATCGCACCAGAAATGGGAAACCAAACCGCAGCCGCGTGCCAGCCACCATGATCGTGCCTCTCGATGACCGCCAGTAATGATCCCATCCTGACGAGGTTCCATCGCAGGTCTTCGATAGAAATTGCCGCCGCGCGATTCTCACTTCTTTTCTTTTTCCGAATCAGGGAAGAGCCTGCCAGGATGTGTTCTTCCTCCGCGACTCTAGGCATGTCCTCGTGAACCGGCGCCAATGAACCTCTGGTATTCAGGCGGCAGATCGCAGGTGCGCATTGCCCAAGACGGCTTGCATTTCGTCAGGGGTAGCAATTTCTAACTCGAGCATCGAGTTCGCCAACTCAAGCCTGTCCCACACCGATTTGGTGGGGTTGAAAAGCTTCAGTCGGATGTCGTGGTCATGGGCCCAACGCCGCAGAAACAAGAGCATACCCAAGCCACCGCCCTCGATCGCCGACACCTCCGAAAGGTCCAGCAAAATAAGCCGTGCATCATCTTGCGTGGTGACCGCACCGCGCAGTGCGAAAGCCGCCTCACTGTGCACGATTCTGCCTTTGCATTCAATAATGACCACATCTTTGATCCTGTCAGTATGAAGACTGAGCATAGGCTTCCTTCCCGGCTTTTTCTTCCGCTTACAACAGCACGAGTCGTGCCATTGCTATTTCCTTTCGGGGCCAAGAGGTTGCAGGATTGAGATACCGAGATTTTCGGGAAAAGATTGGGAACATTCGAACTACAGCAAACGCTGTATCGCGGGGAATGAAGCCGATTTTCCCTTCCGAAGCCCCCGCCTTTATTTGATGACCCGTCACGCAGAACGTCTAGCCAACCCTCGCTGTGACAACGGCATCTTGTGACTGTGCCAAACGGTAGGAGACGATTTCTGTGGTCCATCGCGGTGAGACGAGATCGAGTCTGTTGAGCGAGATCCTGTTCCTCGGCAGTGGCGTGATCATCTTCGTCCCCTTGCTTTTGCTACTGGTGGCCGCGCTCACGGAGTTGACTGCATTTCGCTGAACCGCTTGCCGCCGTTCGTCACGGCATGACTGCCGGAAGGAGGCTTCGTGTACTACGTGATGGAAGCGACTCGCTGGTGCATTGCATTGCGTTGCGAGACGAAGATGAGGCTCACTTTCAAACGCGATTACCTGCCAGAACAGGGACTGTGGCGGGATTTCCTGGTTTCGGCAGAGCCTCTGCTCGACGTTGAGTACAAGTGAAGCACAGCGAGCCCTACGAACAATGCCCCTTGCGCCAAATTCCGCACAGAGGAAAGAATCCTTCATGTCATTTGTCCGGCTGCAACGTCCGTTCAGTTTGACGATTCCGATCGTCTTTTGTCTATCCCTTGCCTCGCTGGCACAGACGCAGTCCCAGACTTCACCAACGGTTCCCGCAGCTCCTTCAATGCCTTCGGCTCAGTCTCAGCCGCCAGCTCAAACAAAGCTGCAGAGTCCGGTTACAACGCAGTCGCCGAGTTCGGCTCCAACCCAGCCTCAAACCTCGCCGGCGGCGCCCGTAGCTCCTCCGACGCCGCCTTCTGAAACCTCGGGCGAGGCTAACCCGGCACCCGCTGACGGGGCCCAGTCAGCGCCCGAGCAGGACAGCGGCATTTTCGTTTTCAAGAAACGGGTCGAGGAAGTGATCCTGCACGCTACCGTTGTCGATGAACAGCGACACTTGGTTCCCAACCTCGATCGCGGCACCTTCTCGGTATTTGAAGGCGGAGTGCCACAGCCGATCACGTCATTTCACCGGGAAGATGTTCCGGTAGCGCTTGGAATCCTGATTGACAATTCGGGGTCCATGCTTGAGAAACGAGACAAAGTAAATGAGGCGGTGCTCAACCTGATTCGCGAGAGTAACCCCGAAGACCAAATCTTCGTGGTCAACTTCAGTCAGGATGGCTATCTCGACCAGGATTTTACTTCCGACGTCAACTTGGTGCGAGGAGCCCTCCAGAAAGTCTCGATGCGGGGCAGCACGGCACTTTACGACGCCATCGTTGCCTCCTCCGTGCATCTGAGAAACAACCCACGCCTTGATAACAAGGTATTGCTGGTCATTACTGACGGACGAGACAATGCCAGTAGAGAAACTTTGCAAGAAGCCAGGCTGCAATTGCAGCAGCAAAATGGGCCGACGTTATACGCTGTGGGCCTGCTGGGCGACGGCCTCGACCCCAAGGACCAGGCGGTTCTTGGCGCCTTGGCGGACAGCACAGGCGGAGCCGCTTTTTTTCCCCGTACCCTGAACGAATTGGACAACATCAGTCGAACTATCGGCCACGATATTCGAAGTCGATACACCATCGGCTACAAGTCCAGCAACTCAAGACAGGATGCCGCATACCGGACCATTCAAGTGCAGGCGCAGGCCCGTGGCTACCGCCAGCTCACCGTTCGCACGCGGAAGGGGTATTACGCCGGGGAAGCTGTCCGTTAACCGCTGCAAGCGGTCTTTAGTCCGAATCGTAGTGTCCATCAGGTGTTCCCTGTAGGTTTGGAGTCCTAAGTTGTGAGAATCCTGTGAGAACTGTGCGAATTCTGTTGTGGTAGCCGACCCGCTCGGCAACGGCCAACACTGCGCGCACATCCAAGGGTGCAATGTCCAAGCGTGCCAGGCAAGAACCGGCGGACTTGCCGGAAACCTCGTCGTCACCGGCGGAAATCCCTGAGATGCAACGGACTCTATTTCAGGAAGTGCTGACCCTGTTCGAAACGAAGAAGATTGCCTATGCCGTGTCAGGGGCGTTCGCTCTCCGCGAACACACAGGGATTTGTCGCGACACGAAAGACCTCGATATCTTCTTAACCGCTGAGACTGTCGTGACCGCGATGGGACATCTTAAGAAGCACGGTTTCGCATGTGAGGTTTGCGATCCGGTTTGGTTGTTCAAGACACATCGTGACGGCTTCTTTGTCGATCTGATCACCGGGATGAGCAATGCTGCGCTTATCGTAGAACCATCTTGGATCGAGCGATCAAAGACAGCCGAGGTGTACGGAGTGCGCGCCAGAGTGCTGGCTCCCGAAGAACTCCTCGCTTCCAAGCTCTTCGTAACGCGCCGTGAGCGTTTCGATGGAGCTGACATCGGTCACGTGATTTATGGAACCCGGGGGAACCTCGACTGGCATCGAGTGTTATATCTGGCGGGCTCGAACTGGGAGATACTGCTTTGGGCTCTCGTGCTGTTTCGCTATTGCTATCCCGCCCAAACGCACTACGTTCCCCAGACATTGTGGCAGATCCTTCTGGGCCGGTTCCAGAAGGCAGTTTCCCAACCCAACCCCACGGCCAGGTTTCGCGGCAGTTTGGTCGACCCCAAGCTGTTTGCCATCGACGTGAAGGAATGGGGCCTCGATGACCTCTTGGCCGAACATCGCGATCGCCGTTTACGAGGCCTTCCGCCGTCCCTGGGCGGCAGCCTCACTGACCTGGCATCGTAAACTCAGGAATGCAATGAGAATTGCTGCCACTGCCGATCTGCATTTCACCGCATCCCGTCAGAGTGCGCTCCTTGACCAGTTCAGCCGGGTTCGGGATGAGGCGGATGTCCTTGTGCTGGCTGGAGATCTTACGAACTATGGTCAGCCGGATGAGATGGCGCTTTTGTTGAATGTAGTGGTGCGTTCGCGAGTTCCAACCATTGCAGTGCTGGGAAATCATGACTATGAAAGCGGCAAACAAGCGGAACTTATGGCAATGATGGCAGCGGCAGGGGTCAAAGTATTGGATGGGACCGCTTACGAGCGAGAGGGCGTCGGGTTCGCCGGGACCAAAGGCTTTGTGGGAGGCTTTGGACGAGGTGTGCTGACCGCGTTCGGAGAGCCCGAAATCAAAGAGTTCGTGAAAGCGTCCATCGATGAGGCGCTGAAATTGGAGCGTGCCATGTCTCAGTTGCGAAGCCGGAGGCGCGTCGTCGTCCTTCACTATTCACCCGTCGTCGGTACCGTTATTGGCGAAACGCCAGAGATTTTTCCTTTTCTTGGCACCTCCCGCCTGGCGGAAGTCGTCGATCGACACGGTGCGGATCTGGTGCTGCACGGGCACGCTCATAACGGACGGCTAGAAGCGAAAACCGCCGGCGGTGTACCGGTCCAGAATGTCGCCATCACGCTACTACAGGCGCAGCAACCATCGGCGGTTTATCGAGTCTTCGACATTTAAGATCCGCCCTGCGCGGGAATTGACCCGGCTACCCTCTGCCAGAGAGGTAACTGTGCAGTAAATCCAGTATTTACCTGATTGTCGGATGCAACGGCGTTTTGTATTGATCTAGACCTACCGCCTTGCAGAATTTCGAGTGCAAAGGGGGAGGCAGGCATGAACGCCGGTTCCTCGCTGAAAAAATCATACGCCTGGAAAGACCTCTACGTTGCGGCTTTATTCGAGAGCGATAAACCAAGGATTGCGGAACGGATCGCCGAGGCCCAGGTTGCAATCCTGGCCCGAAGACGCGAACTGACGGTTTCTGTGAGTGATGTCCGGGAACGGCATGCGCTTGACAATGCACTCTTTTCGCTTGAGGCTCTGAGAACTTGTCTCTCGATTCTGCCAACCGTGTTTACCGCAGACCTTCGGCATCAGGTTACCGGCTGAGGGGGCGCTTGGAAGGGGAGCGCCGTGGGATATGAAACTTCCGGGCCGTTAGGGCAGGCTCGTCGAAAGGAGGCAGCTCCTTTCGAAGATGTTCTGAACTTCTATGGGATGAATATCGATAGATTGGATATAATCCGTTGCTCGCTTGCGACTCTCGCACGCTGCACTCCATCCATTCTGCCGAGCTACGATTTCCGCCGCATTGTCAAAGCTGCCAGCCATAACCCGCAATATTTCGGGTTCGTCCAGCGTTGCATTTTTCAGGAAGTAAAACTCGTATTTCATATTCACACGGACTTGAAACTGAGGCGGTCGTGAGGGTCTAACGTCACTACTGCGACACTAACCCATGACCGCCCCTAAGAATGTGGCGCTCCAAGGACAAGGAACAACATATCCACGAAAGCGAATGTAGAGGACACCAGGTTGCGTTGCAATCGGGTGAATACCGTATGACCCCGCAGCTTGCGTCTCAACCTTTCCACGCCGCCCCAAAGGGTGTAACTGTTCGCTCCCGACCAGAACTCGGCAATGACGCACTCTCCGTTGGGAGCTCGCGCGCCTGCGTTGTTGGCTGGTGGGTGTTGTGAGCAACACCCGCTCGATTCGTCCCCTCAGCGCGAACGAATGTCTTATTGGTATTCAGTCGTCGACCTGAATACCAATAAGACATTAGCGTCGCTGTGCAGTTCTTGTAGAGAACAACTCTTCAATGAGACACGCCATCTTTCCGTCCGCGCGACTGAAAATGTCAGTGTGAAATGAGGACGTAAAATAATGTGGCAAAAAGTGATTTTGCCCTGCTTGCCCTTTCCTTTGCTTGTGCTCTTTTTCGCCTACCAGCAATGGGACAAATATCGGGAGATCAACAACCGGGTTTCAAAGCTCCGTTCGTTGGGAGCCCTCTGACGTGTTCGCAGTCTTCACCATCAGAGAAGTTGGTTCTTTGACGCTGACCGCTCGGAGGTGTTTGTTTCCTTGCACAGATCCTCCCTGTCAACATTCCTGATGCTAGCGCCCCGCGGAACTGAAGAAATCGACCTTTCTCAGTAATTTGTGCGGAAAACTGGCGTATTGGAGCGCACCAGCTAAACTCTGGAGGCCGAGTGAACTGAACGCTAAAATCTTGGAAATACAGGAAATCCTGTATTCTGGCGAAGGTCGGTTCTGGACTAAAATCATTGCGCGCTCGGGATACGGGACTGCAGCGGTCCGGCCCACCCCCAGAGCTAGACGAAGAATTTATGGCAGTTCGTATTCTGATTGCGGACGATCATCCCGTTGTAAGGCATGGGCTGAAGGTTCTGTTGGGAGAACGCCAAGGGTGGGAAGTCATTGCCGAAGCGGCAGACGGTATGGAGGCGGTGAAGATGGCGGATCGACTGAACCCGGACGTGGTTGTGCTCGACGTTAGCATGCCAAGAATGCACGGTTTGGAGGCATGCCGGTTGATTCGCGAGAATGCGCCGAATTGCGAGATTCTGATCGTTACGCAGCATGATTCGCCGCAAATGCTGCAGGAAGCGCTGCTTTGCGGGGCGAAGGGCTATGTGGTAAAGACCAATGCGGCCCGTGATCTGCTCGCGGCAGTGGACGCAGTGAGTCAGCACCGAAACTTTACGGCGCGCGACAACTCTCGCGACAACACTGGTTTGAGGAGGCAAGCGGATGAAACTCAGAATTCTAATCGCTGATGACCACGAAGTTGTACGACGGGGACTATGTACGCTGCTGCAGTCGCACGATGGTTGGGAGATCTGCGGAGAAGCGACCGATGGGCGCGTCGCCGTGGAGAAGGCAAAGGAATTGAAACCGGACGTGGTGATTGTGGACATCGGCATGCCCAGTCTCAACGGTCTGGCCGCCACCCGGCAGCTAGTGCAGCAGGACCCCCACTGCAAAGTCATAGTTCTCACCATCACCGATTCCGACCAGGTGATTCGGGAAGCGCTCGATGCCGGCGCTCGGGGCTTTGTGTTGAAATCGGACGCCGCCCGAGACCTGGTGTCGGCAGTGGAGGCGCTCCAGCTTAATCGCATGTTTTTTACTCCTCGGGTAAACGATATGGTGCTGGCCGGCTTTCTCGATCGGCGTAAAACTGCCACCAACGTGCCCCCGCGATTGCCGACGCTGACTCCTCGCGAGCGCGAAGTCATTCAACTTCTCGCGGAAGGCAAAAGTTCCAAAGAGGTGGCCTGCGTGCTCGATTTGAGCACCAAGACCGCTGAGACCCATCGCAGCAATATCATGCGGAAACTGGGTTTTCACTCGATCCGCGACCTGGTCGTCTATGCGGTGAAGAACAATATCATCCAGGTACAAATCCCGTCGCATGTCTCAAGCGGCGGAGAGGATCCGGCGGTCTAGGTTCTCATGTTGAGCGAAGCGCGTTCGCTCGGCTGCGTATCTGATCGACGTCCTGCTCTGCGAATCGCCTTGTATTTGGGGGTAGAGGTAGAGAAAGAAATTGTGCTGCGTGGGCCGACTGGTCACGCAGCACACATGCGCAAAAAAGTACTGTCCTGCGGTCTAGCGCGATTGGGAAGCGCCACTGCCCATGCACTGCTTGGCAACCATCTTCACCTCGGTGACCTGAATCGTCGTGCCTGCGCCCGTGGTGGCACTCGCGGAGGCATCTCCCTGCCCTTGGTTTGGACCCGCCGCCGATGATCCACCATCCCCGGTGGCTTGGCCAGTGACAGCAACTTCATGTCCGATGTGCTTCTTCAGTTTGATTTCGTCGCCCATCAGTTTGAAGGTGGTCCCAGTGCCGTCCTGCGTCAACATGTAGTTCCCGTCTGATCCACTCAGACAACCTTGGATAGGACCGGCACTCGCGGAACTATCAGTGGCGCTGGCGTTGGGAGCCGTCGCCGGACTCGTCGACGAAGTGTCCTGAGCCAAGGCCATCGACACGCCCAGCAATCCAAGTGACAACAATAGAAGCATTTTCCTCATAATACGTCTCCTCCGATCATGAAATCGTCTGAAGCTGTTCTCCTGCGTTTTGACGCCGGCAGCAAGACGTTGGAGCGTCAAGCACCGACTCGGCCTCTCGGCGCCTGCATTCGTCGGACGCTCCGCGCTGCTTTCCGACTGATATGAGACTAGGCCCAGTCACTCGGGACGGAAATCCGTTTGAACCCGTAAGTCTCTGGAGGAAAATGCTGTATCAGGAATCCCCCCTGCAATCAGTTTCTTGCAGCCTCTTTTTGGCAGCGCGCCAAAAGCGCCGCCGCAGAATGCAGAATGCGGGGTAAGGGTCGCAGAATTCTCTACTGGCGACTACGGCTTCTACCGGATTGAGATCGGCAGCGGGCTTAAAGTACTGTCGTGTAATCGGACCGGAGGCGGATTTCTTCAAGAGGACTCTCATCAAGAGGACTCTCATCCCGGCCCGGTTACAAATGCTATGGAGGCGACAAAATGAACCAGTTTCTTAGAATCTTATTCGGGATGGGACTTATGTTGACAGAGCCGCAACAGCGGCACCAGATGTATAACCGGGTAACCGACAAACTCGACGACGTCGCCGATCAGGCACTACGCGGCTATGAGGTCGCGACAGATCGTGTCAAGCGCGCCTATCGCTCGGCTCGCGGAGATGATACGCGTGTGTTGGCCAGTGCCGGCAGCTTCCTGATTGGTGTGGGAGTCGGTGTTGGCGCGGGCCTGCTCCTTGCGCCAGCCAGCGGCAGAGAGACGCGCGAGAATATCGCCGAAAAGGTCCGGGACTTCCAAAGTGATGTTCGTGAGTCCTGGCGCCACGCCGAGAACGCACGTAAAAGCGCCTAGTGTCATTTGAGGTTCGTGTATGACGCGACCAGCAAGTGCGTTGGCAGCTTCTATATTTTCGCTAGCGGCCACGCTTACGTTCTCTCAGGATCAAGCCGGCCGTCAGCCGTGTCCGGACGTGACATCGGAAACGATGGGATGCGAATTGATCGCCTGGTCACGCCTGCAAGAACCCACACCACTGCCGGACGCGACGTCCCCACCCGATGGCCAGCCTAAAGAGAAAGAGAAAGGGAGGCTTGAGAAGAGGGTGGAAGGCCAAGAGTCTGACTTAAACCCTCAGCGTCAATCCTCGCAAACCGTCACCGGCGTTATCGTAAGAAATGAAGAAATGTATTGTCTGAAAGTGAACGCCGATCTCACTTTGGTACTGGATGACCAGGAGGTCGCCCAGCGCTACCAAGGCAAACGAGTGAACATCAAAGGTCGGGTTGATCTCGAACTGAAGACGCTTCGCATAGAGAGCATTCGAGCAGTCTCGTAAGCCAGAGAAAGCAAGATCGCGTGCACAGCTCAACCCCAGTCGGGGCCTCCACTACGGCAACTTATTCAGATAGCAAGCTCCATTTGTACTCTGTGCCGGGGGACTTGGAGGAGTCAGCCAGACTGGATTGTTGAAGTCAAAGAACTCAGTCATATCCATCTGCGATGAGTCACGCTTGGTCAGCGATGGCAGACCGAAGCGCGTCTCAATCAATTTCAGAATTGCAGTGTGGTCGGCGACGGTGTGCGAAACGTAGTTCTTCTTCGTGTACGGCGAGACTACGATCAATGGCAGACGGTAGCCGGTGTAGATGAAGTCGCATGTGGGTCCTGTGGTTTGTGTGCAGATGTCCCCCGGGAGCAGATCCACTGGCTTGATTCCGTCCGGGCTTACCGCCGGCTGCGGAGAAACGTGCTCGTAGAGCCCTCCAAATTCATCGAAAGTAAGAATGAAAGCCGAATCCTTCCAGGATGAACTGCCCATCAACCCATTGATCAGCGAAGACACATAATTGGCGCCGAGTTGAATGTTACTGGGCGCCGAATCGGAGTTCGAGGGGTGCTCATCCAGCCCAGCGTCCGATGCCGGCTCGATTTGGGCGACCTGTGGCAACGTGCCATTGGCCAGATCATTCTCGTAATCACAAGGTGAAGTTCCGCAGGTACCTGCCGGTCCAATGGTCCCAATGTTGTGCGGGTATTGCGTCGGAATCGTTTGTCCCCACTGGAAAAACTGTACGTAGCTGAGGGTCAACAGGCAGGCGGGGTCGTAAGGAGGGCCGGAACAGTTGCTGTTCTGCGGATTGACATAGATCTTCCAACTGATTCCCGCGCTTTGCAGTTCTTGAAAGATGGTGGTCGCGGTCAACAACGCCTGGTCCTGCTGGTCCGTGCCTACCGGATAGGCATAACCCTGCGAAGTGCCCGCAATCAAGTACTCGCGGTTTGGATGCGTTCGCGTCATGGCTGGATTGAACCACCTGTCCGAAGTGGCGAAATTGGACGCCATGAAGTAGTAGTAGTTGAGGTCACCGCCATCGTAATACCCCATGGCTCGAATTCCATCCACATCGTTGAACGGGGGTTGAAGGGCCCTGGCATCGTGGCCTGCAGTCCAAACATACCCATTCAGAGCGGCGGCAGACATGCCCGTGGGGTCGTTGTAATCCCAATCCACATGACTCTCGTTCCAGGAAGGGCTGGTGTTTTCCGTGCACTGGGTGATCAAGTGGTAGGACGTGACGGGGTTTTGCGGATCAAAGATGCAATCGCTGGGCGGAGGGAAGTTGGGATCGCAGCCCGGAATTGCCGGAGGAGGTCCGTACAGAGGTGGCTGCCCGGACGTGGGATTGAACTGCGGTAACCCGTCGAATGACTGGTCGGGATAGCCGTTCTGCGACCAGTATTCGCGCATCGCGCCGAAGTAGTGATCGAACGAACGATTTTCTTGCGCCAAGAAGATGATGTGGTTGAGGACATTTACGGTGTTGGAACTGCTGAAGGTTGCCGTGACCTGAATGTTGGTACTCATCGTCGTGGTGCAGGTAGAGCCGTTTCCGCTGCATCCACCACCCGACCATCCTGAGAAAATCGAGTTTGTGCCGGGGGTTTCGGTAAGGGTGACGCTCTCCCGAGGTATGAAAACCGCTTTGCAGGTTTGTCCGCAATTGATTCCAGAAGGATTGCTGGTAACGGTACCTTGACCGGTTCCGTTCCGAATTACGGTTAGCACGGGGAGTTGGGTGAAGGTTGCACTCACTGCTGTGTTCGCGTTGAGCGTTATTGTGCAAGTAGAACTATTTCCGTTACATCCGCCACCCGACCATCCTGTGAAATAGGAATTTGTGCCTGGAGTCGCCGTAAGCGTTACTTTGGCACCGGGATCGAATGCTGCGCTGCACGTCTGCCCACAGTTGATTCCAGGGAGATTGCTGGCAACGGTGCCCTGGCCGTTTCCATTGAGCGTAACACTCAACTGCGGCAATAGGCTGAAGGTAGCCACTGCGGACGCACTTCCCGACACTGTTACAGCGCAGGTACTAGTACCGCTGCATGCCCCTCCCCAACCCGCGAACATGGAGTTGCTGCCCGGAGCCGCGGTAAGCACTACTTGCGTTCCAACCTTGAAACTCGCATTGCACGTCGGCTTGCAAGCAATCCCCGAGGGGGTGCTGCTCACGGTTCCCGTGCCGTTGCCTGCCGGCTGAACGCTGAGTTGACCCGGGCTTGGTGAAGGCGGAGGCGTAGTGCGCGTAGTAGGCGTAGTAAGCATCGACCCGCCACCACAACTGATGATGAACATCACTGTACTCAGTGAGGCTACCAAGAGGGACACTCGTAGTGACATTCGTTCCAGATCTCCTAAGTCCGTGTGCCTTGGATGGGGCGTCGAATGGAGCGGTTGCCCCGATGGATCGGCAGACTAGGAAGTTAGGCTCCTACGAGATCCCAGGGGGTAGCTGAAGGGCAAACGGTATTGTCCGGCTGGGTGGGGTCGCATAGCGTTAGTCCACCCTAACGCGAAGCGGTGCTGGCAGTGGACCGCTTTGCGCCCCGGATGCCCTTGCCCGTTCCTGCTTTGCGGAATCGGGTTACCTGGGAGAACGGCGGAGATCGTGAGCTACCAAGCTGCTGCTGACAAAGGACCTTCCATGGCAGACGGACCAAACTCCGGAAATCAGTTCGCCGGCCGCGTCCGACTTGACGACATAGCCTGCTGCACCCGTCCTAAGAGCCTCTCTCGCCGTCGCCCATGAATCGTGCTGGCTTAGGAAGAGTATCTTGGATCCCGGTGCCACTCTGCGGATCCGGCGTGCCGCCTCGATGCCATTGAGACCTGGCAAGCTGATGTCAAGCACGATCACGTCCGGTTGCTGTTCCCGCGCTTGTTCAACCGCCTCCAATCCGTCGGATGCCATGCTGACTACGTGCAACTCAGGTTGGCCTTCCAATAACGTACACACGCTGCGGCGAATTGCTTCTGAGTCGTCCACTACTAAAACCCGCAGTGCAGTCATAGTTTGCTCGATGAACCATCTGCGCGCGTGCTGCCTCCCGGCATGTCCCACGCAGAAGACCTGCAATATCCCCTTACTGACGAGTACGGCTAGGAAATCATGTGCTTTCGCGATTTTCTCCAAGAGTACATCGGGCTTGTTTGCAGGCCGATCCAGTGGATTGGGTAGTTTTCAGGGAGAAATACCGCAGGGTGCCAGGCAGCCTTATGGCTGGAGTAGCCAGCTTGCGGCAGTTGCGACCGCAACCAGCAGAAAGGCCAACCCGACTGCCATGCCGCCGCCCAACAGAATGATCTCGCTCAAGAGGTCAGATTTCATCAGGTCGTCCGGACGCATTAGTTGTTGCTGGCTTCGCTGCATGGGGACGTTAGAAGCGGGGAAACGGTGGGAAGGACAGCGACTACGGAGAGTTTTCTCAGTACCTACAGCGTTTGCCCCGAAGCAATGCCGGCCGGAGACGAAGGCAACTCAGCCCGCGACACTCAATTCCGGACTTTGATAAACCGGCTTATTCTGTCTCACTCGGCGATAGCAACACGCCGTTTTGTAGGAGTGCCAGGGATTGCGACCCAACTAGAAGAGGAACGTAGGCCGAATCGGCCCCGACATACCTGTTAGAAACCTAGGCCGAAGAGTGCGGTAAGCGGACGCAACTCGGTTCTCACGAACTGAGGTGTCACGCCGTTGGAGAGCGTGTCCTGAAGTTGCGCCCGAAGTCGCAGGACATCTCATTCCAGTTGGATGTTCGGATGTACGTTAAATCCGAACCGGAAGTCCGACTACAGCAGAGCCTGGGACAAACTACTCGTTGCACAGGATGGATCACCCGAGTGGGGCAGCATAGTCTGGCCTGCATGGCAGAGATTTGTCTGCCGAATTCGCCTTCAACTATACAAGGAGCTTTGTCATGGCCGGAAAGAACACTTCAGCATTTGGACTCTATCGAACTCAGGCGGATGTCGAGTATGCCGTTGACCTGCTGCGAGCGGAGGGTTTCCGCCAAACCGATATTTCGGTTCTGCTTCCCGAGAACCAAGGTACGAAGGATTTTGCGATCGAAAAGAACACCAAAGCGCCTGAGGGTACGGCAACAGGAGCCACCACTGGCGCCGTGGTGGGCGGGGCATTGGGCTGGCTCGCCGGAATCGGAGCCCTCGCAATCCCCGGTGTCGGCCCCCTGATTGTTGCTGGACCTATGCTCGCCGCGTTAACTGGCGCTGGGGTGGGAGGCGCAATCGGCGGTATTGGGGGGGCGCTCATCGGTATGGGTATTCCCGAGTACGAAGCCAAGCGCTACGAGGGCCGCATCAAGGAAGGCGGCATCCTGCTTTCCGTTCACTGCGACAATTCAGACTGGACCAAGAAGGCAAAAGACATTTTGGACCGTACCGGCGCCACCGACATCGCGTCCGCGAGTGAGGCCAGCGCCGATTGGCAGAAGACCGACAAGCCGATGCGTCGTGCGAGCTAGCGTTTTTCCCGGCATTTGCGGAATTCCGCAACGAAAGGAACATCAATTATGCTCTGGACGATTTTCGTGATCCTGCTGATCCTGTGGTTGCTCGGCATCGTGACTTCCTATACTTTGGGTGGCTTTATTCATCTGCTGTTGGTTTTAGCTCTGGTGGCGCTGCTCATTCAAGTGATCCAAGGCCGCAGGCCGGTGCTCTAGCTGTTTACGAGGGCCAAGTCGTCCGTCCGCCGTGCGAGTGGTCCAGAGCGCTAGGCGGTGGCACATGCGTCTTGCGGTGCAGCAGCCCTGCAAGGCATGACGAGTTCGACCAACGTGCCAGGGTGGGCGGTTGCCAAGCGTAGCTCTCCGCCATACTCTTTGGCTCGCTGACTCATCCCGCTGATGCCGACGCCGATGCTCCCCGGCTGCTGCTCGACAACTCGTTTCTCGATGCCACGGCCGTTATCCCGCACGGTCGCAATCACCTGCCCATCCTTCAAACTCAGGGTAATCCACGCCTTGTGCGCCTTCGAGTGTCGAAGGACATTGCTCAAGGACTCTTGAATAATCCGGAAAATTGCGGTTTCGAGTTCGGGCGTGAGTCGAGAAAAATCCAGAGGCTCGACATCCATTGCCGTCTCAATGCCGCTACGTTGGGTGAATCCCTCCAAATACCATCGTAGGGCGGAAACTAACCCAATTTCATCCAGTAGCGGCGGGTGCAGGAGATGGGACATGCTACGGACCTGCTGAATCCCCCGGTCAATGATCTCCGCGGCACCGTCAGCGGCCTCCCGTCTGATGGCCTCAGAGTTCGGCTGCATAACCCGATGAAGAAGGATCTTGGCGGCCACTAGTTCCTGTCCCAGACCATCATGTAACTCGCGCGCGATGCGCCGCCTCTCGTCGTCCTGCATGGTGATCAAGCGAACCGACAGCCGACGCAACTCGCCATTCAGATTCTGCAGCTGTTGCGCGTTGCGATGTAGTTCAGCGAACACACTGACCTTTGCGCGCAACAGGTCCGGAATGATGGGC
>Ga0070765_100000483_pt1 | contig 23898 bp, 22 predicted proteins | sample HubBroMetageWFT5_FD_71516 | JGI IMG/M metagenome (GOLD analysis project Ga0070765, IMG submission 71516) | Warmed and freeze-thawed soil microbial communities from the Hubbard Brook experimental Forest, New Hampshire - Hubbard Brook CCASE Soil... | ecosystem: Environmental > Terrestrial > Soil... | reverse complement strand
GACGACATTTTGGCGGATCAACTCCTCGGCGAGGCGCTGGACGATGAGCCGGTAATCATCGGGTTCGCGAAGGAAGGAAGTAACCCACTTGAACGTCTCGATGAAGCCGAGGAAGTTGGTGTAGCTGTAGCGTTTCGCAACCTCTTCGGCTGAGATTTTTACGTCGTGGCGCGCGGCGAGTTCGACGGCCGTTTCCGGGCGAATCCCTCCTTCGAGGTGCAGATGGAGTTCGGCCTTCGGCAACGAATCAACAATTGTTGGTTGTCGTGTGGCTTGTGTCATTCGGGTTCGTTTATTGCGATGGCAACTGCGGCCGCCCGGCATTGATCCATGCCGTCATCCAGTAGGAGCCGAGATCGGTGGAAGCGTCGGAGAGCTGGCGGATGAGGACGGCTCCGACCTGCGCGTAAAAGCGGTCGTAATATTCATCGTTGTAGGCATCAACTCCCTGGCGGGCGCGCTTGTCTGCCAGAAGAACATTCTCAATCCAAGAATGCGCGCTGAGGGCCATTTCGAAGGCGTGGTCGGTGGGATCGTGAATGAAGACGGCTTCATTTGGCTTGACGAAGAAAAATAGCTGGTAGCGATCGACCAGGCCGGAATTAAATCTGGAATTTACGCCGGGCTGCCCGGAAAGTTTTCCGTCGAAGTTTGTGGTGGTGTTGAAAGGATCGTGGGCCTCGGCGATGTAATGCGCAAGCATAGCGGCGGAATGTTTAGCCTCGTCCCAATTGCGGGAGCGGAAAGCGTCCGTCAATCTTTTGCTGGAGACGCCAATCTGCCAGGGAAGCAAGCCGTAAGTTTCGAGAGTGCGGCGGCTGAATTTCGAGACGGCCGCAGTGTAAGCCCGGGGGAGCGCGGAGAACGGGAATGTGCCGTAGTGATCGAGCTGAATGACGTCGTTATGCTGCTCCTCTGAGTTCTTCAATTCGTCGGGTTCCGTAACATGCTGGACGAGGTACTGCCGATTGGATTCGAAGAAAGGAAGAATTTCGTCGGGCAGAGTGTCCACGGCTTTGTTGGTGATCAGGCGTTCGGCGTTCTCCCCCCAGCCGAAAGAGGAAGGCAGGCTGACGAGAAGAATCAGGGTGAGCGCGCCGAAACCCGCGCAAAGCCGGCGAAACATCAGCGAGCCTCCTCCTTCGCATTTCGAGCAAGCAGCATATTGGCGGTGGAAAGAGCGCTGTGATGGCGGCCGTAGAAAAAATACAGCACCAGGCCAATTACCAGCCAGACAAAAAAGCGAAGCCAGTTTTCGATTGTTAGACTCGCCATCAGGATAAAGCAGAAAACGATTGAAGCGATCGGAATCAACGGCGACCAGGGAACGCGGAAGCCGCGCGTACGTTCGGGTTGCTTGCTGCGCAGAATCAGGACGGCCATGGAAACGAGAATGAACGCGAACAGCGTGCCAATATTCGAGAGGTTCACCAGCGTGCCGATGTCGAATATCCCGGCGGGAATGGCGACGACAAATCCAGCGACCCACGTGGCGACGTCCGGAGTCCGGAACCTCTTATGCACGCGGCCAAATCCTTTGGGAAGCAGGCCGTCGCGCGACATCGCGAACCAAACGCGGGCTTGGCCAAGTTGGAATACCAGAAGGGAGGAAATCATTCCCATCAAGGCTCCGAGCGTGACCCAGAAGTTCGTGCCCTTTAGACCAAGGGCATTGAGGGCATCGGAAACCGGTGCGGCCGTGCCCAGCAAGTCCCAATGCCTGATTCCCGTGAGGACAAGGGCGACCGCGATGTAAAGGAAAGAGCAAATAAAGAGAGATGAAAGTATGCCGATGGGAAGGTCACGCTTGGGGTCTTTGCATTCCTCCGCAGCCGTGGAGACGGAATCGAATCCAATATAGGTGAAGAAGACGATTGCGCCGCCCGTCAAAACGCCCTGCATGTGATTCGGGAAAAAAGGCTTCCAGTTGCTGATTTGAACGTACTTGGCTCCCACGATGCAGAAAACCAGAATGGCGACGAGTTTAGTGGCGACCATAACCGTGTTTGCGCCAGCCGATTCGCGGATTCCGAATACCAAAATCACAGTGAGAAACATGACGATGAGGAAGCCCAAAATATTGAAATTCCAAGCCCAACCGGTCATCGGAGAGTACGCCGGGTTGCTGAGTTTGTCAGGCAGATGAACGCCAAAGAAATCGAGAAAACTATTAAGGTATGCGGAAAAGCCGACGGCCACTGCCATATTTGATACGGCGTATTCCAGGATCAGGTCCCAGCCGATAATCCAAGCGATCAGCTCCCCGAGTGTCGCGTAGGTGTAGGTGTAAGCGCTGCCGGCGATGGGAATCATGGATGCGAGTTCGGCGTAGCAGAGACCCGCGAGGCCGCAAACCAGGGCAACAGCAAAAAAGGAAACGGCGATGCCGGGACCGGCGCCCGGACGCCCCATCATGCCGAGCGCGTGGCGGCCATGCATGAGGAAATCGAGAAGTGGCGCTTGGAGAATGGAAGGGACTGGATCCGTCTCTCCAGCAGCTGCGGTGCCCGTGGTGACGAAGATTCCGCTGCCAATGATCGCGCCGACGCCGAGCGCCGTGAGACTCAGCCAGCCCAGCGTTCTCTTCAGGCGTTTCTCCGGACGATCCGCGTCCGTGATGAGCTGGTCAATGCTCTTGGTACGGAAGAATTGTGGGTCCAAACGGCCACCTTCCCCGTTCGAGAGAGACGAAAAACTTTACCTTGCGCGAGGGTTCTGCGCAACCTTGGTGTTTTAGAGATGGCCGAAATCAAAGCGCGAGGCGGCATTTCGCCGCGTTCACGATTTGGAGCGAGCTAAGCCAATTGCAGGTTCGCGTAGCGCTCGATCAATTTTTTCGCGCCGTGATCCTGGAAGCTGACCGTGAGCTTGCGCTCTTCGCCTTCCCCTTCGACCTCGATGATCGTGCCGATGCCGTACTTTGAGTGGCGCACGCGCGTGCCGATGAGCGGATCTTTCGAGGCGCGCGGGGCACGCGAGCCGCGCGAAATGGTGGATGAGCTGGAAGTCCGAGTACCGCTGGTTCTCGATGATTGGCCGTAAGGAGTTCGCCGTCCATATGCGTAACCTTCGGAATATTCCGGGTCAGGTTCGTAGCGGCGCGTTTCGCCCGGCTGGGATAGAGAGCCGAATGCCGCCTCGACAAGTTCCATAGGAACCTCGGCGAGAAAGCGCGAAGGCAGGGAAGCGCGCAGTCGGTCTTCGCCATAGCTGCGGCGATAGATGGCGCGAGAAAGAAGCAGCGAGCGCTTGGCGCGAGTCATGCCGACGTAAAAAAGACGGCGCTCCTCTTCTACTTCTCCGACGGTGTTGAAGGAACGGCTGTGAGGGAGCAGTCCCTCCTCCAGCCCCGCCAGGAAGACAGCGTCGAATTCGAGGCCTTTTGCGCTGTGAAGCGTCATCAGTGAAACGGGGATCGTCTCGTCATACTCATCGGAATCACTGGTGAGCGCGGCGTGGTCGAGCAAGTCCTCGAGCGTTTGACCTTGTTCGGTGGCTTCGGCCATGGCGTTTGAAAGTTCGCGGAGATTTTCGGCGCGGGACGAGTGCTCGAGATTGTCCTGCTGCTCGACCCAACTCAGGTAGCCCGTACGGTCGAGGACGCGTTCGATCAATTGCGCGGGAGCGAGGTTTTCCACATCGGATTGCATTTCCTCGATCAGGATGCGGAAGGAATTCAGCGCGCCGGTAAGCTTTTTGCCCGTGGAAAATTCTCCGGCGCGAATTACTTCCCAGATGGATTGGCCGGTTTCGCGGGCGCGCGCTTCGAGCACGGCAACGGTAGCAGCGCCGATGCCGCGCGGGGGGACGTTGAGGACGCGCAAAAGCGCGACATCGTCCTCGGGATGAAACAGCAGGCGAATATAGGCAAGCGCGTTGCGCACTTCCGCGCGCTCGTAAAAACTAAACCCGCCCACGACGCGGTAACGAATTCCCAGGCGCCGCAAGACTTCCTCAAACGAACGCGACTGCGCGCCGGTGCGATACAGGACGGCAGCGCGCGCGTCGGGATCCCTGCGGACCATAGCGGAAAGCTGCTCGCAGATGTAATCGGCTTCCGCGGTTGAGTCCTGCGCCTCGTAAAATTTCAAGCGCTCTCCCGCGCCCTGGGTTGCGGAAAGAGTTTTTCCCAGGCGCTCGGTATTGTTGCGAACCACGGCGGCAGCGGCGTCGAGAATGGTCTGCGTGGACCGATAGTTTTCTTCGAGGCGGATGACCTGCGTGCCGGGAAAATCCTCGGTAAAGCGTTTCAGGTTGCCCGCGCGGGCGCCGCGCCAGCCGTAAATGGATTGATCTTCGTCGCCGACTACGCAGATATTCTTTCGCGTACCTGCGAGCAATCGAACCAATTCTTCCTGCGCGCGATTGGTGTCCTGAAATTCGTCAACCATCAAGTATTGGAAGCGGGAGCTCCAGGCTGCACGCACGTCCGCATGTTCGCGCAGGAGTTCGACTGCGCGAAGCAGCAGATCGTCAAAATCGAGCGCGCTGGCCTTGCGCAGCATTTCGTTGTAGGCACGAAAGATCGAGCCTACCTGCTGGCGGGTCTTGTCTTGCATTTGACGCGCGCTCGATTCCATTTCGTCGGGCGTGATGCCGTGATTTTTCGCGTGGCTGATCTGCGAGCGAACGCTGCGCGGCGGATAATCCTCGGACGAGAGGTCGAGTTGCGCAAGAGTGCGCTTGACGGCGGCGGCTTGATCGTCGTCATCATAAATGGCGAAATCGCGGGCCAGCCCAAGATGCGAAGATTCGCGACGCAGCAGCCGCGCACAGAAGGAATGAAACGTGGAGACCCATACATCGGAACCATCGCGGCCCGTGGAGCGCAATAGAGCGCTGATGCGATCTTTCATCACGCCCGCGGCTTTATTTGTGAACGTGACTGCCAGAATAGCGCCGGGCGGCACGCCCATTTCAATCAGATGCGCCACGCGGTAGGTGATCACGCGCGTCTTGCCGGTTCCCGCGCCGGCCAGGACAAGCACGGGGCCTTCCGTGGCGAGAACCGCTTCGCGCTGTCGCTCGTTCAATTCAACAAGGAGCGATGATTCCTGCGGAGTTTTGGTCAAGCGCGAATTCTATCTGACCACATGCGATTGAGCAAATTGCGAATCCGCCACAGAAAAACTGCCATGTGCCTCGCAGAGAGCTTTGGGCCGACTCTGCTACAATGATGCGCCTTGCGGGCCCTACGCGGAGGCATGCGATGTCCACGAAGAAGCCGGGCAGCTCGAACCCGGCGGCGATCTGGAAGATAATCTTCATCATGGCTATCGTAACGTGCGCGACCGGGTTGCCTCGACGGGCAGCCAGCGCCGGTTCGCCCCCGCAGTATCAGGCGGTGGAGACGCAAATCAATTCGGTCTTCGACGGCGTCACCAGCGACGACGAGCCTGGGCTCGCGGTGATTGTGCGTCGGAATGGGAAGCTGGTCTTCGAGAAGGGCTATGGAGTGCGCGACCTGCGCACGCGCGCGAAGATAGACGGGCAAACGAATTTCAGGCTCGCCTCTGTGACAAAGCAATTCACGGCGATGTGCATCATGATGCTCGTGCGCGACCATAAGCTGGAATACGCAGACACGCTGACGGACGTGTTTCCCGGTTTTCCCAGCTACGGAAAATCCATCTCGATCCGCAATTTGTTGAACCACACTTCGGGACTTTTGGATTACGAGGAGCTGTGGGAAAAGGAATTTCCCGGCAAGGCTCCCGAAGCGATCCCGCAAATCAAGGATACCGGCGTGCTGGACTTGATGAAACAGCAGACGGCGACGAAATTCCCCGCCGGCACGAAATGGGAGTACAGCAACACGGGATACGCGCTGCTCGCCATGGTGGTTGAGCAAAAATCCGGAATGGCTTTTGGCAATTTTCTGCGCGAACGCATCTTTGACCCGCTTAAGATGACCAATACGATCGCCTATGAAAAAGGGAAGAATGAAGTGAAAAACCGGGCCTACGGGCATTCGAAAGACGGCGACAAGTGGCAGGAAACGGATCAGAGCGACACCTCGGCGGTGCTGGGCGATGGCGGAATCTATACGTCGGTGGAAGATATGGCGAAATGGGACGATGAGCTGGAACACCACAAACTGCTGAGCGCGAAAAATATGCGGGCGGCCACAGATCCCGTGAGAATGCGAGCCGGGGACCGAGAATCATTTCCGCTCGATGATACGCGCCACCCGATTCTCTACGGCTTCGGTTGGTTTCTGGATGCTTATAAGGGCCACGAACGGATGTACCACGATGGCGAAACGATCGGCTTTCGAACGACAATCCAGCGATTCACTTCCGATCGGGTCAGCGTTGTCGTCCTCTGCAATCGCCAGGATTTGGAACCTCAAGCGCTTGCGGAGAAAGTTGAAGATATTTTGATCGCCCTACCGAATTGACCCACCGTGAAAACTGGCAATCGATGAAACCCGTGAAACTTCCTTTGTGGCTGCAGAAATTCATCGTCGTGATGGGCGGCGGCGGATTATTTATGGTGGCTTTCCTGGATTCTTCGGTGCTTTCGTTTCCGTTTGTGGCGGACGCGCTGGTGATTGAACTTTCCGTGGAGAAGCCAGCGCGCATGCCCTATTACGCGGCGATGGCCGCGCTCGGCTCACTCGCCGGCTGCATCTGGCTCTATCTGCTGGCGAAGAAGGGCGGGGAGGCATATTTTCACCGTCACGCGAAAGGGCGCGCGGAAACAATCAAAGAGTGGGTGGACGAGCATGCTTTCCTGAGTGTCTTCATTCCGGCAATTCTGCCGCCGCCGCTGCCATTCAAAGTTTTCATCCTGGCAGAGGGAGTTTTCCAGGTGCCGCTGCGAACTTTCGTTCTTTCGTTGCTGCTGGGGCGCGGGCTGCGTTATTTCGCCGAGGGAATTCTGGCAGTATTCTACGGCGACGCCGTGCTGCGCTTCCTGACGGTGCACAGCCGGTCATTTGCGCTGGCTGTGGTTGGCATCCTCGCTCTTCTTTACGTGGTCACGCACTTCTATTTTCATCGGGCGAAGTCCTCGCGCTGATCGAAACCTGAAGCAATCGAGGGGTACCTTCCGGCGGAAGTAACGATAGTGGACTCTAAGGATTTGGCGACGACGCGTAGAGAAATCGCTGGCTGGTCACGCGAAGGCTGCTGTCTAAATCCACTCGCACAAAAATATTGTCGAGGCTCGAATCGTCTGGAGCAAAACGCAAATCGTGGATTTCGATGCGGTAGCCATCCTCGACTCGCGCGAGGTTCGCGATCGGGTAGCGCGCATATTTAAGGAAACGTTCCGCGGCAGCGGTGGCCTGCGCTTTTTCAAGCGCGGGTGAATCGTCTGGCTTGTACCGCGTGACGCTTTGGTCCGAATCGAATTCATCGCGCGTACCAACCGGCACATCCAGCAACTCCGCCGTGTTGTCCGTCATCACGACGCCGCGCCAATTCAGCGGCGTGGTGGAATAGGGGAAACTTCCCGCGGATATCGGCTCGCGCTTGTGATACTCGCGCGAAAGCAGCAAGGCAGTCGCCTCGCCATGTAGATCGGCCCGCGCGCCCAGATATGCGAAGAGAAGGAGCAAAGTGAAAATAGCGCCAAATCGTCCGCTAGCCTTTTTCTTGCGGTCGCCGATTTCCTCGCCGACAAGCCGGAACAACAAAGGCAACAGCAGACCGGCAAGCAGCAAGAGCAGAATCCATGGATCGAGGTTGGCCACGATGTCCCAGGCGAACCATCCGGAATGAAACGGCCAGAAAAGTTGCACTCCGACGCCGCTGGAGAGATCGAGCAACAAGTGCGCCGCTGCCCCAATCGCGCAGATAATTACGGCAGGTCCGAACGACAATGGAAGCGGCGAGGCTGCCTGGGGCACCTTTCGCGGAAACTTTCTATCGGCAACGCAGAATAAGAGCGCAATCGCGCAGGCCATCAGGGTTGAACCGGGCAGCGAATGCAGAACGGTGCGATGAAACCGCAGAAATGCTTCCGGTCCGCCGGAACAGCTCGCAAAATCCAGATCGGCAGCGACTCCGGAAACCACCAGCATTGCCGCCCCGAAGCGAGGCAAACGCTTCTGCGCCGCGCGCGCGATGGCAAGCGACGTCAACGCATGGGTGACTGGTTCCACGCTCGCGTCCTTTCCGAGAGAGCTATCGTTTCAATTCCGCCGGCGTGACCAGGGAAAGCGCGTCCGGCACGATTCGAAATTCCACCGGCAGCGGACCGATGGATTCGCCATCCACCTGCGCGTAAACGGGTTGATCGCCAGCGGCTTCGCAAATCGCCTGAGTGCCTTTCCACATGGTGATGCCTTCGGCGCCGCGCAACTTGCCGAGCCAAAGGCGGGGCAGGCAGGTGAGGTAGCGGAAGCGGCTGCGCGAGGAATTCGTAAGAAACTCGAAGGAGTCCTCGAAAAGATTTGCGCCCGTGGTGATTTTAAAAGGGCCGCCGTAATTCACCGTTCGGCCGACAACGAGGATCGTGGCGAGCCGCACATCGCCATTCGAACGAACGCTCATTTCCGGAAAAGTGTAACGAACAATCTGCCGCGCGCCTTCGGCCCAGTAAGCGAAAACACCGGCGGTCTTTTTCAGACCGTGGCTTACGGCGTTGACGATGGCCCCATCCGGCCCGGCGCCGCCGACGGATAAGAAGTATCTTCCCTCGGGCGGGACCGCAGTCGAATGATTTCCGTCGGCAGGAATCGCAATGCCAAGCGCAATTCGCCGCACGACACCATCGGGAATCAATCGCGATGCGTGAGGAATGTCCCACGGAATGCGGAGTTCCTTCGCAAGAATATTTGCCGTTCCGGCGGGCAGAAGCGCCATGGGGACCTGGCTGCCAGCGAGGCCGTTGACGATTTCGTTGATGGTTCCATCGCCGCCGCAGGCGATCACCATGCCGCGCCGCTGCGCCACGGCCGCGAGCGCGATCGACTTGGCACTCAGCGGGCCTTTTGTGGGCGCGAGCTCAGTGGCGATGCCCGCGTCCTTGAGCAGGCGCACCGCCTGCTCGATTTCAGCGAAACGGCGATGCCTTCGGCGGCCGCTGGTCGGGTTGTAAATCAGGAGCGCGTCTTTGATCGAGTCAGGCATTGTTTGGGTTCAGGACTGCAAACCAAACGCGCATTGTATAATATCCGGCGGGTTTGACCGCTTGCATCCTGCAGAGGGTTTCATGGCCAAAGGTAGCGCCGCTTCGAACAAAATCGAAAAGTTGCGGGAGAAAATCCGCGAGCACGAATATTTGTACTACGTGGCGGATGACCCCGAAATCACCGACGCGGAATTCGACCGGCTGATGAACCAGCTGAAGAAGCTCGAGGCGGACAATCCGAAACTTGTGACGGCTGATTCACCTTCGCAACGCGTGGGCGGCGCTCCGCGCGAGGGATTTCTAACCGTCAAGCACGCGACGCCGATGGTCAGCCTGGACAACGCATTTTCGCTGGAAGATCTGGCGCAATTCGACCGCCGGGTTCGCGAGCTAACGGGCCGCGAGGAAATCGAATACATCGCTGAACATAAGTTCGACGGCCTCAGCATGTCGCTGCTTTACGAGAAGGGGATTCTGGTGCGCGGGGTGACGCGCGGTGACGGCACCACCGGCGAAGACGTGACGCCCAATGTAAAAACGATCCGGTCAATTCCGCTCTCGATTGACGCGGCGCTGCTGAAGAAGACGGGCCTGCCACTAAATTTCGAAGTGCGCGGCGAAGCCATCATGACGCACAAGGCATTCGAGCGATTAAACGAGCAGCAGGAGCGGGAGGGAGGCAAACTATTCAAGAATCCGCGCAGCGCAGCCGCCGGCGCGGTGCGCGTTCTTGATCCGGCCATCACTGCTTCGCGTCGTCTTGGTTTCTTCGCTTATTACTTGCTTGTAGATGGACGGCCCGCAAGAAAACGACACTCCGAATCCTTGGAAGCGCTTGCCGCGCTGCGTTTCCAGGCCAGCGAGGATTGGGAACTCTGCGATGGGCTCCCAAAAGTGGAGCGTTACATTCAACGCTGGGACGGCGGCCGCGCAAAATTGGCTTACGAAATTGACGGCATCGTCGTAAAGGTGAACGAAATTAATTTGCAGAACGAGTTGGGCTTCACGTCGAAGGCTCCGCGCTGGGCCATCGCTTACAAATATCCGCCGCGCCAGGAATCCACGGTTGTGAACGAAATTAAAGTACAGGTTGGCCGTACGGGAGTGCTGACGCCCGTCGCCTATCTCGAACCGGTACAAGTGGGCGGCGTAACCGTGAGCCGCTCGACGCTTCACAATATGGACGAAATTGCGCGCCTGGGATTGCACGCGGGCGATACGGTGCTGGTGGAACGCGCCGGAGAAGTGATCCCCAAAGTGGTGCAGGTGATCAAGCACGGCAAGGAAGAAAAAGAATTTGAGATGCCGAAGAAGTGTCCCGAATGCGGCACACGAATCCATCACGACGAAGGTGAAGTCGCCTACCGGTGCGTAAATGTTTCCTGCCCGGCGCGTCGCAAGGAATCGCTGCTCCATTTCGCCGGACGCCACGCGATGAATATTGACGGCCTGGGCGACAAGATCGTGGACCAGTTGGTGGACAAGAAAATCGTCAAGGATTTCGCGGACCTCTATCATTTGAAGCTCGATGAAATCGCAGGTCTGGAACGTATGGCGGAAAAATCCGCGCAGAATCTGCTCGACGAGATTGGCGCGAGCAAGAAGAACAGCCTGGCGCGGCTCATCTACGCCCTGGGCATTCGGTTCGTCGGCGAACGCACAGGGCAGCTTTTGGCCGATCATTTCGGCTCGATGGAAAAACTGGCCGAAGCTGGCGAAGAGGAATTGACCGGCGTACACGAAGTGGGCCCGAAGGTTGCCGAGGGGATTCTCGAATTCTTCTCGGAGTCCGCGAATCGCAAGCTGATCGATCGCTTGCACGCGGCCGGCGTAAATATGGAGGCCGTCCGACAGGCTCCGAAGAGCGCGAAATTTGCGGGGATGACGTTTGTCTTTACGGGCACACTCGTGAACCGGTCGCGCGAGGAGGCGGAGGCTCTCGTCGCTTCACACGGGGGGAAGCCTGGCTCCAGCGTGAGCAAAAAAACGAACTACGTGGTAGTTGGCGCCGATCCGGGATCGAAGTTCGAGAAAGCTAAGACGCTCGGCGTCCCCATCCTCGACGAAGCACAATTCGAAAAGCTGCTCGCTAAGAAATAATTCTTCCCAAATAGAGTGCCGTGGTCCGATGAAATAGTAGCGTTATTTCAATTGACGGGGAGATAATGCGCCCGCGTATGGCTCGTCCTCTTATCGTCAAGCAAATTGCGGCTTTTATACGGAGCCTTCTACCGCCAGATCCCTCACAGGCGTTAATTCTAATAGGTTCAACGTTTCTATTTATCGCTAGCACGCTAAGTTGGTCGCCGCTACCGTTTCATAATGCGTGGGTGGGAACAGTACGAATTTTATCACTCCCCATTACAGTTGCGGGTGTCGCTGGCCTTTACCTCTGTTTTTTGCGGTGTAAGAGTCCGGTGCGCCGTCTCTTTGATGCGGTTCTGCTCCCCGCAATGGTTGGCCTGCTTGCAATTCCAATGGTGGCGTTCATTTGGTTTCGTGACGAAATAATGCGCCCGAATTCTGTTCTTCCATTAATTACCAATCCTCATCTCTGGAGCGCACGCGAGTTTCTGCACTTCGCTGCGAGGCTCGGCGTGGGAAGCGAAATCGGGGGCATTGGATTCGTATGCGTTTCAATTTTTTTCGGACTTCTGGTCTGGGATCGCACAAGCCTTCCGATTCGTTTGACACTTTCTTCGAGCTCCACCTCGGCGGAAAGTCCCGCGGAGGAGGAACACCGCCGCACGATGCTGTTTGTTTGGTTGATGATTGCGATGGTCTTCCTGATTGGACTTCCCCTGAGCGCGTTGGAACTCGCCGTAATCTGGTTTTTGTCAAATACCGCACGGCAAGCGCCGACATGGTTTGGATGGGTCGGCGAAATTACGAAGGCGGTGTCAATTCTCGCTTTTGTTCTTTTCGCAATTGGAGAAAACGGAAGGAAATCAATCCGGGCAATGCTCAGGATTCCCCACGTCAAATATCTCGCGCTCGCAGCTTTAGTGCCTGCCGTGATCGCGAGCGCCTGGTCACTGGTGGCTTTTTTTCAGGCGAGGATTGTTTGGAGCTACCATGGATCGGGCAAATATTATATTCCGATTCTGAGCGATTTCCTTGTGTTGCCCAGTGTTTCTTCTCTCTGGTATTTAGTCAACGCCCTGGTGGAAGAAATAGCGTGGAGAGGTTACCTGCAGCCTAGATTCATCAGACGGTATGGACTTTTCCGCGGCATTTTTTTGGTGGGCGTCGTTTGGGGAGCATTCCACTTCTCCTGGGATTTTAATTGGGTCATGACTCCGGGCGATGTTGCGATGAAAATCGGTACGCGGGTGGTTGGAACAGTGGTCTTGAGTTTCGTGTTAGCCTGGCTAACGATCTGGGCGAAATCAATTTTGCCTGCTGCGGTCGCACACGGCTTCTATAACATGTTTATCCTATGGTCGGCGGCACCGTACCGAGACCCGTGGTGGTTATTGATTTTGCTTTGGCTGGCGGCTGGTATCGCGCTATTTCGGTTTTTCCCGCCTCCAACTGTCGACGACGATGCACAATCGGATGTGCCGCCAGTCCCCGAACCCGAGCCTTCCGGAGTATAATAAAAACGGCGGATGAGCCGGGTGATCGCCGGCCTGCTTCTCGAAAGGGAAGGGGGCGGGAGGAAAGTCCGGACTCCGGTCGTGGTGAACTCGAAAGAGCCGGCCACGGCAGGGCGACGCGCCTGGTAACGCCAGGGGGCTGGTCCTTGTTTGAAGTTGCGGGCGAAAGCCCGCGGCAGGGAACCCGGCTACGGAAAGTGCCACAGAAAATTAAACCGCCGGTGATGCTTGCACCTCGGCGGCAAGCCAGAGGCAAAACCTCGGGCTCGCCTCTTTCGGTCGAGCGCATTTGGCAAGGGTGAAAAGGTGGGGTAAGAGCCCACCGCCCGGGTGGCGACATCCGGGGCACGGAAAACCCCGCGTGGAGCAAGGCCAAATAGGAGGGGAGGGCTGGCCCAGCCCGTATGCGTCGGACGCGCAAGCGCTCGATGCTGCGACCCTCGGGTAGGCTGCTTGAGTCCCGAAGCGATTCGGGACCTAGAGGAATGATCGCCGCCTGGCAATGCCGCAATTTATTGTGGCGCTGCCGGGGACAGAATCCGGCTTACAGGCTCATCCGCCAATATTTTTGCCAAGAATTCGATTCTAAGATTCGGCTTATCTGTCGCGGTGCGAAACTTAAAATGCGCCGCATCTCCCGCCAGCCACATCGAGGAACAGTTCCATTTTGGGCCGCCGACTTAGGCATCCAGCCCCGTAAACACCGTGATTGCACAACCGTGCCCGCTCCCGAATAGGCCCTTCACTTGCAATGTTTCCAATCATTGTTTCCAATCGGGGAGAGAGGTATGCCCGAAGAGAGCGGAAAAGCGAAATTATCAGACAATTTTATGGCTACCGCGCATCTGCAGCAGCGGCGAGAGCGCCGCTTCGCAGTTGCGATCGAAATCGAAGCTACGGGCATTGATCGCAACGGTCAGGTTTTTCACGAGCGGACGATCACAAAAGACGTCAGCGAGTGGGGCTGCGGCTTTCTTCTTCACGTTGAACTCAGGCAGGACGACATGCTTCAACTTCGCGCCACCATTCAGGGTGCGGGCGGATCCACACAAACTCATCAAAGATTATTTCAGGTCCGCCGCGTGATGCGGGAAGGGGATGCCTGGCTGGTGGGAGCATGGAAGATGGACGAGGGAAGCATGTGGGGCGTCGAGCTCGAAAAAACAGCCGCCCCCGATTTAGCCGAACTCGAATCCCGCAAGCAACAATCCTCTGTTGACGACGCGACTTCAGTGAAAGACAAAGGCCGATGAGTTCACACCAGGTGGCCTCCAGTTCGACGAAGTCCGGCGTGGGCGGCGCGGGTGGAATCGAAATTTTAGGATTCCCGCAAGTCTTATTTACGCGCACCTTTGGCGATCCGGATATGTTGTTCGCTCCGCTGCTCGATGCTACCCGCGAGGCCTACACAATGATTGATCGCCTTTCCGTCCAGGGCGAGAAACGGGAAAACGCGGTCACCTTGGGCGGGATGCATCTGGCGTCATCGCTCCTAAAGGACTCGAGTTTCTCGCTCGTGGTGAAGGGCCTGACCCACGAGAATATGTACACAGTGGATTTGAGCAGCGGCGTCATTCAGGTCCATACGCGGTTATATGCCGCGGTTGGCCGGCGAGCGTCTTTTTTCAAGGTTGAAATCGCGGGTAAGATTTCCGGCGGGAGTCAGTTCGTGTTGAGGGACCCTGTCCAGGGAACGGTCATCATGCAAGTGAGCGAGGAGAGCCTGCGCCAGCCGAATTTTTTTTCCTCTTCTCTCGGCCAGGAATGCCTGAAAGCTCAGATTGACCAGGAGCGGTTTGGCCGCGCCGGCACTGCACTCGACTCCGAGGCGAGCGGGGAAATGCGAATGATTGTCACAGTGGGTGGGAAAAAAGTACCTGTGATTCTCCGGCAGAAGGAGAACGCAGGCGGATGCGACATCATAGACGGCCTCCGGCAAGAATGGGTGGGGGCCCTCACTCCCGACGTGGAAAGCCAATTGAAAAGCGTGACCGCTTTTGTTCAAGACCTTTTTGCGCGTAGATGACAATTCGATTTATAGCGTGCGCCGCAGCGCAGAATGCTCCGGTATTCGTTGTTTGCAGGTAAACTTGCCCGCCACCGTTCAAACCCCAGTTTCCTGAACCTCAGTTTCCTGAACCTCGGTTCCGTGAATTCGGATCTGTTCGAGCCCTTCTCAAAGCGAGTGCTCCCGTAGAAAGCGATTCAAACGGGTGAAACTTCAAGGACGTCAACGAGGCGAGCTATACATTTCGAGGCAGGAAATTTCGAAGCAAGCGGTCGCGTCGCCACCGGAACTTGCGAGGGCTGCGCCACCTGTGTCAGATTAATCGTCCGCGACACGGAAGAGATATCAAGTCAAGGAGATGCGCGATGGCGAAATACGGCAAGGCTGCAGCAAAAAGCGTGAAGAGGGCATTGGACAAAGAGAAACGCGGAACGCTCCGCTCAGGCAAAGGTGGAAAAGGCGGCGTGGTGACCAGCAGAAAGCAAGCGATCGCGATTGGCCTTTCTGAAGCCCGCAAGAAGGGCGCGAAAGTTCCTCCGCCGAAATAATTTCGAACGGAACAGGGGGGCTTCGTGAGCTGCGTCACATGGCCGTTGCGCCTTCGGCCACAGCGCGGTAGGCCATGTCACCAGACATCCAATCCATCACCGCGTGGATGATCATCGGTGGCCAGAGCGAACGGGATCGGAACAGGATTGCGGACTGCATCGGACTCCCAAGAGCCAGCATGAGCGCGCCCCGCACCGCTGCCTCGAGCGCTCGCACCAAGCGAGGATAAATCCAAAAACACTGTAACAGCGGCCAAATCACGCAGATTACAGGCCAGAAGGAGTTCGTCGAGTGAGACATATAATCCCATCATCGAAGTTTCCTAACCAGAGCGGACAGCTTCGAGGATCTCCTTGTCCGCAGGAGGCGTGGCGCCCGCCTGCGAAGCGACCCACGCACCCAGACGATTCGCCGCCTCATTCATTCTTGCGAGAGATGCCCCCCGCAGAAAATGATGCCCGAGCGCAGCGGTAAAAGCGTCACCCGCGCCTACCGTATCCAAAACGCGAACGGGGAATCCGGCGTGCTCGTCGACTCCATTTTCGCTGATGAGAATGCTTCCGCGGCCGCCTCGCGTCACGCAGACGAGTCGCAAGCCGTGCGCCTGCATCAATCGGCGCGCCGTGACTTCTTCGCCTCCATTTTCAGGAAGGTCAAGCAGTTTTGCCACCCGCGGCAATTCTTCGTGGTTGAGCTTCAGGATCTCAGCAAGCTGGAGGGATTGCGCGAGAATTTCCGCGGAGTAAAACGACTGGCGGAGATTCACGTCGAAAATGCGCACAGCCCCGGGGCGCACACTTCTCAGAAACTTGCGTATCGTCTCTCGTGAGCCGGGCGCACGCTGCGCCAGCGTCCCAAAGCAAACCGCGTCCGCCTCTTGCGCCAGCGATTGCCACGACGCTTCCCATTCAAGGAAATCCCAGGCTACCGAAGGAGTAATCTCAAATGCCGGCTCGCCCTTCGAGTCCACGCTCACGTTCACTGTTCCCGTTGGATGCGCGCTATCGGCCTGAAGGAAGGAGGTCTCCACCCCAAGCCCCGCGAGTTTCTGCGCAGCCTCTTTCCCGAGTTCGTCATTGCCCAGCCGGCTTGCGGCAACGCCGCGATCTCCCAGCAGGTTTGAGCAATACGCAAAATTGGACGGAGCCCCGCCAAGTTGCTTCCCCTGCGGAAGCAGGTCCCACAGAATTTCTCCCAGCCCGAGGATGCAATATTTCTTATCGGGCATGGCAGACCCTGGTGTGTGGAAGAAAGAAGGCTGGTGAGATTTGGGCGGTCCTGAACATTGGCCAATACTACGCCAACTCCGCCATCCGACTAATAGAGGTGAAACACAACCTCAATAGGCACACGCACAGCCATGGGTCTGCCATCTGGGCCAACCGCCGGCTTGAATCGCCAGCTGCGAACTGCTTCAACCGCCTGCTCGTCCAGCCCGAGTCCAAGCCCCTTCGAGACGTGAATGTCTGTCGCGCGTCCATCCGGCGTGATCACAACCAGCAGGAAAACTACCCCTTCGAATTTTTCCTTCACGGCTTCATCGGAAAATTGAGCTCGGGGGCAGTAGGCGCAAATCGGCATGCTGATTCCTTCGCAGCCGCCGCAAGGAGTTCCATCGCCGATCCCATTTTCATTTCCTTTCTCGAGTCCATCGCCGTTTCCGTCACCAATTCCATTTCCGTTCCGCGAACCTATACCGTTCCGTTCACCCGGCCCGTTCGAATCGGAGACCTCCCGCAAGTGGGGATCTCCCCAGTTCGTCATCTTGCTCGGAATCAAGATCCGCGGATCTCCGACAATCGTCGGCGGCGCGAGGAGCCTCGCGTCCATCACCGTTCGCGCCCGAGGCGGAACCAACTGGATTGCGGCAAACGCAGGTGGCTTTCCCGAAGTCGCTGGTCGCTTGTCTCTGCCGCCGCCGCTGCCGCCACCACGCGTTGGCAGCTTCTTTGCGGCAGGAAGCCTGGGGAGGTAGTTCGAGAGCGCCACGAATCCGATCGGTGAAAACGGCTTGGGGATCGTTGGCGCCGCGTCGTTCCATGTCGCTGGAATAAGCAGGAGCGACACAACCAGAATATGCGCGGCGATCGAAAGCGATTGCGCGCGCGTGAATGGCGCGTTCTTCACAAAACGCCTGGGTTCGGCTTTGCTGCCTGGCAAGCGCCGAAAAAGCTCCCGGAAATTGTCGCTCAGACCTGCGCCGAAACGAGTCTTCATGAACATATTTGAGAGCTCGTGTTTTGGCGCATCTGCGCCAGAGTATTTTCCGTTGAAGTTTGGCATCGCCCCCCGCAGAAAGATTCTCACTAGGGCATACAGGAACTTAGAAGCGTGGGCGAGAAAATGGATGTCCGTGGAGGAAAGTCGATTTCCAGGTTTGCGCACCTACTCAACTACGGAGGGGCACGACGGGTCGCATTTGAAAAGAAAACCCGCTGGGAGGTTATTCCCCAGCGGGTTCGGTCCACATACCAGATTGCGCACAGGCTAGGTCGTGCGCTCGTTGCTAGTGCTTGTGGCGCCAATCCCAATATTGCTTTTGTTCATCAGCATTCCGCTTTTTGAAGTCGCGGTGTTCGCGGTGGGTCTCGGTCTCCCATCGCTGGTAATAAACTACTTCGTTGTTGTCCCAGACATGATTGTCCCGGTAATAGGGGTCGTACACCGTGTAGGAACCGTGCGCGGCGCAGCCCGAAATCATCACGGGGGAAAGCAGCGCAAGAGCAAGCAGACCTGATGTTAAGCGGTTCTTCATGAATGGCATGAAATGATTCCTCCTATGATTTATGGGCTGAGCCCTTACATGAAATCGGGCAGCCCTGCCAGGTTAAACCCCACTAGCCGATGTTAAGTTCTCCTGCTTTGGTAGGGCATCGGGGTTTTCCTGTAGCCCCGCATCGGAATAGGAGTATTTCTCAACTGACCCAATCGGAGGGAAAAGGCAGCCAAAAACACCTGGCGCCGACATTACCACCAAGGCACGCCGGACAAACCTGTTACATACGCTTAATTGACTGCATCGCATACCCCGCCCATCATTGTCCCAGTGAATCCGGCCGATCGAGTCTTATTTTCGCGGAAACCGAAAACGACTGCATGGATGGCAAATTCCAGGCCGAACCCAAATTGGAGCTGCCCCTGCGCCTGTTCGCCATCCTGTTGCGATCGCTTAAGTCATGTAGAGTCAATTACATAGGAATCAAGTTCTTACTACTTCTGTGCTTGATTTCAATCTCGGCGTCCGGATCGCAAGCACAGGATTCCGCGGCCCCGGATGCGACACTCGATGAGTCCTCCCGGCCCGCGCCCATACTTAGCGCGGGGATGGCGTTCCTAAGTTATTTTCAAGGTGGGCAACCTCACCTTCATCCGCTCTTTTCTCCCGTGATTCTGATTCCTCTGGGCGATCGCTGGCTGATCGAATCGCGCGACACTTTTGAGGCAGATTTCGCACAGAATCCGGGCAGTAGCGCGTTTCACGGGTACTTGCAGAAAGAAGTGGATTACGCGCAGTTGGATTTTATAGCGAATCGCTATGTTACAGTCACCGTCGGAAGATTCCTAACGCCGTTTGGCGTCTTCAACGAGCGCCTATATCCTGTCTGGATCCGCGACCTGCAATCCGATCCCCTGATTCTTCCGCTGGCTACAGGTCCCAGCGGCGCCGGCACAGGCGCCATGGTCCGCGGAGGCGTGCCGCTCAGCAAGCGCGTCACATTCAATTACGCCGCCTACTATTCGACGTTGATTACGAAGTCTCCGGTGGATTCTTCGCGGTTTGCCGGGGCGCGCGCGGGAATATTTCTCCCCGACCAGCGGCTCGAAATCGGCGGGTCGTTTCAGCATCTCTTACAGGACGACCGTTCGAACTCATTCGGCTTCCATTTCGCATGGCAGCCTCCGAAGGTCCCTGTGGATCTCCGCGCAGAATATGCGCGCACCAGCCAGGGAAGTGGCTATTGGGTTGAAACGGCGTATCGCTTCGCGCAGCCTCCGGTGTGGCAGGATTTTCTAAGCCACGTGCAGCTCGTCGGGCGCATGCAGGAATTTTTCACCGCGGAGCAGCCCGCGGAGTCGCTGCTTCCCGTGGACACAAAAATGTTCGAATTCGGCCTGAACTATTATTTCCGCGACGATCTGCGTTTCGTCAGCAGCTTTGGCCGCCAGTTTGCGGCGCAGGGAAATGAAAATGTATGGACGATGGCCATCACTTACCGGTTCGTCTTGCCGCTGGTCGGCGGAGAAATGCGCTAATGCGAAAATTGTTCATCGTGATATCGCTCGCTGCGGGGCTTACCACCGCGACCTCCTGGGTTGCGGGGCAGCAGGAGAGCAAGACCGCCTCCGCGCCTGCTGCAGAGCCCAAGAATAATTCGAACGCACAGACATCGCCCGCGCATGCGCTGATTCATCTGTCCGCTGAAGATCGCATCGAGGGCGAAAAACGGTTCCGCGCGAATTGCAGCCGCTGCCACCAGACGCCCCATAAATTTTCGCCGCGGGCGACCGCAACGATTGTTCGCCACATGAGAGTCCGCGCCACAATCACCGACGAAGACGCGCGGCTAATCCTGAAATACTTGAGCCAATAGAAATGAAACCCACCCCACGCACAAATTCAAATCGCTCCGTTTCAAGGTTTAGCACTCGCGTATTTGCGTTCGCCGCTTTCTGGTTTATTTTTCCGCCGCTTCACCCGGGGGCCCGGCAATCGGCCGCGGATTCCGGGCTGGCACTTCCCGCTGCTCAAGCCGAATCTCAGCCCCGTTTAATCGAGATTCTCGCCGACCACGACAGCCGCTACAAAGTTACCGGCCAGGACAATCCCACGATCACTCTCAAGTCCGGCGAAGAAATCCGGCTGCGCATCACTGCTGTGAAAGCGAAAAACCGAAATCGCGATGGTTCGATCCATGGCTTCACACTTCTTCGCAGCAAAGATCGCACGCCCGTCCCCGGATGGGATTTTCTGTTGATGCCTGGAGTTCAAGACTTCGTCGTAACTGCTCCTGCCGAAGCGGGGGAGTATCAGGTGGTCTGCACCGTGATATGCAGTTCCGGACACGAGCAAATGAATATGAAAATTATTGTTACCCCGAAAGGAGGATAATTTCATGGACCGCAAAATCGCCGTGAAAAAGGAATCGAGGATGTCACTCTGGAAGCGAATCGCTCTATTCTGTGTTGCGCTGGCGCTCGCAGCTGCCTCGACCCCCTGCCAGGTTCGCGGCGCCGACGAAGTCTTCAAAGGTGTGATCGCCGACTCGCAATGCGCACTGAACGTCCACTCTTTGAGTAAATCGCACAAAGAAATGCTTCAGGATAAAACCATCGGCGACTCGCCTTCCGACTGCGTCTGGCATTGCGTCAAGGATCGCGGGGGCCGCTTCGTCCTGCAGGATAAAGAAAACGTATATCGCCTCGACGACCAGACCCTGGGCCGCCAATTCGCGGCGCAGCGGGTTCAAATCACCGGCACGCTTGATGCGCAGACAAAAACGATCCACGTGAAGAGCATCGCACTGTGGTCCGACGTGGAAAAGCCGGCGGCCGTGTCCAAATAAACTGGAGCGACCGGCGTGCCGCTAACAAAATTGGCGGCGCGAGCTGCCGCTACTCGTACCGGAGCGCCACCATCGGATCCACCCGCATCGCCCGCCGCGCCGGCATGTAACTCGCAAGCAGCGCAACCGCGGAAAGCAGCAATGCGACACCCGCGAAAGTCATCGGGTCTGTAGCGCTAATCCCAAACAGAAGTGACGACATCAGCCGCATAATTGCCACTGATGCGGCAATCCCGAGCAATACGCCGAAACAAGCCATGCGTGCACCTTCACCCATAACCAATCGCAGCACATCGCTGCGCTGCGCGCCCAACGCCACGCGAATCCCGATCTCCTGCGTCCGCCGCGCAACCGAAAAGGAAACAACCCCATAGATGCCCACGGCCGCGAGCGCGAGCGCCGCAGCGGCAAAAAGCGTCACAAGAAAAAGCAAAAAGCGGCGATCGGCCAGCCAGCCGCCCATTACCCCGTCGAATGTGGAAAACTTCACCGGAACATCGGGAGCGAGATCATGGAATATTCCCCGCGCCGCCGAAATGATTTCTCCAGCGGGCGCGCTGCTGCGCAAAAGTATGGTGGGCGATGAATTCGCACTCATCCCGCGCTGCCGGTAGTCGACATAAATGATTGGAGGCGGAGGCGCGTCAAGCCCGGCCGCACGAACGTCGGCAACGACACCTACAATCGTCAATGGCTTCAAGTTGCCGTCCATATTCCCGAACTCGATCGTCTCGCCGAGGGGATTTCGATTCGGCCAGCGCTCGCGAGCCAGGGCCTGGTTGATCAGCGCTACATGGGGCGAATTTATGTTGTCCTGCTCGCCCAACATTCGCCCGCGAATCAACGGAATGCCCAGCGTCCGGAAATACCCTTCGCCGGTAACACAGTAATCGGCGTGTCCCGTCTGCGCCGGATTTTGCGAGATGCGTTCGAAGTCATCGAAGTTCGCCGGAGGCTTTTGGCCGTTGAGCAATAGAAATGTTCCATCAGGAAGATTGTCGCCGGCCGCGACCGGCAGGGCTCCCGTCAATCCCACGCCTTCTGCCCCGGGAATGGCGGAGAGGCGCGTCACGATTTGGTCCATGAGCTGGATTTGGCGCGCAACGCGAGACTCGCTAAAGCTGAAATCCTGCGGAACCGGTGGCGAAAATTCCATGGTGACGAGATTGTCGTCGCGAAATCCAGGATTTGTGGAAATGAGCCGCAGGAAGCTGCGGCCCAGAAGCCCGGCTCCAACCAAAATCACCAGCGTAGTGGCGATTTCGCCGATCACCAAAAGGCTGCGAACCCGCTGACTCCCGCTCGACCCGGTGTTACCACGAGATCCGGCCGCCAATGCCTCCTGCAGGTCGCCCGTAGCGGCACGCCATGCGGCAAAAAGCCCAAGCAGGATAGCGACGGCTGCCGTTGCGGCCACCGCGAACGCGAGCACCGAAGTGTTGACGCCGATACCTTCTTGTCGCGGCAAATTTGTGGGAAGAATTGCGGGAAGCGCCCTGACGGCAAAACTCGCAATCAAAATTCCCAACGCCCCCCCCGCCGCAGAAAGTACAAGTGCCTCGGCGAGGAACTGCTGAATCAATCTCTTCCGCCCTGCTCCTAGAGCCGCACGCACAGCGAATTCCTTTCTGCGTGCGGAGGTCCGCGCCAGCAGCAATCCCGCAACATTCGAGCAAGCCACCAGCAGCAACAGGCCGACGGCTCCCAAAAGGGTCAACAGAGCCGCCCTCGCGTCTCCCACCATTGCGTCCCCAAGCGGCACTACCGCCGCATCGCTCAGGTCCACCTTCTTTCCGTATTCCTGCCTGATCCGTTGAGCAATCGCGCTGAGATCCGCGCGCGCCTGGGCGACCGTGATTCCATCGCGCACGCGCCCCACACCTCGCCAATTATGGGCTGTACGCCCCGGCTCTTCCGGGTCCAGCTCGCTTGGAATCCATGCCTCGGCGCCCTCTGGAAAATCAAATCCGGGCGGCATCACTCCGATGACTGGATAGACCTGGCCCTCCATCGCAAGATGAAATGCGGAAAAATCTGTGGCGCCTCCCAGATATCGCTGCCAATAGCCATAGCTGACGATCATTGCGGGCGTGCCATGCGGGCGCCGCTCGTCACTTGAAAATGCGCGACCGCGAAAAGGTTCCACGCCAAGAGATTCGAAAAAACCGCTGGAAACCGCGGCGGCGTTGACGCGAACTGGCTCGCTTCCGCCGGACACCGATACCAGTTCAGTGCCGTAAGCCGCCAGGCTCGCGAAGGTCTTGTTCTGCGTTCGAAAGTCATCGAAGTTCGAATCGGCCAAATTCATGCGGTGGCCGTCGGGGGCCTGTTCCCACACCCGCACTATCTGTTGGGGATTCGGATAGGGAAGCGCGCGGAGCAGCACTGCGTCTACCACGGAGAAAATTGCGGTGGAAGCGCCGATGCCCAGCGCCAGCGTAACCACAGCTATGGCTGCGAACCCCGGCGCCTTCGTCATCATCCGCAATCCAAATCGCAAATCCTGCCAGAGTGTTTCAAGAAAGCCGATGCTGTTCATTTTGTAAATCACCTCGCGAATTAGCGTTTGGTTCCCCAGCTTTCGCGCAGCGGCGAATCGCGCCTCTTCGGGCGCCATCCCGCGCGCGATGTTTTCTTCCGTTTCGATCAGCAAGTGCGCTTCGAGTTCGCGCGCCCGCTCCGCGTCCCATTTCGTCCGCCGCAAATATCGAAGCCAGCTCATAGCGTTAGTCCTTGGTGGGAGCCAATACTCGATTGATCGCGTGCACCATCTCTGCCCAGCGGCTCGTCTGGTGCTGCAGTTGCTTTCGCCCGAGCGGAGTCAGCCGGTAATATCTCGCTTTGCGATTATTTTCCGATGTGCCCCAGAACGACGCGATCCACTCGCGATCCTCCAAGCGGTGCAGCGCCGGATAAAGCGAGCCATGCTCGACCTGCAGCACTTCGTCCGAGCGGTGCTCGATTACATGGGCAATCGTGTGCCCGTGCGCAGGCCCCAACACGAGCGTCTGGAGAATCAGCAAGTCCAGCGTTCCTTGCAGCAGGTCGGCTTGCAGGGGCGGTGCACTTCTTTTAGGCATTGGCTTTGGACGTCCCT
>Ga0070765_100000480_pt1 | contig 24011 bp, 22 predicted proteins | sample HubBroMetageWFT5_FD_71516 | JGI IMG/M metagenome (GOLD analysis project Ga0070765, IMG submission 71516) | Warmed and freeze-thawed soil microbial communities from the Hubbard Brook experimental Forest, New Hampshire - Hubbard Brook CCASE Soil... | ecosystem: Environmental > Terrestrial > Soil... | reverse complement strand
GCACTCATCGGCACTGTCGCGACGTATGGAACCAATCTGACCGTTATTTTCTTCCACTGGAGCCAGCCGATCGAGAATCGTCGGTACGACATCGATTTCGTATTTACCGCTCATAACTGGTTTTGCTCCGTTGGCTCACCCACCGCCAGCGCTTGCCACGGATCCAAGCGGCTCAACTTCAAGAAAAACTCCGTCGCCTTGTCCGCGTTCGCTGTACCCGCGTTCTTGTCACGATAGCAACGCACAAGTCGGGTCCAAACTGCGCCGACCAGGTCTGACGTCTCCCACGCCGTCAGGTTGTGCTTTTCCACGACCTCGCTCAATTCTTCCAGAATGGACTTTGCCAGCTTCAAACGGTTGGTCTGCATGCAAATATCCGCGAGCAACAATTTCCGCTGAAAGCGCACCCTGCCGTTCGGTTCGGCTGCGGCCAGCGCTGCCATTGTCGATAGAGCGCGGTCAACCTCCCCTGAGCGAGCCATCCGTTCGGCGTCAGCCCAGGAATCGCTCGCTGAACCTTCCGCGCCATTTGAAGGTTTGATAGCAAAAGACACCGGCGTCCCAATGCCTTGCCCAATGACTCCACCTTTTGCCACCGATTGCTTTTTGCGCAAGATGCTGTTTACTGCAACCTGACAATCTTCGAAAGCTTGTTTCGAATTGACGAAAGACAGTGCAGTCAAGCCAAACTGTTCATTTACCACTTGCTCGAATTTCTCGAACTCAGTCCGCGCTTCCCCCAAATCCTTGCCTAGAGCCTCATACTGTTCCCTGGTTCCGGTAGAAACCGCGGACTCGAACTCTGAAGCCGTGATCATTCCGTTTGTCCGCAGAGCTTCATCGCGATAGTTCAGCGAATAGTTCATCGCCGGCGCGGGGCGCATCGTGATCGGGACTTCGCGTATGACTTCGGCCAGTTTTTCGTTCATCCAGTCAAGCTTTCCGTACCGAGCTTCAAGATTGCCGTCTTCCGGCAACGGATAGAGCCCCTTATTGGCAAACTCCGCGAGCAGCCCACGCACCGCCCAAACGCCATCGCGAATACCCGCGAATCCATGAAGACGTGCACATGCGTCCGTAAGAAATACGCCCAATTCGAGGTCTTTCGACTTCGTGCAGAGCGCTTTTTCAACTAGCCCCTTATACGTGGACCAGTCGGTTTTAATCGGATTGGCGGGCTCCCAGTCCCGCTTGTCGGCCGTGTCGCTAAGATTGGGCCGAGCTTTTCTTATGTCGACCCAATCTTTCAATGCCCGGAGATCGTCTCCCGCCGGTTTTTCTGTTGAGATCGGGATCAGCACACTCTCGTCCAGTATCCGGATCATGGACATCGCTCCACCCCAAGCGCGCGTACTTCCGAGATTGCGCAATCGGTCTCGCCTGTCGTGATGACCTTCTGCCCGTAGGCAACCGTGAACTCGCTCTGATCGGCAGACCAGATGGTCCGACGACCCAGTTTCAGGCCATCGTCTTGAAGGTACGAATCGACGTAAAGCGAGAATACCAACACCTCCCCTTGTGCCCCTGAATGCAGCGCCAAAGTGGCGGGTGACCAAACGGTATCGCGCAAGTATCGCGGCTCGGGAATGGTAAGCGACTGAATCGCTTCCCAGGGAATCCAAGCGTAGTGGCCATCCATGACGATCTCGAGAAATGGTCCCAGCAGGTCGCAGCTATCGCTCAGTTCATCGAAACGGGTCCCATTGAGGATGCCACGCAACGGATCGCGTTTTTCTATTGCAGCCTGAAGCAAGCCGGCGGCCCCCGGAAAATCACGCGCCGCGTACAGTTCCACGGCCTTCAATTGAGCAGTCGTGTATGCCGTTTCGTCGATCGTCCGGGGCCTGGGACCACCGTGAAAAAAAAGGCGGCGTTCTTTTTCAGCCTGGATGGCGCCGAGATAGATTCCGGTACCACCGAGCACCTGACCGCTCGCACTGGCCAGCACATCGAGTTGTTTGGCCGCCCGGTCGAGGTCTCCTTTCAGGCATAACAACTCGAAGTAAAACGTGCGCGCAGCCAAGTCACTGGGCTTGAATCTTACCTCTCCGGCTACGCGCTCGATAGCCGCCGAGAGCTGGCCGGTCTCCAGCAGTTCTGTTCCGACCATGTCAGCTCCTTCATCATTCGTGTGAACAACACATATCTCGCTTTTGACGTCGGTCGGTGAAGCGTGGGCGCTTAGGCCGCGACCTTGTTCTCCACCAAACTCCATCCCCCAGAAGTATTGCCACCCTGGCTTCCATCTGTGCGCTTCTGTTGAGTGTAGGTCCATTTGATGGTGCCGTAGTTGAAGCTGACGGCCTCACTTGGGAAATCTCCCCCGCCCGCCGGAGCAACATGCGAGATGACCACCTGTTCCATCGCGACCACCATGTATTTCACGCGTTTGTCGCCAGAAGAACGCAGCATCTCGATATTTACGCTCTTTATGTGCTTGCCGCTACACGCCAATTCGTAGAGCTTGGGCGATGCCAAGTCCACATACTTGGTGATCGAGTAGTCCGAGTGCTGGCAACGTCCTTGGGTCGCACCGCCAGCAGAATTCGCAGTCGCAGATGTGGGTTGTGTGATGGAATGGTTAAAGGAGAGAAGTTCGATCCAGTCTTTGTGTTCCGAATCGGTGCTCTCTCCTTTGAGACCGTCAATTTGCATGTAGATATCAGGCATTGTTTATCTCCTTTTTCTTTAGCTATCGCGGACAAACCTCTCCCCAAGACTGCGAGACTTGCAGCCGCCTTGTTTGCTGGTCCCCCGTTGCGTTTAGGCCGCGGTTGGAAGCTTGGCAACCAACCGTAGCGAAACCGTGAGTTCGTCCAACTGGAAGTGTGGACGCAAGTAAGCCACTGCATTGTAGGCGCCAGGTTTGCCCGCGATTTCCGTAACCTCGATGCGAGCTTGGCGCAATGGAAACTTCGCTTTCTGTTCCTGGCTTGCCATGTCGTCGAGCAAAACATAATTGGAGATCCACTGGTTCAGGAACTGTTCGCACTGTTCGCGCGACATGAAAGAGCCGATCTTGTCGCGCATCATCGCCTTCAGGTAGTGAGCGAAACGCGATACCGCGAAAATGTATTGCAGCTGGGCGGAAAGTCTTGCGTTCGCATTGGCGTCGTCGCTGAGGTACACCGTCGGCTTCTGCGAAGACTGTGCCGCCAGGAACGCCGCGCGATCTGTGCCCTTGTAGTAGCACAGCGGGATGAAGCCGAGTTTCGCGAACTCGTTCTCCCGCCGGTCGGTGATCGCGATTTCTGTCGGACACTTCACCGCGATATCGCCGTCGTCGGTGGTGAAGGTGTGAGTCGGCAGGCCCTCTACCAGGCCACCACCTTCCACGCCCCGAATGGCCGCGCACCACTCGTAACGAGCAAATGCATCGGTCAAGCGCGCGGCAAAGGCGTATGCGGCATTGCCCCAGAGGTACTTGCTGTGATCTTTGCCATCCACGTTCTCTTCGAAATCGAATGCCTCGACTGGAGCGGTCTCCTTGCCGTAGGGCAAGCGCATCAGAACGTGCGGCAGTACCAGGCCAACGTACCGGGAATCATCGCTCTCGCGGAAGGATTTCCAGCGGATGTACGCGTCGTTGTCGAAGATCTTGGCCAAGTCGCGGGGACCGGCTAACTCAGTGAAGCTGTCCCAATTAAACATCTTCGTGCTTGCCCCGGCGATGAAGGGTGCATGCGCCGCAGCGGCGATGTTCGACACCTTCTCCAGCACTTCCAAGTCGTCGGGATGACGGCCAAACTCGTAGTCGCCGACCAGTGCCCCAAAAGGGGCTCCGCCCAAAACACCGTAACCCTCATCGTGCACCTTTTTAAAGGTCGCGCTCTGGTCGAACTCGGAGGCTTTGCGTAGATCTTTCAGGAGATCACCCTTGGCGATGTTCATGACCTTGATCTTCAACATCGTCGACGTCTCGGTCTGAAATACGAAATACTTGAGACCGCGCCATGCGCCCTCGAGCTTCTGAAACGGCTCTGCATGCATGATTTCGTTGAGTTGATTGGTTAGTGCCTGGTCGATGGCGGCAATGCGAGCATTCAGCATTGCTTCGGTGTCGGCCGAGACTTTCATCTCGCGGGTCACGACCTGCTCAACCAGGGCCTCAACCCACTGTTTTGCGACTCCGCGCTCTTCGTCCGTGGGCGCCAGCCGTCCTTCTTTCAGAATCTTCTCTAGTAAACTGCCTTCTTCCGTAACAGCCGCCTCGACTGCCGGTTTCGCTAGAGCATCCGCCATGTTAGTTCCCCCTTCCTGAACCGGCGTCCGGCTCAGGTAGACCGACTTCGGTGCGAAGTTTGTTCAACTCCTGGTCGTCATTCAGGATCTGCTGCAGCATCTTCTCCAGTTTGTCATTGCCGTAGAGGCTGCTGCGCAAATTTGAAAGCTTTCGGCGCAACTCAATCAGCTTTCGGAGCGGTTCCACCTGCTCGACGACGTTTTGTGGCTCGAAGTCCTCCATGCTGGAGAACTTGATCTCGACACCAATCTTGGTGTCGTCGTCGCTAAGCTTGTTGTCCACTTTGAAAGCAAGTCGCGGCGTCATTTTGGCCAGAACCTGATCGAAATTGTCCCGGTCAATCTCCACAAATTTGCGGTCTTTGATCGCGGGCAGCGGTTTGTCTGGCTGTCCCGAGAGGTCGGCGAGCACGCCGACGACGAAAGGCAGCTCCTTCTTCTCGATCGCTCCGCCGGTTTCAACGTCGTAGGTAATCTGGACGCGCGGTGGACGAACTCTCCCGATCTTTTTCTGAAGGCTTTCTTTTGGCATATGCAAACTCCCTGAGGAAAAACCGTTAGGGGCCCGTAAATCTTAGGATAAGGGCCGCAACTGTAGCACATCCTCTAAAATCTGTCTAGGGCAGTCCGTATTTGGCCGTTCCATTTTGGGACGCGCCGTTTCTCGGCTGCCATTCTCACAGATAGTGCGTCTCAACCCTCAAAGCGTTTCAAATCGTAAAAACCCCGGCTCGCAAACCAATTCACACTCAGCGCACGGCCCAGCCCTCGCAATGCATTTTGGAAAAATATCCCTTGTCGAAGATGCTCCCCATGCTGGAATCGATCCGCACCTGAATCGTGACCGGGTTTCCGTTCCCATCCTGCAGGGGTACGTGTTTGCTGCCGGCAAACTGAACCGTACGGAAGGTGAAGAGGCTGCCATTCTCGTCATCGGCCGCTTGCAGCAAGTGGAGGAGACTCCATTGACCCGAATACGTGATCGGGAACTTCATTACGATCAGCTTCGTCGGGGCAGTTGTGACTGGAGGCCAGACAAGCTTCACCGGAGCGCTGGGCTTCTTGGGGGCGAACTTGATCACATGGCCGTCGACATCGAGTTCAAAGGGGACCTTCCCGGTCCCGTCAAGCGTCAATGTGTAGTCGAAATGGGGATTATTCCCGCCGTCGGCATACAAACCGTCTGAAAAGTCGCTCAAGTTGTTGAGCGCTAATAGGAAATTCTGCGAAAAGGTAGCTAGAGCTAGAAACCCTGGATTTGGCGCCCACGCTTTTCCCTGCCGCACATAGGTCTTTGAGACATCTGGCGACTGCTCGAACTGTGCCAGTGTGCCGGTCGCAGGAGCGAAGACCGTATTCAGGTCTTGAGTTGTGGCTTCTTGGGAAGCCGTTGCGTCAAACGGATATTTCGTCCGGATCGCGTCCACGCTGGAACAAAGCGTTTGCTCCGCCTTGTTCACCTGCTCCCTCGTAGGTCTTGCCAGCTCATAGGCGCTGGGCGGCGGAGGTGGCGGTGCCGGAAGTGGAGGGGGGGGTGGAAGGTGCGCGAGAACCCGCTCCGCATCCTTGATTGGCTCCGCGAGCAATGCTTTCAAATCAACGTCGCTCTGGGACGGTCGGTTCGGAATTGCTGCCGTCAACGCATGCAAAGCTATGTTCGCGCTATCCTTAGCTTTGTTCGCATCTCCGATCAACTGCTGGTCTGCGGGGGCCTTTGGATCCGGCCGTGCGGGGATTGCAGCCAGGGCCAGCCCCAGCGATTCCATCGCCTTGACATAATCCTGATTCTTGCTGCTCAGCCATTCGCCAAAAGGAGCGGCCGGGTCCACTACGGCGCGCACCGGTTGAAACTCATACACGATTTCAGAAGCATTGTGAACCGGGAGCGGCGCCGGATCCTGCGGAGCTGATGGCTTCTTTCCCAACAGCCCCTCCAGTCCCTTGTTGATGCGCTGCTTCGCGGTATTCATCCCTTGCTCAACGGCTTGGGTCACTCCTGAGCCCCCCGAAGGCGAAGCAATCACATCGGTATTATGGGAAGCCATGTACACAAGCCCTAAAAGCGGCGAACGGTTGTTGTCAGCTAGAATGCTCAGCTTCCGCGCCGCGTCAGCAGTACTGTTGAAAGCCACCACATGATGCGCGGACAAGAACTGCTTCCAGCGTTCGATGTAGCTCTTGATGTACAAGTCCTCAACGTCGCGTTCCGTCGCGGCATCCAATGTCAGGTTAGAAAATCGCGACGACGTTCCTAGTACACAAGCTTCGCCCGCCGAGGCCAGTTTGTGACTGTGAATGCTGTCGATCATCGAATCCCAGCCTGCCCGCGTATAGGCGGCTTCGATGGTATTCGGCCCCGTCATAACTTCGCTGTAATTTGGGGCATATAAAGTCAACATGTCGCCTTGCTTGTCGTGGTTGACCTGTTCGAGGAGCGCGCGAAAGATTTTGTCCGTGCCGTTAAGATCACGCAAGTAAACCTGCGCCTGGGTAACGGCTTTACTGTCCTCCGTGATTTGCAACTTGTAAGGATTCTCGATTTTCAGTTCTGATATATAGAATTGCATCTGCTTGTCTGCCAACTCTGACGTAGCGGGCGAGGCCGAGACCGCGGATGACCAGACGGGCATCAGCGTCGTACTCAGAACGCTGTCGTCGGGCGCGCACTGACCCGAAGTGATCATCCTGTAGGACTTAAGCAGGTCGTACACGTCGTCTGGTACCGGAGCGCTCGACTGCAACGATAAGAACTGGACTGTGAACGCTCCCAGCATCGGATCCATGAACATCCGGCGGAAACGGTCGAAGTACAGACGATGCAGAGCAGCCGTCGCGTCGCTCCCTGAGTAGAGCCCCCAGCGATACGAGAGTGGCGCACCGTGGCGTTCATAGTCCTGAAGCTGGGCCAACGATGTCCGCAATAACTCCAGTTCGGACAACGTCTCCTCATTTGCCACAGTTGGCGCGATAAGCTGACTCGTCGCCACAGCCGATTGATCTGTGCCCAGCATTGCGCGGTTATTCCGCCAGGAATTCGCCCACAACAAGCTCAGGACAAGGAGGAGACCACCCGCTGCGCCAAAGGCCAGGTCTCGGTAAACCTGGTCGCGCGTGTTCACTCGAGGCGCCACATTACCTGCTCGATCGTTGAGGACGACGTTATGGAATATCTCGGTCAGGAATATCCATTTCGCAATCGCGCCATCAGTTCGGTCCGGGTGCACGGCTGCCAGACTTGCGCCGGGTTGTGCCTGCGGATTCGATCCGAAGAACACGGTTGCATCCGCCCGCCTCCGCACCACCGAAAACTCTGCTACTGACCCGTCTGCCGACGCCGCAGTCGTCCGGGCAACCCATCTTTGCCCAGAGAAATAAAACCCGCGCAGCCTGGGCCCTTGCTGAAGCGGGTTGGGACGGAATGTATCCAGAAGAAACTGCACTACATCGCCGCGAACTTTTTTCAACTCGCGAGGAAATTCGTATGCTACCGACTTCTTCATGGCCTCGTCCTCTCGCGCCAGGAGCAGCATGCGCTTGTCGGCCAAAGACATGTAGAGGCGGTTGAAATAATTGGTCAGGCGCTTGCCTTCACGATCGGCGTAAATATCGGCAGCATCGTTCCCGGACCTGACGAATGGAAGCGTCGACCCCAGCGGACGCCGGCTTTCCGCTTCGCTCAAGTGGGCAAAGAAGTCCGGAAAGTACTCCACGCCGTCAGCTTTGCTGAAAACAACATAAACAGGGAATTCTCTACTGAAGACTGTTCCAACGGTTTGCAGCCGCTCATTCAGGGTTCGGGCGAAGGCGCTAACTCGCTGAGAGTCATTCGCCCGCAGGAGCATATTCGTGTCACACAAGAGGACCAAGCCTTTCAAGTTTGCCTGGCCGCGTTCACCGAACAGTATCCTTCTCCACTTCGGTATTTGCCGCTGCTCACTCAGGACCCGCAGGGCCCGTTCCCAGTGCTCCGGCTCCTGCATCACGACTCGACCCGAAAAATCTGCGAAAACCGCGTCCTCTGCAAACCATAAGTTGCACGACTTCGTCGGCTGCACTATCCCGTCGCGCGCTGCTTCGCCGGCCAGTAGACGCGGCTCCAGTCCCGAGTTCACGATTGCACTGGTTTTTCCCGCTCCTTCTGCGCCGATCACCAGGAACAGCGGCAAGGTCGCAACCGTCGGCTGCTCACCGCGCGCGTTCGCGGACGCTACTCCAACCAGGCGGCGGTTCGCCTCGCGGACCAAGCCAGTCAACTCTTGAGTAAAGCTATCGTCTGCGAAAGATGCCTTGGACGCGACCGGCACCGATGCTCTCGGTGGCGCCGCCTGCTGAGGAGCCCGCGGACGCATCATGATGCGCGTGAGCACTACGAAAACCACCCAGACCGCGACGGCTAAACCGGTCATCGACAGGCACGCCAGGAAAACATTAGTTTCGGGCCATGCAAACGTGGTCACCACTGCGACTACCGCCTCGAAGAAGAGGAAGAGCAGCATCAGCCCGAAAATTCTGCGTAGACTCAACATAAAGCTACCTATCGAAGCCTCTCCTGGACGGCATGCTCAATTGCTGAGGATTTCGATTCCAATTGCAAAGAAAACCCAGTGAAGCACACAACTGCCAAAGCGAACGCTGCCAGAGCAAACAGCTTGACTTGCTTGTCCAGGGGATCAGCAATGGGCGCGGGGGCGAGAGGTTCATCGGGCAAAGCGGCATCTGGCGAAAACTCGGGATTGCGCCCGAAGATTCGTTCGATTCGGTCCCTCAGATTCGACATCAGCAACTGCAGCTCAGCTTTCGAGCCTCCGGCGAACTTGCCCTCGTAGCCTAACAACAGGCACAGGTAGTAAACCTCGAGTACCTCCGCCAGTTCCTGCGAGTCACGATTTGCTCGGAGTGTTTCCAAGCGCTTAAAAAAGAGTTCCCCTGCCGAGCGCTGATCGAATAGTTCCTCGCCGAGACTTTTTCCCGCCCACTGTGAGGCGTTGGCATCCTGCGCGGTCAGGACTGCTTCGTCAAGAAATGCAACCACTGCGAAGTTTGCCTCTTGCAGGTCTCCTGCGGAATAACCTTTGCGGGCCACTGTGGACCCGATATCTACGAGAGCCTGTTTCATGCGCGACCGGAAGCTCTCCGGGTCCAGCACCTGCTGGCGTGCAGTTTGTACGCGCACTATCGCAGTGAAAATGCCCTCGTAGAGCAGCGCCAAACGATCCAGCTTCAAGACTGGAGTCTCGTTTTGCGAGATTGCTTTCGAAGCGTCGCTCATTAGTTGTTACTCCTGACAATGAACTGCGAGTCCGTCTTTATCCCAATCTTGCCGTTCGAGAAGTCGTGACCAGATGCAGTGTAGTCGTCGAGACTCTCGCCCTGTTCGTTGGTGATCCTTACGCGAGCGCCCTCCACCCGGACGTGTACTAGAAAAATGTTTGGCGTGGCTGAGGCCGGACTGACTTTCGCATCTTTCGGGTCGCTAGTCTCTTCTCCCGTAATCAGCTTGCGAGTAACCTTCTGTTCTTCGAGTTCGTATTGAACTCGGGCATGACTATCCGCGGTCATGATGTCCACTTGCACCTTCTTTTTGAAAATTGCCATCGTCGACTTGGGCTTCGTGAAGAGAAGAGTCACGCTCAAACAACCGGGCTTCAAGTACACAACACTGCCAGGAGCCTTTGGCTTGAACCATTCGCCGTCTTGCACCACCTGGTTCGAATCTTGAACTGGGCAGTCCCAGGTAACAGGCAGCTTCAGAGGGAGTGGAACAGTTTGACCGGGATTGATCTTCACTTCGGTTTTGTAATGTTGAAAACCTACGGCGTCCGCTTCTACTTCGTACTGTCCAGCCGCAAGCGGAAGGGATGCAGGGGGACTTACTCCGATCCATTGCGAGTCACCGACGCGCCGGTATTTCGCTGTGACGTTCTTCGTCGCGGTTTGCAAGACCAGAGTTCCATACTGTGTCAGTTTGGCGTCGTTGACGCGAGACTCTGATGGCGGTTTTACAGAGAGGTCAAACCTTCGGCTCTCATAGCCGCTTTTCTGCAAGATCAGCGCATGCTGTCCAACGGAGAGAAGATTGGGAAATTGACCATTACCGTTGGAGTCCAGCTCTCCTATTTTCTTCCCGTCAAGATCCACTTCCGAGCCAGGGGTGCCACCCGCAATCACCAATGAAGCAGTCGTAGGTGCTTTGACCGTTATCGGGAGGATGATGTTCTTGTTGAACGTTTGGCGGAGCTGCAGTGTCATGGTCCATGTCTGCGACTCGTACCCATCGGCGGAAAGAACGAAGGTGTAAGTACCCGGCGGTCTGCTGACTCGCCAACCGTGCTTCTGGTGTCTCACCGGCTGTCCATCGACGGTGAGGGTTGCGCTTTCAACATTTGCCGTAACGGCAACCATGCCCTCGGTATCGAGCGAGTGCACGAGCAGAGCGGGCACATTCGCGACGTCGACAGTCACGCTTCCCTGATCGCTGCCCTCACCATACTTCAATATGTTGTTCTGATCGGTTAGGGGCGGCAGATCAACTCCCGAGACAGTCACGCCAGCGATATTCTGATCCCCGAGCTTCACGCTCTTCAGATTGTTGCCGTATACTGTTGCATTCGCCTGCAAGCTCGCAATCACAAGTAGGTCATTCGCATCCAAATTGCTCAAACGCGGGCGGACACCTGGAACAGCTTGAAATTCAATTGTGAACAAGTGCTTCCTTTGCGCAACCAGGCTAAGCGTGTGATTATTGCCATCGGGCGTTAGTTCACCCTCCAACGAACCGTCGGACAGTTCGCCGATTTGCTGACCGTCGAGTTCGACCGTTCCGCTTTTTTCCGACGTCTGTATCGATAGATGTACTTTCTCCGGTTCCAATACGATGTTCCATTCAGCTGCCGGGGTTAGAGGAAGCGTCTTGCTTTGATACCCGATCCGTGAAACCTCGACCGCGTTGGTGACGCCAGGTGGCAATGAAATCACTCGCTCCTCGATCTTCTTGGAGTCAATCGCTACCGTACTGTCGGAAGGGGTCGTGTTGATGTGCACTTCTACTGACACTGGTTGCAGTTGCCGTTGGGACCGCCATGGTTTGTTGTGACCGACAACGAATCCGACCACTGCGAGAACGATGGCTCCTCCAGAAACCAAATTCACAGTGGACCACTTACCGCGCGGTCGCACGAACTCCAACACGCGCGTCCGGATCTGGCGAAAGAAAGCTGTGGCGCCGCTCATCACCGCCGTCTTGTCCCCATCACTTGGTTGCGGGAAAACCTTCGTTGGGGCTGGCTCCGGTCGTTTCTTGGCATCTGGCTTCGGCGCCGCTTTTGCGCCACCTGGAGCCTTTCTATCCGAGGGACTAGCAGAAAGGGTTCCAGGACGAAGCAGATCTTCGAGGCTCTCTGCCTTGCCTCCCCGCTTGACCATCCGCTCGATTTCGGAGACTGTCTGTTCAATTTCCGAATCATCCCGGTACTTCAAGCGGGCGGCCACCGACCTCTCAGCAATTTGTTTCAGTTTCCGTTCGTCGGGGTTCTCCTCGACCGTGCGACGGTCCTCTTTAAGTGCGTCCCAGTCTCTGTTCCGTTCCGCTTTATATTGAAGTTCTCTTACATCCTTAAGCAGGCAAGCCTCGTATTGCTCCAGGCGAAGATCGCGAGGATACTGAGCCCGCCCGGCCTTGACTCGCTCGAACGCCGCTTGAGGATTGCCGGATGCAACCAACCCCCGCGCCTCGGTGAGACACTGGCCGACGAACGCAGACCGCTTCGCCTCGGAGATGGTTGATCTCAAGGCGCGAACTTCCGGGTGATTGGCATCCAGATCGTTTGCTTCCTGATACAGCGGGTCCGCGGCCTGCCAGTTCTCTTCCGCCACTGACCGCGCCCGCTCGGTCAACACGCTCACCAGAGCGTCACGCAACCCCGGGCCCCGGGGATCGAGCCTCATGGCGCTACGCAGCAATTCCGTGGCGCCATTCAGATCCCGCTGGGCGATTGCCTGCTGTCCCTCCTCGAACAACCGCCGCGACTCCTTCGTACGCTCCAATCCCTGTTCGGCCAATCCCTGCAGGCCTATAAGTTCGGTATCGCCTGGAAACTCTTGCAGCCCAGCGCTAACCCGCTCAATCGCTTTGGCGAAGGCTCGAGATTCCATCAGCCGGTCAATCTCGTCGACCAGTCGGGCCTTCTCTTCTTCGCTGGCCTGCCGGTCGCGCTTCTTCTTACATTGTTCCAACTCAAATGCAATCCCCGGATACTTCGGATGTATATTGCGTAAGACATCCCACTGGCCAATTGCCTCGGAGTATTGGCCGCGTTCCTCGTATTGCCGCGCCTTCGCGACAATCGAGTTCACCAAGTCGCGCCGCTCGCGCACCGACTTGAGTTGCTGTGCAAACTGCGTTTCGTTGGGGTAACGTTCGCAGGCTTCCCGCAGGATGTTCGCCCGGCGGTCGAGATCGGGCTCCGATTCGATCCGGCGCGAGACTTCTGCAATATAGGCAGAGAGCTCTTGCCGCTCCGCATCCTCAATTTGAATCTTCAGCGCCTGAAACGCCCCGTCATTGGGATGCTTGCTCAACAGGTCTTGGCAAATCGCCAGGGCTCCGGCAAAGTCCTTCTCACTGAATTGACGTTGCGCTTCTTCCAGCGAGCTGTGAATGCTGTCGTGCTCGGAGCGAACCTCTTTGTAGAAGCTTTGGTACACTGCGTCTCGCTCGGGAACAGCCGCCTCGGGATTTTGTCGCGCAACCGAGAACAAGCGTTCGAGTTTGCTCAGCGCCGTCTCGATTTCTCCATTCTGGTAGGCTCGCAAAGCCGAGGTGTAAAGCTGTTCTTTTTGCTCGCGAATTCGTTTAGCGTCCACTTCTGTGGACTCGATCTTCTCCAATAAATCAAGAGCTCGCGTATCTCCGCGGCGGATGGTCAAAACCTCCTGCACTGCGTGCATGGCCGCTCCAAAGTCCCGGTTGTCGAGATGGGTGTGCGCTAGGTCGAGCCATTTGGCGATCTGGGTCTCATTCCTCTGCTTCTCCATCGCCACTCGCATCGCCAACCCGTCCGGGTTCTCCGGATCAAGCTCCAACACTTCCCGAACTTTGTCGAGAGCAAGAGGTATTTCGTCTTGTTCCATGCGCGCGCGCGCGCTCTCGAGGAGTTGGCGGATCTTCTTCCGCCTCACCACCATGTCAATCTGCGTACGCAGCACCGTGATCTGAGGATCGAGATGTCCTTCAGCTTCGATCTCGGCCAGAATCTCCGAGGCAAACGCTTCGTCCCCAGCTTTGAACGCAGTCTTTGCCCGTTCGATGCGCGGCTGGATTTTTCCTGCATCGAAGATGGGCTCGTTGCGAAACGCCTTCTGCAGAGTTTCCGACAGATCGCGCGCACTGGAGAATCTATGGATAGGCTGTTTCGCCAGGCACTTGTGGACAACCTGGCTGACCGACTGACTGATGCTGGGATTGATCTCGGAGACTGGCGGCGGAATATACTTGCACACCGCAGTCATTGTCTCGTCGGCCGTTTTCCGGGCAAACGGCTTGCGCAGAGTGAGCGCCTCATACAAGATCACCCCGAGCGAAAACAAGTCGGAGGCAGGCGTGATCTCTTTAAGCTGCGCCTGCTCCGGCGACATGTACTGGAAGGTGCCCTTTTGTCCGGTCACTGACTTCGAGCCGGCGAGGTGGACAACGCCGAAGTCAATGATCTTGGCCGTGTCGTCAGCCATCACGAATATATTGCTGGGCTTGAGATCGCGATGCACCAGCCCCCGCTGGTGCGCGGCCTGTAGTCCCTTACATACTTGTCCGGTAATTTCGACGACGCGGGAAAGAGTCAGCCGGGCGCTCGCGTTTGCGATCAGTTCCGCCAGCGTGGCGCCTTGCAGCAAAGGCATTACGAAGAACGGTTTCTTTTGCTTATTCTCTTCGATTACATCCACATCTCGAACTTCGACAATGTTCGGATGACTTATTTCCGCTACCGCCCGCCACTCTTTTTCGAACAACTCGACCGCGACCGGGTCAGAGACGTCCTTCATGAGTTTGATGGCGACGTAGCTGCCCGTCTTGGTGTCGAGCGCCCGCCACACTACACCCATGCCGCCTTCGCCAAGCTGTTCTTGGAGTTCGTATCGGCCCGCAATTCGAGCGGGCGACGTGGAAGGTTTCCGGCCAGAGTCCATTGCACTCACCACAACAAACGATCGTCAGTCTTCGAAGCACAGTGGTGACCCGGATGTTTCCCCAAATCTGTTCGGCCCGATCGGGTCGCAGCCCCCCCGGTCCGTCCAGCATGAGGGACGGCAGAATGCCGAGAGACCGCCACTATACATCCAATTGCCACACTTTGGCGAGGGTTCACACAAAGAATAGTGCTGGGAACGGATGGAGCGTTTCAGGGAAGGACGAAGCAATGTTCCGTTCTTGAACACGGGAAGCCACCTATCTTTCGGGAAACGTAACCCCCGCAATCGGACAGTCCCTAAAAATTAATCAGCGTCTCACCCCAACGGCCGCACTTCGATTCCCACCTGCGGAGCCTATTTGGCGAACCGCGCATCGTTCAATTTCGTCATCCCCATAAACCACCGCTGTCGAAAGCTTCTCGGCCTTGGTGCGAGCCGGCGCAACTGACGGAGGGGTCCTTCGGGTTGATTGGTTCTCCGAAGCTGAGGTCAGGGCTTTCTGACCAGCGATCTCGAGTCCCTTGAAAACGAGTTTCACCGGGAACGCCCACTTTCCGAAACTGGTGGAGCGTTTGAGTGCGTGTGCCACCAGTTCTTGAGGGGTTCCCATTGCAGATTTCACGAGTCCCTTACCAGCAGCAGTTGTCAAGTGATCCCCTTCCAGCATGCTCTTGGGAATCTCGGCAGCGCCTTCAATTTTCGCCCAAAGAATACCCCAGCCAAGCTCTCCGAACTGGGCTTCCATGGCTGGCTTAATCTTGAGTGGAATTGCACCCATGAGCAAATTTGTTGAAGCAGTAATCACCGCTGTAGACATGTGCGAAGTGTCTTGGTATGCGTAGACGCCCTTAAGCAAAGACCCGCCTCCGACCGCTGCGGCTGCACTTCCTCCAGTGAGAACCGTAGCACCCACCATGAGAAATTCCGTCGAAGCGTCGCGAACGTCCCTGGCTATCTCTTCCCCAATTTCGCCGCGAGACACGGAAGCATGGATGTTCTCCATAGTCTTGGTTTGGGCTGCGCGCATCTTCGCTTGGAGGAGCAAGTGGTTCTGCTCTCCTTGAGAGACCAGCCGTCGAAGTTGCGAAAGCTGGGTGCCCATCGACTCTTGCGCCCCGAAGTAGAAACTCTTCAAAAGCCGGTCACTTTCGACGGTGGTTGTATCTTGCACCCTACCCCAATCAACTTCAACCGAATGTATATTGGGTCCTATCCGATGCTGTTCAATATTCTCTTTTGAGAATGTGAGCATAGCTCGGCTTCGGACAGCCGAACGGATCAGCCTCGATACGCCCTCCCAATTTACGAGGTAGGTTCCATCCTTGGATTGGAAAGTTTCCCAGGGCATATGTCACCTCACATAGCGGGTATTTGACAGCGCAATAACTCAGGGATACGAACTTGAGCAACTATACGCCCACAGAGTCCATTCAGAAGCAAGAAAATCAGAAGCGACGCGGCCCCCCTTCGGCCGCAGTTGGAAGTCGAGCGGCAGAGAAAGAGAATTTCCCAGTCCGGTGCCCGGTGCCACAGGCTGGCGTGCCGGTGGCCTATTCGAGCCGTTCTTTGGCTTGAGTGGGGCACTTCTCGGGCGTAGCGGGCATCTCCCGCAGGCTACCCATCGGTTGAGTTCTCCGCAACAGCAGTGCACTAACTTCCCAATTTGGGAATCACCCCAGGGCCAGCTTACTTTCTTCTTGATCTTGTTCTGGCATTACACAGTCCGCCTCAGTTGTACACTGTAGAGCCGATGAAGACGCACGGGGCACAACCCGCTCGTCATCTCCCGATCGAGGTGACTCTTGTTGCTTCAGCGGACCACCAACATCTTCGCTTTACCAAGCCCTTCCGAATCGGCCGCGCGGAAGGCTGTGAAGTTTGTATCAACGATGATTACGTCAGCCGCACTCATGCCGAAGTAGTTTTCGAAAACGGACAGTGGTGGATACGCGATCTCAACAGCAGCAACGGCATTTACATAGATGGCAAGCGCGTCGAAGCCGTTCCTGTTTCGCAAGCAATCAAGATCAGGCTGGGGATTGAAGGTCCCGAACTTTCTTTTGAAGTCCAGCCGACTCCTACCCAAGACAAGCATCCCCAAGGCAGCGAAACCATAGTGGCTCGCTACGTTGAGCATTACTTCCGCAAGTCCGCGAGTGAGCAACCAGCCGGTGAGCACACTGCATATGTACGCAAAGCCTTCGCGCAAGTGCAAAACAAACAGAAACGAAAGTACAGCAAGATCATCGCAGTCCTGGTTTTCGTAGCGCTAGGCGTGGGAACGTACGCATTCTACCTGCACCTACAAGTTCGACGCCAGAAAGCGCTGGCCGAAGATCTGTTCTATGCCATGAAATCTTTGGACCTTGATATCGCGAATCTGCAGAATGCGATCTTAGACTCCAACAGTCAACAAGGGATCGAAGCCATCCGGAGCTACGAGAACCGGCGCCATGAGATGGAGCGAAGTTACGATCAGTTCCTAGCCACGCTGCATGTCTACAACCCCCGGATGACGCAACAGCAGCGGCTCGTGCTCCGAATCGCGCGCATTTTCGGCGAATGCGAACTGGACATGCCGCCAGATTTCGAAGCTGAAATCAACAAGTACATCAAATACTGGCAATCTTCTCCGAGATTAGCGACTGCCGTCAGCACCGCTCAGCAAAACGGCTATGCTGACTTCATTTCGAAAGAGCTGCTGGCCCAGGGACTACCGCCTCAATTTTTCTATCTCGCTTTACAGGAGAGCAACTTCGATCCTTATATCAATGGCCCCGTGACCAGGAAAGGCATTGCCAAGGGCATGTGGCAGTTTGTGCCCGAAACTGCAGTGAAATACGGTCTACGGCTGGGACCATTGGTGGATTTGAGACGACCCGATCCCGGCGATGAACGCGATCAGTACGAGAAAGCAACAAGAGCCGCAGTAAGATATCTGAGAGACCTCTACAGCACTGATGCCCAAGCATCAGGATTCTTGGTGATGGCCTGCTACAACTGGGGCGAAAATCAGGTGCTTCCTCTGGTTCGGAGCATGCCCGCGAACCCAAGAGAGCGGAATTTTTGGCGGCTACTTTCCTATCATCGAAACAAGATTCCGCAAGAAACCTACGACTACGTCTTCTACATCATCTCCGCTGCGGTGATCGGTGAAAACCCTCAATTGTTCGGCTTCAACTTCGACAACCCCTTAGCTAACCTGGAGAGCAAGTGATCCAACGGAAGTCCCGTTTGAGCTAGCGCCGCTCCTAGCGGCTAGAACCCAACGCCCGATCGAGGCTAACCTCAGCTGAGTGGTTTCTTATCCGTATGGACTTGGCATATTCCTGATCTGCATGATTGGCGCGACTGGGGTGGGAATTGGTTACAACAGATCGTACGCCGCTGCACCTCCCCTCTATCCGCTAGGGGCACACTTCACCTAATATTCGGCCCAATTCAACTGGGCTCCTTCCATTTGCAGCGCTGCTTATCAAAACCTCAGCTTGGCTCACAACAACGACGCATGGCGGCCGGCCCGGCGAGTTCTCATCTGGACCGCCGGATTACGGAAAGCGTAAAGGCGGGATACAGTAAACCAACGATTTCGACCCTCGCTCAGGGAACGATGGAAGCGAATGGAGCTCGCGGGTACTGAAGGAATGTAAAAGGTACGCCATGCGCGCAGAACTGTGGCCATTTCGAGATCGGCCAGCACGGGGTGAGGGAGTCTAAGACAAGCTGAAATGAATACGCTTCCACCCGTCCCTCCATTGCACCCAGGTCACGCGCTTGAGTAACGGTAATTAAGGAGTGGAAGGCACAGGTGATTCCAACATTCCGAGGGGCGAATGTATAAGTACGCATCCAGATCCCCAAGCAAACCCGTGCGGGCTAGGCCCTCCCCTGCCTCGTGAGAGCAAACCAAATGTTGGAAGCGCAGCGCATAATTTGCGTACATTGAAAGTGGTAAACAGCGATCTTCCGCCCGTGGGCAGGCTTGGTGTCCATCCGTGGACAGTATAATGATTGCAATAACTTACACGAATGTTGTACTGGCTTTGTACTTCACTTAGCTGCCCGAAGAGCCCGGCACCAGGATCTGTGGCCTATTCGCACCTCATTTGCACCCGAAAGTGGGACAGGTACAAAAGGGGCCCTTTAAGACCATCGCTTCGACCCCGTCGCCACCGACTCCCGTCACTTGTTCCGGTGTGACTGCCGCTCGGCCAGGCCACGTCAACGCGTGGGACATGGGACTGCTCCGGATGCAGAGGTTCGGCATATTAGATTCTGGGTCCCCTCTTGGAAAGGGGGTCACTTCCCTGCCCCCGCTCCGGCGCGCACGGGTCCTTCCCCACCTCCCTGCCTGGCAGCCTGCGCCTGGTCTTCCCCATGGAAAGTGGTCGCCCGGCCGGCCGGTCTCCCTGTAGGAGCCCGCTGAAGAACTGCGGGCGACTTGTGCATGGGGTCCCCATGGTTCAGGATGCAAGAAACGCTGCCTGGGATCGCGTACGCGGGGTTCATGGTTACAGTCCTCTCTTTCGACGCCGGTGTGTCGTAGACCTGTCGCTAGTGAATGTGCAGGGCCGGCTTCCCCTGGACCCGGATACGACAAAGTGTCGTTTGATACATACACAAAAGTTCAACTCAGTGTGTTTGGCGCACAAAAGTTGAACCGCTGAAACCAGTGCCCAGAGCCATTTGTCGCTTGACATAGCTGATAAGAGGTGTATATTGTAAACAATGCTTAGACGGCTAAACATTTGGCTCGATTCAGCAGACCTGAAACGGCTGGCCGTCGTGGCAAAGAAATCGACCCCGGGTACAAAGGTTTCAATGCTGATACGGCAAGCGATTTCTGAGTTCCTAGACAAGCACGAGCGGAGTAAAGCCGCTTAGACACGAAGAAAGGCCCACGGGGCAAACCAAGGCCGAGGTGATCCGGCAACGTATCAAGAGTGATTCAGACAGTTGCTCTGAATCTACCTGATGAGGATCGGCGTTCCTGCTGATTCCACATTGGTGGCCCGCCACGGGCAAGAGTAGTGATACGGCGACGACAAGTCGCAAAACGAAATCACAACACGAGTGAAACAAAGTGCGGCGCCTGCCATCCATGCCGGGAAAGACCGCCGGCAGTAAGAAGTAGCCCGTCCGGGGCAACGCAAAGTCGAGCGCATCGGCACGACAGGCAAGACCAAGGAGAGAAAGATGATTATGACCAAAGAACAACTGAAGGCAGCAATATGGGCGATTCGCCACGACGACCGAGCCATCGAGAACATGATGACCGAAGCCCTGATTGAGGACCTCGTAGACGCCGACGACAGGGCGGAAGTTGAAGCAGGCACCGCCACCGCCGAGACCGAAGCGAGGGTCAACTACTAGCGTCAGACAGCGGGTCGATAGTAACGGAAACGGGCAGGGCAACCTGCCCACAACCGCTCTCAAAGGCAGATGTGCCGTGCGCCACTGCGTTACGCATCCATTCGTACAACCTCCGAGCAGTTCCTGCGGTGGACGACTGGCGCAGTAGCGGACGGCACAAGCAGCCCTTGAGGTAACGCAGCCGGCGCATCGGCACAAAAACAGCAAGCCTGACATATATGTCGGGAGAAACGGAGTACCAAACGGAACGATATGAAGCCTTTCCCTAACATCTGGACTGATGGAACCATCGCGTCCTTCTGGCTGCAAGGATACCTGGTACAGGTACCGATCAAACTTGGATCGAATGATAATCGTGCGCACGTCATTCGCTGGCTGCACCATCACTGGCCTTTCCGCGTCAAGGTCGGCAAGCGCGGCCCTCGTCTCGTGAAGGCAGACGGCAAAACCGAAATCCAACTTCACAAAGTTTATTCAGAACTTGTCCACGGTGACGCGTTCGTAGTCGAAGCCAGCGATGGAAATCTCCTACGCTGGACGCCCGAGAACATTGGCCCACGGCGCAAACCAGAGAAGATCGTTCCGCCAGGATCGCAGGCAAACGAAGTCAGCAATCAGATGTACCAGCGCGAACAAGAAGGCACGCTGAAGCGTTATATCCGTCAGCAAGCGCAGTTGCTGAAGCCGTCGGAAGGTGTACTCACATCAGAGCAGTTGGCTGACGCGCAGGCTAAAGCCGTCCAGCAGGCAGAGAAGTGGGAGCGCGAACTAGCCGCGTTACGCACGCGTGGAGATGCAGACGCAGATCGCCAGCGGAACAACGAATACCAGGTCAATCCTGAATTGGTCAATGGGGAAGCGGGTGCACAGCCGGCGCACAACGGTCGCAAACCGCAAGCCGATGACCGGGAAATCTACAGCGTAGAAAAGGCTGAGTACGACAGGCAGATTGCTGCCGAGTTCCATGTCGATGAGCAAGCATCAAGATCGCGCTGCGTCAGATTCTCGCTGACAAAACCGGCTTGGTTGAAGAGACTCTGTCACAGTTCCGATCCAAACTCGGCGGCAGAGTCCGGCACGATCCGGCCACCGAACGAGTGCTGAACTTCTATGGCTGGTTCAGCCCCGAGAACGGTCACCTTCCGGTCTACGAAGGTCGCATTACAGATAAACCGTGGCCGTCTGCGGTCACTTTCAGGAATATCTCTGCACCACCTTCTGAACTTAGCGGGATTTAGGGATTTGAGGTAAGTCCTTTCGAATCTGTGCAAACGGTACGAGTGCAAATACATGAGGCAGGCAGAGAAGATGACTACTATCTGCGCCTCGGCAACATCGGGTCTTCAGTCCGTTATCACCCGCGATTGAGTGTTCAGTCGCATACAGAACGGGTAGCCAAATCACGGTCGCGCTAAAGGACAGAAGAGGGCGCAATCGGTTCCCAGCAACATCGGGATGCAGTTATCGAATCAACTGGAAGCATTGCCTCACGATGTCACTTCTCGACCATGCGAGCGACTGAGAGCGCACAACTGCTAAAGATTCGCTAAACACTTCAGGAAGGGCAGCCGTTGCTGCCGGGGACAGTGGTTCCATCTGTCCTCTTTGGGCATGGTCTGCCCGTTGGAAGGATTTGGAGGAATATGTCACATGCAGATTTGGTTCTAGCAACGCTCTACACACAGAATGGACCGGTATCAGTTGAACAAGAGATAGGCAAGGATTTAGACCGGCTAATGGCTGCCCGTCTCAGCAATCAGTTAACGGACAAGGAACTTGCGTACGCAAATATGGACACTGCTCGTCGATTCATGGCAACCAGCAATCCCCCAGTTGCGCGAAGTCGGCCGACTCTTCATTGACTACAGAGAGATGAAAGATGAGGAGGCAGACAATGAGTAGACACATGAGCGAGAGAGGAGCAAAGAATGAGTCGTCCAATTAGAGAACTAGATGACGCCGCAAAACTGTATCGCGACCTGGCCAAAGACGCCACGCAGGCGAACAAGTTCAAGATTGCGAAAGCCCTGAAGGAAATCGGCCTCGCGAAACTCAACCACAAGCGCACCATCATTATTCACAAAAATAACGACACGCCGTACGACCCCGCGACTGACCCGGAGCCAGATGGCAACCCCAACTGCCCGTACAACCGCCCGACTCGCGAGGAGAGGCGCAAGTGGGAAACGTGGAATGCGCGTCAGGATGCGTATTACGCTGCGCACCCAGAAGTGCCGCGTCCATAGAGTTGACACCTACAGTTGTTCATTGTGCCAATAGGGCACCGTACATGGTCGTTACTACTGCGGTCTGACCAACCCGGAAAGCGGGACTGATTGAATGCAACACGACTCGAACGCGCCCAAGCACGAATGCGCAGGCGCCAGCAACCAGAAACATCTACGCCGGCCACGCAGAGACTTGTTCCAAGCCTAACTGAATCGACTTCAGCGGCAAGCCTCCCAGCACTGGCGGAATACTTTACGCCTGCGGAAGTCTCGAAGAGGCTGAAGATTTCCACCAAGCAGGTCATCCGCTTTTTTGAAGGTCGGGCGGGTGTACTTAATCTCGGCGGGGAACGCAGACCGACCAGGACAGATAAGCGCAGCAAGTATTCGATACTGCGCATTTCTTACCCTGCGCTCATTCAGTTCCTCTCGGAGCACCAAGCATGAACGGGGGGGTACACTCGATTGCATTTTGTCGCGTTGGTGAGCTCGTTGGGGTATGAGTACCACCATCAACAGAATCTAAAGACAATGCGCGGCGCAAAGAGTAACGCATTGTTGTTCAGAGGAGCGAACTGTCATCCTGGCTGCCCCTGCGTTGCCCTCGTCATTTTCTACAGCCTCTGCGGAAGAAGACCCAGTTCCCAGAGGGTCTTCGGAATTACTGGATGGGTCACTCTGGAAAGGACATACTCGCTCTTGGTGCTCAGGGCGTTCCATTGTGGCGGCAGAGGGGAGGAATAGAAACTGTGAAGTAACGGTGAGTGGCGAGCGGGAACTGATGCTCTCGCCTAGATTAGACTATAGGCCGTCGGTCTGGGCGGTTTTCCTTACACCCTGACGGTTGCTTGCTCGGTAGTTCCTGTTATCAGATGGGATGAGAAGGCCGGTCTAAGGCGGGATGCGATACGCTCCCAATGTATCGACGGGCTCGAAGGCGCGAGAGACAAAGGAGACCGGCAATGAAAAAGATTAGCACCGTAGCGGCAAAGCAGAGTCTGGAGCGAGATTTCTAACTACCTTGATGGTGGGATCGGTCCGGATCTGCGGCTTGCCATGGAAGAGTACATCCGCGGCTGCCGGCGCTGCGCCGCCGTACTTGACGGCACCCGTAACGTCGTCCAGCTGTACGGAGATGAAAGGATGCTCGAAGTGCCGCTGGGCTTTAGCCAGCGTCTGCAGCACAGGCTGGAGGAGGAGAATATGCCTCGTAGCCGGCGAGGTTTTCTTGGGTAGATGGTTGCGGCCGCAGCGGCAGTCTTGGTTGCGGGCAGCTTCGAGGTGGCTAGATCTTCGGTGTTCAGCCAGCCTGGACTCCGTTCGGAGCACGCCCAACCTGGAGCCAGGATTCCCCCGGATATGCTGGTCGTTGTTTCAACCGATGGGAAGACGTTTCACGCAGCAGGTTGCCCGTTCATCCACGACAAAGCACACATTCAGACAATTGCCTCCCGGGAACGTTACGACAGGGATATGCCCCTTGCGTCCGCTGCATGAGAAAGTATCTGAGCGCCTGATTTCAGCTTGTGCTGATAACAATCGGCAGGCCTTCGCTCGAGAGATCAGCGCATAAAGAACTGGCGCAGGTGTGCTGAATTGGGGCCGAAGGGGAGCCTGAAGGGTAGTCGGTGATATTGCCTGCACCAGCTACCCTGAACTCGAACTTGAAGAACGCAGGCGGGTGCTAGTTCTGCTTCATGCTGTCGTCATGCTTCATGTTGTCGTCTTTCTTCATGTCGTCCTTCTTCATGCTGTCGTCCTTCTTCGCCTTTTTCTTGGACTTTTTGTCCTTCTTCATGTCGTCTTTCTTCATGCTGTCGCCCTGTTTCATACTGTCGTCCTGTTTCATGTTGTCCTGCTTCATGCTGTCCTGCTTCATGGCATCGCCAGACTGCGCAAAAGCCGAAAGGGACACTGCCAGAAGACACATTGCCATCAACCTGCGAATTATCTTGTTCATGAACTTTTCTCCTATTCACGTTC